>Ga0137418_10005157_pt1 | contig 11969 bp, 10 predicted proteins | sample CZODoug3_1_2_16f_FD_122242 | JGI IMG/M metagenome (GOLD analysis project Ga0137418, IMG submission 122242) | Vadose zone soil fungal communities from Angelo Coast Range Reserve, California, USA - CZODoug3_1_2_16fungal (Hybrid Assembly) | ecosystem: Environmental > Terrestrial > Soil > Vadose... | reverse complement strand
AATGAATAAGTCAACTGCTCGCCTAAGTTCAGCGCTCACAAGCGCCCAAATTCGCGCGGCGCGCGCTCTCATTCGCTGGAGTGCCGACGATCTCGCTCGTGCATCAGCGGTGGGAGTCACGACCATCCGCCGAGCGGAATTAGCTGAAGAAGCGACCTCACTAACTGCCGCAAACGACCGCTCGCTTCGGCGCGCGCTCGAGGACGCTGGCGTTGAATTCATCGACGAGAACGGTGGAGGAGCGGGCGTGCGTCTTCGCAAGCCGGGAAAGCGGACCTAAGCCGTGTTTGCCCCTACTGTAATGCTGCCAGTTTCGTTTCTTGCTTTGGCGGCCATTTAGCCTGCGACGGAACCATTCCGGTCAGAAAAGGCGGCCGCTTTCATCAACGCTTCTGCGGCCAAGCGGGATTTATCACCGGCACCCTTAAGACGCTTGAGAACACCAAGCGCGCTAGCCGAGATGAGGTGCACACTTCTGCCCCGGATGCAGCGAATCACGGAATGCAAGTAAGGCCAAAAATTGACGGCCCAACAACCGTGCGCGCTATCCAGAGGGAAGATGAGATTTTTGACTTCCCGACCGACGTTTCCGCTTCTGCGGGTATCGGTACGCTGCTGACCACGTATCGTTTGTACGCCGATTCGGCTTAGGGAGAAAAATCCAATGCAGTCTGAGGCCCCGCTACCCACTCCAAGCGAAATTTGGGGAGTATTACCGCCGCGATTTGCGGAAGAGTTGAAATCCAACGCCGCCGATATCTGGCGGCATAGTGGCTTGGAGGACGAGTACGGGCCTCCCAGCATGGGTTTCACGCGCGAACGCGAAATCAATGAAATGATTGATGAGATCACCGCCATCATCATGACCGGTATCGCTCTGGATATGGAGGCTCGGCAGAGCGCCCGCCGCACCGGGCGGGGTGCCGGCCGCCCCCGCGACGTCTTGAGCCGCCATCTGGGTCCGGCATTGCTGGAGATGTTCCTGCGCTGTCACGACTCGGCCGGCCGAAAGTCGGTGTTGACTTCGATCGATGGAAAGTTTGCCCAGGAAGAGGCCGGACCGTTATTCGGGTTCATGAAACTCGCGATCGAGCCTGTGAACCATTATTTGGTGACCGATCTGCACCGTATGCCGCTCTCTCCGGCGTGGCTAGCTCGTGACGCACTCGATCGGCGCCGCCGCGATCTGCGGCGGGCCAGGCGTCGTTGAAGGCGGTGCAAGAAAAAGTTGCCGCGGCTGGAATTTCTGCGCCATTTCCTCCCACCAAAGAGAGGATCTTTACCTGAGTAGCCTCATCCGCTTGGTAGTATTCGCCATAACAAATCGATTTCCGCCATAACAAGCGCGGCCATTGCTGCACAGGAGGATCGTTTCCGCCATAGCAAAACGCATGACACGGATATTTGTCCTTTTGTAACCTTGCAGCCTTGGTGCGTCGCACTGAAGTCGCAAGTTCGGATGAGGGCATGTCTAAACCACGCAATAAAAATGCGCTCAAGCATGGCGCGAACGCGCGCGAGGTCATGTTCTGGAGCGAAAACTACGAGGACTATGAGGCCCTTCGTACCGAGCTGTACCTGGAATTTAGCCCCTCAGGCAGTACGGAGGAACATCTGGTCCAGACACTCTTGGATTTGCGTTGGCGCAGACGGCGCCTCGATTGCTATGAGCGGATCACAATCCAAAAGCGGTTGGATCAAATTCGCGCGACAAACGAAATCAGCCAGCACATTGAGAACCTTCGCTCCTTCGCTACTGAATTTAATGAAGCCACTGATGCGAAGAAGGTTGAGGCCTTGCTGGCCACCTTCAGCCCCTTCTACAGCAACACCGTCCGTGACCGGTGGCCGCTCCAGACAGACGAAGACCCAAGCACGTGGGGTCCTAAAATAGCGAAGGGTCTTTTGGCTTGGATACCTCCAAAGCGGCACGAACAGGCCGATGAATTTATAGCGATGGTCGACCTTGAGGCATTCGACATGGCGCTGGCCCGATTGGAGCGGCTGGACGCGATGATCGACCGGACAATCAAGCGCTTGATGCAGATCAAGACGATGAAGCAAATGCACGGCCGGTTCGAACCGAAACTGATAAACGTCCCTGCCACAAGAGACGCCTCGGCACTGGAGTCTGCTCAAAACCGTTCAACCGAATGAATGAAGCGCCAGAGCTTAGGCTACGGCTCTCGAAGAGCAGATAGGCCGGAGCAACATGTGAGATCGAGCTTGCGAGCGAACTCCCAGAACTAGGCGGGACTGAGCCCGTTCATTTCGCGCGACTAATCGTTGACGCAGCGGAACAGTACTGCCCTCACAATCTAATAACAGTCAGTCGTCGTGGAATAACCGCCATAAGATAGTGTAATTCCCGCCATAGCATTTTTTACATCCAGATTGATATTCGCCATAAAAATATCATTGCCGACATAAAACAAACGGGAGCGCCGCGGTACATCAGAAAAGTTTAAGAGATTGATTTGCACTAAATGGTTGCCGTCGTTGCAAAACCGCATTTGTTCAGGTGTGTCATCAACAGAGCAGGCGTGTCAGTTTGGTGGTGCTGTGTCAGCTCTCAATCGGAGAAAAAGGGGCTCTGCGCCGCCCATGACACAGCTGTTCTGGCTTAAAAGGTGGTGTGTCGGTCCGATGACACACCGATTTTTGACACAGCTAACCGCGCTCATCCGAAATGACTTTGCCATCGTTCGGCAGGTGTCCTGGCGCCACTAGTTCCACGGCGCCTTGAAGCTTTGTCACGGCGCGCAGCGTTGCTGCCACGTCACTTCGAAGTGCTTCGCTCGCAGAGTTGCATTCCCCCTTGAGCGTCATCACGTCGGTCTCGCCTTCGCGCGTGACGACGAGGCGCAACCGCCCAAGCTCGGGATGCCGCTTGCCGATCTCTGCGATCTGCTCGGGCCGCACGAACATGCCCTTGACCTTGGTGGTCTGGTCGGCGCGGCCCATCCAGCCCTTGATGCGCATGTTGCTGCGTCCGCAGGGGCTGTTGCCGGGGAGGGCGGCGGTGAGATCCCCGAGCGCGAGCCGAATCCAGGGGTGATGGAGGTCAAGCGAGGTGACGACGATCTCGCCGACGTCGCCCTCGGCCACGGGATCGCCGGTGCCCGGCCGCACGATTTCCATGATTAGGTCCTCGTTGACGACCATGCCTTCGCGCGCCGAAGTCTCAAAGGCAATGAGCCCGAGATCGGCGGTGCCGAACGCCTGATAGGCATCGACGCCGCGCGATTTTATCTCGTCCTGCAGCGATTTCGGAAATGCCGCGCCGGACACCAGCGCGCGCGTGATCGACGAGACGTCGCGGCCGGCGGTCGACGCCGCGTCGAGCAGGATTTTGAGGAAATCCGGCGTGCCGCTGTAACCGACCGGGCGGTACGCCTCGATCAGTTCGAATTGCGCTTCGGTATTGCCGGGACCGGCCGGGATCACCGCGCAGCCGAGTGCGCGCGCGGAGGCATCGAAGATGAAACCGCCCGGCGTCAGGTGATAGCTGAAGGTGTTCAGCACCACGTCGCCCGGGCGGAAGCCGGCCGCGAACAGCGCCCGTGCGCCGCGCCAGGGGTCGGCATGCGTTGCCTCGGGCTCGAAGATCGGGCCTGGCGAGGTAAATAGCCGCCCGAACGAGCCGGGAAGCCCGGTGACGAAGCCACCGAACGGCGGCGAAGCCTTATGCAGGGCAGGAAGGTCGGCTTTGCGCAGCACCGGCAGGCGCGCCAGCGCAGCCCGGCTGGTGAGCCCCGCGGGATCGATGCCCTGCAAGCGTTCCGCATAGGCTGGCGCTGCCATCGCCTTGCGCAGCACGTCCGGCAGCCGCGAAAACAGTTCAGCCTCGCGCATCGCGGGCGCGCGGGTCTCGAGGGCGTCGTAGTGCTCGGTGTGCTCGGTCATCGTGTTGGCACCCATCCGGCTTGGCCTGTATCAATGGCGTCATTCCGGGATGGTCCGAAGAACCAGACCCGGAATCTCGAGATTCCGGGTTCACGCTTCGCGTGCCCCGGACTGACGGCTCTCAAAGCCATCGCTTCCGTCGCTTAAAACTTTTCAAATTTTTAAAGCTCTTGCGCTGGTCGCCGGCGCCGCCGAGGTAGAACTCCTTGACGTCCTCATTGTCGCGCAACTCTTCCGCGCTGCCGTCGAGCACCACCTTGCCTTGCTCCATGATGTAGCCATGGCTTGCCACCGAGAGCGCGGCGCGCGCGTTCTGTTCCACCAGCAGGATCGTGACCCCGAGATCCCGGTTGATCTTGCTGATGATCCCGAACACTTCCTTGACCAGGAGCGGCGACAAGCCCATCGACGGCTCGTCCATCAGGATCATCTTCGGCCGCGCCATCAGCGCGCGGCCGATCGCCAGCATCTGCTGTTCGCCGCCGGAGAGATAGCCGGCCAATCCGGTGCGCTCCTTCAGGCGCGGGAAGTAGTTGTAGACCATGTCGATGTCGGCGCCGACCTCGTTGTCGCTGCGGGTGAAGGCGCCGAGCCGCAAATTTTCCAGCGACGTCATGTCGGCGATGATGCGGCGGCCCTCCATCACCTGAAAGATGCCGCGGCGCACGATCTTGTCGGGATCGATGCCGTTGATACGCTCGCCGTCAAAGACGATTTCGCCGCGGGTGACTTCGCCGTCTTCGGTCTTGAGCAATCCGGAAATCGCTTTCAGCGTCGTGGACTTGCCGGCGCCGTTGGCCCCGAGCAGGGCAACGATCGCGCCTCGCGGCACCTCGAGGCTAAGACCGCGCAGCACCAGGATGACGTTGTCATAGACTACCTCGATGTTGCTCACGCGGAGCAGCGGGGCAATTGCTGATGCCGGTGCTATCGGCGGGTGATTGATTTCCGTCACTTCAGTCATGTCTCGATCCTGGGCGGTCAGCGACGCGACTTGCTCCGCTCCACCTGTTGCCGTCATCACCCGCGAAAGCGGGTGATCCAGTATTCCAGAGCGCCTGCGAAGGATCGAGATGCTGCGGCGTACTGGATCCCCGCTTTCGCGGGGATGACGGCTAAGTGCGTTGGGGCCGCCCGCGGACGACCCGCTAGATCACCAGCCGAGCCATTCGGCCTTGCGCGGCAGATCGATGGTCTTCACTTTCTCGAGCTTGATGCTGCCATTCTTGACGAGATCGTTCAGTGGCGCATCGGTCGCGCCCGCGACCTTCATGCGATAGAGATCGACCTTGAGCGTGCCGCGGTGATCCTTCTCGGTCCAGGTCGACGCATTGCAGACACCCTCCATTCCGGCCGGCACCCAGTTGGCTTTCTGGTAGAAGCCCTTCTTGACGTTTTCACCGGTCGCGCCGCCGTTCTTGGCGGCCCATTCGACGGCTTCCTTCATGTACAGCGCGGTGCAGACGCCCGCGATGTAGTGGACCGGCCGATAGACCGTGCCGGCCGCGTCGGACATCTTGGAGATATCCATCATGGTTTTCATGCCGGGCGCGATGCCGCCCCAGGCAACCGCGGTGCGCAGCGGAAACACCACGCCATCGGCAGCCGCACCGGCGGCCTTGGCGGCATTCTCGTCCATGCCCCAGACGTTGCCGAGGAATTGCACGTCAACGCCGGCAGCCTTGCAGGCATTCAGCACCGAGATGTTGGAGCCGGCGGTGTTGCCGAGATAGGCGTAATTGGCGCCGGAACTTTTCAAGGTCAGGCATTGCGCGCTGTAGTCGCCGGGTGTCAACGCGAACACGATCGGCGGCAGCAGCTCGAAGCCGAGTTCGGCTGCGATCGCTTCACCCGCTGCCTTGGGCGCATTCGGATAGGGATGGTTCGCGCCCATGTGAACGAATTTCGGTTTGCCGGTCTTGCCCTTGGCCTTCCAGTCCTCGGCCGCCCAGGTCAGCATGCCGCGAACGGCGTCTGAATAGCTTGGACCGTAGAAGAAGTTGTAGGGCGCGGGCTTCGCCTTGCCGCCCACGCCGGTCGGATCCGAAAGGGCTGCGGCGTAGGAGGCTGAAATATCGGGGATCTTGTCCTCGGCAAGGAAGCCGGTGAGGGCTTCGGTGTCGGCCGTACCCCATCCGAGAATGGCAGCCACCTTGTCGGTGCCTGACCATTTCTTGTATTGCGCAATCGCGCGCGGAACCTGGTAACCGTAGTCAACCGTATCGACGTTGACCTTGGTGCCATTGATGCCGCCGTTCTTGTTGATCCAGGCATAGGTATCGGCGACGCCCTGACCGAAGGGTGTTCCAACGTCCGACGTCGGACCCGAATAATCGGTCAGATGCCCAAGGGCGATCTGGGCCTGTGCCGTGCCGGCAGCGGCGCCGAGCAGCAGGGCAAGCGAGGCCGTGCTCAATAAGGTTTTCATCGTCATAGGCATTATCCTTTTCACTCTCGAGGTCCTCTTATTGTCTGTCCCGTTCCGACCTCAATGCGAGAACGGGTAGAGCTTCCAGTAGGCCTTGATTTGCCGCCATCGGTGCGCGAGGCCGTCCGGTTCAAAAATCAGAAAAATAATAATGATGACGCCGATGGCCATCTCCCGCAAAAACGCGATGTTGTTCTTCAGGCCGAGCGCCTGATCGATTGGGCTGTCACGCAGCGCGACGCTGAGCCATTCCATCGATTCCGGCAGCAGCACCATGAAGGCTGTGCCCATCAGCGTACCCATGATCGAGCCGAGGCCGCCGATAATGATCATGGCAAGGAATATGATCGAGCGGTCGATGCCGAAGCCCTCATTGGAGACGACCTGATTGTAGTGCGCATAGAGCGCACCGCCGACACCTGCAAAAAATGCGGCGAGGCCGAACGACAGCGTGCGATACTTCGTCAAGTTGATGCCCATGATCTCCGCGGAGAGATAATGGTCGCGTATTGCGATCAGCGCGCGGCCGTCGCGCGAGCGCATCAGGTTGGTCACCAGCAGATAGCAGACAACGACATAGACCAGCACAACATAGAAATATTTCCTGTCGCCGCGCAGCGAATAGCCGAAAATCGAGAACGGTTCCGCGCTGGCAGGAACGCTTCCGCCGGTGAACCATTCCGCGCGTGCAAAGAAATCCAGCAGGATATATTGCGCGGCCAGCGTGGCGATCGCGAGATAGAGCCCTTTCAGGCGCGCGGCAGGGAGGCCGAAGATCAGGCCGACCGCCGCCGTCACCACGCCCGCCAGCGGAATCGCGAAGAACACCGGGACGGCAAACCGGTTCGAGAGATAGGCGGACGTGAACGCGCCGAAACCGAAGAAAGCAGCGTGGCCGATCGAGATCTGGCCGGTGAAGCCGACGACGATGTTGAGGCCCAGCGCGGCTATGGCAAAAATGCCGATCTGAATAAGCAGGCTGAGGCTGTATTCGTTCAGGATGTGCGGCGCAAAGCAGATCAGGACAATGCCGACAATCATCGCGTTGCGGCTGGTGGAGGTCGGGAACACCGTGGTGTCTGCCGCATAGGAGGTGCGGAAGTCGCCGGCGGGAATGAGGGTCTGGCCTGCCATGATGATTACACTCGTTCGATGTCTTTGGTGCCGAACAGGCCGTACGGCTTGATCATCAGGATGATGATCAGTGCATAGAACGGCGCGATCTCATAGAGATTGCCCCAGTGCAGATATTCGCTGTCGAGAAAGTGCGCGAAGTTTTCCAGCAGGCCGATGATGATGCCGCCGAGCACGGCACCACCGACGCTGTCGAGGCCACCGAGGATCGCCGCCGGAAACACCTTGATGCCGTAAGCCGACAGACCCGCCGAGACGCCGTTGACGACAGCCACGACCACGCCGGCCACCGCGGAGACCGTGGCGGAGATCGCCCACGCCATGGCGAAGACGCTCTTCACCGAGATGCCGAGCGATTGCGCCACCTGCTGGCTGAACGCGGTAGCGCGCATGGCGAGGCCATATTTCGAGAAGCGGAAGAACCACGCCATCCCCACCATCATCGCCAGCGAAACCGCAAGACTCATCAGATAAACGGTTTGGACCTGCAGTCCGAGGATATTGACGTTCTGGGTATTGAAGACGCGCGGAAACGGCTGAAGATTGACGCCGAACATCCATTTCATGAGCGCGGAGAACACCGTGGACAGCGCGATCGTTACCATGATCACCGAGATGATCGGCTCGCCGATCATCGGACGCAGGATCACGATCTGGATGGCGATACCGAACAGGAACATGAAGACGAGCGTGATCGGCATGCCCAGATAGAACGGCACCTGATATTTGGTGAGCAAGGCCCAGCACACCCAGGCGCCGACGAGCAGGAGTTCGCCTTGCGCGAAGTTCACCACTTGCGTTGCCTTGTAGATCAGCACGAACGACATCGCGACCACGCCATAGAGCGTGCCGACCACGAGACCGTTGACCAGAAGCTGGATCAGAAGCTGGGTGTTCATCGGATTGCGCGCAATGCTAACCTCTCCCCGCGTGCGGGGAGAGGTCGGATGGCGAAGCCATCCGGGTGAGGGGGCGTTTCCACATGCGAGAGGCCGATGAAATTAAGACCAGGCGCGCCAGGCGCTTGCGACGCGAGCCCACTGACGCAGAGGCAGCTCTGTGGTACCGACTCCGGTCGCGCAGGCTCAACGGATACAAGTTCGTCCGGCAAGAGCCGATCGGTCCGTACAAGGTTGATCTGATCTGTCGTGAACGCCGTCTCGTTATTGAGGTGGACGGAGGTCAGCACGCGGACAACCCGCGCGACGTGGTTCGCGACAAATGGTTTGTCGATCGCAGCTATCGAGTTCTGCGGTTCTGGAACAACGACGTGCTCGGCAATATGGCGGGCGTTCTGGAAACAATTGCGGCTGCGCTTGAGGAGGCGCCCCCTCACCCGGATCGCTAGGGCGATCCGACCTCTCCCCGCGCGCGGGGAGAGGTGAAGGGCTGGGCCGGCCCGAAGGCTTGTCTTTACGTTGAGTAACGTCCTATTCATTCCGCGGCCTCCGCGATCGGCACGTCGTGCGCGAGATCGACCACGGCGAGCGTGGTGCGGATGCGCTGGGTGGTGCCGTCCTGGAAGCGGATCACGGTATCGATCGGAATGTCGCGCTTGCCGCTATAGATCGCGTCGATGATGGTTGCGTATTTTTCGTTGATGACGCTGCGGCGCACCTTTCGGGTGCGGGTGAGTTCGCCGTCGTCGGCGTCGAGTTCCTTGTAGAGCAGCAGGAATCTGGAAATGCGCTGCGCCGGCGGCAGCGTGGCATTGACGGTTTCGACCTCCTTGCGCAGCAAGGCGTAGACTTCCGGCCGCGAGGCGAGGTCGGTGTAGGTGGTGAACGAGATCCGTTTCTTCTCCGCCCATTTCGAGATGATCGAGAAGCGGATGCAGATCATCGCCGCGAGCGCGTCGCGGCCGGCGCCCAGCACCACCGTCTCGGCAATGTAAGGCGAGAACTTCAGCTTGTTCTCGATATATTGCGGCGAGAACCGTTCGCCGCGCGCGGTTTCGGCGAGATCCTTGATGCGGTCGATCACCACGAGCTGCTTGCCGTCGTTGAAATAGCCGGCATCGCCCGACTGCATCCAGCCGTCTTTCATATCGGCGGCGGAGGCTTCAGGGCTCTTGTAGTAGCCCAGGAACATGTTGGGGTGGCGCACCACGATTTCGCCGACGCCATGGATATCCGGATTGTCGATGCGAATCTCGATATTGTCGGCCATCGCCACGCCTGTGGTGTCGGGGTCGACCTTGCCAAATCGATGCAGCGTGTAGGCGCCGAGCAATTCGGTCTGGCCATACAGCGTGCGCAGCGGCACGCCCATGACCTGAAAGAATTTGAAGGTGTCCGGACCGAGCGCGGCGCCCCCGGTCGCCGCCGAGCGCAGCCGCGTAAAGCCGAGACGGTCGCGCAAGGCACGAAACAGCAGCGCATCCGCGATCACGGAACGCTTGCCCTGCGCCAGCGCCGACAGTCCCGTCTTCATGCCGATCTCGTAGAGGCTTTGCTTGAGCGGCGAGGAGTCCATCACCTGCGCGCGCACGTCGGCGGCGATGGATTCCCATAGCCTCGGTGCGAACAGCACGAAGGTCGGCGCGATCTCGCGGAAATCGTTCATCATGGTGTCGGGCTGCTCGACGAAGTTGACCTTCATCCGGCACAGCAGGCTCTTACCGAGCGCGTAGACCTGTTCCATGATCCACGGCAGCGGCAGCACCGAGACGTATTCGTCATCCGGGCCCTTGGGATCGAACGACAGATAAGCCGCGCAATGCCGCAGCACTCGCCCCGCGGCGAGCATCGCCAGTTTCGGATTGGCGGTGGTGCCGGAGGTGGTGCAGAGGATCGCGACGTCCTCGCCTTTGGTCGCGTCCACCAGTTTGTCGTAGAGACCCGGCTCGCGGGCGGCGCGGTCGCGCCCCATGCTTGCAAGCTTGTCGGCCCCCATCAGGCGGGGATCATCATATTTCCGCATGCCGCGCGGATCGGAATAGATGATGTGCTTGAGATTGGGCACGCGATCGGCGAGCGTCAGCAGCTTGTCGACCTGCTCTTCGTCCTCGGCGAATACCAGTTTGGCTTCGCCATAGCTCAACAGATACGCCGCTTCCTCATCCAGCACGTCGCGATAGAGGCCCAGACTCATGGCGCCGATGGCGTGGGTGGCGATTTCCGCCGAAACCCAGTCCGGCCGGTTGTCGCCGATGATGCCAACGACGTCGCCATGACCGAGCCCGAGTTCGACCAGGCCGAGTGCAAAGTCGTGCACCCGCGTCTGATAGTCGTTCCAGGTGAACATGCGCCAGAGCCCGAAATCCTTTTCGCGCAGCGCGATTTCGCCGCCGTGTTCGCGGGCGTTGAGGCGCAACAGCTTCGCAAAAGTATCGGCCTGGGCGACGCGTCCGGTGTAGTCCATCATGCCGCGCACTCCGGGGCGGCGGGCTTGTCGTCGGGATCGACCAGAACCTCGTCCTCTTCGCCGAGATAGGCGCGCTTCACATGGGGATCGGCCAGCACCGCGGCCGGATCGCCTTCCGCGATCTTGCGGCCGAAATCCAGCACCATGACCCGGTGGGAAATATCCATCACCACGCCCATGTCGTGCTCGATCATCATCACGGTCATGCCGAACTCTTCGTTGAGATCGACGATGTAGCGGGCCATGTCCTCCTTTTCCTCGAAATTCATGCCGGCCATCGGCTCATCGAGCAGGATCAGCCGCGGCTCCAGCGCCATGGCGCGCGCAAGTTCGACGCGCTTGCGCAGGCCGTAGGGAAGGGTGCCGGCGGTGGCCTTGCGCACCGACTGCAGGTCGAGGAAGTCGATGATCTCCTCCACTTTGCGGCGATGCTCGAGTTCTTCGGCCCTCGCGCCGGTCAGCCAGTACAACGCTCCGGTGATGAAATTGTTTTTCAGAAGATGATGCCGCCCGACCATGATGTTGTCGAGCACGCTCATGTGATGAAACAGCGCGAGGTTCTGGAAGGTGCGACCGATGCCGAGCGAAGGCCGGGCGTTCGGACTGAGCGCGGTAATATCTTGCCCGTGATAGAACAACTGGCCTTCGGTCGGCCGGTAGCGGCCCGAGATGCAATTGACGATCGAGGTCTTGCCGGCGCCGTTGGGGCCGATAATCGAGAACAGCTCGCCCTCGTTCACTCCGAAACTGACATCGGTGAGTGCACGTACGCCGCCAAAGCGCAGTGACACCCCACGCACTTCCAAAGCGTGTTCCACGCATTCCCTCCCTGGAGCCGATATCGGGCGCGGTAATTTCGATCGCCCGCAGAAAACGCCCGCGATCAAAGGCTTTTGGCGCATGAGGCGCTCCACCCCCGGCGGTTTCATCCGCGCGCGAAGCCGAGCCTACAATGGTCAGACTGTTCAACTCGCTCATCTGAGCCTCCATCCGAAACCATCGATTTCGGACGTATCTTAACGAAGCCGCCGACGCGCGCGTCAGCCGGCGGGTTGACGGCATGTCGAAATGCGGTCGCGGTACACCGGTCGTTGCGCCGCCGCAACAATCATTGCCGCCGCAACGGGCGTGGGCG
>Ga0137418_10005156_pt1 | contig 11969 bp, 10 predicted proteins | sample CZODoug3_1_2_16f_FD_122242 | JGI IMG/M metagenome (GOLD analysis project Ga0137418, IMG submission 122242) | Vadose zone soil fungal communities from Angelo Coast Range Reserve, California, USA - CZODoug3_1_2_16fungal (Hybrid Assembly) | ecosystem: Environmental > Terrestrial > Soil > Vadose... | reverse complement strand
GCCGGCTCGTAGATGTAGCCCTGCGTCCACCCCGACCAACTTGACGTGGTATCGGGCGGGTTCTCCATGACGATGGCGCCAGCGGGACCCAGCAGTCCCGACGGCCGGATGCGCAGACACCCCACCGAGTCCCGCTGCGCGCTCACGATGCCCGCAGCATTCCACACCGAGTTGGACGGCGGCAGAGTCGGCCGCACCGTGACCACGCCGAAGACCACCCATGGTAGCGAGTTGAACACCGAGAAGCATGCGGGACAGGATGGCCCTGGGCTGCGCATCTGGTAGGTGCGCTCCGCCGCCGCGGGGAGGCCCGGCGCCATCCCCGCCGTGTCGAGGGAGATGTTGATGGCAATGTCGGTTACATACCCGCCGCCGGCCGGGCAGCTGATGGGATCCCCGCCGGTGACGAAGTAGGGGGTAAACGTGACAGCCGACTCATCAGCCGTCGGTGACGGCTCGAAGCCTTTAATCGACGCACACGGCTGCCACACCACGAGGCGAGTGCGGAAGGGATCATCCGCGGCGACCTGGGCCGGCCATTCCATCCACACGACGTTCACAGGCAAAATGCTGGTATTCGACTCACACGCCGCGAGTCCGAGCAGTATTGCGAACGCGACAGGACGCATATGACGGCTCCTTTTCAGCTAGTAGCTCAGTTCAGCGTGATGAGGTGGAAGACCGTGGCTGCCCCGCATACGGGCGCGGCCGGCTTGTAGAGGTACCCCCGCACGAACCCGGACCAGAATTGCGCGGTGTCGGCCGGGGGATTCTCGATCACGTAACCTGGGTAGACACCATACGGCGACAGCGTGACACAGCCGAACGAATCGCGCCTCGTGTACGCCAGGCCGCCGGCGTTGACTCGGTCCGACTCCACCTGCGCGCCGCGCACGGTGACGTCGCCGAACGTGCGGATCGGGAAGGCCCCCAGCGCAGCCCGCACCGACACGTCGGTTCCGGCGCGGATCTCAAAGGTGCGCGGGATCTGGGGCTCGAGGCCGGGCACCGCCGCCAGCGTGTCGAAGAACGGCGCGATGATAGAGGACGACGGCATGAGTTCGCGGCAAGGCCGCGGCTGCCCGGTTAGCAGGTAGTACGGCTCGAACGTGACCGCCGACTGATCCACCGTTGGCGCGGTCACGAACTTCACGACATCCACGCACAAGACGCCGTACCCCACGAGTCGGACGGTGAAGGATGTAGCAGCCGGAACCTCGGCGGGCCACTCCATCCAGTTGACCTGAACGGGCTCGAATCGGATGTCAGGTTCGGAGCAGGCGGCGAAGGCCACGACGAGCAACAGGGCAAACGAAGCTGGGCGCATGACGCAACCTCCTGAGAAGGGTTATGGGATGATACTGTCCACCTGAATCACATAGGCGTCGTCGAGGCACACCGAGCGGAGCACGAGATCGATCCGCCCGTAGGCGAAGCCAGTGAACCCCGGCGCCCACGCGGGCGCTTGATCGGCGGAGATGTACACGCGGGACGGCGGACCGGGGATCACGATGAAGCAACCGAACGAGTCCTGAAATCCTGAAGCGACGCCCACGGAGCGCATGAGTGGCTGGACGGGCGGGGTCGGCGACACTGTCACGGTCCCGAACGTGCGCAGCGGCCACGGTTGCGCGAGCGCCGGCCACCCACTGGTGGCCCGGATCGTGACCGTACGGGGCGTCACCGTCTGAATCGCGGGCACCCACACCAGCGTGTCGTACCCGAGCAGTGCGTTCGGCGGACACGAAACCTGGCAAACGGACCCGACCGAGTATGGCTCGATCGCCACCGTGTCGCCGCGGACGCGCAACCTGATCCGCACATCGGCGGGGAGGACACCCATCCCTCTGACGCGCACGCCGAACGGCGCGTCGGCGACTACCGAATCCGACCATTCGAGCCACGCCACAGAGAGGGGCGCAGCAGGGGTGGTGTCGTCGCAGGCGGGGAGGACGGCAACAGAAACAACCAGCAGGGAAGCAAACCGGGCGGCGCGCATGTGAACCTCGTGACGGCTACGCCTTCAGTTCTACACTGCGTCCCTCGGGAGTGCCAGTCCCTCCGACTCCGCCCACAGCCGCGCCACCTCGCGGATCGTACCCGGCGCGTTACCCTCGGCACGATTGTTCGCGAGGATGAAGGCCTCGATGCGCCGGCGCAACACTTCCTTAATAATCTCGACCAGGTCGCGACGCAGCTCCGGCTGGGGCTCCTGGATCCGGTCGTACGGCTCGAACGCCTTGACCGCATCGGCATAACGGCGTCCGGGCTTCAATAGCGCCCGCACCACGGTGAAGTCGGCGGGCAAGGTCCACGGCTGCTCCAGTTGCTCTCCGATCGTCGGCACCTCCGTCCACGAGTTGAAGACGTGTGCGACTCGGTGGCGCTTCAACACCTCTCCATGGAGCCCGGTAAACAGGTCGGGGTTCCGCAGCTCCACAGCGTAGCGGAAATCGGGCGGCAGCTCCGCCAGGAAGGCGTCGAGCTGGTCCGCCCACTGTAGAGGATCTGGAAGGTCCTTGCCGCGCATCGCCTGAAACTCGAATACGAAACACCCGGCGTGATCCCGGAACGCACGAGAATAGGGGCCGAGCACCGCCTCTTTGAAGAGCGCCACGTTCAGAAAGTCGGGGTTTGGCTTTCCTCGCCCCTGATCGAGCCGCTTCACGGTGATCTGGTCCCACACCTTGCTCACGCAGGGAAACCCCGGGGGGAGTGACTGGGCGTAAGCACGCAGCACCTCCTCGGAAGGCGGCTCGTAAAAGGCGCTGTCGATCCCCACCGTTCGAAACAGGGGGTAGCGGACGTATTCCTCTAGCCGTTGTGCCGGCTGGGGGCCGCGGTAGCGGCGGTGGTAGACGTCGCCCGTCCAACCGTCGTAGGTCCAGGTCGATGTGCCGAAGCGGACATTCGCCGGCAGGCGCCGGGCGAGTTCGGTCAGCTCAGCGCTGGGCTCGGGGAGAGACTCCTGCCCGTCGAAGAGGTCATGCTGGTTCATTAACTAGAAGCTCAAACATTTAGGAGTCTTGCGGGGTGTTTGATCTTCGGGATATATTCGGGTCCCATTTGGACTCTGTCAATGCCTCAACGTCCCACGAGCTCGCTCGCCGCCTGCGTCTGGATTCCCCTCTTCCCACTGCGTTGTGAGGAGGCGCGTCGTGAGGGGCTCGCCACCCACCCCACTGCCCTCCTGGCTCCCGACTTGAGCCGCAAACTGTGGCAAGTCTCCCCCCTCGCGCGCCACACGGGGGTGAGACCGGGGATGACGGTGAGCCAGGCAATCGGTCTCTGCCCTACCCTCCGGTTGTGCGAGCCCGACCCGGTGCACTATGACGAGAGGTTCGCCAGCCTGCTAGCTGCGTTGAATGAAATCAGCCCAGTCGTTGAGTCTGGAGAACTAGGGCTGGCCTACCTCGGTACTGATGGCCTGGAGGGGATTTACGGGACGCCGGGGAGGATTGTCGAAGTCATAAAGAGAACGATGGAAAGTTGGAATGTTGGAACGAGCGAAGCGGGATGTCCTTTCCAACGTTCCATCTTTCCATCGTTCCGACTGGGGTGGGGCAAAGGGAAATTCGCGGCGTGGGTTGCGGCTTCTCGCGCGAAGCCGGGTGAAGCGATCGTCGTCCCTCCGGGGGGAGAGAGGAAGTTCCTCTCCGTCCAACCAGTCGCCGTGCTCCCCCTGGATCCCGACACGCATCGCCGCTTGCGGCAGCTCGGCATCCGCACCCTTGGCGCGCTCGCCGCGCTGCCGGAAGAAGCGGTGACGGCGCAGTTCGGAGCCGCGGGACGACAGTTGTGGCGGCTCGCCGCGGGGCACACGGTCGAGCCCGTCGTCGGACGCAACGCTCCAGAGCCGATCGTCGCCGCGCTCACCTTCTTCACGCCGGTGGGAGAGCGGGACCTGCTCGAGCGAGCCCTCGATCAGCTGATCGCACGCGCGCTCAAGCATCCGCGCCGCATCGGCTGGCGGGTGCAGGCGGTGCGGCTGCGCGCTGAGATCGAGGGTGGCCGTTCCTGGCTCGCCGACATCCTCTTCAAAGATCCGACCGCCGACGCCGCGCGCATCGCCGCTCCGCTCCGAACCCGGCTCGAGCAGGCACCGCCGCCGGGCGCGGTGGAGCGACTCGTGCTCGAGCTGACGGCGTTCACCCCGGGGACCGCCGAGCTCCAGCTCTTCGCTCGAGATGCCGTTGCCGCCGCCCGGGCCGGCCAGCGGCGCGCGCTCGAGAGTGCCGCCCGCGAAATCCAGCAACGGATCAAGCGCTCCTGCCTCTACCACGTCATCGAGGTCCAGCCATGGTCGCGCCTTCCCGAGCGCCGCTACGCGTTGATCGACTTCGAGCCCTGAACGTCCCCCAACCCGTCGCGGTCGAGTGCGACGTGGAGGATCGGCCTCAGACCGTCGGCGACGTCACCGTCGCGACCGTTCTCGAGAGCTGGCGCATCGACGATGAGTGGTGGCGCCAATCGATCACGCGCTGCTATCACGAGGTCATACTCGATGGCGGCAGGCGAGTCGTGCTGTTCGAAGATGTGGCCACCGGCGAGTGGTTCGCGCAGATGCCATGATGTACGCCGAACTGCATTGCCACTCCGCCTTCTCCTTCCTCGACGGAGCCTCGCTCCCCGAAGACCTCGCGGCGACCGCGCACGAGCTGGGATACTCCGCCCTCGCGCTCACGGACCACAACGGCTTGTACGGCTCAATGGCGTTCGCGCAGGCAGCGAAGCCGCTCGGCCTCCAGGCGATCACCGGCGCCGAAGTAACGCTCGTCGACGGGGTGCACCTGACGCTGCTCGCCGAGACGCCGCGGGGATATGCGAACCTGTGCCGGTTGCTCACCGAGACACATCTCGGGCGCGCCGACCGACGCGACCCGCGGCTCGAGCTCGCTGCGCTCGCGACGCGGCAGGAAGGGCTGATCGTGCTCTCGGGCGGCCGGGCGGGCGGCCTGCTGCCGCGGACGTTCGCCGCCGAAGGGCTCTCGGCAGCGCGCCAGCTCGCCGAGCGCTGCAAGGACGTGTTCGGGAAAGACCGATTCTTCGTCGAGCTCCAGCGCAACCGCGTGCGGGGTGATTTGGCGATGACGCGGGCGTTGATCGACCTCGCCGAGTCCTTGCAGCTTGGCGTCGTGGCGACTGGTGATGTGCATTATCACCGCCGTGAGCGGCACCGCCTGCACGACGTGATGGTCGCGATCCGCCATCGCACGACGCTCGACGGCTCGCATCGGGCCCGGCGTCCCAACAGCGAGTTTTACTTGCGGCCGCTGGAAGAAGTCGTCGCGCTGTTCAAAGACTGTCCCGATGCTGTCGCCAATAGTTTAGCCATCGCCCAGCGCTGTCGGGCGTTCGATCTGACGCGCGATCTGGGATACACCTTCCCCGATTTCCGCGGTGCCGATCGCGCACCGGCGCCGCAGGCGCTCGCCGAGCTGTGCCGCGCCCAGCTGGGCCAGCGCTACCCGGAGGGCTCCGCCCACCGCGCCGATGCCGAGCGGCGGCTGGCGGAAGAGCTGACACTCATCGAACACCATCGCCTCAGCGGGTTCTTCCTGGTGTATAACGACCTGTTCGAGCTGGCGCGCGAGGTGGCCGCCGACGTGCGCCGCGGCTCGCGCCGCGCTGCGGGCAACTTGCTCCCCGGCCGGGGGCGCGGCTCGTCGGTGTCGTCGATCGTCTGCTACCTGCTCGGCCTGTCGCACATCGATCCGATCGCGAACCGCCTCTTCCTCGGCCGCTTTTTGAACGACACCCTCGCCTCGGTCCCCGACATCGACCTGGATTTCCCCCGCGAGATCCGCGAGGAGCTGATCCGCCGCGTCTACAAGCGGTACGGCGATGAGCACGTCGGCCTCGTCTGCTCCTTCCCCACCTACCGGCTGCGCTCGGCGGTGCGCGAGATCGGCAAGGCGCTCGACCTGCCGCTCGGGGAGATCGAGCTGGTGGCGAAACTGGCGGACCGGCGGTCGGGCGGACTGGCGGAAGAGCTGGAGCTGCTCCCCGGCTTCGCGGGGCGCAAAGACGCGCCCCTCTGGAAGGAGCTGTGCGAGCTCGCCGAGGAGATCCGGGGCTTGCCGCGGCACGTCTCCCAGCACGTCGGCGGGATGGTGATCTCCTCCCGGCCGCTCGTGGAGATCGTACCGCTGGAGCGCGCCGCCATGGAAGACCGGGTCGTCTGCCACTGGGACAAAGACTCGTGCGACGACGCGCGCTTCATCAAGATCGACTTCCTCGCGCTCGGGATGCTGTCGCTCGTGGAGGAGAGCGTCGAGCTGATCGCCCGCAAAGAGGGCCGGCCTCCCGATCTCTCGCGCATCGATTTCAACGACGCCGCGGTGTACGACCGCATCTGCGCGGGCGATACCGTGGGCCTGTTCCAGATCGAGAGCCGGGCGCAGATCCAGATGCTGCGCCGCACCCGGCCGCGCGATCTCGGCGACCTCGCCGTCGAGGTGGCGATCGTGCGCCCCGGCCCCATCGTCGGTGGCGCGGTGAATCCGTACGTGCGGCGCCGCGAAGCCCAGCGCCACGCGCGGGAGGCGGGCCGCCCCTACGAGCCTCCGGTCGACCATCCGCTGCTGCGCGAATGTCTCGGCGAGACCCTGGGCGTCATTCTCTACCAGGACCAAGTGCTCCAGGTCTGTCAGGCGCTGGCCGGATTCACGTCTGGCCAGGCGGAAGCGCTGCGGCGCGCCATGAGCCGGCGCCGCTCGCGCGAACTGATGGGCGGGTTCTGGGAGGAGTTCCGCGCCGGCGCCGCGACGCGCGGCGTGCCCGAAGTCACCGCCGAAAAAGTGTTCACGCAGGTGATCGCCTTCAGTGAGTTTGGATTCCCCAAATCGCACGCGGCGGCGTTCGGCCTGCTCGCATACCAGTCGGCATGGCTGCGCCACTATCACCCCGTCGAGTACTACGTGGGCCTCTTCAACAACCAGCCGATGGGGTTCTACTCACTCGACGTCCTGAGCCGGGACGCGCAGCGCAACAACGTCGAGATCCGGCCCCCCGACCTGAATCGGAGCGACGTCTGGTGCACAGTCGAGCCCAGCGAACCCCGCGGCCACGCCGCGGGGTTACGCGTGGGCCTGGGCTTCGTACGCCATTGGAGCGAGGAGACCGCGACCGCCACCGTTCTCGAGCGCGAGCAGCGCGGTCCGTTCCGCGGTGTAGGGGATTTTGTGCGGCGCGCTCCGCCGGGCTTGAAGCGCACGGCGATCGAGGCCCTCGTCTGGGTGGGCGGGTGCGACGGCTTCGGCCTCACGCGCCGCGAGCTGCTCTGGCAGGTGGGACTGTGGCTCCCCCCCAAGGCTGGCCGGAACCAACTCGAGCTGGCGCTCGATCACCCGCACGAGCACCTGCGCTTCGGCGGGCTCGCGGCCCACGAGCGGCTGCTCGCCGAATACGCCACGCTCGGCTTCTCGGCGGGCGTGCATCCGCTGAGCCTGGTGCGCGAGGCGCTGCCGCCGGGACTGACGCCGAGTAATCGGCTCTCTGAGCTCGAGGGAGGTGCCTGGTGTCAGGTGGCGGGGCTCGTCGTGGCGCGGCAGCGCCCCGAAACGGCAAAGGGGTTCGTCTTCGTCCTGCTCGAGGACGAAGCGGGGATGTCGAACGTGATCGTGCGACCGGACGTGTACGACCGCTACCGCGCCACCGTTCGCGGGGAGCCGTTCCTGTGGGTGCGGGGCAAGCTCGCCAAGGACGATGGCACGGTGAACGTGATCGCGGAGGAGGTCGAGGGACTGCAGTGCGGAGCCTTTCTCAAGACGATGCGCCGCGTGGCGCCGGACTCGAAGGATTGGGGATGAAACGCTAGACTTCAGCATGCGGCTAATCCCTTTCGTCTGCCTGCTCGCGGCCTGCGGCGGTGCCCCAGCCCCGCCGACGCCCGCCGCGGCGCCCACCGGCCGGCCGGCGAATTCCTCGGCGAGGGTGGTCTCGCTGCGCTCGGCGCTCGTCAACGGCACCACGCTCGCCTACCGGCTCATCGGCGACTCGGGCACACCGGTCGTATTCGTGCACGGCAGTCTCGGCGATTTCAGCGACTGGGACGCTCAGGTCACCGCCTTCGCCACGACCCATCGCGTGCTGGTGTACAGCCGGCGCTATCATCCACCCAACCCGCAGCAGAACGACGAGCAGACCTACTCGCCGATGTTGCACGCCGACGATCTCGCGGCGCTGTTGCTGCAGCTCGACCTCGCCCCCGCCCACATCGTGGGCTCGTCCTACGGGGCGTACACGGCGCTGGTCCTGGCGCTCGAGCATCCCGAGCTGGTGCGTTCCGTGGTGCTGGGCGAGCCGCCGATCATGCCGTTGCTGAACCATACGCCCGAAGACGACGAGCTGCGCCGCGCCTACTTCGTGAACGTGCTCGATCCGGCCCGGGCCGCGTTCGCTCGCCGGGACTCAGCTGGCGGCCTGCGAGCCTTCCTCAGGGGGGAGGGCCCCGCTGCGCCGGACGGCGCGAAGCTGCTCACCTATGCGTTCGAGCTACGCCACGAGATGCTCGCCAACCGCGAGCAGTACATGGCGCCCCTCACGTGTCGCGACCTCGGCGCGCTCCATACGGGCGTGCTGCTCGTCAGCGGCGATCGAAGCGCGCCGGTGTTTCACGCCATCAACGCCGAGCTCGCGCGCTGTTTGCAGAACGACTCGACCGTCACGATTCCGAATGCGGGGCACGCCATGCATTCGAGCAATCCGGCGTACTACAATCAGGTGGTACTCCGCTATCTCGCGACGCACTAAGCGATGGCGCCCCCGCTGAAGGAGTTGATGGAGCTCCAGAGGCAGATCGACGAGGCGGCGCGCGCGATTGCGAAGAGCGTCCGGACTCTGGTCGACCACCGATCGGAGTACCGGCCCGTCCGTGCCGCCGATTACCCCGACCGCGACGCCGCCTTTTACGACGGCGCCGAGAAGGAATTGGCGGCGGAGGGAGTTCGCCCGCTGGGGGACTTCGAGGACGCCGCTTTCAGCCGGCGGCACCCGGACAAAGATGCGTTCGTGCGTCTCGGGCTATCCGACGACGGCACGATCGGGGCGATCTGGTTCAAGCTGGGCGCCGCGTCGTCCGTCGCGTTCCAGTCGTGGCTCGAGGATGGCCGTGAGCTGGTGACGGTTCGCGCCGAGACCGAGACCGCCGTGCCGAATCGCCCCGAAGTCGCGACCGAGCGCGTCGGACTTGAGACCGCCGTTCGGGACGTGGTGCGCCGGCACCGCAGCCGAGTCAGGGCGGTGGGCGCCCTGCCCCGGCTGTTGCGGGGATTAGAGGACCTGCTCGCCGGCTACGCCGACGACGAGGCGGCGAGCGCCAGTTTCCGCGAGCAGCAGGGGCTCGCGCTGTTCGAGCCGATGATGCGGAAGAAGCTGGGGGATCGTTACGACGAAGAGGGCGAGCCCCTGGTTCAAGCGATCCACGCGCACCCCGAGTGGTGGACGGGGGAGACGCCAAAGCCGGTCCGGCTGATGTTCCTGGCATCACGAGACGACAACGGCCGCAGCCATGTCACGACCGCGGGCCTGATGACGCACGGGCTCCCGGAGTTACAAATGAAAGCCGTGGCCGGCAATCATTGTCGTGCAGCACGGTTCCTCATGGGCGTCGTCGCCCGCAAACTCGGGCGCGACGTGCCGGAGCGGCCCCTTCCAGTGGGCCTCGAGCTGGCACTCACTCACGCCGACGTGCCATTACCTAACGAGTTCGTCGCACTCGGACGGTATCCCGAAGTGGCAGTGGAGCGCGCCGACCCGGCTCGGGTGCGCCTCGTGCTCGAGGCCTTCGGGGGGAACCCTGGATTGTTCTCGATGTTGAGCGGTTCGGATCCGGAGCTCTTGCATCTGCTCCCACCCGCCGACTACCAGGGCACCAAGGACGAATGGTTGCGTGCGACGTGCCGTCGTCTCGGTCAGGACGCGCCGGCGCCCCTCTCGCCGGACGCGCTGGAGGCAGAAATGCAGGCGGCGAGCCGCAAGGCAAAGGCGACGCTGGGCGGATTCCGCGCGCGATTCCAGAGCGGACTCCCCGGCGACCACACGCTGTTGATCAAGCTGGGCCTCACGACGACGCGGGGCAGCCGCGAGTACGTCTGGATCAAGGTGGGCGAATGGACGCCGGACGGAGTGTTGGTCGGCACCCTTGAAACCAAGCCGCGCGATGTGCCGGGCCTCGAGCAGGGCCAGGAATTTCGAGTACCGGAAAGCGATGTGTTCGACCGCGCAATCTTCAGCAAGGAGCAGGGAATGGTCGAGGTGGCCCTGACGGACATCGTCGCTCAGGAATTCGGGGTGGATCTCTGATGGCGACCGAGCTTGCCACGCTCGCCGGCGGCTGCTTCTGGTGTCTCGAAGCGGTGTTTCAGCAGCTGCGCGGCGTTACCAAAGTCGTGTCGGGATACACGGGCGGGAGTGTGCCCAATCCGTCCTACCAGGCGGTCTGCACCGGTGCCACCGGCCACGCGGAGGTCACGCAAATCACGTTCGATCCGGCGGTGATCTCCTATCGGGACCTGCTCGACGTTTTCTTCACGATCCACGACCCCACCACGCTCAACCGGCAGGGTGGCGACGAGGGCACGCAGTACCGCTCGGGCATCTTTTACCACTCGCCGGAACAGAGAGCCGAGGCCGAGCGGGCGATCAAGCAGCTCCAGGCGGAGAAGGTGTGGGATGATCCGATCGTCACGGAGGTCGTGCCGCTGGAGCAGTTCTATCCGGCGGAGGGCTACCATCAGGACTACTACGCGCGTAACGGCAACCAGCCGTACTGCCGGGCGGTGATTGCACCCAAGGTGGCGAAGCTGCGGAGCACGTACTTCGAGAAACTGAAGGCCTGACACGGAGGCATCGATGAAGGCTCTGGCGTTCCTGCTGGTCGGGGCGGCCACGTCGGCGATGGCGCAGGGAGCGCCGCCCGCCGGCTCCAGCACCCCATTCGTCGTCGAGTACTACTACACGGCTCGGTGGGGCTTCGCCGACGAGTTCATCCGGTTGTTCAAGAAGAATCACTATCCGGTCTTGCAGCGGCAGAAGGAGCTGGGGAACATCCTCGAGATCAGGGCCGAGGCCCCGCGCTTCCACGGCACAGAGGACCGGCGTTGGGACTACCGGATCACCCTCGTGTGGAAGAACGCAGCCGCGCCGCACGAGGCGTTTCCCGACAGCGCGCTACGGCGTCTCTTCCCCGACCAGGACACCTTCAAGCGCGAGGAGCAGCGGCGCTTCGAGATCCTGCTGGCGCACTGGGACCTGCCCATCGTCAAGGTGGACCTGACGGCGCCCTAGCCCGCGCGGCTTTTCCCCAGGTACGCGCGCACGAGCGGCGCCACCCGGCGCCGCACCAGCGCCGTGCGCAGCAGCTCCCGCTCCTCGGGCGTCGCGTCCACGAGCACCTTCTCCCCTCGCCCTTCTCCCTCTTTGACGGCCACCGGCACGCCGTCGCGATAGAGGATCCGGTTCGCCGCGACGGCCGGCACCGCGTCGCCAGGGGTGAGGATCCCGACGAGGTTGAGCGGATCGGCCCCGCTGACGGCGACCAGCTCGCCGCCTCCGGGCTCGCGGCGCACCGAGCGCAGCAAGCCGATCGCTTCCGGTAGGGCGTATTGCTCGCCGGAGAATCCGCCGACGAACCGGCCGCCGCGCACTTCGCCCCGCGCCTCGAGGCGCCGGAAGACGCGCAGGACGTCGCGCCAGGGCGCCAGCAAACTCTCCCGCTGCACCAGGCGCCGGAACACGACGCCGTAACGCCGTAGCAGCTGCCAGGCGATCGCTTCGGCGATCTGCTCGTCGGGCAGCGCTGAGCCATGCCGCACCCGCGACCACCGCCCCGCCGTCTCGACGCCGAAGGCCGCGACCCTGCCTCGGCGCCGATAGCCGCCGATCGGTTTCCGCCGAGCGGACGGTACGAGCAGCGCCCTGAGCCCGGCGAAACTGTCCGACGACACCAACCCCCAAGCGACGATCTC
>Ga0137418_10005155_pt1 | contig 11970 bp, 10 predicted proteins | sample CZODoug3_1_2_16f_FD_122242 | JGI IMG/M metagenome (GOLD analysis project Ga0137418, IMG submission 122242) | Vadose zone soil fungal communities from Angelo Coast Range Reserve, California, USA - CZODoug3_1_2_16fungal (Hybrid Assembly) | ecosystem: Environmental > Terrestrial > Soil > Vadose... | reverse complement strand
CCAAAGTTCAAGACCTGAGTAACGATGTCCGAGGGTAGGAAGTAAAAGGTCGTGCCGGGGTATTCACGGGGCAGCTTTTCTCTCAGGCGCTGAACATAGTCTGCCGTGGTGCGGTGATCTTCTTTGAGAGACACCAGAATATCGGCGTCGCCCGCTCCGATGAGCCCTGATGTGCTGTGCATGAAATTGATGGCGCTGTAGGGCAGCCCGATGTTGTCGAGAATGTTGTCTACCTCGCGCTCGGGAATCTCACGCCGTATCGAGCCCTCGACGAGATCGCACAGCTTGGCGGTTTCTTCGATTCGTGTGCCGCTCTTGGCGCGGAGATGGAGAATGAATTGACCGCTGTCCGTACTCGGAAAGAAGTCCTGACCGAGCCACGGCACAAGGAGAAACGCCGCAATGCAGGTCAGAAGAAAGGTGGGGATGAAAAGGGCGCGTCGATGGACAAGCGCTGTGAGTAGGGAGTGATAGGCGTTCCGAAACCGTTCGAATCCGCGCTCGAACGCCCGTTGGAACCGCACCAGCGGATTTCGCGAACTGGCAGCATCGGCCTGCTTTGCTTTGAGTAGGTACATTGCCAGCGTGGGCACGAGCGTGCGGGACAAGATGTAGGACGCGAGCATGGCGAACACAACAGCTTCGGCAAGAGGAACAAAGAGGTAGCGAGCCACTCCGCCGAGCAGGAACATCGGCAAGAACACGATGCAGATACAGAGCGTCGATACCAGGGCGGGAACCGCGATTTGTGCCGCGCCTTCCAGGATGGCCTCGCGCTGGGCATGCCCTTCTTCGAAATACCGCTCGATGTTTTCGATCGTAACCGTGGCGTCATCAACAAGGATTCCAACGGCGAGGGCCAATCCTCCGAGGGTCATGATGTTGATGGTTTCTCCGAGAAAGCTGAGGGTCATAACGGACGTCAAGATGGATAGCGGAATAGAGATGGCGATGATTAGAGTGCTGCGCCAGCTTCCCAAGAACAACAAAATCATCAGTCCCGTGAGACACGCGGCGATGATGGCCTCGCGGATGACACCGTTCACGGAGCTTCGGACGAAGATGGACTGATCGGACAAAGGCAGAATCTTGAGTTCCGGCGGCAGTGTCTGCGCGACGCGCGGAAGCAGGCCGCGGATGCCTTTCACGACGTCGAGGGTGGAGGCATTGCCGGCCTTGAGGACTGACACCAGGGCGCCGCGGCGACCATCCTGGCGCACGATGTTGGTCTGCGGCGCAAAGCCGTCGCGCACATTCGCTACATCACGAAGATAGATCGTGGAATTCCCAACGACCTTGACTGGGAGGTCGTTCAGCTCAGGGACCGTTTTCGGACTGGCGTTCAGTCGAACGTCGTATTCGAATTGACCCATCTTTGCCGTTCCCGACGGCAAAATGAGATTTTGCTGCTGCACGGCAGTGAGAACATCCTGTGGAGCTAGTCCTTTCGATTGGATCAACCCTTGATTCAAATCGATCATGACTTGTCGTTGCTTCCCGCCATAAAGGAAAGGAATTACGGCCCCTGGCACCGTCACCAGTTGGGGTCTCAGGAAATTCTGTCCGAGGTCATTCAACTGCTGCTCCGTGAGTCCATTTCCGGACAGGCCCAACTGCAGGATGGGCACGCTCGAAGCGCTATAGTTGATGATAAGGGGAGGCAGAGTGCCTGGCGGGAATTGGCGAAGCGCAGTTTGGGATACGGCCGTCACCTGCGCATTCGCGGTGTCCAAACTCGCGCCGTGTTGCAGGTAAATCCTGATGATGGCTTGACCATTTACCGTAGTCGATTCGATGTGTTCGATGTTGTCAACGGTGGTGGTCAGCACGCGCTCATACGGGCTCGTGAGCCGGCCTTCCAATTCCTCGGGATTCATGCCGGTGAACTGCCATGCGACCGCGATCACCGGAATATCAATGTTCGGAAAAATGTCAGTCGGCGTGCGCAAAATCATCACCGGGCTCAGAACCAAAATGAGTATTGCCAGAACGATGAAGGTATACGGCCGGTCCAGAGCGACTCGAACAATCCACATAAGTAGGACTCCTTACACGCCAAGCGCAAAATTTATCGCGCGAGGTACAACTGTCAGATGAGACCGAGCGGTCTCTCAGTACAATGAGTTTCTGTTTCATGGCGCGGCCGGAATGTCAGCTTCTGGACATCCAGGCGGTCGAATGACCCGTTAGAAGGCGTGGAACCAACCCTCATCGGGACATCAAGACCGGGAGGCCGGCCTCATATAAGACCGTCCGCGTGACGCCACCGAACATCCACTCTCTCAGGTGGGAGTGGCCGTAGGCGCCCATGACAAGTAGATCTGCACCGAAAGCGTCAGCCTGCGACAGCAGCAGGCGGCCCACGTTTCCCCCGCCGGACGACAGACGTCGTACCTCCACGTGTGCACCATGACGCGCCAAGTGGCGCGCGATGTCCGCCCCCGGCTCCTGGCCATGACCGGCTCGATTGCGTTCATGGTCGACGACCAAGACTTCGACCGCCTTGGCCTTCACAAGCAATGGCAGGGCGTCCGCCACGGCTCGGATAGACTCGCGCGTGGCATTCCAAGCCACGAGGATCCGGCGGACTTCGGATACCGTACCGCGTGGCGGAAACACGATGATCGGCCGGCCGGAGCTCAAGACGAGCGACTCCGCGAGGCCAGCAGGGCCAGCCGTCTCCCCCGCAGATTCCGGGCGGGCGATCACCACCAAGTCCGCGTAGTATGCATGCACCCCCACCTCGCTGCTCAAGTAGGCCAACGATCTCCACTCCGACTCCGGCCGGATTCCGTGACGACGGACGATGTCCTCAAATTGGGCTCTGTGGTCGGCCTCGATGCGCTCGAGTTGAGCTTGGTGTACCTCGATCGTGCTCTGCATGCCTTTACCACGGGCGAACGTTTCCGCCGGGGTAACTGTCGGCTCCGGCTGCATAAACACGCTGATTAGGCGCGCGCCGTGCTCTTGGGCGAGTATGCCGGCGAATTCTAGGATGCCTGGAGTCTCGGTGCGCCCATCGATGAAGACCACGATTTCCCGCAACTCGGCAGCGCCCTTGCCAATGCCCAAGGGGGCAGGCTCAGGTGGAGACGACATCGATTGCTTGTTGGTCATAGGTATTCCTCCTTTTCGTCGTGCGTTTCCTTAGCAGGCTGTCCGAAGCTCGAAAATGGTCCGTGAACGATCGCGAACTGATCGCAACCTCTGGTTTCCGTACGTCCGTCTGGACTGGACATAAAGCTTCAACGTCTTCTGCAACTTCCTCCGCCCGTGGAATACTCGTGCCTTCACTGCTCCCACCGACAAACCCATGATTTGAGCGGTTTCTCCTGTGGATAGTTCGCCAAGTTCCCGCAGTTCGATTGCTTTACGCATTCCTGGTGTTAGCTCATTTACCGCCGCGGAAAGAATTCGCTCCTGCTCTCGCTGCAGGCAACTGTCTTCAGGGTTCGGGCCCGCGTCCGGAATATCCAGAGGCAACGCAGTTTCGTCTTCGGTGTTTGATTCCGCGATCGGCACTTCACGCGATCCACGCCTTCTGCGCAACAACATGAGTGCCTCGTTGATGGCGATCCGTGTTAACCAGGTGGAGAATAAGGACTCGCCCTCAAAGTTCTTTAAATGAACGAACGCTTTCTGAAAGCTTTGCTGTACGACGTCTTCGGCGTCCTCCCGATTGCGGGTCATGCGCTGAGCCAATGACAAAATCTTCCTCTCGTGCCGTTGGACCAGTAGCTCAAATGCAGCGGCGTCCCCGATTTTCGCGCCAGCAACCAGCGCCGCTTCTTCCTGCGTAACTAAACGATGGGAAGAACTCGCGGCGTGCGTTCCGCCAATCACGTCTTTAGTTTCCATTGCCATAGTTCTTCTCCTTTTCTCATCGCATCAAACTGCTCTCGGTTTACCGGCTCTTGATTGGCTGAATTGCATCGCAACCCAGAGAGCTCTTTCACTTTCGCCTGCCCCTCACGGAACTAGCTTCCAAGACTGAAGTGAACCGTAACTTCCATTTCGACCGCCACGGGCGTTCCATTCAGCAGCGTTGGCTCATACTTCCATTGCAGGACGGCCTTCAATGCCGCAGGTATCAGCAACGGATGGCCGCTCAAAGCGCGGGCTCCCACCACGTTGCCGTGCTCGTCGAGCACTGCGGTCACTACCACGGTGCCTGAGACGTGCGTTTGCTTCGCGAGTATCGGATAGTCGGGTTGGACCGAATAGACCTGCCGCGGTGCTTTGATGTTCGAACCAACGCGAATAATCCGCTTCGCTGCGGGCGGCGGTGGAGGTGGGATCGGTACCGAAGCTCCCGTGCCACCAATAATTCCGCCGAGTGAACCGCCGAGTTGTCCTCCCGGCACTCCGCCAGGAACGCCTCCGACGACGCCCCCCAAGTCCGGCGCGGCAGATGCGTTGTCCAAAGAGACGGTCTTCGGAATCGCGGCCGGCGCAGTTAGTTTTCCTGCCGTGTAGGTAAGACTCGGGCGCTTGGATGTTATGTGCGGAGCCACGGCCCGACCTGCTGGCGGAGGCGGGGGCGGCGCAGCCGGCGGCGCCGCCAAGGGAGTGTTTTTGAAATTGTCCAGTTGGATCGTCCCCGTTGTGTACAACGGCACGATAATCAGCGCGGCGAGAATCACAACGTGCAAACCTGTCGCGGCGGCCCATTCGAGAGGGCTCCTTCGAACACTCTTTGTCGTGGGCATCTCGAGCAGCGCGCCCAGAAAAACATCGTTCTGCGTTGTTGAAGGCAGTCGCACAGGTCGCGCGGGTTCCCCTGCTAGGCCCTTTGAACCCGAATCGAAAAGATGCATAGGATGAGTAGTCATTGCTCCTCCGCTCTTACTGTTCGATCGGCGGAAAAGCTCGTCGTATTCACTCCGCCGGTCTTCAGTTGTTCAAGTACGTGCTTGACGTAAAGGCCCCTGGCCATAAGCTGCGCGCCCTTTTTGGACATAGCCCGCAGCAGTCGTTCCCCGCTTTTGTCGATGGACGTGACGTCATTGAGATCGATAATGCAGGCTCGCTTGTCCTCGCTCCGGTGCGCCCTCTTCCAGGTCGTTCTCAACTCGTTGACCCACGGCCCAACCAAGCGTCCCTGCACGATCCATCTCCTATCTGTTGCCGTCTCCATGATGGTGATCTTCAGCACGCCTACTCCTCATGTCTGCTACGCGCATGCGTCTGGGTGACCGCAAGGACAGCGCTACGCTGAATGTTATTAAATGAGCCAAGGTAGACGGTTTTGTTGTTACCTCGCGGATCTGTTCTTGGGTTGCCAGCCGGACCCTTCTGCATATGAACCTCAGAGCCTCGCCGCTCAAACCAGATCTCGTCCATCGCCAACTTCATTAGGTGGATGCCGCGGCCGTGCTCCGCCTCCAGTCTTTCGACCGTCAACGGATCGGGAACCGCTTTTGGATCAAATCCTTGCCCCTGGTCTGTGACGACAATGGACACTCCTTTTCCCAACTCACATTGACAACGAATCTGAACCAACTTGTGCGCGTCCATCCGATTGCCGTGAACGACTGCATTGCTCAAAGCTTCCTGAAGCGCCAGTTCCACCGCGGACTCATTGCCGGCAACGTAGCGCGAACCCTCGATCAGTCGCATCAACCGCTTCACCAACGGCGAGATAGCTTTGATTTCACTCGGCATCCAGGCCTCGATTTTGAGCAAGGAACGAGTCGCGTGTACCCCGGCAAATGCTGGTCGCAAAGCCGATTGCTCATTCGCCGTTTGTGTTCTGCCCATGGCAACACCTCACGCAGAGCCCCGTGCCAGCCAAAGCCCGTAGCGCACGGAATCAAACAGTCCAAATCCTTTGCGGCAGCGCAGGACGCTGTACCACCTGTTCCACTTACCAGCGAGAATCAGGATCATTGCCATAGCGCCTCTCCGTTCATCTGCGTTCCGTTCGGACGATTCTGGGAAAAGCAATGCGGATGCCAGAAGTTGGCCGTGTTTCGCCGGCAGCGGAACTCCTTGATTTGCTTTGAGATAACCGCAAAGTGAGAGATTTGTGAGATCTGAGTGCTGGCGTGCTAATGCCAGGTATCTAGCAGACTGCTAATTTCTTGGCACATCATAAGGGCGGTGTCAGAAGTGAGAGCTTTTTCAGAGAAGGAGCTGAGGTAAGGAATGAAACCGTGCGATTATGCGGTATCGCGTGAGATTCCGAGTTTGCGTATTCTGACTTGGAGGGTCGATCGATTTATTCCAAGGAGTGCTGCCGCACCATGGGGACCTGCAACAACCCAATTGCACTGCTGAAGGGCGTCGAGGATGTGCCGGCGCTCCGCCTCCTCCAAAATGCCATGAAGTGCCCTGTTTGTCGGGGATTGTGGAGTAGCGGCTCTTTCTTCGACGTGAATGGCCTTGGGAGATTTAAGATCGCCAACGTCAATACTTAGGACAGGGCCCGCCGAGATAATTACGGCGCGCTCGATTACATTCTGAAGTTCTCGTATGTTCCCCGGCCAATGATATCGGCACAGGGCATCCATTGCTGCGGATGGAATCGTCTCCATGACTTTTTTCATGCGTCTGGAAAATTGCTGCGTGAAGTGCCGCACCAGCAGCGGAATATCCCCCTGGCGTTCCCGCAAGGGCGGCACATGAACGGGAAATACATTCAAGCGAAAGAAGAGATCGGATCGGAACCTCTGCTCGGCGACCATTGCTTCTAAATCGCGGTTCGTCGCGGCAATCAAGCGCGCGTCTGTCCGGAGCGTCCTCGAACTTCCCAGTCGCTCGAACTCCCTCTCTTGCAGCACGCGGAGCAGTTTGGTCTGCAGTTCAAGAGGAATTTCTCCTATTTCGTCCAGGAAAATGGTGCCACCATCGGCCACCTCGAAGCGGCCAATCCGTTGCGCGATCGCTCCCGTGAATGCGCCTTTCTCGTGTCCGAACAGCTCGCTTTCCAGCAAGCCTGTCGGAATGGCCGCGCAGTTCAGCTTGACGAACGGCTTCGAGCTGCGGGGGCTCAAATCATGAATAGCTCGCGCAATCAGTTCTTTTCCCGTGCCGGTCTCTCCATAAATCAGCACTGTCGAATCCGTCGGCGCTACGGTTCCCACTCCTTTGAGTACTCTGCGCAGCGAAGCACTATTTCCAATGATCTGGGCAAAATTCATTTCCGTGCGGATTTCATCTTCCAAATAGAGTTTTTCCTTCGAGAGTTGCTCTTTCAGTCCCCGAATCTCGCGGTAGGCAAGCGCATTCTCAACGGCCAGAGCAATCTGGTTTGCAATCTGGCTAAGGAAACTGATATCAGACTGACTGAAGGCATCGTCTCGGAGCCGGCCGAGAACCAAGACGCCAATCGCGCGATTCCGGCTGATCAAGGGTAAACAGCAGACGGACTTCAAACCTTCCCGCACCGCGATCTGGGCGATTGGGGAATCGAGCCAACCGGCGAAGGGGCTCTGGAGCGTCAGAGCCTTCATAGTTCGAAATGCCGTACCGGAGGGCGAGCCCTCGATCGAATAAACCAACTCTTCGTGGAAGAATCCTTTGCCCTCCGGAAAGTCAAGCGCGTAAAGTCGCAGCTGCTTGTTTTCCACATCCTCGAGCGACAAGCCGGCGTAGTCGCACTGCATCACGCGCCGGACGTCCTGCGAGATGGCACGCAGGAGATCGCGGAGTTCCAAATTTGAGACGACCTGATTCGTGACGTCGAGAAGCAGCCGCAGCCGGTCGTTCTTACTTTGCAGTTCCTCAGACGCCCGTCGCAACGCTTCAAAATTCAACGCATCGTCGAACGCTAGCGCAATGTAATCCGCAACTTGGGACAAGAACCGGATATCGTTTGGCGAGTAGATATCGACCTGCTTGCTGCAGAAAGTGATGACCCCCAATTTTCGGTGTGCTGTGGTCAACGGGAGTGTGCAAGTCGAGCGAATATTCAGTCTTTTCAGGATCGCTTGCAGCCGGCCATAGCGCGGCTCCATCTCGTCCGTCGACCTCAGCAGAGGTTCTTGCCGCTCGTAGACCCACAACGTAAGCGTCTCCTCGGGCATCAGCTGTTCTTCGGGAACAAACTCTGATCGACTCCCCATATCGATGAAATAATTTTGAAACGTATCGGAATCTCGGTCACGGAGAGATACACCGATGACGTCAAACTGCATTACCCCATGCAGCTCGTCCATCAGGATGCCAAAAAGCTCTTTGAGGTCGCGGTGCGTTCCGATAGCTCGGGACATGCGCACGAGCGTTTCGTACCGCATGGCAAGCGCCGGTGCTGCGAGGATCTCCGAGTCGCTGTTCACAGGGGCACCACCAGAGCAGGCCAATTCCAGTCCATCTGATGCCCACCGAGGCACAATTGATACAAGCGGCCGAAGTGGACTGACTGAGGTCGCCTCCACGGTCTCGTGAACCGTCTTCGAGTTGGGGTCGGTTCAAATCACGCTTCCGCAGATTGGTTGCGAGCTGCTCGTCTGCCGGATGTCCCTCCGGCTGTCAGGTCCAAAGAACGGTTGTTGGTGGCCGCGCGAGACTATCGCAAATGCTTGCATAGCGGTGTGGAAAGGCTGGTGTCGTCCGGGGATGTTCCCGCGGACACAATTTCGGCTACAAATCGTTTGCTAGAGGGCGATCGATTTTCCTTCCGGCTGCAACGTGGTCGAGGAGGGTTTCAATTGCAAAGACACTGGAATTTCGCTTCACCTGCGGATTACATCGTTCCAGTTGCCCTGTCGTTTGCCGAGCTTCTCGCGACGGCCGATCTCAGCCGCATCCGTCGGTGCAGGAATCCTGAGTGCCCTCTCATATTTTATGATACGAGCAAGAGCGCTGCACGCAACTGGTGCAGCCTCGACATCTGCGGAAACAAGCTGCGAGTGGCAGCCTTCCGTAAAAGACACTCTAATTGATCCTGACAAATCCAAATTCCGGGCGGTTCACAAAATCGACAAGGAACGGAGGTCCGCATGCGCAAGGCATCATGACCCAAGCATGAAATGCCTGCCTGGCGCCTTCATGACAGAATTGCACGATGGCTAGTTAGCAGAACCTCACCGGGGTCGAGTTTTCGAGTTGCGCCAGCGGGATAGGGCTTAGATAAAGGTCGCGGTCATCGGATGCTTGGGGCGACGTGATCCCGCGGTTCATTTAACTCATTCTGGGGATTGTTCAGGAATCCGAAGGCGGGCACCTGGGAGCAAGAGAAGTATAACCAATTGTGCTTTTAAGCATCACATAGTGCGCAGGAGAAGTTATGTCAGTGAAAAGCGTCCAATTTGCGGTTGCCGCGCACATCATGGCTGCCCTGGGTTACTTCCACGGCGAGGAAATTTCCTCGGCGACTCTGGCCGAGAGTGTGAACGCCGACCCCACGTTCGTTCGAAAGTCACTCTCCAAGCTCTCGAAAGCGGGCTTGGTCGTGACAAAACGCGGCAAGAACGGAGCGAGGGTGCTTGCGCGTCCTCCCCGACAGATCACGCTGCTCGACATATACCGTGCCAGTGCAGCGCCGCCGGTATTTGCCATTCATTCGTATCCGATAGAAAAGAGGTGTCCGGTCAGCAGTCACCTCAAGGAGTGCATGTCGGGGCTGCTTTCTCAGGCTCAGAACAGCTTCGAGAGATCGCTCGCGAAAATAACCCTGGCTCATCTGGTTCGTAAGATCCGGGAAAAGGCGCATTGACTTTTTTTGATTTGAATTGTGCGGATCAAAAGAACAATACACAAGGAGAACTAAGAAAATGCTGACGGGAACGGAACTGGCTTCGGACGAGCGAGCGGAGAACAAGGGGCGACGAATCAGTGGACGAACGTCGGCCAAGCTGTGGGTTGCCGCTGGCCTAGCAGGGATAGTGTTTGTGGGTGCATGGCTCAAGTATTCACCTGGGGCGAGCGGAAGTTCCGCTGGTGCTCCGCCTGCTGCACTTCCACAAGTCGTGGTGAGCAAGCCGCTGGCGCAAGACATCGATACGCGGTTGGGCTTCCTTGGCCAATTCGCGGCGGTTTCGCAGGTCGAACTGCGCGCGCAAGTAGGCGGTACGCTTACGGGAATATTTTTCAAGGACGGGGACATTGTTCGCAAGGGCGACGTCCTTTTCACAATTGATGCTCGGCCATACGAAATTACACTTGCCGAAGCGAACGCCCAGCTTGAGGTTGCGGCGGCTCGACTGGAACTGGCTGACCGGCAACTTGACCGTGCCAAAGATCTGGAGCAAAGCAACGCTGGATCAGTCGAAAACGTTGACCAGCGCATATCCGATCAGCGGTCGGCGCGCGCTGCGGTCGAAGAGGCCAAAGCCCGAATCCGCGATGCACAGTTCGACCTCGATCACTGCCGCATCGCGGCGCCGTTCAGCGGCCGCATTGGGACGCATCTCGTTTCTATTGGAAACCTGATTGCGGGGAGTCGTACGGCGACGAGTCCGACCACGCTGCTCGCGACCCTCGTATCGCTCGATCCGATTTATCTCGACTTTGATATGAGCGAGTCCGATTTCCTCACTTATTCCAAGTACCACGAGCACCTCAAGGGAGGTCATGTCCAGAAGGTTGAGGTTGCACTCGGCGACGACAAACAGTACGCACGAAGCGGTGTATTCGATTTCCTGGATAACGTCCTTGACCGTTCGAGCGGCACAATCCACGCCCGGGCTACAGTTGCGAACTCCAATCTGGTTCTGACTCCCGGCCTGTTCGCTCGTGTGCGACTGGTCGTCGCTCCCCCTTCACCGACGCTCCTCGTGCCGGACACTGCAGTGCTGCCTGACCAATCGCAACACATGGTTATGACGGTTACGGCGGACGGGACGGTCGCGCCCAAGCGAGTGGAAGTAGGGGAGATTCGCGACGGTCTGCGAGTGATTCGGTCGGGGCTGGCACCCAGCGACCGGGTCATCGTGGAGGGACTGCTGCGCGCCGCGCCCGGAACCAAAGTCGCCACTCAGGACGGCACGATCCGTTACTCCGGTGGTCAGGACTAAAGAGAGCCAAGAACATGCGCCTGACTCACTTCTTTATCGAACGCCCCCGCTTCGCGACCGTACTAAGCGCTTTCGTGACGCTGCTCGGGCTTGGTGCGCTCGCAATTCTGCCGGTCGCACAGTACCCGGAAATCGTCCCGCCCACAGTGCAGATCACCACGGTGTATCCGGGCGCATCCGCGGATACGGTGTCGCGCACCGTGGCGACGCCGCTTGAGCAGCAGATCAATGGCGTCGAAAACATGCTCTACATGGGCAGTCAGTCGACCGGCGACGGCAGGCTCACCATCACCGTAACTTTCCGAATCGGCACCGACTTGAACGTCGCACAGATGCTGACGCAGAATCGCGTTCAGGACACATTGCCGCGGTTGCCGGAAGATGTGCAGCGGCTCGGTGTGCAAGTCAGGAAGGCGACGCCGACCATACTCCTGGCCATTCACGTCTACTCGCCGGATAGTTCGCGTGACAACCTGTATCTCTCAAATTACACAACCTTGCACGTCAAGGATATTCTCGCGCGCCTCGAAGGTGTCGGAGATGTGCAGTTCCAGGGCGGCCGCGAGTACGCCATGCGTATCTGGCTCGAACCCGACAAGGTTGCGGCGAACAATCTCAACGGCAGTGAGGTGCTCGCGGCACTGCGCGCCCAGAACCTGCAGGTCTCCGCCGGTATTCTGAATCAGCCGCCGGCTCCTGTACAGGAGGCCTATCAGATTAACGTTGAGGCACTCGGCAGGCTGTCCACGCCCGAGCAATTCGGTGACATCGTCGTCAAATCCGATAAGCAAGGAAGGGTGACACGGGTGCGCGACATCGGCCGCGTCGAGGTGGGTGCCGCTGATTATGGATCAACCGCGTACATGGATCGCAGCGACGCGACAGCGCTCCTGATCTACGCCCAGCCAGGTGCAAACTCCCTTGCGGTTGAACGCGAAGTCTTGTCGGCGATGAAAGATCTAAAAAGGGAATTCCCCCAAGGCGTCGATTACAAAATCATTTACGATCCGAC
>Ga0137418_10005153_pt1 | contig 11971 bp, 14 predicted proteins | sample CZODoug3_1_2_16f_FD_122242 | JGI IMG/M metagenome (GOLD analysis project Ga0137418, IMG submission 122242) | Vadose zone soil fungal communities from Angelo Coast Range Reserve, California, USA - CZODoug3_1_2_16fungal (Hybrid Assembly) | ecosystem: Environmental > Terrestrial > Soil > Vadose... | reverse complement strand
ACCGTCATCATTCCCGATGGCAAAAAGCTCCACCATAGCCAGTTCCCCGCGACTCCGTTCGCGTAAACGAGACCAGTCACCGCGAGCGGCGTATCGGCCGCGAAAGTCGTCGCAACCATGGATGTTCCCGCCAGCCACCAAGAAACACTGCGGCCCGAGACAAAATAATCTTCGGTGCTCTTTCCAGAGCGGCCACGGAAGTACAAGCCGAGAAATAGGGTGATCAGCAGATAACCGACGATGGCAGCCCAATCCGAGGCGGCGAGTGTCAAAGTGAGTCCTTTCGCGTGAAGGCGAATGTGCGCAGTACTATATAGCACTTCCCAGCGGTTGGCATCATGGTCTTTTGTGGCTCTGGTCAGGCGCCGCGAGAACGCAGAACGGGACGCAGCCAGCTCACTGTGAAATGGGCGCCCGCGCGGCCCGGCCGGGGAAAATGCCGTCAACGAGTTGCCCATCCTTGACGACGGTAACTCCATTCACTAGCACAAATTGAATCCCCTCCGAATACCGCAGCGGTTCTTCATATGTTGCTTTGTCGATGATGCGATCCGCGTCGAATACGGTAATGTCCGCATCCGCTCCCACGCGAATTCGTCCTTTATCTTTGAACATCGGGGCGCGCTTCTCCAGCCGCTGTGCGGGCATCAGCGTCATCTTCCTTAGCGCGGTCATCAGGTCCAGCGCCTTCTCCTCGCGCACGTAATGCCCTAGCACTCGCGAAAACGTCGCCTGGCCCCGTGGGTGGATTTTGGCGCCCGAAAGGGGCATGCCATCGCTGGCAATCATGACTGTCGGGTCGGCAACCGCCGTGCGTGTAGCTTCTTCCGGAATCGAAAAAATAACAACGGTGCCTCCTTCCCTTCGATATTTCTCAAAACTCTCCGCTGTCAATCGTTCGCCGGTCTTCGTCCACTGAATGTCCTTGAAGGTGATGCCTTGCCGGTCCTGCCATCCGGGGTCAAATATGGCTGATTCCAGCTGGGTGCTTCCGGCCGTATAGGGATAGCATTCCGTGGTAGCGTCGAGTCCGCGCTCTCGCGCGCCTTTCACCATCGCTATGAGCCGGGGCGTGTTCTTCAGCCCCATGCTGGTGATGTGCACAACGTGGAGCGGCGCTCCCGTGGCCGCGGCGGCGGCGATGACCTCTTCAATCCCTACAAGACCGGTCGTCGGCTCCTGCAGTCCGGCATGACGCAAGTGCACGTGCACCGAAGCGCCGTATTTTGCCGCCAGGCCGAATACATCGACGATTTCGTCGTGCGTGGCAGCAGCGGTGTAGTTGATGCCCATGCCGACGGCCAATGCGCCGCGCCCCAGCCCCTTCTCGATATCGTCGTCGATTAGTTGCAATTCCGCGGGCGTTGCCTGGCGATGGGCGGCGTCACCGACTGGCAGAAATGCGCCGGCGTCTTTCATGACTTTCATCCGTACGGGAATATGTCCGACGGAGACGCCGAAGTTGATCAGCGATTTTCCTTCTCGCCGCGCATACCACTGGTCAACATCCGCCGTGCCGGCTTCCAGCTCCAGCGATGTCGTGACCCCATCATGCGCCTGGAACTGGTAATTCCTCGGCTCTTGCCCGTGCTCGTGCAGATCGATGAAACCGGGCGCGACCACGAGTCCCTTCGCATCAATCGATTGGTTCCCTTCAAGAGCACTGCTCGAAATCGCCGCGATTTTCCCGCCGCGAATACCGATGTTTCGAATCGCGTCCAGCCCCGATTCCGGGTCCATCACACGCCCGTTCGCGATCGTCAAGTCATACGTTTCGGCACCATTGCTCGCGATACTTCCTGAAGTTATCGCCACCGCGGCGGCGAGCAAGACTGTCGCCGCTGCCACCTTCCGCCATCCACGAATCAAAAGATGTGACATTTGAGCCGCGTCCCTCCGGTGCGGCGCTAAGTCTTATCACGCCGGCTTCATCTGTCAAAGGTTTTCTAGGAAGAACAAGTGAGCAATCGCGAACCGTCAAATAGGATCCTCGGCAAAAAGAAAAACCCCGGATCGCTGGGGGGAGCGACCCGGGGTGGGGGTGTTGCTGAGGGGGGCCGGAGGAAACTCGTTTTTACTTAGTGCACCTGGTGTACAGCCAGCATGCAGATCTGTCGCAGTTCTTCGTAAGTGAAGTACGTCTCTTCCTGTTCGCCCGCGACTTCTTTGTGTCCGAATCCCGATTCACTCGAGATGCGGTTCAATTCCGTTTCCGAGAGACCCAACAGCACCGCCGCGCGGCGCCGGGTTACGTATTTGAGCTCTTGTGTTTTCATGGCCGTGTCCCTCACGCAGGAAGTAGAGCCATCGAATCTTCTTCAACAGCCATGATCATGGCCTTGTAGATATCCACGTCCCAGCCGTCGCCGATCCGCATCCTTACCGTTTCGTCGCCGACTTTCAGGAGCTTCCCGCGTAGGGGCACCTTGATATCTCCAAGGGCCACTTGCAGGACCACCGGCTGCCCGACCCAAGCTTTGAACGCACTGTCCATTCACTGTCCCCTCGGTCATTCAGCCTGACGCAGGAGAGAATCGCGCAGCGCACCGCTCGTCACAATGGTACAGAGAGGGTACAGGACTAGTAAGAAGGTACTGTCGAGAAGCCGGACATTGATATATGCGCCGTTTCCAACGATGTATACGCGGTTTCCATCGCAGTACAGAAGTACTGTTTTTTCGGGACGGCTGAACCATAGGACCAGGGATGTTCTTCGTGCGATCCTGTGAGTATGACGAGGCACGGGCCCACTCCGCGCAAGAACCTGAACGAAAGTGCCGCCGTTATGCCCAGGCGGGAAGGTATCGGCCTTGCTCTTGGCGGGGGTTTCGCGCGCGGATTCGCGCATCTGGGAGTTCTGCAGGTCCTCGAGCAAAACCACATCCCCATCTCTCACATCGCGGGAACCAGCGTGGGCAGCATCCTGGGCGCCGCTTACGCCAGTGGCGCGCCACTGGCGCGTATCATAGAAACCTGCCGCACGCTCCGCTTCCGGGACATCGCCCGGTGGCGCGTCTCCCGGCTCGGCTTGGCAAGCAATCACCGCCTTGAGAATTTAATCGAGCGCGTTTTCGAGTCGCGCCGGTTTGAAGACCTCCGTATCCCCCTTGCGGTGGTAGCCACGGATCTGACTTCGGGCGAACCGGTGGTGTTCACACAAGGCAACCTTGTGGACGCCATTCGCGCGAGTTGCGCCTTCCCGGGCTTGTTCGAACCGGTTGAGATCGGCACGCGGTGCCTTGCGGATGGCGGGCTGGTCGCGCCGGTTCCGACACGCGCCGCCCGCGATCTCGGCGCTGCTCCGGTAATCGGTGTCTCTGTCGGCATGCAGGACGGACATCGCGGCGCCCCCACAAATATCTTTCAAGTTGTGAGCCGTGCGGTAAGCGCGGCACAAAAACACCAGCTTGAAATTTGGGAACGTTACGCCGACCTCGTCCTCCGGCCCGACGTGCAATCCCTAGCCTGGGATGATTTCGACCGCGCCGAAGAAGCAATCGCTGCGGGCGCCGCTGCCGCGCACCGCGCTCTTACCCGCATTGAAAAACTGCTTGCACAGAAGAAAGACGCTGCTCAGGATCTCCAAGCGCGGATCGAAGCTGAAGACAAAGGTCATCTATGGCTCGCCGAGGTGCTCGGATGACGCGCATCGCCGTCTGGCTCGTGGCTCTTGGCGTACCGCTGATCCTCTGGCATGAATGTGGCGAGGATGTTGGCGTTTTCTGCTACCGTATAGGCTTGGGTGCTTTCACGAGCTTGCGCTCGCGCGTGCTCGTTCCCGTACCCGTTAGAAACTCAGATTATCCATCCGCCGCGAGGAACAACCCCGAGTGCTCGACTCCATCCTTCACTTCTTCCACGCGCTTTTTGACCCCGACGGACTCCGGGAACTAATCCGCGCCGGCGGCGCCCCGCTTATTTGCACCATCGTTTTTATCGAGACCGGTTTCTTCGTCGGCTTTTTCCTTCCCGGAGATTCCCTCCTGGTCACCGCAGGCATTCTTTCCGCTGGCGGCGTTATCCCACTGAGATGGTTGCTTATCCCCGTGATGCTCTGCGCTATCGTCGGCGACCAGATTGGCTACTGGATCGGCAGGTCCGCAGGCGCGGCTTTGTATCGCCGTGAAGATTCTCTCTTCTTCCGGAAAAGCCATCTCCAGCGCGCCCATGATTTCTACGAAAAGTATGGCGGGCGCGCCGTGATTCTCGCTCGCTTCGTACCCATCGTTCGGACTTTCTGTCCCCCGGTAGCCGGCGCCGCCAAAATGCCCTACTCCCGTTACCTCGCTTTCGATGTCTTCGGCGGCATCTTCTGGGTAAGCACCATGATCCTGGGCAGCTATTCTCTCGGGCATTTAATCCCCAACATCGCCCAGCGCATCCACTACGTGATTGCGGTAGTCATTCTCGTATCGGTGTTGCCCGTCATCGTTAGTCTTGTGCGCGCAAGGCGTTCCTCTCAAATCCCCCATGCCGAGGAAAAGTAGACGGTGGCAAACTCGAAGTTTCGCGCCATCATCTTCGATATTGGCCGCGTCCTGATCCGCGTGGACATCTCTCGCGCCATGGGCGGACTGGCTTCCGGCCTTACTCTGACACCTCAAGAGGTTTGGTCCGCCATCGAAAAGGACCCACACTGGCTCGATTGGCAGGAGGGCCGCATCTCTCCTCGGGACTGGCACCTTCATCTGACCAAGCGCCTTGGCGCTTCACTTACTCTCGAGGAATTCAGCGAAGTCTGGAACCGCGCTCTTGACCCGAAACCGATCCATTCGGAAGCTTTCCTGGAAAAACTGTCCAAGAACTACCGCCTGGCGCTGCTTTCGAACACCGACCCAATCCACATGTCCCAAGAGGAGGCGCGTTTCCCCTTCTTCCGCTTCTTCCCCGTCCGCATCTACTCCTATCAGGTCGGCGCGAGCAAGCCAGACCCAATTATCTATCGCCAAGCCCTCCAAGCGTGCAAGGTCAGGGCCGAGGAAGCTGTTTATATTGACGACGTTGCCGCCTACGCGGAGGCCGCCCGGCGCCTTGGGATGACAGGGATCGTCTTCCAATCACCAGAACAGCTCCAAACCGATCTTCGAAATCTTGGGATTCAATTCGACTGAACGTTCGTCAAGCAAAAAATCCGCAATTGGCTCACTTTTCGGGTAAACTTTGCTAGGACTAGTACCGCATCGTTGTTTGCTCGTCCTCACAAACGCCCATCCTTCTATCACTTACCACCATCATCGCTTCTTCTTCTTTGGCTTCGCGCATGCAATCCCCCTATTACAGGCCGGATTACAGCGGCAGTTCCCCTAACCGGGGTGAGGAGAAAGATTGACTATGTCAGATGATAGAATTGTGGAAGGGCGTACAGAATCACCCGCCTGGACGTTGCCAGCGATCGTCGTTCTGGGCTTGATCGCCATTGGCGGATTGGCAGTAGGCTGGAGTGCCTCGTCAAAGCTTGATGGCACGCAGCAAGCAGTTGCAGCGCAATTGAAAACTGCGGAACAGACCGTGCAGCAAGACATGGCCTCGTTGAAGGATCGCCTCGCTCAGGACGAAAAGGCTAACGCTGATCTTCAGGGCGACCTGAAGGTTGTCACTGGCAAGCTTAAGATTACTCAGGGACAGCTCAAGAAGGCGCGCGAGGAAGCGGTAAAACTCAACGACGCGACCACCGAAAAGGTGAGCGCGCTGGATACCTCGGTCCACTCGGAACTGGCTACCAAGGCCACCAGCGATGACGTCAAGACCGTGGACACCAAGGTTGTGGGCGTGAAGACCGATCTGGACGCCACCCGTGAAGACCTGAAAATGGCTCGCAGCGAGATGGGGACGCTCATCGCGCGCAACCATGACGAAATCGACCAGCTCCGCCGCCTCGGCGAACGGGACTACGTTGAGTTCACCATCGTCGGCAGGAACAAGCCGCAAAAGGTGGGCAATGTCACCGTTGAACTGAAGGGCATCAACGAAAAGCACAACCAGTTCAGCGCCGCCGTGACCATCGAAGACCGCCGATTCGAAAAGAAGAACCGCGCCATGAACGAGCCGATCTTCTTCTACCTCTCCGGCACGCATATTCCTGAGGAAATCGTCGTCAACAAGGTGGGCAAGAATACCATCAGCGGCTACCTCAGCATCCCGAAGGCGAATTCGCAAACGGCCGCATCCGCGGCGGCAAAGTCTGGCAACTAAATTTTTCGAGCAGCGGCCCGGGGAGTTTGCCGGGCGCGAGACGAGGCGGGCAGAACGATCTGCCCGCCTTTTTTTTCGTGGAGCGCAAGTGATTTTTCGTATTCCGGTAGAATAGGCCTCGCCAGTTCGGAGGCCCGTTTGCGTCAGACTTCTAGCGTCCTCTACATCGCCGTTGATGCACTGATCCCCTTGCGGGGAGCCAGCCTCCAGGGCCTTGATGAATTCACCGCGAGACTCGACCACGAAGCCGTTCCCGCCGTCTGGCTAACCAGTCGCTCGCGTCTTCAGTTCGACGATGCACGCCGCAAACACGGCCACACTCATCCCTTTATCGCGGAAGATGGCTGCGCAGTTTATCTTCCGGAGGACTATTTCCACCTGCGACCCGCATCCGGCGCTTCTCGGACCAACAAGGCCGCCACGTTGCGCCTTGGCCGATTTACATGCATTCCTGTCGCTGAAGTCCTGCCAGCGGCGGCTGAGGCCTTGCAGACACTCTCTCGGGATACAGGCGTGCCGGTTGTGACTTTGCGCTCGCTCTCCCCCCGCGAACTCGTCCAAAACACGGGGCTTCCCCTGAGAGAGGCCGAACTTGCCCGGCAGCGCGATTTCGACGACATTTTTTTCTTTGCCGGCGCTTCTGATGAGGAAGTCGAGAAGTTTCTGACGGAAGGACGCAATCGCAACCTGGAATTCCGTAACCACGGCGTCCTTTGGTCCGTGGCTATCGGCGCCAGCATCCAGCATTCCATCCGCGGACTTGCGAAACTCTACGACCGCGCGCTGCGATATCATGCCCACACAATCGGCATCGCCACACCCGATTCTGCCCCTGGACTCTTTCCTTTCTGCGAGCGCACCATCCTTCTTACCGACCGCAAGTCCGCAACCGCCTCACTGGACCAGCCCGATACATCTCAAGCTCGGCGTCTCCCGCTCCATGCACCTGACCTTTGGGAGCGTTTGCTGGCGGTCATCGCGGGGAAAGGCTAGACGCCTTGGAAAAAATGTTGCACAAATGCGAGTCAGCTTGGACATCATCCATTCGAGTCGGTGAATGAACGAGCGGCACCTATTTTCGCAAACCATCTATTTTCTGTAGGATAAGAATTTGGTCTGCCTCGCTTGCCTTGGCCCATCGATTGCCTTGGGATACTCAGGTCAGCGCCGTTGTGCCCCACGGCGCTGCCGACTTGGATTCGCCGAAACGAAGGCCGGGAGAGCGAACTGAGTACTAGGAGAACTCCTACCATGACTTGGCTTCGGCGCGTTTTTCGCCTTCCCGCTCAGGAGTCCACCATCGGCATCGTTCTTGTCTTTTGCGTGATTTCCATGAGCTTCATGTCCATTGCCCTGGTGTGGCAGGCGCAGATCATCGCCAACCAGCGCGAAGCCATACAGTGGCTCGAACGACTCAAGTTCGGCGGGTAGTCACGCCTTTTTCTGCATACTCCTGAAGCTCCAGCGAAACAATTTAGCGAATTGGAAGTCTGCGCGAACCCAATTGCCGGCTGGTTGATTCGCAACACATCGGCAAGGCAATTCCCGGAGACTTTCTCTCCAACTTGTGATTCAATACGTTCACGGGGGATTCCTCTCGGGAGAATTGTCGTGAAAAGAATCGTTCGATTCCTCTTGCTCGCATCAACGTCAATGCTTTTTGTTTCCGTCGGGCAGGCTCCAGCCATGCAATCGGCCCCGCAAGAAAATGTGAATTCAGTCCAGCCGCAGGCTACCAATCCGGCGTCCTCGCATGACCGCCACCATCGCAGGCATAGCACCGGCAGACGTCATCACCACCATCACAAGACTTCCACACAACACTGATTCGAAATAGAGCGGGAACAAAAGGGGGAGCCTGGCGGCCCCCCTTTTGCTACTTTACTGTGTCGTCTCGGAAGCGCGCTAAAAGCACGTATGTTTCGCGAGCGACGCGCACCGCAAAAGCGGTGTGATCAGGTTTGGTGCAGCTCTAAGCCCGGTGGAGTCATGGTCCCTCCGGAGCTCCGTGAGCTCACGCCTCGCTTGTACTCCTCAAATTCGTTGAATGCAAGCGAAGAGAGGGAGAACGCGCAATTTCCACAGCCCTCGTGTAGTTTGGAAATTGTCCGCTGTTACTTGATGAAAAGCGTCTCTCGCAGTTGGTCGCGGCCGACAAACGATTTCATCGTCCGAAAGCGAACAAAAAGGTCCTGGATCTCGCGGTTCTGATATACCTTTTGCGGCGGGCAGATCACCGCTGACGAAATCACCTGGAGCGTGTTCGAATCGGCCACTCGATACCGCTGAAACCCCTCAGGCTTCTTGCTGTGAAACATCGCCAGAATCACTCCGCCGGGCCGCAAAAGCTCCGTCAGGTTTTCCACCATTTGCTTCGCCAGCATCGGCTCAAGATAGTCCAACAAATCCCATAAGAGTACGGCGTCAAAAGATGCGCGAGGGTATTGAAGGTTCTCGGCCAGGAATCTCGTCGCGCGGCCTTTTGGCGTCATGTCCAGTTTTTCACGCGCATCGGCGTCTTCGCGGAGCCGGGTCTCTTCCTCGGTTAGAAACGCTTTCCATCCGCGGAGAATGTCTTCCGATGAAACACGAAAACCCCGCTCGATGAAGAAGCTCAAAGTCGTCTGCCAGGCAGGCCCCAGATCAAGCAGCGTGCCCCGCCCAAGACCGTCGAGATTCCACAGTAATTCTTTTAATCCATTCGAAACACGCGTCGATTCAGGCGATTCCGGCACTCGCGCCGCACCCACTGGGGAAATCGGAACGCCAGGGGTGCGTGAGCGAGAGTTCGCGTTTGAATGTGCCGGAAGGGAAACCCCGCGGCTCATTCCGTTCGCCATTCCAAGGCCCAGTTTATGCAGGAAACTCATCGTCAGTTGGCCGCCGTTCCAGTATTCAGGGAAGTCGTAGCCGTGTCGGGAGCCTTGCCCGTCGCAGATGCGGTCGCGGTTGCTGCAGACGCCTTAACCTCTGGAGCCTTGTTCGCCTGCCTGCCCGCTTCAACCTTTCCGCGCAGCAGCGCGCCGTCCTCAATCGCCAGTCTGTCCGTTAGCACTTCTCCAGTGACCTGCCCAGTGCTCCACAGTTGAACTTTGTCCCGGCCAGTAACTTTTCCGTCGATTTTTCCACGCACGATAACTTCCCGTGCGACCACGTCCGCCTTCACATGGCCGTTTGGCCCGACGGTCAAGCAGCTGTTTGTCGTGAGACTGAGTTTGCCTTCCACCACGCCGTCAACGAAAAGATCTTCGCTGCCTGTTACTTCACCTTTGATTTTGATTCCCTGGCTAATGCATGCGGCCGCGCGCGACGAAGTCGGAAGCGCGCCCGAGACCGCAGGTGTACTGGCAGTAGCAGTGCTTGAGGAAGTCGCAGAATTTGCGGGAGTTGCAGAGTTGCCGGAAATTCCTTCCGGCTTCAAATCGTCTTTTTTCCACACTGGACACCTCGACATCGAAAATTGGATTTTCGAAGCCGCTTATCGCAGGGCTGGTTGGAGCTGCGACTCGGAAGAGTGAACATAGTACACGACTTAAAAGCTGTAAACAAGTATGGCCGGTCCCAAATCTAGGGTGTTTCCTGAAATGCTACACCACTAATTGCGGAATTGGTCTTCTCAACCCCACTACAGATTGCGTTGCCTCGCTCGTCTCACTCTTCCCCCGCAGCTCCCACCAGGTCACCACCATGCCCGCAAACTCCCTCGTTAACTCCTTGGTAGACTTACGCTTCTCCCACCAATGTTCGGGATCGAAGTCTCCATCGCGCGCGCTGGCCATGCGCACCTCTACGCCCTGTGGAAAAACGCGCCGAAAAATATATCTTGCGCGCCGCGTGTGAAAATTGGATGTCACCACGATGACACTATGCCATCTTCTTTCTTTTACTAGCCTCGTAAGCGCTCGCGCTTCCTCCAGACTGCTGTCCGCGTCGTGTACGAACCGCACGATCTTCTCTCTTGGCACTCCGCGCTCAATTAAATCGTGTTCCATCAATTCCCCGATCCCCGCACTCGGCCGCAAGCGTCTTCCACTCGCGACGATCACGGGCGCCTTCCCTTCCCTGAACAATTGCGCTCCTCGCGTTGCCCGGTCGGCATAAAAATTATCGTCGCCCAAAACGATAAGCGCGTCGGCTTTGTCGAGAGGATCTTCGACGATCCATGATTCCGCAGCAAAGCGAAGGACGGGACGCCTCACCAGGTACAGTACGCCGCAGAAAATCACGATGCAGAGCAATATGATTAAATTGAGGAAGATTCCGCCGAGCTCGCCTGGATTCGCTTGGCCGTGCCTCATGAATTGGGGTCCAACGCTCGCAAGTTCGCGGCCGCCTGCTCCGGCAGTTCTGCGTTGAAATATACCTCTTTGATGCTGTAAGACTTGCTGGTCTTCTCCACGATAGGCAGGATTTCAATATGCCAGTGGTAGTCGTCCGGCAACGTCTTCCAATAGCCTGCCAATTCACCTTTTTTATTCTTCGTGTTTGGTGAAGTATGCACTACCAGATGGAACGCCGGCGCCACTTTCTCTAGCCGGCGCAGTACGCGCCCCAATAGCGCCGCCAATTGCTTGCGATTCGAACCCGGCCGCGGCTGTTCGAACAAATGATTATGCCGGCGGTGCATCAGCCAGATTTCATACGGCACGCGCGACGCGTACGGGCATAACGCGTAGTAATCTCCCTGCACGTCCACGATGCGCTTTCCCTGCTTTTCTTCCTGGCGCACCGTGTCGCAGAAAATACAGCGTTCCTTATCTTTGAACCATTCGTGCGCAGAACTAAGTTCATATTTAATTCGTCGCGGTACGAAAATCGTGGCCGTCAATTGCGAATGTGCATGCGGCCATTCTTCTCCCGCCATCGCGCCCTGGTTCTTAAAAACGCTTATGTATTTGAATCGAGAGTCCTTCTTCAAATCGGCAATACGCGACGCCCACACCCACAGCACCCGTTCAATCTCTTCGTCGCTGAACTGCGACATTTTCTTGTCGTGGTGTGGTGTCTCCACCACAATCTCGTGGGCCCCCAGCGCCACCATTTTGTCGTACATGCCCTCGGCCACACGTCCAGGTTCCCCTTCAATGTGATAGAGCGGCTCCGGGTGCGGCAACACGCGCACTTGCCAAGCCCCTTCGGCCGGCCACGTCATAATAGACCGCAGCTTCTCAATCTTGGCCGGCTCCAGCGGACATTCCCCCGGCGCATCGCCACGTGCCTCTTTCTGTCCCAGGATGACCCAGCTTTGTGTGATGGGATCTTTTCGAAGTTCCATTCGATATCTTTAGCGGGTGTAGCGTGCAGGTGTTGGACCCTGTTCGAGGCGATGACGATCCCAGATCGCGCCTTCGCGCGTGAAGTAGGCCATTTCGAAATCTTGCGTCAATTCCAGCGCATCCACGGGGCAAGCATCCTCGCAAAGTCCGCAGAACATGCAACGCGATGTGTCATACGTGAAGTTCGTCAGCACTTTCCTTCGCGTGGCGTCGTCGCGTTGCCAGCCCACCACAATTAAGTTCTCCGGGCAGGCCAACGCGCACAAATTGCAGCCAATACACAGCGTCTCGCCCGTCTCTGGATTATTGTTCAGCCGGGGCGCGCCGCGATATCGCTCCGCCACCATCGGCCGCTCCAGCGGATACTGCTCCGTAACAATATTCTTCGGATGCTGCGCCCGGAAGGTGACCGCGAGGCCCTTCAAAAAATCCACTTGGAACAATCGCTCCAGGAGTTCCCGCATGCGCCTAGTGTGTTTCCCCCCTCCCCAATTGTCAAGCAA
>Ga0137418_10005152_pt1 | contig 11972 bp, 5 predicted proteins | sample CZODoug3_1_2_16f_FD_122242 | JGI IMG/M metagenome (GOLD analysis project Ga0137418, IMG submission 122242) | Vadose zone soil fungal communities from Angelo Coast Range Reserve, California, USA - CZODoug3_1_2_16fungal (Hybrid Assembly) | ecosystem: Environmental > Terrestrial > Soil > Vadose... | reverse complement strand
ATACGACGCAGTCAACAATTACAAGGAGTCTGCCCGGACCGCATCATCGAGTCTCGGATGCGACGTTCCATCACTGAGATCTGCCTGGGGCCGGACTCGAACCGGCATGGGGTTTCCCCCAAGGGATTTTCATACCACTACAGCTTTCGCTGCTGCACGCATTCGCGTGCATTTGTGGTCTGGACTTTACCTTTGCCGTCCCGTAAACACTCGTCTTGTGCGCACGGATTAGGCAGGGGCCGTCAAGTCTCTACACTTTCCCTGGCCGGGCATGAGACGAGAGCTCGCATCGCAGTAAGCGTTCGACCAGGACTTAGCTCGGTATTGCAGGCACCTTGACGTGCTCCTGTTCCACCGAATTTGACCCCATTCACGCCGGCCGTTTCCGCGCCGGGTGCTCAATTTTCTCAAGTCCCTTGCGTCTACCGATTTCGCCACCCAGGCATGGGTTGCGAGCGGAATTGTACAGAAAGGCGGTCGTACAACGCAGTGATCAGTTAGACAGAGGATCTCCTATTAGCGCTAAGCGACTGAATTTGCGAGCCTCGTCCGGGACCGCCGGGCGCGTGGGGATACGCACCGCACTCTAGAACGGGAGACTAGGAAGGCCGGGACGTATTCGGACGTCGAAGGCCGCAGATTCAGGTCCGGAAATGGCGGGTCGCGAGTCGCGGCCTCAGGCGTTCTTGAGCAGGTCGGCGATGGCCGTGAAAGCGCGTGCCCGGGCTACGTCCGCAGCGCTGGCCTTGTTTTTGTTGCGCAGCCGCGTGCTGGCGCCGGCGCTCAGCAGGCGCTGCACCAGAGCCGCATTGCCGTTGCGGCTGGCGATGATGAGGGCCGTGTCACCGAACTCGTTCTGCGTGTCCTTGTCGACGTGCTGGGCGAGCAGCTTCTCGGCCACCTCAACCGCGCCCGCGTTCACCGCAAGCAGCAGCGCGGTGTCGCCGCGCACGGTGCGCGCCTCGAGCCGCGGGCCCTTGGCGAGCATGAGATCCACGATCCCAGTGGCCCCGGCAGCGCAGGCGGCCGCGAACGCGGTCTCCCCGGCGGTATCGGCGTGGTCGACGCCGGCACCATGCTGCAGGAGCAGCCGGGCGGCCTCGAGCTTGCCGGCATGTGCCGCATACCACAGCGCGGTGCGACCCGCCTTGTCCACCCCTTCCGTGGCGGCGCCGGCGTCGAGCAGCCGCCCCAGCGAGTCCGAGTCGGTAGTCTGCGCCACCAGCATCAGCGCGCTGGTGCCGTGCTCGTCACGGACATCGGGCTGCGCGTGCGCCGCGAGCAGCGCCCGCAGGATGCCGCCGTGCCCGGCCTTGGCCGCCGCGAGCACCGGCGACTCGGGATCCTCCCGACGACCCTCCGGGGAGACACCGTGCGCCAGCATGCTAAGGACAATGTCTTCCCGGCCGACGCGCACGGCGTGGAGCAGCGCCGAGTTGCCGTGCCGGTCGGGGCGCGTGGCCTGAGCACCCGCGGCGAGCAGAGCCTCCACGGACGAAGAAGTGCCAGCGAGCACCGCGACCGTCAGGATCGGCAGGCCGTCGGAAGTGGTCGCATTGGCGTCCGCGCCGCGTTCGAGCAGCGCGCGCAGCAGCTGCGGGCTATCACGACTGGCGCCAACCGCCAGATCCGGCCAGCCGGCGTACAGATCGTGCTGGGCTCTCTGCACGGAAGTGGGCGGGCTCTCCGACACGATGGCGCTGCGATGCAGCGCCGTCGCACCTTTCTCGCGCAGCCGCGCGACGACGTCCGTGGCGCCCCTGACCTCGGCAAAGTCGAGGGCCGACCAGTCCTGCACGTCGCGCGGCGCGACGCTCGCTCCGGCGGCGAGCAGACGATCGACCACGGCGAGTCGGCCGCTCATCGCGGCATACATCAACGCCGTGTTGCCGCTTCGATCAGCCGCACCGAGGTTGGGGTGCCCCGCGAGCAGGGCTTCGACGGCCGCCAGCTCGCCCGCACGCGCCGTCAGCATCAGCGGCGTCATGCCATGCTCATCGGCCGCGTCAACCGGTGCTCCGCGCCGAATGAGCAGCGTCACGGCCGGCGCCGCGCCCGCCTCGCCAGCGCGCGCCAGCGCGCCACGCCCGAACTCGTCGCGCGCTGACACCAGCGCCGGATCCGCAAGGACCTCGAGGCTCGGCACGTCACCGTCGGCAGCGGCAAGCCATAGCGCTTCGCGTCTGACCCCAGGATCCTTCAGCTGCGCAGCCGGCAGCAGACTCGAGGGTGGCTGCTGCGCCGTGGCTGCCCCGGGCGCCGCCGTCGGTGCGCTGAAGCCAAGCTGGCGCGCGCGCGCCAGCCAGTGCTCCGCAGCTTGTGGATCGGGCGGGTCGGATTCGGCGAACAGGTTCGCCAGGCTGAAGGCGGCGCGCGCATTGCCCTGGCCGGCGGACTTCTCGAGCCAGCCCCTGGCCTGCGCGGCATCGCGCGGTCCGTTCACCCCGTTGAGATAGAACACCGCCAGCAGATACTGCGCCTCGGGGTTGCCGGTGCCGGCCAGCTTTTGCAGCGCCGTCGCGGCCTCGGCGAACTTCTTGAGGCGGATGGAGGTCTTCACGCCCTCGAGCGGATCGGCTGGTCGTGAGAAATGTCCCGGGGCCGCCAGCGCTGCGCCCACCGCCAACACGCCGATTACAGCGCCGGTCACGGCAAGAAACGCCTGCCTACGCCGTGCCACGTTTCGTTTCGACCGTGATGCCCACACGCTTCAGGAAATCCGAGGGCAATACCCCACCCGCGCTCACGATGACCGCGTCGTTGCGGACCTTGGAGACCCCGCCGTCCCCTTCGATCGCCACCGACTCCGTCTCGATCTGCTTCACGCTCGACTTCATCATGACCTTGAGGGTACCGGTCTTGGCCGCCGCATTGATGCGGTCGCGATTGCGCGCCTTGGCGCGGTCGAACTCCGCCCCGCGATAGGACAGCACCACGCCGCCGCCGCCGGATTCGGCGATGCTCGCGGCGGCCTCGAGCGCGCTGTCCCCGCCGCCGACCACCAGCACGTGCTGACCCTTGTACTGTTCCGGGTCGATCAGCCGGTAGACCACCTTGGACATCTCCTCGCCGGGCACCCCGAGCTTGCGCGGTGTGCCGCGCCGGCCGATCGCCAGCAGAACGCTGCGCGTCGGGTAGGTGGCGCGGTTGGTCTTGACGATGAAACCGTCGTCCGCACGGGCGCCCGCACGGGTGATTTCCTCGACGCGCTCGGTGTAATTGATCTTCACGCCGGTCTTGCGCTCGGCATCCTTCCAGAATTCCAGCAGCGCCTCCTTGCTGGTCTGACGGAAATTGACCTTGCCGATGAGCGGCACCGTCGCCGGTGCGGTCATCACCAGCTTGCCGCGCGGATACTGGAAGACCGCGCCGCCGAGGGCTTCCTGCTCGACCGTCACGTAGCGCATGTTCTTCGACTTCGCGGTCAGCGTGGCGGCAAAACCGGAGGGACCTGCGCCGACGATCACGAGGTCAAGCTCCTGGCCCACCGCGCGCCGCCTCTCGGCGATCGCTTCGACCGCCTGTCGTCCCTGCTCCAAAGCGTTGCGGATCAGCCCCATGCCGCCCAATTCACCCGCGACGAAAATGCCTGGCACCGTGGTTTCGAATTTCGGCGTCAGGACGGGAATGTCGATGCCGCGACGCTCGCTGCCGAATACCAATGTGATGGCATTGACCGGACAGGCCGTCTTGCACGCCCCGTGGCCGATACAGTCCCCGGGACTCACCAGCGCGGCGCGCCCGTCGACCATGCCCATGACCGTGTGGTGCGCCTGCTCCGGACAGGCCTTGACGCACGAGGCGCAGCCGATACAAACGGCGGGATCAATAAGGGGGTGAAGCGACGCCGGTTCCGCCGCACCGGTGCTCTCCAGCGCCTTGAGACTCTGACGCTCGAGGCGCCGCCGCCGGCGAACGTGCCACACGAGCAGCCACAGGCACGGCACCGCGTATATAAGGTACATCACCAGTGAATTCATTGAAGCAACACCACACCGGTTGCGCCGCCGTGGACACGGCGCGGCACGTTCGCCCCGATCAACCGGGGTGTGCCATTGGACACGGGGTCGGGACACTAACTCTGTGACGAGACTCACAGGAATGGGGCTTTCCCCTACTTGTATCAAAGCGCACGGCTGCGCACTCTAGCAGTCATTCGGAACGCTTGTAATTGCCTGTTTTCTCCGGCGTTTTTGTCGGTAGTTGGAGACAGGATGTCGGCAGCCTGAGACATTGTTACCCGCGCGCGGATCGTGTGTATTGTCACATCCGCGCGCGCCGTGTGCGCTCGTGGCCTGACCATCCTAAGGGGAGCTTTCATCGCTATCTTCTGGTTCATCGCAGGAGCGTTAGTTGGGGCCGGTGCGGCTCTGGTCGCTATCCCCCTGTGGCGCGGCGCGCTCGCTCTCGGGCGCGCGCGGCTCCGCTACGGTCTTGCCGCCGCGTTCGTCGCAACGTTTGCGGGCGCCGCGGCGATCATCTATATCGCAATCGGCTCGCGCCACACCCTCGCCAGCCGGCCGGCCGCTGCGGCCATGGTGGCGCCGGCCGCCGAGTCCGCCGTCGCCGGCGCAGCCGCGAAATCAGGCCCCGCGAAATCGATGGAGGCGGAAGTCACCGCGCTCGAGGCGCGTCTGACGCGCGCTGGCGGCACGGCGGATGACTGGACCCTCCTCGCCAAGGCGTACGACTTCCTGGGTCGTCCCGATGATGCCCGCCGCGCACGGGCGCGGGCCGCCAACCCCGCCGCCGGGGTCGTAACCCAGATGAACGCCGGGGCACTGGTGGCCGCGGCGAGTGCGACCGAGGCTCGCTCCGCCGAGTCCCCCACTGCAGCGGCTGCCCCCGCGGCCTCGGTTGCCGAGCTGGAGCAGCGGGTCAAGACAAAGCCACGTGACGTGCAGGGGTGGCTCGCGCTCGCCGACCTGCACCGTGCCGAGCACGACAACCGTGCCGCACGCGATGCCCTGGAGAAGGTCGTGGCGTTGAAGGGCATGACCGCCCAGTCGTGGGCGGATTACGCGGATGTGCTCGCCTCGCTCGGCGGGGGCTCGCTCACCGGGGCTGCGGGCAGCGCCATCGACAGCGCGCTCGCTCTGGATCCGAGCAACACCAAGGCGCTGTGGCTCAAGGCGAGCCAGGCACACGAGCAACGCCATTTCACCGACGCCCTCACCTGGTGGAAGAGGCTGCGCTCGGCCCTGCCCGCCGAGTCTCCCGACGCCCGCATCATCGATGGCAACATTGCGGAAGACACCTCGCTCGCGGGACTCGCCCCGGTGAGTGCCGGGGCCGCAGGGGCGGCGGCGCCGGCCGCAGCGGGCGCTGCGGAAGTTTCCGGAACCGTATCCATCGACAGCCGTCTTGCGGCCCGCGTCCAGCGCGATGCGACCCTGTTCATCTACGCGAAGGCGGCGGACTCGCCCGGTCCACCGCTCGCGGTCCTGCGTACCACGGCGGCCGCCTGGCCGGTCAGTTTTCATCTGGATGACTCCATGGCCATGATTCCCTCTCGACGGCTCTCGCAGTTCGACAAGGTAGTGGTTGAAGCGCGGATCTCGCGCAGCGGACAGGCCACCCCGAGCAGCGGTGATCTGTACGTCACCAGTCCGGTGCTGCACCCGGCCGCCGGTAAGAAGCTGGCCCTCGTCATCAACCGGGAAATCGGTTGACGGCTCCCGTGGCAGCGCGCCTCCGACCCCTTCCCGAGACCGAAGACCTGCAGGAACTGCAGGAACTCGAGGTCAGGGTCGTGCGCCTGAACGAACTCGGCGCCCGGGTCGCTCGGCCTGCGACCGGCGACGCGCCGGCGACGGTTCCGGCTCGGGCGCGCCCCGCACCGCAGCCGCCGCAACCTCCTCGGCCTGCGACCGACGATGCGCCGGCGACGGTTCCGGCTCGCGCGCGCCCCGCACCGCAGCCGCAAGCTCCCCGCCCGGCGCCGCAAGCGCCGCCCCCGTCACCCCAGCCGCCGCCGGCGGCCGCGAAGCGCACCGCGGCTCCGGCGGTGGCGTCTCCCATAGAGGCGGAGCCGCAACGGCGCAAAGGGCTGCTGAGCACCGGCCGGTTGTTTTTCGTGCTCGTGTGCGCGCTGCTGTACCTCGGCTGGAGCACGCAGACCGAGCGCTACATCAACCCCAATCGCGGCGTCGGTTACGCGCTCGGCATCATCGGCGGGAGTCTGATGTTGCTGCTGCTGGTGTATTCGTTGCGCAAGCGCTGGACGTGGCTCAGCTTCCTCGGCTCGACGCCAGGTTGGTTCCGCTTCCACATGGTGCTCGGGATCGCAGGCCCGGTGTGCATCCTGTATCACTCGAACTTCGCCACCGGGGCCACCAACAGCAACGTGGCGCTGTTCTCGATGCTCACCGTGGCCGGCAGCGGCCTCATCGGTCGCTACATCTACGTGCACATCCACCACGGCTTGTACGGCCGCAAACTGGAGCTGGGGGAATTGCGCGCCGGCGCCGAGGGCTTGCGCAGCCTCTCCGGTGGCATCAGCTTTCTGCCCGAGCTGGTGACGCGCATCGAGAGCTCCGAGCAGCGTCTGCTCAAAGCCGGGCCGCATCTGTCGTTCCTGGGATTCGCCAAACCGACGGTGGTCGCCCTCATCGCGCTCAGGGCGCGCTGGCGGCTGCACGGCTATATCCGCACCGCACTGCACGCCGGCGCCCGCAGATCCGCGGTGGTCGCCCTGGAGCACAAGCGCCTGGGGCTCACGGCCCGCTGCTACGTCGATCGCCGGCTCGCCGCGACGCGGCGGGTGGCTGGTTTCGAGGGTTATGAACGGCTGTTCTCACTGTGGCACGCGCTGCACATACCGTTGATCTTCATCATGGTCATTGCCGCGATCATTCACGTGATTGCGGTTCACGTGTACTAGATCAACCGTTCCGCCACCCACATGACGGGGGGACGATGTTACGCGCTGCTGAGATTGGGGTTGACGTTGATACTGGTATCTGCAAGACCCGCTGAAGCCGTGAATCCGGAGACGCTCCTGATGCCGGGCAAGCTGAGCTCCGCTCACGTGAAATACGAAGAGCAGTGCTCGCTGTGCCACGACCGCACCGATCGCAATCGCCAGACGCAGTTGTGTCTGGATTGCCATAAGGAGATCGCCGGGGACCTGCATCAACGACGCGGCTTCCACGGCCACTTCACCGGCATCGACGCCTCGCAGTGCCGCGCCTGTCACTCCGAGCATCTGGGTCGAGAGGCAGACATCGTGAAGTTGAGTCACGAGCAGTTCAATCACGAGAACACCGACTATCCGCTGCGCGGGGCGCACGCCTACGTGGTGTGCGAGAGCTGCCACGCCGCCGGCAAGCGTTACCGCGACGCCCCCAGGGAGTGCATCGGCTGCCACCGCAAGGAAGAGCCCCACGAAGGCAAACTGGGGCGTGACTGCGGTTCCTGTCACGACGCCAGCGCCTGGCGCCACCTGAGCTACGATCACGACAAGACCGCATTTCCACTGAGGGACAAGCACGCCAAGGCGCCCTGCGCGGCCTGTCACTTCGGCAACCGTTACAAGAACACGCCCAAAGAGTGCGTCTCGTGCCACGAGCCGGACGACGTGCACCACGGCGACCGTGGTGTCAAGTGCGGTGAGTGCCACGTCACCACCGGCTGGAAGAACTCGAAGTTCGATCACAAGAAGGAGACCGGCTTCGCGCTCGAGGGCGTGCATGAGCGCATCGCCTGCAACGACTGCCACCGCACGGGCAATCTCAAGGACAAGCTGCCGCGCGAGTGCTTCGGCTGTCACCAGGCGCAGGACGCGCACGCCCTGCGGCTCGGCAAGGACTGCGGCACCTGCCACGGCAACGAGAAGTGGAAGCCCTCGAGCTTCGATCACACGCGCGACACCACCTGGCCCCTCGTCGGCCGCCACGAGAAGGTCGCTTGCCATAGCTGCCATACCGCGAGCGTCGCCTCCCAGAAGCTGCCCACCGAGTGCGTGAGCTGCCACCGGCCGAACGACGTGCACGCCGGCCATCTCGGCAAGAAATGCGATGAGTGCCACACGCCGGCGGGCTGGCGCTCCAGCGTGAGCTTTGATCACGACCTGACGAAGTTTCCGCTGGTCGGCCTGCACGTCGCAGTGCCGTGCGAGGCGTGCCATCTGACCCGCCAGTACCGCGACGTCGGCCACGAGTGTATCGACTGTCACAAGAAGGACGACGTGCACAAGGGGAACCTGGGCAAGGACTGCGCTCGCTGCCACTCGCCGAACGCCTGGAAGATGTGGGAGTTCGACCACGCCAAGGAGACCGGATTTGCCCTGAGCGGTGCGCACGGCAAGCTCGCCTGTGAGGCCTGCCACCGCCGGCCGCCGGACGAAGTGAAGCTCAAGAAGGATTGCCTCTCGTGCCATGAGAAGGACGATGTGCACCTCGGGCAGTACGGCCGCCAGTGCGACCGCTGCCACTCCACGGTCACGTGGAAGGGCGCACGGGTACATTAGGAGGACGCATGCGTATCTGGACAGCCATAACGCACAAGTGGGTCGGGCGGCAGCCCGGCCGCTGGGGTGTGCGCGCGCTCGCGGCGCTGCTGCTCCTCGTGTTGATGCCGCAGGGGTTTGCCGCCGCGCCGACGCGCCTGAACTTCGACCATCTGACGACCGGCTTCGAGCTCATCGGCCAGCACCGCGACCTGCCCTGCGAGGCCTGTCACGCCAACGCCATATTCAAGGGCACGCCGAAGGATTGCGCCGCCTGTCACGGCGTCGGCACCGCCGTGCGCGCTACCGCCAAGCCCGCCAATCACATCCTCTCGACCGACCAGTGCGCCAGCTGTCATACGCCCATCGCCTGGAACCCGGCGGTCAACTTCGACCACACCCAGGTGCGCGGCAGTTGCTCGACCTGCCACAACGGCGTGCAGGCACAGGGCAAGGGACCCACGCACATCGTCACCGACCTGGAGTGCGATGCCTGCCATACGACGCTCAGCTGGGGCGGCGCGGTGTTCAGCCACGTGGGCGTCACCAACAATTGCGCCAGCTGCCACAACGGTGTGTCGGCGACCGGCATGCCGCCGACCCACATTCCGGTCGGCACGCCCCCGACCCCGTGCGAGGGCTGCCACTCGAGCACCAACTTCACCACCTGGGCCGGAACGAAGATCAACCATCTGGCCGTGACAGCTCTAACCTGCCAAAGCTGCCACGAGACGGGGAATTACCTCGGGATGCACCCGAGCACCAACACCGCCGCCGGTGACTCGCGCCCGCCGGCGGCGCTGGATCGCTCGCACCCCACCACGGGCGATTGCAGTCAGTGCCATAGCACGACGTCCTTCCTTGACCCAACCACGCCGCGGCCGTCGAACCACATACCGACCGCCGCGATCTGCTCGCAGTGCCACACCACTGCCGGCGACTGGGCGGTCTACTCCGTTACCGGCACGCACGAGGGCGTGACCGGGTGCCGCTCCTGCCACGGCCCGAGCAGTGGACCGTTCGCGGGGCCGCCGCCCAGCAACACGATTACGATCGCCGGGTGGCCGGGCAGCAGTCACTTCCCGATCGGCAGCTCCGACTGCAACGGCTCGGGCTGCCACAGCACCGCGAACGTGAATCCGGGCGGGTTCAAGATGGGCACGGCAAGCCCCATGAGCCCGACACTGTCGGTCGCCGGCCATGCCACGGTGGCCTCGGGCGGCGTCGCCGGGTGCAGCAACTGTCACGAGACCGCGCCCTACACGGGCATGATGGCGAGCACCGCGACCGCGTGGGGAGATTCCCGTCCGCAGGCCTTCGATAAGGTGCATCCGGCCAGTGGCGACTGCAACGGCTGTCACACCACCACGCCGACCTTCGCCGCGAACGTGACGGCAGGCAAGCCCGGCAATCACATGCCGACGAGCGCTCCGTGCGTCCAGTGCCACACGACGCCGGGCAACTACGCGATGTACGACCCCACCGGCACCCACCAGGGGGTGAGCGGGTGCGTGCAGTGCCACGGCTCCAGCGCCTTCAATATTGCCGCCAACCCTGTCTTCACGATGATGATGAAGCCGGGGACTCACATCCCGACCGGGGCGGTCGACTGCAACGGCTCGGGCTGTCATACCACGAGCAATGTCAGTCCGGGCGGCAACGGCTTCAAGCTCGGCAACCCGAGCATCTCCAGTCCGACACTCAACGTCGCGGGGCATACGACGATCGCCGCCGTGGGCAGCTGCGCGAGCTGTCACGAAACGGCGAATTTCCTCGGGATGACCCCGAGCACGGCGCTCCCCGGAGGAGACTCTCGACCGGGCGCGTACGACCCCCAGCACCAGACTCCTGCGGCGAAGACTGGCGACTGCGGCAACTGTCACGTCACCACGCCGACCTTTGGGACGAACCTGCTGCCCACAGCCGGGAAGCCGTCGAATCACATTCCAACCACCGCCGTGTGCGCGCAGTGCCACACGACGGCGGGCAACTTCGCCGCCTACTCCGTCACCGGCACGCACCAGGGCGTGACCGGGTGCCTCACCTGCCACGGTCCGAGCACCGGACCGTTTGCGGGACCGCCACCCAGCAACACGATGACGATCGTCGGGTGGCCGGGCAGCAGCCACTTCCCGATCGGTACGGCGGACTGCAACGCCTCGGGCTGTCACACCACGAGCAACGTGAATCCCGGTGGCTTCCATTTCGGTACGGCGAGCGTCAGTGCTCCGACGCTCAGCGTGACCGGCCACGCTATGATCGCGTCCGCCGGCGTCAGCGGCTGCATGAGCTGTCACGAGAGCGCCACCTTCCTGGGGATGATAGCGAGCACCAAGACGGCAGCAGGCGACTCGCGTCCCCAGGCATTCGACCCGGGCCATCCGTCGTCGGGCGACTGCAACGGCTGTCACAGCACGTCACCGACCTTTACCACCAATCAGATGGGCAGCAGCGCCAAGCCGGCCACGCACATTCCGACCACGGCGGCCTGTGCCGTGTGCCACACCACCGCGGGCAACTACGCCACCTATGTGATGGGGACGACCGGGCATGCGGGCATCACCAACAATTGCGCGCTGTGCCACGCCTACGGGCTGAGCTTCTACAATATGGCGCCGCCCACTCTCATACAGCCGCCCTCCGGGCCCACCGGACACATTCCCTCGAACCCGCCCAACGGCACCGGCAAGCTCGCCTGCGAGCTGTGCCACTCGCCGACCGTGTTCACCACGTTCTCAGGCACGGTCATGAAGCACGCCTACGTCGTCTCGATGACGTGCATGAGCTGCCACGAGGTGGGCATGCAGTGGAAGACCAACACCGGCGTGAGGCTATGGGTGCGACCCGGCGCCAACCACTACAAAGGCCGGGATTGCGCCGGATCGGGTTGCCATAACGCGCGCGACAAGCTCGCCGTCGTGCGGCCGAGGGCGAGCGTGACGACCGCGTCCACGAGCGCTACCAAGCCCACCACGGGCCTCACCGCCCGCGCCGGCGTGGGTGCTGCTGGGCGCCCCGGGACGGGGCCTGCCGTGGTCGCGCCTGTTGCGGGCACGGCCGGGCGTGCGCTGGTGCCACCGGGCGCCACCGCGCCGGGCACACCGTTCAACCATGCCAGCGTCGCGGGCACCGCGTGTGTCAGCTGTCATACCAGCGCGAGCGGCAGCGGCAAACCGCCGACTCACATCGCGACCACCGACTCCTGTCAGAGCTGTCACACGACGCTCGCCTGGCTGCCGGTGAGAACGGTGGATCACACCCAGGTGCGCGGCACCTGTGTCAGCTGCCACAACGGGGTCATCGCGAGCGGCAAGCCCTCGCGCCACCTTCCCACGAAGGCCGGCTGCGACAGCTGCCACACGACCAACGCCTGGATGCCGGCGCGCTTCGATCACGCCTCCGTCGCCGCGCATACCTGCAGCACCTGCCACAACTCCGTGCAGGCCATCGGCATGCCGCGCACCCACATCCCGACGACCCAGCAGTGCGATGTCTGCCACGGCACGCTCGCCTGGAAACCCGC
>Ga0137418_10005151_pt1 | contig 11972 bp, 21 predicted proteins | sample CZODoug3_1_2_16f_FD_122242 | JGI IMG/M metagenome (GOLD analysis project Ga0137418, IMG submission 122242) | Vadose zone soil fungal communities from Angelo Coast Range Reserve, California, USA - CZODoug3_1_2_16fungal (Hybrid Assembly) | ecosystem: Environmental > Terrestrial > Soil > Vadose... | reverse complement strand
TCAAAGCGGACACCAGCGAAGAAGTCGCCGACTGGACCGACGCGCCGCAGCCTTCAACCTAAGTACTTCTGTCCTATGCCCTGCGGGGCATAGTGAGAAGCACTCCAGGTTTTTTCCATTCTGGGAAAATACCGGCTTCAAGAGGGAAACCATCATGTTACTCGTGCCTCAAGGTGACGATGCAATCGTGGCGCGTTCCAAAATGCCGCAGATTGCCGATTGCGATATCCCATCGCTATTGGCTTATCTGGGCGAGATGGAAATCAGCTTTTCAGCAGGCTTGATTGATCCGCATGTGGTCAAATCGCATCAAGCTATCAATGAGACCAAAGCGCGGAACATGCCCGCTAAATGGTTGCGAACGCCTATCCTTATTTCGAAAGAACCGTTTGTGATTGACGGTAACCATCGGTGGTATCGACATATCATCGACGGGACCGAAACCACATTCATTCGTTTTGAGGAAGACTTCCCGCGCCTGATTTCCCTGATCGAGGATTTTCCTCTTACAACCGAGGATAAATCCTGATGGATCAATGGGAACTCGTTGCAGATTTAACCCATCGGCTCAAAGTGCCCGGCGGCTGGTTGTACCGCTACCACGTAGCGTGGGACCAACCAACCTTCATGATCTTTGTGCCCGAACCAAAATAATGTTTCAGCATGTGGCCGCGAAAGCCGCCACATCGTGAAGCATTAAGCTTCAAGAGGGAAAGACTATGCCAACAATCGAGTTTAGCAGTGCATTCGACGCGACAAACAAGCGCATTCTATCCGAAGTGTTCGCTATCGTCATCAAGAAACTTGATCTCACGGAAGATTTCAAGGTCGAGGTTTCGATGGAGTTCATGGATAACAGAAACCTTTATGCGCGTGTCGCGCGAGGGGGCGAAAAGCTGTTCCTGATGGAAATGAACAGCAACGGCTTCAACCTATTCGACGCAACAGCGGCGTTTGGACACGAGCTGATCCACGTCCAGCAGCATATGAAGGGCTGGCTGAGCGTCAAGGATACAGGCGAGCTTTTTAGCGATGGGTTGTATTGGAAGGGAGAGTTTTATCCCGCCATTGCTCTGATGCTGAACGGTGGCAGCAACTGCGTTCCTTGGGAAATCGATGCCTGGAAACGCATGGGCGAACTGCACAAATATGTGGTTTCTCATTTGCCGCCGGCGGATGCCGCGCTGATCGATATCACCAAATCGATCGGCTTCAAGGATATCTGGAATGCAGACTATGCACCCTGGAAAGGGTGCGAAGACTAAATGCTTCTGTCCTGCCGCGCATGTCGCGGCAGTGAGAAGCGATTAAGCTTCAAGAGGGAAAACTACCATGACCAAAGTAACAAGCAAGTCTTGGGATGAGGTTCATGCCGAGCGTGTGGCCTATCGGCGCGCTCACAATGGCCAGCCCAATGGCTACCGGCCCGTCACTGAGGCCGAATTGCAGGCTCAACGGAAAGAGTTGTTCCACGAATTGGAACCGGATATCAATCCGGAAACCAAAATCGTGAGCATTCTCGATCCGAATTTCGGCAAGGTCAAAGCGGCTTAGCTTTTCGACGCCGCACTGTTGTCAACTGGACGCAATGAGGATGGTCAACATAGCGATTTTTCCAGTTTCTCGCTATGGCCAACGAAATGGCAGACGAGGGCTACTACTCATTACAGTGCGGAACGAAGCGCTGATGCTTCAAAAGAGGGAAAGAAATCTACCATGCAAATCTTCAGTGACAGTGACGACTTGCCGATGAAGGCTGAAAAACGTGCCGAAACTTCATTGCTCAAATCCTTGTTTTACGAGGATGTAGGGATGAGTGTCGGTTGGGTCTTCATCATCCTGTGCGTTCTCGTGATTGCGGAGTGGGGCTGATGAAAATCAAAATCCCCCATCCCGTGCTCCAATGCCCAAAGGTCAGAAAGCGCCGCGTAGAAGCGGGCATCCTGATCGTTGTGTGCGTGGCGCTGGGCGCGCATTACGTCATTCCAGACTACGAAGCTGTGATGAATTTCATGGCTAGTTTTCTGTTCTGGCTTGAACCGAAAATCTCGGTTGAACTCTAAAGCGTTTCGGCATGGGCTGGTTCATTCCAGCCCATAGCGAAGCTCTTGAAGCTTCAGAAGAGGGAATTGAAAATGGCTAAATGTGTTAAGGAGAAGCAAAGCGGGCGGATTAGCCGTGTCTCAGATGACATGGCCAGCGCCATGGTTGCGACTGGCAAATACGGATATGTGCCCAAGAGCGAATATAGGGCATTTGTCAAAGACAGCCAGCCCTATGACGGCTCATATACTGGAGATGAGCGTTTGGGTACACCTGATTTCCGCAAGCAACCAAAGGGAAGCACCCATGCCTGATATCAATGATATGATGGCCTGGGAAAACGGCGAAATGAATGAGCACCGCGAGGACAAGCTGTTTCAACAGCTTGTTGATAGCGGCTTGGCCTGGACACTCCAGGGTATGTATGGGCGTCGGGCTTCGCAGCTATTGCGAGAACGGAGAATTCATCGTTAATGTTCATGTCCTGCCGCGTAAGCGCGGTAGCGATGAGCATTTGCTCAAAGAGGGAGAGACCTATGTCTAAACACAATGTGACAATGTTGAAAATGGATATCCATGAAACGCCCAAAGCGTTCAATATCAATGGTATCACATTTTCCAAAAAGCGCCTTGCTGAACTGTTCCCTGGTTGGGGATGTGACATCAAGACGTTCTACCGGCTGATGATTATTATGCCGTTCTTCGCGTCTCAAAAGAGCGTGGAAGAAGCGCCTACTGTTACCGGCAAATACGCCATCGCCAAGGCGAAGCGGATTTTCGAAAATATCGGCTTGGATGATGCTTCTATTCTGCCGTTCATGCAGATTGCGGCGCAACTGGGCGAGCTTCAAATACCGGAATGCCTCGATGATATCACAGAACAGTGCCACGATCAGATTTGCGGTTGTGGCGCTAAGGTTTCACCGGGTACCAAAAATACCCTTCATTAACGGAGGGTATGATGGATTTAGCAAAGAGCGCCATGTTAGTAAGCGTCAATATCGTGAATGGCGGATTGCTGGGAGAACGTAAAAACGCAAAAGCAACGGCCCTGATCCACAAGACCTACTCCATTGCTGATAAGCGTGCCAAAGCCAGTACATTCTTGATTGACCGGAAGCATCCTAAAGTCAAAGCGGTTGTCGCAGCCTCACAACGCGTGCGAGAAGTCCTATATAAGTACACGCTACCGTGGGGCGACGACAAAACGAGGCTTCTTTCGATTTCCGTGCATAAGCTTTTCAGCAAGAAAATATCCGAGGCAGAAGTCGAGTTGCGGGAAGCATGGGATGAGTATCTTCACGTTTATCCGTCCTTGGTTGCCGATAGTGAACGCAAGGAAAGCGGCCTAGGCGGTTTGTTTGATGCTTCTCAATATCCAAGCGTCAAGAAGGCCAGAGAGCTTTTTGCTTTTAAGCTCACCTATTGGCCGGTTCCTAGCTCGGGTAACTTTGTTGCGGATATTGCTCACGAAGCAGCCGCGAAAGCCAAAGCTGATATGGCGCTGGAAATCGAAACCCGGCTCAAGACAAGCGCTCAAGAGCTTGTCAATCGAGGGCGTGAAGCAGTCGCTACCTTAATGGAGCGGCTTCAGTCTTTCAATAAAAAAGCCGATGGCAAGATCATTAAGGATACTTTGATCAAAAACCTTGAAGAGGTTGCCCATCTGATCGAGAACATGAATATCACAGGCAATACCCATATCTATGATATGGCCTGGAAGATCAGGCGGCTTTCTAAGGTCAGCGCCGCAGGGTATCGAATGAGCCCTCAGTTTAGGTCTGAAGGGCTTTCTCTCGGGGAAGCCATCCTTAAAGAACAAATCGATTTGGATACGCTCGATTTGGAAGTATCTGAAATGGTTGCAGAAGCAGGCGAATACGAGTTTTGAGTGCCTTAAACCTGCCGTATTATTATGGTTTACAGAAAGCTTGAACGAGAGGGACTATGGAAATCTTCTTTATGCTCTACGCCTTAGGACAGGCGATGTTACTTGTTTTGTCCACAAGACGACTGGCGAAAAATCCACGCGAGAAGGAATGATTGTTAACCCATGGACTAGGTTTCCGCTAGTCCATGACTGAGCAATCGAGCTCAATAAGAGGGAATTACCCATGTTGAAATGTAAGATTACACAGCTTGCTGACGTTGTGTATCCTTTGATCCACGCGAATATTCCCGTGATGATCAAGGGGCCTACCGGCGTCGGCAAGTCTGCCGTGATCAACACGGAGATCATGTCCCGTATCCGCACGGATTTCGGACAGGCTTCGAGACTGCATGATATCAGGCTTTCCACAAAAGATATTGTGGATGGCACTGGCATGCCGCTGATTGACCGCGAGAAGATGTCCACCTATTGGACGCGGCCGGCGTTCGTTCCGGAAGATGACGGCGAAATGCATGTCATGTTCTTTGACGAATTCGGCCATGCGAATGTTCAGCTCCAGCAGATGTCTTATCAGTTGGTGCTGGATCGGTCGTGCGGCGGATATCCGTTGCCCAAAAAGAACCGCATTATCCTTGGCTCGAACACCAGGGAAGACGGTGGCGGCGACAACAAGATGTTGAAGCCGCTGGAAAACCGTATGGCGCATATCCAGGTGGAAGTCGATGAGATGGGCTTCATCGAGTTGATCAAAAAGTGGGGATGGGACAAGCGTCTGATTGCTTTCCTCAACCTGCGGCCTGAGTTGATCCATAAGGTGGACCCGAACCACCCGTCCTTTCCGACGCCCCGGTCTCTTGAGAACTTCAACAAGGTTCTTCAGGACCCGGCGCTGGCTCATTTGGACCCCAAGGCGCTCAAGTCTGTCCTGGAAAGCGCCGCAAGGTCTATCCTGGGCGAAGGGTTTGCGCATCAGTTCAGCACGTTCTTGGATCGTATCACCGCTGGCCTGCCCAAGATCGCAGATATCCTGGCGGACCCGACCAAGGCCAAGATGCCCGCTGATGCCCATTTCCAGTGGCTGATTGCCGGCACCATCTCGCGCAACATGAACGCCAAGAACGCCCCGGCGTTCGCGAAGTATTTGGCTCGCATGTCGCCTGACATTGCGTCCATGTGTGTTCATGATGCAATCTCGCGGGATCGCGCCCTGGGCGATGTTGCTTCGCTCAAGGCGCTGTTGCTGGAAGGCAGCGGCAAATAATGACGTTTCCACTCTACGGCCTAAGGGCCGTAGCAGGAAGCGCCTAATGCTTTACATAAGAAAGCTTGAGGAAGCATTCTTATGGTTTATCAAGAAAGAGGGAGATATTAATGTTTGGAATGAAACCGAATGCAATGCGGCGGATGCTTCTGGCGCGAGAGCGTATCGCAAGAAAGAACCCGTTCTTTGCATCCATCTTGTTCGGCGCCAATATCATCGAGAGCAAAAAGCACCAGACGATTTGGAGCGATGGGCTGAATATCCTCTTCAACAAAGACTATGTTGAAGAGGGAACCAATGACAAGTATATTGAAGGCGCTATCCTTCATTGCGTTCTGCACTGTGCTCTGCTGCATCATCCTCGCAAACGCTATCGCGATCCTGAGCGATGGAACGAGGCCTGCGACTATCCTGTCAATGCCGTGGTCAAGGACTACTTTCCTTTGTTCCCCGAGGCCCTGACCAACCAGAAGTATGGCGCCTTGGCACCGGAAGCCGTCTATGAACTGCTTCAGAAGCAAGAAGAGAAGCAGGAGGGCAAAGGCAAGCCTCAGAAGTCCAAGGGCAAGCCTCAGAAAGGCGAAAAGGGAGACGATAGTGGGCAGGGCGAGAGCGATGAGGATGATCAGGGCGATGGTGAGGGGCAGGAAAAAGAGCAGCCCGGCACCATGTTTGAGCCTGATCCCCAAGATCAAGAGCAGGATAGCGAGGAAAACGAGCGTCAGTGGAAAAGAGTTCTCACAAACGCAATCGAAAAATCGCCCCCCGGTACCATGCCTGGAAGTCTCCAGCGCCTGATCCTGGATATCTTTCCAAAAGACAAGATCGATTGGAAGGACTTGATCCGGGATATGTCACGCGATGCCAAATCAAAGGCTACCAGAACATGGCACAGACCTAATCGGCGCCGTCTTGGCAATGACGAGTATATGCCGGGCTACGGCGTTGACAACATCTACAAGCTCGTGATGTGCTTGGATGTCTCGGGTTCAGTCAGTCAGCAGATGATCCAGGAAATGTGCGATGAGGCCGCAAGCCTTCTCGATCAGGACTTGGTCACGAACGTCACACTGATCTCCGTCGATACGCGCATCCAGAACGTCTTGGAAGCAACTACTGGCGAGGATATCAAGGGCTGGAACGCAGGTGGTGGAGGTGGCACGGACTTCCGCAGCGCCATGGATACCATCGGCAAGATGGAAGATGTTATCGGCTGCATATTCCTCACAGACATGATGACTTCTAGCTTTGGCGCTGAAACACCGTTTCCGACGGTATGGATCGATTGGAGTGGTGGAGGAGCCAAGGCCCCGTGGGGTCGCACGGTGCCTTATCGCTGATGCTTAAACACAGAGGCTCACAAGCCTCTGCATTAAGCACCATTAGGAGGGAAATATGGAATTCGTAGACGAGATGCTGTTGGGAAGAGGTCCGTGGAATTTGGACGGAACAGAAGACTTGAGCAATTGGGATGGTGATGTCACCTTCGTAAAACATACTACCCCAAAAGGACTCGCAATAGAAATGTGCTTGGGAGACGACGCATGGCATACCAGCATATATAAAGCTGGTGGTTGCAACATCCCCTATTGGCTATCTGGAAGACTTCCTGAGGAATATAAGCAGGTAAAATACTTTCCAGATGCTGATCCATTTGATGACGTGGTATGTCTGGATTAATCTTTAGAAGAGGGCGGCAAGAGCACGGCTTGGTTATCATCATCAATCTTTACACCAAGTTTTTATTCCGCCAATCCTTGACCATGTAATTAAGCTTGCCGGTATTGCAGTCTCGACAAAGAACTTGGAGGTTCTCCGGGTCTAGTTCCAGATGCGGATACTTCGACCGAGGCTTGATATGGTCAATCTCAATACGCCCTCCGGTCTTCCCGCATGCCTGACATTTGGCCCCGTATCTGACCAAGGTCTCGTGCCTTAGCTTTAGCCATGCCTGAGTTTGGTAGAAATTCTTTTTTCTTAATCTTTTCCTTGTCTTAACCTTTTCCATCTCGGCTTGACGCTCTACACGCTTCAGCACCTCCTGATTTTTACCTTGAACATACTCCAGTAACGCGGGATGCGGCGTTGTGCCCGCTACAAGGCTGGTCGCAACTATCTCCATAATCCTAGCGCGAGCAGCAGCGGCACGTCGTTTTGCTTTTTTCATGATTTATCATCGGTAGCGACAGGTGGTATCAGAATATTACCATCTTCTAGTTTGACGCCCAAGGTATTTTCTATCGTCTTAGCATCCATTCCCAGCTCCTTGAGTTCCCCCTTAATGTAACTAAGTAATTGTTCCGGCGACTGATTATCGAAATCACCAGGGCCACCAACCTCCTTGCGGTCCAAAAACATACGGAACATCTCACCGCCAAGGAGTTTCGCATTCGTAGCCGCCGCCGCCATCTGGCCCAGCTTTCGGCTTAGCTCCCAGTCATCAAAAACGCGCTGTAGGATTTGCGACCGGGAGAGCTGGGCCCTCCTAGCGTTAACATCCAATAACTCCTCGACGCGCTTCCTGATCAACTTGCGGGCCATCCTACGCGAGGCTGCGAGAGGCGGGTTGCCAGAGGTACCACCTGTCTCCAGATAAGCCTCAGCGGGTTCCTTGCCGGCGACCACCATCTGGCAGAAGCGTTCGTCTTCCAGGTTTCTTAGAACTCCCATGCAAATCCTCTTGATCCTCTTTGAGAGAGTAAAAAAGACCCCCTGAGAGTTATCCCAGAGGGTCTAAGAAAAAGCAACATACCGGATGGGGGAGGATTAGATGCTGCTTCCTTCCGACCTTTCACGGTCGAAAGCCGTCATAAGGCCGATCACCCTCCGCAGAACTGCGGTATCGACCTTTTTATTTTCGGACTTCGCCAGGGTCTGGCTCAGCCTGATGGCGTTCTTGATCTGGCGACCATTGATGTCGAGCGGGATAAGCTGGGCAACGTCGATGCCCGTGATGCCCGCGCTGTCCAATAGGTTATTCCAGATTTTCTCTCGCTTGTCATCCGCACCCTTCGTGAAGTGCAGCGCCACCGAGATACGCGAGTAGAACGCAGTGTCGATGTTCTTGACGCGGTTGGTGGTCAGGAACAAAACACCATGGTGGTATTCAAGTAGTCTCAGGAACACGCCGACCATGGCGTTGCGCGTAATATCGTGCTCGTCCCTGGCTTCCAGGTAAATATCCGCCTCATCGAGGAGGATCACCGCGTTCCATACCGTAGCAACGTCTAGGATGACCCGTAGGCGCTCTTCGAGCTGGTCGGGCGTCACCCCTAGCTCTCCGACCGAAATCGCATACAGGGGCCTCTTAAGCAGTTCTGCGATGGTCTCAGCCGTCAGGGTCTTGCCCTGGCCGGGCGGACCATGCAGCAGGAAGATGCAACCGCCGCCCTTGCCCTCGATCAGGTCCGAGAAGGAACCGTCGTTGTGCTCGACCAGGGCCCGCACCAGTTTCTTCTCGTCGTCGGCCAGCACCAGCTTATCGAAGCTATCTGATCGCCACGCGATTTCCGACAATCCCTTGATCGCCATCCGGCCCCAACGCTTGGCTCTGAAACTAAAACCATAAACGTAAGGGAAGGTTCTCCAGAGATCGTTTTCCGTAGGCGTGTAGGCGACAACCCTGTGAACCGCGTTATCCCCGTCACGAACGCCAGCCAAATGGGTACTTCGCATTTCGCTGGTGAACTGATCGTTGTCTACCCGCTTGAACGAATGAACGTCGATCATCACGCGGCCATCTGCACGGAACGTCTCGTTGCTCCACCAGCTCGAACGGGTGAGCTGTCCAGTGTACGAAAGATACGTCGCACCCTTCGCGCACTTGACGTAGAGCTTGCCGTACTCCGAGAGTTTTGTTTTTACTTCCGGCGTGACAGTCTTGATGTGAAGGTCTTCAATCTTCTTGAGGCCTTCGTAGGAACCCAATGAAGCGTTGTATTTCCCGGGAACCAAATCACCCTGCACCGCGTGGATGATATCCATGGTGACGGCCAGAAATTGACCGCCAAACCAAGTCGATTGGACGCCAGTGTTTGAAACAACCCCGGCAATGGTGTTACCGTCGTCATCACTGAAGTAAACTTCCTTGCCGGTCGAAAAGTAAAACGGCAGATCGTCAAAAGCAACAGCGCCTTGGAGAACCTGACGCGCGACCGCTTCTTCGATATCCTTGATCCTGGTTTCAAGGACTTTCAGGATCATACCGATTTCCGCCGACTGATTTTCGACGCCAATCGGATCGCCCTCGTCATCCATGGCTCCCCAGTGATAGCCATACTCGGAAAGGCCGGGAACCCACTTGTTCTTGGTCCGCGCCAGTTCACTCAGCGGAAACATGCCATCCATGCGGCTCATGCGAGCATGGCCGAAAACATTCTGAAGCTGACGGGTAAACGCTGCGTGGAAGTGCTTATTGGAGCAACGCGAGAAGTCCAAAAACTCTTCGCCGTACTTATCTCGCTCGAAAGAGAAAAAATCAGCGAGGTTATTCTTTGCGAGCAACTCCTTGACGCCCTTGGGGGTCAGAAGCTGATCGGTCTTGACCGCCTCGCTGAGGTAGGCGGCGGCTGTGGTTTCTTTTGGTGTCATGTGATTTCCCTCTGGTTAGTTTAACTATACCCAAGTTGGGTCAGGCTTTGCGGCTTTACAAGTCCTCGAATGGATTTTTTTCCAACCTTTCCTCAATCCGTTTAACGATATCCCCCAGTTGCTGCCATTCCCATTCATCAGCGATATCGATGCCGGTTGATTTTTTGAACGCGCGCTCGTTGTCTACGATTTCGTCTAGCGTTGCTTTTGTCGAGCGACGTATGAAATCTTCATAGTCCGTCATAGGATTTGTCCTCCTCCAGGCTGCTGTCTGAATATTCCATTTTCATCGACAAGAAAAATGCAATGCCCCAGATTACCACCTTCTGGCTGCTCGCGTACTTTGCCACTAGTAACCATAGTACCCTTCCCCTCACGTTTGACAATCAAACCATTGTCACATTTGTTGAACCAATTCATAGAACCCTCGATATCAGAGAGCGCAACATCACGACCGTTTGCGGCTTTGGTGGGATGCGCAACCATGAACATCGTGCAGTTGGTTTCCTTGGCGAACATCTTCACACGCATCAAACACCGTCCGATGTAGTCTGTCAAAAGCTCATCGCTATGCTTGGCGCGTTCCAGCTCGTTCCAGGGATCGATCAGCACAAGATCGATCTTATCGTGCTGCCATGCAGTGTAAGCTCTCTCCAAAATCCACTCAATCGTTTTTGGTTCGTCGTCGTAGTGCTCATAGCTGGATGATTGAATGAAGCATCGCGAACTGGAGAACGGATAAAACGCGCTCTCGTCGCCTGTAAACATTTTCTCCATTTTGGTGATAATATTTCTTTCGTTCTCTGGCACGTATAGCCATGCGCGCTTGTTATGCAGGCAACAGAGATTGATAATCAGGTTGTACAAAAACGTGCTCTTGCCGCTGCCTGCGTTCCCTGTCGCGACGACAAGTTGGGTCGGGTAGATTTTCAGGATTTGATCCATCTCGGGCCACCCCGTGGTCAGTGCGGCGTTCTTGATCGAGATTTGGTTCGGCAGGTCAGCCAGCGCGTAGTAGCCGGGGATGCCGTGGCGCGGAAACGGAATGGTATTCATGTAAGGGCTCCTGCTGGTTTAACGTCTAAGACCGGGAGTGGCGTGCGAGGGGTGACGATGAGCGCGCGGCTGGCTAGATCGGGGCCGTCGCGAACCGCAAAACCCTCGAAGCGCCGCTGCGAGAGGAACCGACAGGCGTGAACTGTTGGGAGGTCAGGTTTGGAACGCAGGTACGATTTGTAGGCCGGGACTGCCTCGCAAGCCGCTAGGCGCTCCATTGCGTTCAACTTCATCCAGGCTTTCCAGGTTTCCTGCTTGGACATCGGTGGGGTACGTGGGTAGGGAGACCAGAACTTGGTCTCGAACTCGTACGAATAAGAACCGCTGGTACGGGTCGCTGAGACGCCTGTCGTTCGCCCGTGCCATCCAGGGCTCTAACAGCATCGAGGGCTACGATGCAAAGCTCGACGACGCGCATATGCTCCTCATGGGAGAGGGTCGGGGATTCGCCCGTGGTTCCGACCGGGACCAGCCCGTGGGTCCCTTCGGCAATCTGCCACTCGACGAGATCCTGAAATGCCCGTTCGTCAACCTCGCCCTTGCGCATCGGCGTGATCAACGCTGTGAAGGAACCCTTGAACATCGCTTCTCCTGGCGTCCGGTCGCCATACTTCGGCATGGATCTGTAAGTCGTCGGGGCTGCGGCCGGACCAGGCCCCTTTGATGGTCGGGGGACCATACAAACCCGGCCCCGCCCCCGCAAGCCGGCTAACCCCGGTTTTTCAAGGGCGCTGCGTCATCGGAGGAGCCCGCAATGGACGTGGCGAGGCTGCGATGATGCCTCAGAAATACTGCCCTCGCTCCTTACCGTGACCGCGCCGACGGCCAGGGTGTAGCAAGCGCGTTGGCACTTTGATAAGCATTGGGGAGCATGCTGGGCGACCGAGTCGCTCGACGCATCCGGCCCATTCGCTACCGATCCGACCCGGAAAGGGGTCTCGTTTTTTGCGCGGCATCGCCGTTCTGCAGCGCCTGTTTCTGTTCGTCGCCCTGATTGCGGGCGCGTCGGTTTCTGGGCAAGGCGCCGCCGAAGCGAAGCTCCTGACCGCTTCCGACAAGGCGATCTATCTGGATGCCTTCAAGCAGGTCGACAAGCAGAACTGGGCCAAGGCCCGGGAGATCGCTCAGCGG
>Ga0137418_10005150_pt1 | contig 11973 bp, 8 predicted proteins | sample CZODoug3_1_2_16f_FD_122242 | JGI IMG/M metagenome (GOLD analysis project Ga0137418, IMG submission 122242) | Vadose zone soil fungal communities from Angelo Coast Range Reserve, California, USA - CZODoug3_1_2_16fungal (Hybrid Assembly) | ecosystem: Environmental > Terrestrial > Soil > Vadose... | reverse complement strand
CAACGAAATACCGGCGGTCATAGACCGCCGCTACAGTAGACGGAACCGCTCTTCAACCAGTTTTGCAACACCCTCTTTGCAAGGAGGGGAATCCGCTAACCCACGATTCATCGCGACTTACTTGAACGCCAGCTTCGCCTGGCGATCCTGCTCGGCTTTGACGCTGTTGCCAAACAGCTTCTCGAAGAAGCCTTCTTTCACCAGGCGCTCGACCGTGCTGCTATCGACCACTTTGTGAGGGTCGAAGTTCCTGAGCTGGGTGGCCTGGTCCGCGTTTGCCTGGTCGATTATGGAATTCACTGCGCTTGCCATGACGTAAGGCACGCGTTCGAGCGTCTGGCTCTTCGCGTTCAGGTCGTAGATGCGTTCGACATCGGCAGTGTCCTGTTTGTCATACGCCATATAGGATTTCACCGCGAATGCCTTGTCGTCATAGAAGCGTTTGATCGCCTCTGCCTGGGCCTTGATGATCAGTTCCGGTAACCTGGGATTGGCGGCCACGGTCTTTCTCGTGAACAAGTAAACAGTCGAGGCGTAAATGTCATTGTAATCGGCCATGTTTGCCAGACGTTTGAAGCCCTGTTCTTCCACCTTGAAATATTGGGGGGCCGTCAAAAGGGTTGCGTCGGCCCGGCCGGTCGTCAGGGCCACGGCGCGGGCCGTGGCATCAACACCGACCGGCACCCACTGGATGTCTCGGGGAGTGAGTCCGAATTTTCCCAGCAGCGCGACCGAATAGTTATACGGCGCGTCGCCGATCTGGCTCACCGCGAACCGTTTGCCCTTCAGGTCCTTGACGCTGCCGATGTTTTTGGCGCTCATCAGCGCGAACGTGCCCTTGTTCAGCGTGCTGCCCATCAGGACCAGAGCATTGGGATCTCTCGAGCTGGCCTGCAGCGCCTGCTCCATGGAGGAGTTCGTCATTGCCGCATCGCCGCTGGTGATCATCGCAACGCCCAGGTTACCGGCGCCAAACACCAGGTTCACATCCAGCCCGTACTTCTCGTAGTACTTCCCCTCCTTGGCAATGAACATCGGCCATGAGGCCCCGCTTCGCGTGGGGAAGTTGATAGCGATTTTCTGAAGCGCTGCCTGCTGAGCCAGAAGTGCAGGCACCACCAGAATGGCGGCGATCAAAAACGCGACGCTGAGTCGCTTAAACATACGTACTCCTTTCAGCAATTCGGAAACGCAGGCTACGGATAATTCGGGGACAGACGTATAAATCACCTAATTAGCAGTAAACGGAACTTTGAAAGCTAATTAGGTGATTTATACGTCTGTCCCCGAATTATCCGTAGCCCGCGTTCACACGTCGAGCTTGAAGATCTTCCTGGCATTGTCTTCAAAAATCATTTTCTTTTCTGCGGCGCTCAACCACTCGAAGCCTTCGATGATATGCCGCGTTTCGTCGAGCCACTTGCCGGTCTTGGGATCCTTGACCGTGCCCACGCCCGGCCGTTCCGTTCCGAACAGGCAGCGATCCGGGCCCACCGTCTTGAAGAGAAGCTCGAGCGCGTCCGCCGAGTAAAGCACCGTGTCGAAGTACAGCTTGCGGAGCTTATCGGAGAAGCGTTCGGTGCCGCGCCGGAGCGAGCCGGCATCGAAGCGGGCAACCTGATAAGGAATGGCGCCGCCGCCGTGCGACACCATGATCTTCAGCGTCGGGAAATCACTTAAGACCGTGGAGTTGAGCAACGAAACCACGCCAATGCTTTCCTCGTTGATGAAATGCAGCGAATAGCTGAGGCGTTCCGAACGGCAGCCCGCGGAATGAAGGTGTGCCGGAATATCCAGTTCCACCAGCTTCTCATAAAGCGGGTACCAGTACCGGTCTCCGAGAGCTGGGGTTTCGACGCCGCTGCATTCGCCGGGATCCGGGTTCAGGAGGCAGCCGACGAATCCCTGTTCTTTCACGCAGCGCTCCAGGTAGGGAAGAACCTTGGTGATCGGCTGGCTCGGACTTTGCGGCAGCCCGCAGACGCCTCGGAAAGTCTTCGGGAACAGTTTCACTTCCTGGGCAATGATGTTGTTGGTTTCCTCGGTGAACCACTGAACGAGCTTCGGATTCTCGCTATGCATCATCTGATAAGGACGGGGCGATATGATTTGCATATCGGTGCCCGCCTCTTTGAGCTGCTGCAGGTGGGATGAGCCTCCAAAGACGGGCTTGTTCAACGCGTCGATGATGTCCTGATCTTTGGCCTCGACGGCGCCGCGGCCATGGGCGCCACGGTGCGCGAGCAGACCGGCTTTGTATACGTACAGGCTCTCCGGCGCGGTGACATGCGCATGCGCATCGATAATCATTAGTGCCTCCTATGCCTTTACCACAGATTCCTCGTAACCCTTCCGGTCCTTCAGGCCCTCCTCGAAAATGTTCCACGATTCGACCCACTTCTGAGTCTTCTCGTACATTTCCTTTGTATACGGCGCGAAAACGATCCGCTCGCCCGGCCCGAAGATCCGCGTGTCCATCACGTCGTGGAAACGCGCTGGGAATTCCTTTTTGTAGTAATGAGTGTATTTTTGATGATGGAAGTCGATGTCATCCTGTGCGTGCTTCAGCGCGCGGAAGTATTTTTCCACGTCCTCTTCGTCGGCATCGTTTCGCACGATTGCCGCCGTCATGAAGGTGCAATCCAGGATTTTGCGGAAGCCCAATTGTTCGGCGAAGTATCCGCATCCGCCAAAGAGGGTCGCTACGGGTACTTCATGATCGACCAGCAACTCGAGACGCTGGAAAATCATGCCGCCAAAATGAAGCTTGATTTGCTCCCGCTGCAAAATCGGCTCGAGTGCCTGAATGGTGGTGTAGTGGCTGCCCGACTGCCAGCCCACAGTAACCGGCACATTAGCGAGATCTTCCGCCGTCCGGATACCCGAATCCGGAGCCGTGTAAATGCCCGCCGGGGTCACCGAGTAAGCATTTCCCCATACCCGGCCGTGACCCGCGGCCGCCGCCATGTTTACTGTCCAGTGACATGCAGAACTGATGTCGCAGGTGCGGCCTTGCTCGATGGTTTGATAAGCGCCGCGGATCTGGTCTTTCGGCAATTCCGCGGAGGACTTGACCGCGAGTTTTGAAAAACCGGTCGATTCAAGAAACTCGTAATCCAGGCCTTCAGCGGTGAAGTATTCCTTCTCTTCGGCAACCCATTCCTGCAACCGCATATGTGGCCCAATGATGAACTTACTCATGTTTAGACGTCTCCAAAGGCAAGCCACCCTTATAACAATAGTATTGGCTTTCGCACAAGGTCAGGTTAAGTTACGCCGCTGTAAGAACTGTAAGAGCAGTAGTTGCACATAATGATACGCCATACTCGACAGCAATCCCTCATTCGCGATTATCGGTGACGGCTGTTGCATATCTTTCTTGGCGGTTGCGTATCGGCGATGGCGGATTTCAGATTGAGGACTTCTCTCTGTTCGTTTGCTATACTGCCCGCAATTTTCAACTTAGTCGGGGGGGACACCATGAGAAAGCTTCTCTTTGCGGGGGCACTGTTAGTGTGTGTTCTGTCGCTGCTTTTTGGCACGACGCAGGCTCAAGCGCCGAAACCCAGGCGGCTCAACAGAGCGGTCGAACTGCTGGCGGAGGGCCAGCCCATCTATTACACAGGCTCGCACTCGGGGACCGAAGGTAGTTTTGAACAGGGCAAGAAAGACGCCCAGACCTTTGCCGACTACATCAGCTACGACATGGAGCACGCTCCTTACGACATCAAAGGTCTTGCCGATTACATGCAGGGACTGGCGGCCGGCGGCCCGACCAAAAGCGGACATCGCACTCCAACGGTCATCGTCAATGTGCCGGTGAACGGCACGGATGAAGCGACGGTGCGCGCCAACGCCTGGATGTTTGCGCAGGTGCTCGCCACCGGGGTCCACGGAGTCATGCTGACCCCCCAGGTGCTCGCCACCGGGGTCCACGGAGTCATGTTGACCCACGCGGACACACCGGGCGCCGTGCGTGCGTTTGTGGAGGCGGTGCGCCTTCCGATCCACAAACAGGGAATTGGCAAGGGAATCAGCGAAGGCCGCCGCGGAGTTCACGGAGCAGAGACAGCCGCGCGAATTTGGGGAATATCCGCGCAAGAGTATCTCCAGAAGGCCGACACCTGGCCGCTCAACCCAGAAGGTGAACTGCTGCTTGGCTTGAAACTGGAAGACAAATACGCGCTCGAGAACGCGGAAGAGAATTTGAAAATTCCCGGCATTGCGATTGCCGAGTGGGGACCCGGTGACATGGCATTATCGCTCGGCGTCACGGGTACGGGTGCCGTCGCGGAGAGAGATCCGAGGATGCAGGCGGCGCGCGCCAGAGTCTTTGCGGCGTGTAAAGCGAACAAGATCTTTTTCCTGAATTCGATGAATCCCAACAACGTTGTCGACATGATCAAAGAAGGCGTCATGGTCGGCCCGGCGAGCCAGCAGGCCGCAGAAATCGGACGGAAATACACCAAACGGCAAATGCCGTGGTAGGAGGAATCTCGATGCGCACCTTAACTCGATGGATGACACAGATCGTTCCAGTCTTGTGTCTGCTTGTTTTGGCAAATACCCGCGTCACCGCGCAGTCGGGAGCGAAAACCGGAGAGTGGCGGACCTACGGTGGAGATACGGGAAATACACGCTACTCGCCGCTCGATCAGATCAATGCCGACAATTTCAGCAAGCTGGAAGTCGCCTGGCGCTTCAAGACCGACAATCTGGGTCCGCGCCCCGAGGCTAACCTCGAAGGAACGCCGCTGATGGCCAACGGCGTCATCTATGCCACCGGCGGCACGCGCCGGGCCGTCGTTGCACTCGATGCGGTCACCGGCGAGGAACTCTGGGTTCACAGCGAACGTGAGGGCGCTCGCGGCAGCGGCGCTCCACGGCAGCTTTCTGGCCGCGGCCTTGCATACTGGACTGACGGCACCGAAGAGCGAATCCTCTACGTCACACCCGGCTATCGGCTGATCGCTCTGGATGCGAAGACCGGCATTCCGATCCCCACCTTTGGGAACAAAGGCGTCGTCGACCTCAAGCTCGATGACGACCAGGATATGGATCTGGTCACGGGGGAAGTGGGCCTTCACGCCGCGCCGACCGTTGCCAAAAACGTCGTGATCGTGGGTGCCGCACACCGGACCGGCGCGAATCCCAAGAGCCGGAAAAATGTGAAAGGCTATGCCCGCGGATTCGACGTCAAGACCGGCAAACGCCTTTGGATCTTCCACACCATTCCGCTGCCCGGCGAATATGGCAACGAGACGTGGGAACAGAATTCGTGGGAGTACACCGGCAATACCGGCGTTTGGGGACAGATCTCCGTGGATGAAGAACTCGGGCTCGTGTACCTGCCGGTCGAGTCTCCTACCGGCGACTATTACGGCGGCCATCGGCCGGGTAACGGACTGTTTGGTGAGACTCTGGTCGCTCTCGATTTGCAGACCGGTGCGCGTAAATGGCATTACCAACTCGTCCACCACGGGATTTGGGATATGGATATTCCCGCCCCTCCGATCCTGGCCGACATCACGATCAACGGCCAGACAGTCAAGGCCGTAGCGCAGCCGACCAAACAAGCCACCCTGTATGTATTCGATCGCACCAACGGAAGGCCTATCTGGCCGATTGAAGAGCGGCCGGTGGCGAAGGGGGACGTGCCTGGTGAGTGGTACTCTCCCACGCAGCCGTTTCCCACTAAGCCCCCCGAATACGACCATACCGGTGTGTCGATCGATGACCTCATCGACTTCACTCCAGCGCTTCGGGAAGAAGCAATCAAGTTGGTATCAAAATACAAACTGGGACCGAAATTCACACCGCCCGTGGTCAGCAAAGTTGAAGGTCCGATTGCGACGCTGACGATGGGTACGTCGGGCGGCGGGACTAACTGGCCTGGCGGTTCCTACGATCCCGAGACGCACATGCTGTACGTTTCTTCGCAAAGCGTGATTACGGCGCTCGGACTCGTGCCCCCGCCCGCCGGCTTCTCCGATATGAGCTTTATCCAGGGCATGGCGACGACCGGTCCGCGGCTCTCAGGCGGCTCCGGTTCCAACGCCGGCGCCGATGCCGCTCCACCCGCGGCTGAGGGCACCGGGACGGGGCTTACTGTTCAGGGACTGCCTCTCGTAAAGCCTCCGTATGGTCGCATCTCGGCGATCGATCTCAATAAAGGAGAGATCGTGTGGCAGGTTGCCCACGGCGACACTCCCGACAATGTTCGCAACCACGCGGCCCTTCGCGGTGTGAACATTCCGCGCACCGGGCGGCCGGGAACTGTTGGAACCCTGGTTACCAAAACGCTGGTCATTGCCGGTGAGGCCGGAGTCGTTACGATGCCGAACGGCCGGCGCGGCGCAATGCTGCGCGCCTACGACAAGGCCAGCGGAAAAGAAGTGGGTGCGGTTTATATGCCGGCCGGCCAGAGCGGCTCGCCAATGACCTACATGCTGAACGGGAATCAGTACATTGTCGTTTCCATCAGCGGTGGCGGCTACACGGGCGAGATAGTCGCGTTTCGGTTACCAAAGTAGGTTTTTGGAGAACGCGGGCTAAAGCCCGCGACTACATTGGGGACGTCTTAGTCTTAAATGTAGTCGCGGGCTTTAGCCCGCGTTCTATTCATGAAGGAGGCAATATGCGGATTCTTATTGGCCTGATCGCCGGGTCGCTCGCGATTCTCGCCGCCCAGCGGCCCGCATCATCGACTACAGTGACCTTGTTCGAAGGTGCGCGGCTTATTGCCGGTGATGGCAAGGCGCCCATCGAGAACTCCGCGCTTCTTGTCCAAAACGACCGGATTGTCCAAATCGGAAAAAAGGGAACCATCCAACCTCCAGCGGGCGCAGCGCGGATCGACCTGACCGGCAAGACTGTTATACCGGCCCTGATTGATACTCACGTCCATCTTGGTTACCAGAAAGGGCTGAGCTACTCGGCAGATAATTTCACGCGCGACCACCTGCTCGATCTTCTGCATCGCTACGCGTATTGCGGCATCAGCGTTGTCCTTTCGCTTGGAACCGATCCAAACGACTTGCCGTTTCAAATTCGCGCGGAACAATTGGCAGGAAAACTCGCCGGAACGGCGTTCTTCATGACCGCGGGCCGGGGCTTCGCGGCGCCGGACGCGGGACCAAACCTTCCGGAACTCAAGCCATCGGCAATAGGGGTAACTACGGAAGCCGAGGCGCGGAAGAGCGTGCGCGAGCAAATCGCGAAGAAGGTGGATTTCATCAAGATCTGGGTAGACGACAGAAACGGAACAGTCAAGAAGCTTAGCCCGGAGCTGTATCGCGCGATCATCGACGAAGCGCACAAACACAACACCCGTGTCATTGCTCATGTCTTCTACCTCGACGACGCGAAGGACCTCGTGCGTGCCGGCATCGACGGCTTCGCCCATCTTGTTCGTGACCGGGAAGCGGATGACGAGTTAATCTCGCTGTTGAAGCAGCGGCATGTATTCGTTATGCCGAATCTCGCCATCAGCGAGAATGCCATTCATGCCGAACCGCCCGCGTGGCTCAACGCCCGGATGCTGCACGAAGTCGCGTCGGATGCCGAGATCGAGCGGCTGCGTTCGACCTATGCAACACGCTCACCGCAGGCTGTTGAGCGGGCGCGGGACACCTACCGCCGCATGCAGCGAACCCTCGCGAAGCTTCAGGCCGCCGGGGTCTGGGTTGGATTCGGAACCGACGACGGCGCGGCCCGCGATCACTTCTATGCCTATTCGGCGCTTCGCGAACTCCAATTGATGGCGCAGGCTGGAATGACCCCGAACGATGTGATCACAGCGGCCACACGCAATTCGGCCGAATTCCTCGGTCTCGCCAAACAAGGAACGCTCGCACCGGGCAAGAACGCCGACTTCGTCGTGCTCGAGGCGAATCCGCTCGAGAACATCGCAAACACCGAAAAGATCGCCAGGGTGTACCTCCAGGGAAAAGAAGTCAGTCGAGTACCGCAAGGTTCTTCGGCGACCGTGTTCGAAGGCGCGCGGCTCATCACGGGCGATGGCAAGGCTCCGATCGAGAACTCCGCGTTTATCGTGGAGAACAACCGGTTCACCGGCGTCGGGAAGAAAGGTGAGCTCCGCGTTCCTGCGGGCGCGCGGCACATCGATCTCACCGGCAAAACCGTTATTCCGGCGATGGTGGACGTCCACAGCCACTTCGGCTTCCTCAATCAACAAGACGGAAGCATGTCCAAGGCGAACTTCAACCGCGAGAATCTCCTCGATCACCTGAATCGCTATGCCTACCACGGTTTCGCGGCCGCCATCAGCATGGGCACGGATTTCGGAGAGTTGCCGTACCAGCTGCGCGAAGAAGTTCATCCGGGCGCAGCGCTCTTTCGCACCGTGGGCCGGGGATTGGCCTGGCCGGGATCGGGGCCTAACGATCCGGCCCGAAACGACGTGCCGTATGTAGTCACAACGCTCGAGCAGGCCAGGAAAGCGGTGCAGGATCTGGCTCCTCATCGTCCGGACTTCGTGAAGATCTGGGTGGACGACAGAAATCACACCCAGAAGAAGCTGACTCCGGAACTCTACGGAGCAGCCGTCGATGAAGCCCGCAAGCACAATCTGCGGGCCATCGCTCATGTCTACGATCTGGAGGACGCCAAGGGCCTGGTGCGGGCCGGCATCAGCGGCTTCACGCACCTGGTTCGGGACAAGGACATTGACGACGAATTTATCGCGTTGCTCAAGCAACATCCGGATGTTTTCTTCACGCCTAATCTCGGGGTGACCAGCCGGGGGATGGAGCCGGGACGCCCCGCGTGGCTCGACGATCCGCTGCTGCACGAAACTATTCCTCCCGGTGAAATTGCGCGCCTGGAAAGACAGTTTTCGAACAGAAGGCCTGAAGCGCTCGCCAACACGCGCGCGTCGTGGGACCTGCAGGTTCGCAACCTGACGAAACTCCGCGCGGCGGGCGTGCGGATCGTCCTTGGCAGTGACTCCGCGGGAGATCCCGGGCGAACGATGGGCTGGCACGCCATCTGGGAAGTGGACGCGCTGGCAAAGGCGGGCATGACACCGGCTGAGGTGATTGTCGCATCGACGCGCCTGGCGGCCGAGACATTGAAGCTCGATCAACTCGGTATGGTCGCGCCGGGCAAGAGCGCCGACTTTGTTGTGCTCAACGCGAATCCCCTCGACAACATTGCGAACACGCGAAAGATCGATAAGGTGTATCTCCGCGGCCAGGAAGTCAACCGCGCTGCAATGAGAGCCGCATGGACGGGGAAATAGGAAATTTTGAAATTGGACGAACGCGGGCTAAAGCCCGCGACTACATTCAGGCCGAATGTTGATTCCCAAATGTAGTCGCGGGCTTTAGCCCACGTTCGTCCAATTTCAAAATACGGACTCAGGAGTGTTATGAACCGAAAACTGTTGATCATCTTCTTGCTAATCGCGTGTTCGCTCTCGCTCCTCGCAATGCAGCAGCGACCCGCGTCCCAACAGGTCGAATGGCTCTACCAGGGTGGCGATCCGGCCGGCACCAGGTATTCGCAACTGACGGACATCAATCCCAGCAACATTTCCCAGTTGAAAGTGGCATGGCAATGGAAGCATTGGGAAACGCCTCTCCCGGAGTACGGAACGACACCGGGCTTTTTCGAGGCCACGCCATTGATGATCGATGGCGTCCTTTACGTCACGACACCCTATAACAGCATCGCAGCCCTGGATGCCGAGACGGGCAAGGAGCTCTGGCGATTCGACGGCGAAGCGTACAAGCTCGGCCAGGTCCTGTCCGCCAGTGGGTGGAAGTTGCGCGGAACCGCCTTCTGGCGGGACGGCCGGAACCTCCGAATTCTTTTGAACAGCCGTCATCGGCTCTTTTCACTGGATGCGCGGACAGGCGAGCCGGTCCACACGTTCGGAAACAACGGTGAGGTGTCGTTGACGGACTTGCCGCGAATATCCGACCCGAAGCACGCCACGCAGAGTTCGCCACCGACCGTGTACAAGGATCTCGTGATCATGGGAAGCCAGGTTCCCGACCGGGTTCAACAGGCCGACCCCATGGGCTACGTCCAGGCGATCAATGCCCGGACAGGCAAGAGAGTGTGGACGTTCTCGGTAATTCCGCAGTCGCCGAACGATCCTGGCGCCGACACCTGGGAAAACGAGACGTGGCGCAACAATGGCCACGGCAACGTCTGGGCGCCGATGGCGCTCGACGAAGCGCGCGGGCTCCTCTATGTGCCGACCTCGACGCCGAGCAGCGACTATTATGGCGGCCAGCGTCCCGGCTCGAACTTGTTCGCCGAGTCGCTGGTCTGCCTTGATGCCGCCACGGGAAAATTGAAGTGGTATTTCCAAACGGTTCACCATGGATTATGGGACTGGGACCTTCCGACGCGGCCGAACCTCGTCACGATCACCGTCAATGGGCAGCGCATCGACGCCGTGGCGCAGGTTACGAAACGGGGTGACACTTTCGTATTCGATCGCGTAACCGGCAAACCGGTCTGGCCGATCGTCGAACGCCCGGTTCCGACCGCCACCGACGTGCCTGGCGAGAAGCCTTATCCGACGCAGCCATTCCCCACCAAGCCACCGGCGTATATCAATCAGGGCGTTCTGCTCTCGGACGCGAACAATCTCACGCCCGAGATCAAAGCCATGGCCGAGGAACAAATGAAGAAATTTGTCATCGGCCCGATGTTCACGCCTCCCTCGCTCAAGGGTACCTTGCAGCGCCCGTCACAAAGCGGCGGAGCCAACTGGGGCGGCGCCGCATTCGATCCGGAGACCGGTTATCTGTTCGTACGCGCAGCGAATCAGGTCGGTGTGAACCGCGTTGGCAAGAACGATGGATCCGATCCGCTCATTAAAGTCGATTACTCGAATGTTTTCGCGCGCGGCGGAGAAGCCGTCAGCTTGCCGGGTGGTCTGCCAATCGTCTCGCCGCCTTATGTCCTCCTGACTGCAATCGATCTGAACAAAGGTGAGATCGCATGGCAAGTGCCGTTGGGTGAAGGAAGCCCTGCGATTCGGAACCATCCATTGCTGAAAGGTGTGACATTGCCGGATCGCCTGGGATCGCTCGGCAGTCTCGGTGGTGCCATGGTCACAAAAGGCGGCCTCGTGTTCATCGGCGGCGGAGATGGCTACCTCTATGCTTTTGACAAAAAGACTGGAAAGGAAGTCTGGCGTGGAAAAGTTCCTTATCCGAACAGCGCCGTTCCAATGACTTATCGCACACGCTCGGGCCGGCAGTTCCTTGTGATCGCTACCGGCAGCGGCGCCAACAACGCGCTCGTCGCCTTCGCGTTTTAACGGCAGCAGACTTGCACCTCAGAATCGGAGAGGAGGCGCAAGTATGCCTACGCGATCCAGAAGAAAACCAAACGCACGCAATACTGTATCCAGGATGGATGCCATCTCTCTTCTAAAGAAAGATCACCAGGAAATTCGCAAGCTGCTGAAGCGATTGGAAACCACAATCGAAAAGAATGGTAGCCGGCAGGAGGACCTGCTTGGCCGCATCGAAAACGAGATTAAGGCACATACGACCATCGAGGCAGAGATTTTCTATCCGGCTTTCAAGGCGGCCATGCGTTCCAGGTCCGATCAAGAGCTTTATTACGACGCACTTGAAGAGCACCATGTAGTGGATCTCGTGATGCCTGAAGTTAAGAGAGCCCCTGTGGCGACCGAGAAATTTGCGGCGAAGGCCAAGGTGCTGAAAGACCTGATCGAGCACCATGCCGGGGAGGAAGAGACGGAAATGTTTCCAAAAGCCCGGAAGGCCATGGACACAGCGGAGCTGAAGCAACTTGGGCAACGGATGCGAGATCGCAAACGGCAGCTCACCACCCGCGGAACGATATTTCGTGCCGCGTGAAAAATGGGGGGAAAGGATAAGCCGCAGATTACGCGAATTACGCGGATGGGCGCATCCAAAGGTTTTTAAGCGCCCATCCGCGTAATTCGCGTAATCTGCGGCT
>Ga0137418_10005149_pt1 | contig 11974 bp, 10 predicted proteins | sample CZODoug3_1_2_16f_FD_122242 | JGI IMG/M metagenome (GOLD analysis project Ga0137418, IMG submission 122242) | Vadose zone soil fungal communities from Angelo Coast Range Reserve, California, USA - CZODoug3_1_2_16fungal (Hybrid Assembly) | ecosystem: Environmental > Terrestrial > Soil > Vadose... | reverse complement strand
AACGGACTAATGGACGGCGCTCGCCAGGTAGTGATGCAGACGCTGGAGCAGTCGAGTGAAGAAGAAAAGGGCGACTACGGAGTGATTAAAGAAAAGATCCGCGCCGACCTCAAACGCTACATTTCAAAGCAAACGCAAAAGCGGCCACTGATCATGCCGGTGATCCTGGAGATTTAGCTCTCGCCCATTCAATTCGATTTCCTCCCCAGGCGCACGCGAGCCTCCCACTTCTACCTCGTGGAGGTTACAATTCCAGCCACTTGGCTATCGAATGCCCCGCGAAAGGAGCGCTCATGCCTGGCAAGAAATCTGACAATAGAGTTCCATTTTCTCGACGCGGCGTGTTACGCCTGCTGGGAGTTGGCGCAGCAGGTGCGCTGATTCCAAATGTTTCTCAGGCGGTCCCTGAATCTCCGCAAGCCCATCGTGTCGACACGATTATCGTCGGGGCCGGAATGGCAGGTCTCGCTGCCGCACGCGCACTCCGCCGATCCGGCAAGAAAGTCGTGGTTCTGGAAGCGCGCGATCGTGTCGGAGGACGCGTCAAGGCCGGGAACCTTGCAGGACACACTATTGACCTCGGCGGCATGTGGGTCGGTCCCACCCAGACGCGACTTCTCGACCTCCTCCGTGAATACCACATCGCTACGATGCGGCAATATCTCGCGGGCAAAGGAATCGTCGATTTTGCGGGCAGGAAGGTCACGCCGGATGGCGAGGAGTTTGGTTTCGACGCCGAGACTCAGGCCGACTACGACCGGATGCTAGCGAAGCTCAACGCCTTGGTAGAGCAAGTTCCGCCGGATGCTCCCTGGGCCGCTCCCAACGCTGAGGAGTTGGACGACATCACGATGGAACAGTGGTTGCGCGAGAACGTTCACAACGACACGCTTCTCCGGGTGATGAATTCTGAAGTGCGCGGTCTGCTCACGGCGGAGGCCTGGCAAGTCTCGCTACTCTACTTTCTTTTCTATTGCCGCTCCGGCAACTCCTTCGAGGAGCTTGCCAAATACGACAACGGCGCGCAGATGTACCTCGTGCCCGAAAGCATGCACCAGGTTGCAGCGGCCACTGGCAAAGAACTGGGCGACTCATTGGTGCTTGAGGCGCCGGTGGCGAGCATCTCTCAGGACTCGGCTGGAGTAATCGCCGTTTCCGAAAAGGGCACCTGGCACAGCGCTCATGCCATAGTCGCGCTGCCTTTGCCGCTCTCATCTCGCATTCGCTACCAGCCGCCACTGCCGCCCGAGCGCGAAGCGCTGACCGAACAGATGCCGATGGGCTCGGTGATCAAGTACTGGGTCGCGTACGAAAAGCCATTCTGGCGTGAACAGGGCATGAACGGCCTGCTGTTCACAGATACCCCGCCCAGTTCGTTCCTGTCGGAAGCGAGCCCGCCGGAAGGCAAGCCCGGATTCCTCGTCGGCTTTATCGACGGCCGGCGCGCTCTTCAGTGGAGCGGCCACCCGATGGAGGAACGAAAGAAAATGGCCGTTGACCTGATCGTGAAATATTTTGGTCCTCAGGGCGCGAAACCCATTGACTACATCGACCAGGACTGGCCGGCTGATCCGTGGAGCCGCGGCTGCTATGGTCCGTCCATGGGACCCGCAGTGCTTACCACCCTCGGCGCAGCTTTGCGTGCCAGCTTCGGGCGGATTCACTGGGCGGGAACAGAAACATCTCCGATTTGGACGGGTTACATCGAAGGCGCAATTCGCTCCGGTGAGCGGGCTGCGGCTGAGATCCTGGCCGCTGCTAAGCAAAGTCGAGGGAAAACGATAGAATCTTCACTGCGAGGGACTTCTTATCGTCACCCTGAATGATATCTTCAGCGCTCGTGCCCGCATCCGGAGCGTAGCGAATCGAACTCATCTAGTCGAATTCCGTCTTCCCCAGGGGGACGCCCGCCTTTTTCTAAAACCCGAAAATCAACAACCAATCGGAGCCTTCAAACTCCGGGGCGCCTACAACAAGATCACCTCCTTGTCGGAAAAAGACCGCGCCCGCGGCGTGATCTCCTACTCCAGCGGCAACCACGCTCAAGGCGTGGCCTACGCCGCACGTGCCCTGGGCGTGAAAGCGATCATCGTAATGCCCAACAATTCTCCAGCGATCAAGCGCAATGCAACGGCAGCTATGGGGGCGGATATCGTCCTCGTCGGCCCCGGCAGCACCGAACGTCAACTCAAAGCCGAAGAACTTGCGGCGAAGCATGGATACGTGATCGTGCCTCCCTACAACGACGAAAAGATCATCGCCGGCCAGGGCACGATGGGCTTGGAGATATTGGAAGATCTGCCCGATGTTGAAACCGTTCTCGTGCCGGTCGGTGGCGGTGGGATGATCGCCGGCATTGCAACAGCGATCAAACTGAGCCAGCCCTCAGCAAAAGTCATCGGCGTGGAACCGGAACTGGCAGGCGACGCGCAAGCCAGTTTGCGCACAGGAAAAATCATCGACTTCCCTGCCCATCAAGTCTCACGCACCATTGCTGATGGACTCCGCGCCCAGAGCCTCGGCTCGATCACCTTCGAATACATCCGGCGCTACGTCGACGACATCGTCACCGTCAACGAAGACGAGATTCGCGAAGCTGTAAGACTGCTGGCAGCAAATCCGAATACAGTGGCTGAGCCCAGCGGAGCAGTGGCGGTAGCCGCGTTCCTCTTCCACCGCAATGAACTGCCCAACACAAAGAGGAACGTGGCCGTCATCAGTGGAGGAAATATCGACCCGAAGTTGCTGGAAGAAATACTCCGCGATCACGCAGCCAGTTCAACTTCTCCATCTCTGAAGCCCAGTTGAGGATGATCGACGGCGGCGCCCCATTTGGCTCATCCACTTTAGTGTTGACCAGAAACCGCTGGCCGTCGCCGCTTACATCATGGGAAAACACGTCTTGCGCCAGCAGACATCGTACTTCCTCACCACATTTTGTAGCTGATTCCAGCCAACAGAGGCTTAGTTTGCGTCATCTCAAATCTGATCTGATACGAGGCAGGGCGCCACTCTGTTGATTTACCGACTTCTCTCGGAGGTAACGACATGAACAAGCTTCTTGGAACACTCGCGCTTCTGGTCGCAATTGCGCTGCCCGCTCTCGCGCAACAACCGGGCCGGCTGTCTCCCGATGACCAGCGCGAATTCGACAAGTACTACACCAAGTGGGTGAACGACACGCGTAAGAACGATCGGGACGACATCGCCAAAGATGTGAAACACATGCAGGAAATCATGGGCAGGAATGGTATCTCGTCCAATGTGCCTTATGAGCAGATCGCCAGTACGGGCGGCTCGTATCCGACTCGTTCTTATCAAGGCCGGCTTTCCGCGCACGACCAGGGCGAGTTCGATAAGTACTACACCAAATGGGTAAACGACACGCGCAAGAACGATCGTGATGACATCGCCAAAGATGTGGCCCACATGCAGGAAATCATGGCCCGCAACAGTATTCCTGCCAATGTGCCCTTCGATCAGGTCGCGAGCACCGGCTCTGCTGCAAGTGGATATCCTGTCTCATCGTATCCATATCAGGGCCATCTCGCTCCAGACGATCAGCGCGAATTCGACAAGAACTACTCCCGATGGGTAGATGACATGCGCAGCAACGATCGCGACGACATCAACAAGGATGCTGCACGCATGCAGGAGATCATGGCCCGCAACAACATCCCGGCCAACGTCCCCTTCGATCAGATTGCCAGCTACGGTGCCTATCCGAATCGCGGCTATTCGGGCGGTAACTATTCAAACGGCACTTATTCGTCGAACGGACAGTCCAGGCTCTCTGCCGACGATCAGCGCGAGTTCGACAAATACTATTCCAAGTGGCTCGAGGACATGCGCAAGAACGATCGCGACGACATCGATAAGGATGTGCGGCACATGCAGGACATCATGGCCCGCTACAATATTCCCGCCAGCATCCCCTTCCATCAAATCGCATCCCCGGATGTAGCACGCCGCTGACCCGTGACGAGAAAACTGGAGGTGCAGATGCCTGCACCTCCGCTTCACCGCCCTAACGTAGTGTCAAACAGAGAACCCACAAACCTCACATGGTCGCCATCGATCGAGACCCGCTACCGAAGCGCTTACCTTGACTTCATTTCTGCAATATGAGCCAATCAAGTTGGCAGTAATTTTTAGCGCTCCGACTCGCTCTAGATTTTGCCCGCAACTCGTTGTGGCTCAATAACTTGCGTGAGAATTCTCGCTAACGTGATGATTCTAATAGACCGGGGACCGGGGCACCTCCTTAAATGCCCGAATTCCTACTTGGGGAACGTCGGCGAACTCACGTCAAAATTCTGCAGCCGGTGTGCAATTGTCGGTGTAGTTATTCTCCTGTCGCTGGCATCTGCCCATGCCGACGCCCAGCGCGGCACGCTGGTGCACGAAGCAACCCTCCACGTAGCCCCCAACGAAGACACAGCAAAGTTAGGCCAAGCCGGACGCGGCCACGAACTCATCGTCATTGAAAGCAGCCGCGACTGGGTCCACGTTGAAGCGCTGCTGACCGAGCCCCGCAAAAGTGATTCCGACGATGATGAAGAACATCCCAGCAAAACCGTTACCGGCTGGGTAATGGGCAAAGCCCTGGTCACAACGGCAACTCCGAATGGAGACAAGATCATCTTCGGCGAGGCGGCAGACTCCGAAGACCAGGCCAGCCGTCGCCGCGGACGACGCGACGCCGCACAGGACGCCATGCGGCTCTACTACCGCGTGTACGATCTCTTCCCTAGTTCGCCACTGGCGGCCGAGGCGCTCTACCGCGCCGCCGATATTCGCTGGCAGATGGAACGGTCAGATGTAATGACGCGCCCCTCTGCTCGTGAAAGAGATGCGTATCTCCGAGGGGCCATCGACGAAGACTGGATGAAGCTGGTGATAAAGAAGTTTCCCGGAACCAAATGGGCTGACCTGGCCGCCTTCCATTTGATCGACAATAAATTATGTGGCGACTGGCAGGGAGCATCGAAGTGTCCCGAGAAGGAAGCCGACACCTACGAAAAATATGCCAACGATCACGCACAGTCTCCTGCCGCGCCTGAAGCACTTTATGACGCTGCTTGGCGCCGCTCCGCGCTGATTGAAATTTTCAGGACCGAACTGAATCAGAAAAAAGCAGAAGAAACGAAATATCGTGCTCTCTCTCTGGCCCAAAAAATAGTGAGCCAGTATCCGCAGAGTGAGTGGTCCTTACGCGCCCAGCGCCTGATCTTCTACATCCAGCAAGGGGTCCCCACCTACGGAAACGTAACCGAATAGAAACAGAAATAGCAATAGATTTGCCCCTTTCTCGGCGTTCTCTGCGGAATTTCTCAGCCTCCGCGATAAAGATTTTTAGCCCTTCGCGCGCGAGAAACACTGACGAGGCTACAGCACGAACATAACTGCGTAACGGTCAGGAAAAGTTTTTCTGCGATACTAGTTCTGCTTTCCTCGTGGAGGATGATTGAACGACTACCTGCTCTCTCTGGTATTAGGAATCGTCGAAGGCTTGACCGAGTTCTTGCCCGTCAGTTCAACCGCTCATTTGCGCATATCGGAAGCGCTCCTGCACATCAGCCTTGCTGATGGCTATTGGAAGATGTATTCCATTGTCATTCAACTCGGGGCTATCGCTTGCCTGCCGGTCTATTTCCGCAGCCGCATTGCGAAATTGCTCGCTACGTTTCCGCGCGGGGAACGCGGCGACCGCACTCCACTCACGCATCCTTTGGGATTGACCGGCGTCGCTTTCGTGGTAACGGCTATTCCGTCATTCCTGCTGACCAAGGTAATCGGCAAACACCTGGAGAGCCTGCCGATTATTGGCTGGTCATTGCTGATCGGCGCAGTCGTGATGTGGATCGTGGATGCGACGAACGCGCGATGGGAAGCCGCCGGTCCCGGAGCACTCGCAAGCCGCATTCGCACCTGGAAAATGGAAGACATGTCGATGGGGCAAGCGGTGTGGATTGGCTTCTGCCAGATCTTTTCGGCAGTATTTCCCGGAACCTCGCGCTCCATGGCAACAATTGCAGGCGGTCAGGTTGCGGGCATGTCACGCGCCGCCGCATTGGAGTTCTCGTTCTTCCTATCCATTCCGACCATGCTCGCTGCCACAGGATATACGCTGCTCAAGTCAGTCATGGGCAAGGGAGTGAATCCTATCGGGGTCTCCCAGATCGATCCCCACGGATGGCTCGTGCTCGCCATTGGATTCGTCGTGTCATTTATTGTTGCCTATGCTTCAGTGGCGTGGTTTATGGCCTACGTTCGCAAACACGGGTTCGCGCCGTTTGCCGTGTACCGGATCATCGTCGGGACCTTGGTGCTGGTATTCGCCTCGCGGCTTGCGGGTTAGTAAACGCAGTTCCAACGTTGAAGTGCCCGCCGGGTTTATTCGCAGCATCCGAAGTGAACTTCGCGTCTGGCAAGGCTTTCAAGAGGGAAGCCAAGTCGGCACTAGGAGCAATTTACGCCATTGTCGGAAGGGCCGGTTCTTGGCATAATCATCTGGCTCTGGCGTAGGGCGGCGCAGGCAGTTGAGGTGTCTTCAGGCTTCGAAAAGCGACGCGTAAGTGCGCCTTATGAACTTTATCTCGCACGTTTTTGTCCCCACCGGAAACCGCCGGCTCAATGAGTTGGTCGGGTTTTTGCTGTGTGTCTTCGCGCTCCTCCTTTTCCTTGCGCTGGCTTCGTACTCTCCGCTTGATCCATCGATGAATAGCGCCTCGGTGCTCACGGGCGCGCACGCCGCGCGCAACTGGATCGGCGTGGTCGGAGCGTTGGTTGCGGACGTGATGCTGCAGTTTTTCGGTGTTGGGGCATTCCTGCTACCGGTGTTTCCGGCGGTGCTTGGAGCGCGATGGTTTCGTTCACGCAAGGTTCAGTATCCGATAGCAAAAAGTCTGGGCGGAATCTGGCTGGTGATTTTCATTCCTGCTCTGCTGGCGCTTATGCCCAGTCAGATGCGCTGGCTGGATGTGATTCCGGTTGAGGGGCTGCTGGGGCGCGTTGTCGGCGACGTGCTGATTCACTATTTAAATTTGGCGGGCGCTTACATCGTAAGCGCGACTGTGTTGGCGGTAGCTCTGTACCTGACCACGGCATTTTCGTTCTCTGCGCTTGAAGTATGGGCGCCGACTCGGTTTGCGTTTGTGATGGCGCTCTGGAATCGGTGGAAAGACTGGCAGGAAGAGCGCCGCAAGAGAAGGCAGCAAAAAGAACTGGAGAAGCGGCGGATTACCCGACCTACCGTCCAGACCCAGTTGATCCCATCGCGACAGGCAGCGGCTCAGCAACCGTCCGCTGAGCCTCGCCGAACCGGAATTGAACGAACGCTGGCAGAGGAGCGCGGTGAGATCGAACATGCCCAAGGGACGAGGGGAGTCCTGGCCGACTCCCTCGATGTTGGCTCAAATTCCACAGTGGGATTGCCTGCGGCTGATCCCGAAGTAGCTGAACGCGCCGACAGCAGTCACAAAGCGAAGACCACCATGCCGAAGATCGCGGGCAGCTACAAGTTGCCGTCGAGCAGTCTTCTCCAGCGTCCGGACGAACAGCAAGCGGTCGACGCCGATGAGCTGAAACTTCTGGCTCAAGTGCTTACCGAGAAGTATGCCGAGTTTGAGGTCCATGGCCAGGTTACGCAGATCAATCCTGGACCGGTTGTCACAACCTTCGAATTCAAGCCCGACGCGGGCATCAAGTACAGCCGCATCACCAACCTCACCGACGACCTGTGTCTGGCGCTGAAGGCAGAGAGCATTCTGATCGAGCGCATGGCCGGAAAGTCAACCGTCGGCATTCAAGTTCCGAACCGCGAGCGCGAAATCATTTGGCTGCGCGAGAACATTGAGTCGCAGGAGTTCATGGGCTCGAAGTCAAAGCTCACGATGGCTTTGGGCAAAGACATCAATGGACGAATCGTCACGGCTGATCTGGCGGGAATGCCTCACTTGCTAATTGCCGGTTCTACTGGCGCAGGTAAGAGCGTGGCCATCAACGCCATGATCATGTCGATTTTGTATAAGGCCACACCTGATCAAGTGCGCCTGATTCTGGTAGATCCCAAACGCCTGGAGCTCGGCAACTACGAAGGCGTGCCACATCTTTACACTCCGATTATTACAGAACCCAAGCTGGCCGCTAATGCGTTGCGCAATGCGGTGCGCGAGATGGAACGGCGGCTGAAGTTGCTGGCTGCGAAGGGCGTACGCAATATCGATCAATACAACCGCTTGTTCGATCAGAATGGCACGCCGAGTTTGTTCGAAGAAGACTCCGAAGACAAGCCGATTCCTTCCATTGTCATCATCATCGACGAGCTAGCCGATCTGATGATGCTCGATTCCAGCAACGTGGAAGAATCCATCACCAGGTTGGCGCAGATGGCGCGCGCCGTGGGCATTCACCTGGTGCTAGCGACGCAGCGGCCCTCAGTGGACGTGATCACGGGATTGATTAAGGCGAACTTCCCCGCCCGAGTTTCGTTCCGCGTGGCGACCAAGGTGGACTCGCGCACGATTCTTGACGCCAACGGCGCTGAGGCGCTGCTGGGCAAAGGCGACATGCTGTATCTGCCCTCGGGATCAGCGCGCGTGCACCGGCTACATGCGCCCTTCGTTACGGAAAAGGAGATCGCCGCCGTCGTGGAGTTCTGGAAGGCGCAAGGTCTGGCCGAATACCAAGAACAATTTCTTGAACCTCCGAAAGAAGAACGCGACGCTGTCGGGGGGGGGAATGGCGAAAATGGAGAAGATGGCGAGGCCGAGGACGATCCTCTATTTGGAGCTGCGGTGCGGCTGGTCGTAGAGTTCGGCAAGGCTTCCACTTCCTTGCTCCAGCGAAGGTTGCGCATCGGCTACGGCCGCGCCGCGCACCTGATCGATCTGATGGAGCAGGACGGCATCGTCGGAGCCGCTGATGGGCCCAAACCGCGAGAAGTACTCAAGCGTCCTGACTGGATTTCGGAAATCGAAGAAACCGCGCGCTAGGACTGGTGCGAAACCGGCTTACTAGAAGCGTCTGCTTTGAGCCATGCGCGGAGATTGATTGCGTTCAGAACAATGCAGAATAAATTTGCCGGAATGAAGCCGAGCTGCGCGGTTCTGAGGCCGATGACGCAAAACACTGCGCTGTTAATGCTTGCCAGAACCCAGCCTTCCCAGTTTCGCCTGCCGATGAGGATGGTTGAAACCACGGTAAGCACGCACGACAAATAATCAAGCCTGAACACGACTGAGTAAAACCTCCGACAACTAATTATTAACAGGTGTTTCGGGCTTTTTCGCAACTATGTCTCGATAAAGGGTAACGTTCGTAACGACAACAGGAATAACGAGCCGCAGGTTAGAGCCGTCTCATCAAAACTGCTGAGAGCAGACGAGCGGCAATCGGTAATAAGGCGCCCGAAGCGCTTCCAGATCGTTCTCAGCCTAGTCCATGACGAGAGCAACGCATTATCTGGAAACTGGTCTGGCCTGCATATCATTTCTTGAGGAACCACCATGAAAGTGCATACCGAGTATTTAAAGTTTCATACAAAGACTCATCGGGCGTACGTGCATATCACGCCGCAGGTGGAGGAGATCGTTAACAAAAGCGGCGTCAAAGAAGGCATGGCACTGGTTTCGGCTATGCATATTACTGCCGGCGTTTACGTGAATGACAACGAGAGTGGATTGATCGAAGACATCGATCAGTGGCTCGAACATTTGGCACCCTTTCGCAAGAACTACAAACACCATGAGACGGGGGAGGACAACGGCGATTCGCATTTGAAGGCTTTATTGATCCACCACGAAGTGATTGTTCCGATTACAGCGGGCAAACTTGATTTCGGGACCTGGCAGCGGATTTTTTATGCCGAGTTTGATGGTCAGCGGGATAAGCGGGTGATCGTTAAAGTGATGGGGGAGTGAAACAGTAGCTAGTGGTCAGTGGCTCGGCCAGTTCCGATTCCTCTCCGTCGGCTTTCGTACGATTGTTGCCGTCGAACGGTTGGCTTGCTTGCAGAGTGCCGAATCCGTACTATCGTGAGCTGCCACCGCCGGCTGGCGGAATCGTTTGGAGGATCAATGAGTGCAGACGAGCTTCAAGAACTACATGAGCATGCCGAACATGCGCATCAAAATCCCAGCCTCGCACCGGTGTCCCTGACCATGGCGGTGCTGGCAGTGTTGGTGGCAGTGGCTTCGCTGCTTGGGCATCGCGCGCACACCGAGGAAGTAATCCTGCAAGCGAAGTCTTCGGATCAATGGGCGTACTACCAGGCCAAAAATATTCGCGAGCACGAGGACGAATTGTTTACCGATCTGACTGCGGTGATCCCGGGCAAAGACGTCGAATCGATGGCCAAAGTTCGCGAAAAGTATGGGCAGGAAGCAGAGCGCTATAAGAACGACAAGGAAGAAATTCAAGCCGAGGCGCGCAAGTTGGAACTGGAGGTCGGCGTAGAAAGAGCCCGTGCTGACCGCCTTGACCTGGCGGAAGTCTTTCTCGAAATCGGGTTAGTCATAACTTCGATAACGTTGCTATCGGGCCGACGGTTGTTCTGGTATCTCGGAATGGTGTTCGGTGTGGTGGGGATAGTGGTCGCCGTTACGGGCGCCGCATTGATCCGCTAGGGAGGCTGTCATCACGGCCGGGGCCTACGAATTAGGAACCCAGTCGAGGCGGAAACACCTTTGGGCCGGCCTGATCGTGTGCCTGGCAAGGGGGTTCTTCGCTCGCTCAGAATGACAAACGAAGAAATCGCGGGACTTTGTTTAGAGTTTGTCGTTTAGACTTCGTTTAGTCGCTGCAGGTTCAAGGCAGGAATGCCTTCATGCAAAATGCGCTGCCTCCTGCTTTCTCGAACTCCGAGGTGTCCACGACAACAGGCTTGATCCGCTCTTGATCGAGGATGGTTTGCAGGTGGTCGGTGAGGTACGGTGTGATGTAGGTTTCGTTCGACACAATGCCGTTCCCCATAAATTGATGCGCTTCTTCCGCGGTCAGTTCGTGGATTCTCTTCCAGAATGGACGGAGAGTGGCCAGAGCACCTTGTGAGTATGCGCCGGGATAGATAAGAACAGATTCGTCGTTGAGTGGACACAGGCATGTGTCGAGGTGATAACAGAAAGGATCTACCAACTGTAATGGAATGACTGGAACGCCGATCTTCGACATCTCGGCGGCAAGTCTTTCTACTCCGCCGCGAGTTGTACGAAATCCGTAGCCAGCGTAGATCCGCGACCAACCCGGATGCCACAACAAGTCGCCGTGGCCTTCCAGGCGGTCATTGCCAAGGTCGAGCTCGATTACTTTGTAACCGCGCTTGCCGAACCATTCCACGAAGTGTGGCACCTCGCGTTGGCGCGAGGCGTACACCATCCGGCTGGGGACAACGAACTTGCCAACGGCTTCGCTATAGCCGACAAACACTTGATTGGCCGCGAAGACCATGTCCTCGAGGTCGGGGACTGCATCAATGGTCTCGACCTGGCATCCGCTCTGCTCCAAAGCCGAACAGAGGGCTTGCCATTGCCGCTGAGCTCTTACTTTGTCTACCGGCGACTTGCCTGACATGTATGGATTTTTCTGATCTACCACGTCGAAATGCGTCGGAGGGCAGAGCAGGACATGCTTGCGCATACATCAAGATCGTATCGGGTGACGAAGCCAGGAGCAAGGCACGGCGAGGCTTCCCTCTAGATGTACCCGTCTTTCTTCCACGTCTTCCAGTCAGAAATAACTGCCGTCACCATGTCGTCGGCGGCTTCGTGCAGCCATTTCGGTCGCTGCTTGTTCAGGTGGCTGAGAATTTGCTTGCGCTTCGTTCGAGTTCCAAGGTGGATGTTCGCGGTCTCCCAGCCCATGGCATGAAGCAGACGCAGCTCCTTGCCGGGGGCCTGCAGCGTGGCGAGCTCGATCCGAGAACAGTGTGGGCTGAGACGGCGTACAAGCCAGCGACCGCGTAACTGCACGAAGG
>Ga0137418_10005148_pt1 | contig 11975 bp, 10 predicted proteins | sample CZODoug3_1_2_16f_FD_122242 | JGI IMG/M metagenome (GOLD analysis project Ga0137418, IMG submission 122242) | Vadose zone soil fungal communities from Angelo Coast Range Reserve, California, USA - CZODoug3_1_2_16fungal (Hybrid Assembly) | ecosystem: Environmental > Terrestrial > Soil > Vadose... | reverse complement strand
GCCGTCACCGACGTCTCGCGTAAGCTGGTCCAGATCTTCTTCGCCACCACCGCCCTCAAGAAGGACTTTGGGATCCCCAACCCACCCCCTCCTGCCGTCGTGAGCCGCCTCGGCGTCGTCGGCGCGGGGTTCATGGGGTCGGGCATTGCGGGCACCGCGATCGCCCAAGCAGGTGTGGACGTACGCATGAAGGACGCCGACCTGCCGCGAGTCGCGAAGGGGCTGGCCGCCGCGCGCGAGATTCTCGACGACCGGCTCAAGCGCCGCCGCATCACGCCCTACGAGCACGTCCGGCTCGTCGCGCTACTCTCGGGAAGTGATCACTACACCGGGTTCGGCCGCGCCGAGCTGGTGATCGAGGCGGTGTTCGAGGATCTCGAGGTCAAGCAGCAGGTGTTGCGCGAGGTCGAGGCGGCGACCGCCCGCGACGCGGTGTTCGCGTCCAACACATCGACCATCCCGATACACCGGATCGCCGAGGCGGCAACCCGGCCGGAGCAGGTCGTCGGGATGCACTTCTTCTCACCGGTCGCCCGGATGCCGCTGCTCGAGGTAATTCCGTCGGCGCGTACCGCGCCGCAAGTGGTCAGCACCGCCGTCGGGTTCGGCCGCCGCATGGGCAAGACCGCTATCGTCGTGAAGGACAGTCCCGGATTCTGGATCAACCGGATTCTCACGCCCTACATGAACGAGGCGGGTCATCTGCTCGTCGAAGGCGTGGCAATCGAAGAAATCGACCGGCTGATGGTCGAGTTCGGCTTCCCCGTGGGACCGATCACGCTGTTGGACGAGGTGGGGATGGATGTGGGGGAGAAGGTGGTCGGGGTGATGCACGAGGCGTTCGGCGAGCGGTTCGCGCCCGTGCCCGCGTTCGCCGGCATGGTCAAGGGCGGCCGGCTGGGCCGGAAAGCGGGAAGCGGATTCTACAGGTACGCGGGCGGCAAGAAAGGGAGCGTCGATCCAGCCGTGTACGAGGTGATCGGCACCCATCCCAACGGGGGTCCCAGACCCGCGGAGATCATCCAACGGCTCGTCCTCGTGATGTTGAACGAAGCCGCGCGTGCGGTGGGGGATGGGATCGTGCGCACCCCCCGCGACGGCGACGTCGGCGCCATCTTCGGCTTCGGGTTCCCCCCGTTCCGCGGCGGCCCGCTGCGCCACGCCGACGACCTCGGCGCGGCGCGCATCGTGGGCGAGCTCGAGCGGCTCGCCGAGCGCTACGGCGCCCGCTTCGCGCCGTCCGATGTGCTCCGCGACCAGGCGCAGGGGAACTCGAAGTTTTATCCCTAGTCCCGAGCCCCTAGCCCTAGTACCTGATGCTGCGCGCCGGCCTGCTGTGGCTCAGCGAGCAATCCCGGGTCTTCCGGTTCATCCGCGGCAACGGGTTGGCCCGCCGCTTCGCCGCGCGCTTCGTCGCGGGGGAGACGGTGGACTCGGGAGTAGCGGCGCTGAAGAGCCTGAACGCCGCCGGACTCACCGCGAGCCTCGACCTGCTGGGCGAGTCGGTGCACAACGCCGCCGAGGCGCAGGCCGCGCGAGACACCTATCTCGAAACGCTCGACCGGATCAGGGCCGCCGGGGCCGATGCCAACGTCTCGGTGAAACTCAGCCAGATGGGCCTCGACATCGACGAGGCGCTGTGCGGCGACAACATGCGCGCCATCATCGCCCGGGCGAAGGCCCACGGCTCCTTCGCGCGGATCGACATGGAGCAGTCCGACTACACCGAGCGCACGTTGCAGCTCTTCAAGCGCACGCTCTACCCGGAGTTCGGGAACGCGGTCGGGGTGGTGCTGCAGTCGTACCTGCGGCGCACCGAGCAGGATGTGGACCAGATGATCGCGCTCGGAGCCCGTGTGCGGTTGTGCAAGGGTGCGTATCAGGAGCCGGACTCGGTCGCCTTTCCCGACAAGCGCGATGTGGACGCGACGTACGTGCGTTGCATGGAGCGGCTGATGCTCAAGGGCAACTATCCCGGCATCGCGACCCACGATGCGCGCATCATCGAGCACGCCAGGGCGTTCGCGCGGGACAAGGGCATCCAGCCCCCGCGCTTCGAGTTCCAGATGCTGTACGGCGTGCGGCGCGACCTGCAGCTCGCGCTGCGGCGCAAGGGATACAACGTGCGCGTTTACGTCCCGTTCGGCACCCAGTGGTATCCCTATCTCATGCGCCGGCTTGCCGAGCGGCCGGCCAACGTGGCGTTTCTGGTCGGCAACATGGTGCGGGAGTCTCTACGGCGGAGCTGACGGACGGTACCCTGGGCGGCTATCAGCGAGCGCACGAGCGCGCCCCCGCGTTCTCCGGGAGCGACGGCCAATCGTACTCCGTGGGGACGTACGTGGACGATGCGCCGGACGCCCAGGGCCGCTACGGTGCGGCGTTGCTGTTCGTGCGCTGGTCCGACGCGGGAGATCGTCCGGTCGGCCATCTCGAGACGGACTACCTGTTCCGGGGCGCGACGCCCGCCGACGCGCTCACTCCGCTGCTCGCCCTGACCCTGCAGGACGTGAAGCAGCATCTCGACGCCTGCATTGAAGGGCGGGGAAGGGTGTGACCACCACTGGGGTTGTGTTGGTGCGCACCGGCTCTGCCTATCGTGTGCACACGGATCGTGGCGAAGTTGTCGCCGTGCTGCGCGGCAAGCTCAAACACCGGGACGACGACCGCGTGGTGGCGGGAGACGTGGTGGACCTCGAGCTCCAGGCGGATGGGCACGCCACGATCTGCGCCGTGCGACCGCGCAGAAGCGTGCTCGCGCGCCGCGCCGCCGGTGAGCGGGGGCCCCGGGCGCAGCCGATTGCCGCCAACGTCGACCAGGTCGTGGTCGTCGCGTCGGCCCGAAGTCCGGAGCCGAGCCCTCGCATGCTCGATCGATTCCTGGTGATCGCCGCGGCGAACCGTATCCCCGCCGTGCTCGTTCTCAACAAGATCGACCTCGACCGGACCGCGCTCGACGCCCTGCAGCAGCGCTACGCGCCGGCCGGCTACCAGGTGCTCGGCACCTCCGTGAAGCAGCCGGAGGGCCTGGTTGCCCTGCGCGATCTTCTGCGCGGGCGGGAGTCGGTGCTCACCGGTCAATCGGGCGTCGGGAAGTCCAGCCTCCTGAACGCGCTCGACCCGGGGTTGAACCTCCGCATCGGCGAGATCAGCGCGAAGTGGGATACGGGGAAGCACACCACCCGCGCCGCCCTCGTCGTGCCGGTGGCCACGGGGGGTTATGTGGTGGACACGCCGGGTTTACGGGAGGTGGGCACGTGGGGAATCGATCCCGAGCTTTTGGGCGCCTACTTCGCCGAGTTCCAGCCCTTCCTCGACCAATGCCGGTTCGATAACTGCCGGCATCTCGCGGAGCCGGAGTGCGGAGTGCGGCAGGCGGCGGAGCGAGGCGCGTTCGACCCCGATCGTCTCGTGTCTTACCAGCGGATTCACGAGGAAGTCAGCGTGCCTTCCTGGTCCAGCGGTCGGCGTCGCGGGAGGTGACCTTTCGCATCATCTCCGCGAACGCGTCGTCCAAGTCGATCCCCTGAGAGTTGGCGAGGCAGATGACGACGAACAAGATGTCGGCCAGCTCCATCGCGATCGAGCCCTCCGGCTCCTCCACCTTCTTCGTCTTCTCCCCGAACCGGTGGTTCACCTCCCGCGCCAGCTCACCGACTTCTTCCGTGAGCCGGGCCAGGTTGGTGAGCGGGGGGAAGTATCCTTCTTTATATTGGCCGATCCACCGATCGACCGTCTCCTGGGCTTCGCGCAGGGACACGGGAGGCTCCGGGCAATCGTGAATGCCGAGCTGCCGCCGCTGGTCGCGCCGTTCCGCGGGGAGCGGTACGCCGCGAAAGAGGTGAGCGCCTTCATCGCGCCCCCTTACGACGTCGTTTCCAGCGAGGACCGCGCACGCTACGCGGCGCGCGATCCCCACAATATCGTGCATCTCATTCTCCCGGAAGCGCCGTCTGGGGCGGGCGAGGGCGGAGACCGCTACGCGCAGGCTGCGCGGCTGCTCGGGACGTGGCGGGAGGCGGGCGTCCTACGACCCGATCCCCCGGAGTCGGTGTACGTCGTCGCGCAGGACTACGCGGTGCCGTCGGGCGAGCGGCGGACCCGTATCGGGATGCTGGCCGCGGTGCGCGCGGAGCCGTTCGAAACGCGGCGCGTGCGGCCGCATGAGCAGACGCACTCGGCCCCCAAGGCCGACCGGCTGGCGCTGTTGCGCGCCACCACTGCGAACCTCGAATCCATCTTCCTGCTCGCGCCCGACCCCGACCGGATGCTGGCGCAGGCCCTCGTGAAACGGGCCTCCGGCGTGCCGGCGGCGCGCGCGGAGCTTGATGGCGTTGGCATCCGCCTCTGGGTCGTGTCGGGCGATCAGGCGGCGGACCTTGCCCGGCTGGCGGGCCGGGCCCAGCTCTACATCGCCGACGGCCATCACCGCTACGAGACCGCGGTGGCCTATGCTCAGGAGCAGCCGCGCGCCGACCGCGTGCTCTCGTTCATCGTGTCGGCGGGCGATCCCGGCCTCACGATCCTCCCCACCCACCGCATCATCTTCGGCGCGGCGCGTGAGCCGCCCAAGCTGGTTGCGGCGTGGCGTGAGTGGTTCGAGGTCGGGCGCGTAGCGCCGTGCATGGACCGGGTCGAGCGCCTGGCGGAGCTCGGGCGCGAGCGCACCGCGTGCATCGTGGCGTTCCCCGATGGCTACGACGTCAGCCTGGTCCTGAAGAGCGACGCTGCGCTCGACGGCGTCCCAGACCTGGGGAAGACCCCTGCGATCCGCGCGCTGGATGTGGCCCGGATCGAGTCACTCGTCGTGCAGCGCATCCTCGGGGCGGGCACCGCGACGCCGTCGCTCGCCTACACCCCCGATCCGCGCGCGGCCTTCGACGCGGTCAGGAACGGTCGGGCCGCCGCCGCGGTCATCCTCAATCCCACAAAAGTGCGGGACGTGTTCGCCGTGGCGGACGCGGCGGACGTCATGCCGCCCAAGTCGACGTACTTCGTCCCAAAGGTGCCGAGCGGCTTGGTAGTGCGGGCGGTCTAGAAGGCGGCGGCAGGCCGTCGCCTCTATATTTTCTCCCCATGCCCCGCTCCCGCGACCGCGTCCTCGGCAATCTCGAGTCCATCTACCGCGAGGCCTACGAGCGTGCGAAGGCCGCCAGCGACCAGGTGCGCATGGCGGATCTCGACGCCGCCTACCAGCGCGAACAGCTGTTGCTCGAGGTACTGCTCGACATCCGCGATGGCCTCGCGTCCCTCCCGCCAGCTACCGACCCGGGCCCCGGGAAGACCGCGGGAACCGACCCGATCACCGCGCTCGAGACCATCCACCGCATCACGAAGCTCCGCTGAGGGAACCGCATGCGCCGACGCCTGTGTCTGGGACTCCTCTGCCTGACCCTCGCCGCGTGCGGCCGGAAGGCGGACATCATCATCACCGGCGGCATGGTCTGGACCGGCCTTTCGACCGGGACACCCCAGAAGGGCTCGGTTGCCCTCGCCGACGGCAAGATCCTCGCGATCGGCGCCGACTCGGCAGTCGGACGCTACGCGGGCCCCAAGACCCAATTAATTCAGGCCGACGGCGGGCTCGTCCTGCCCGGCTTCACCGACGGGCACACCCACTTCATCGACGGCGGTTTCCAGCTCGCGTCGGTGAGCCTGCGCGATGCCGCGACCCCGCAGGAGCTCGTCCGGCGCCTGAAGGAATACGCCAAGACCTTGAAGCCCGGCGAATGGATCACGGGCGGTGACTGGGACCACACGCTCTGGCGCGGTCAGCCGCTGCCGCGGCACGAGTGGATCGATTCGGTCACGCCGGCCAACCCGGTATTCGTGAGTCGGGTCGATGGCCATGAGGCGCTGGCCAACGCCGCCGCGATGCACGCGGCGGCGGTCACGAAGGACACCCCCACCCCATCCGGCGGCGAGATCCTGCGGGACGCGAGGACGGGAGAGCCGACCGGCATTTTCAAAGACCGCGCGCTCGACCTCATCGGCCGCGCCATTCCCGAGCCGTCGCCGGCCCAGCGTGACTCGGCCCTCGCCCGTGCACTTGCCTATGCCGCCTCGCTAGGTGTCACCGCCACCGCCCACGTGTCCGCGTCGTGGGCCGATCTCGCGAGCTATCGCCGTCTCGAACAGTCGGGCCGGCTCACGCTGCGGGCGGCACTCTATCTCCCGCTCGATTCCTGGCAGGCAGTCGCCGAGACCGTGAGTCGTTCGAACCGCGGCGACGATTGGGTGAAGATCGGCGGGCTCAAGGGCTACATGGACGGCTCGGCAGGGTCTCGTACCGCGTACTTCTTCGAGCCGTATAGCGATTCGGCCGGCTACAACGGGCTGTTGCAGCACCCGGAGGCGGACATGCGCCGCTGGATCGGCAGCGCCGACTCGGCGGGCTTGCAGGTCGCCGTCCACGCGATCGGTGACCGCGCCAACGCTATCCTATTGACGATCTACGATAGCGTGGCAAGGGCACACGGGCCGCGTGATCGGCGCTTCCGGGTGGAGCACGCCCAGCACCTGCGCCCGCAGGACATTCCGCTGTTCGGAAAGCTCGGCGTGATAGCCTCGGTGCAGCCCTATCACGCCATCGATGACGGCCGCTGGGTGGAGCAGCGCATCGGGCCGGTGCGCATCAGGACCACGTACCCGTTCCGCACACTGCTCGACACGGGCGGCAGGCTCGCGTTTGGGTCGGACTGGACGGTCGCGCCGCTCGATCCGATCCTCGGCGTGTACGCGGCGGTCACGCGCCGCACCCTCGACGGCAAGAACCCGGACGGGTGGGTGCCGGAGCAGAAGATCTCGGTGGGAGAGGCGCTGCGGGCGTACACGGCGGGCAACGCTTACGCGACCTTCGATGAGGCCAAGCGGGGCACCCTCGCGCGCGGCGGTGATGCGGACCTCGTTGTGCTGGACCGCAATCTCTTCACGATGCCGACCGATTCGCTCGATCGGGCGCGCGTGCGGTACACAATTGTGGGCGGCAAGATGGTCTACCGGCGCTAGTCGGAGTACTTGAGCCCCGACTCCTGAAGCGTGAGGGGCCGCTTTCCCTCATGCTCAACGCCGGCCTCGACCACCTCACCCAGAACCAGCGTATGGTCTCCGCTCGGCAGCGTTGCGACGACGCGACACTCCACCCAGCCGAGCGCCTCGGCGAGCACGGGCGCACCGGAGATCGGCCCCGGCTTGGTCCTGATTCCCTTGAGCTTCGGCGAGGCGCCCGCCGAGCCCCGCCCCAGCTTGTCCGCCAGGTCACGCTGCCCCTCGTGCAACACACTGATGGCAAAGTGATGCGCGTCGCGGATCAGCTCGATCATCTTTGACGTGCTCTCGACGGCCACCACCACCATGGGAGGGTCAAACGAGGCCTGGCTGACCCAGTTGGCGGTTATGCCGTGCTCATCGCCCTCACGCTTCACGGTCAGCGCGTACAGGCCGTAGGTGAAATGTCGGAGGACCGTCTGTTGCGCGGCGACGTTCATGGACACGAATATGAGTCAGCGGGCGCCTAGCACGCCACTTGCGATATAATGCCCCCAATGCGCGCGCGGACACTGCTTCCCTTGATCGCGCTGCTCGGCGCGGTCAGGCTGTCGGCCCAGCAGCCCGCCGCCCGTCAGCCGTCCGCCTACGAAGAGCTGCAGACATTCTCGGCGGTGCTGAATCACATCCGCGTCAATTACATGGATTCGGTGACTTACACGCAGCTGGTCCGCGCCGCCATCGACGGCGTACTCCACGCCCTCGATCCCCACAGTCGTTTCGAGTCGCACGCCGATCGCGACAAGGCCGCCAACCTCGAGCGCGGCGAGCTCGCCGTCACCGGGCTGGTGCTTGAGGACGCCGACGGCGCCGCCAGCGTTCTGGCGGTCATGTCCAAGAGCCCGGCGGACAAGGCCGGCATACAACCCGGCGACCGGCTCATGCTCTTCAACGACACCACCGTCGCGGGCCTCGGCGCGCGGGCCCTCGAGCTTCGGCTCGCCGGCGACAAGGGGTCCAAGGTTCGCTTGCGGTTCGAGCGCGGCCCGCGCCTCGAACCGGACACGTTCTCCGTCACGCTGCAACGCGCCTACGTCAAAGTTTCGTCGGTCTCGATCGTGCGGCTCGTGGACCCCACCACGGGCTACGTGCGGCTCGAAGAGTTCGGCGAAAAGGCGGCCTCCGAAGTACACGACGCCCTCAAGCGGCTGCGCGGCCAAGGCGCCACCCAGTTCATTTTGGACCTCCGCGGTAACCCCGGCGGGGTGGTGCGCGCGTCCGTGGAGCTCGCGTCCGAGTTCTTCCCCAAGAACACGGTGGTGTTCAGCACGCGGGGGCGGAAGAAGGAGGTGGACACGACGTACGTCACCAAGCGCGACGGCGAGTTCACCGGCGCGCCGCTGATCGTGCTGGTCGACGGCGGCAGCGCGAGCGCCGCCGAGGCCCTGGCCGCCTCGCTCCAGGACCATGACCGCGCGCTCCTCCTGGGCCGCCGGACCTTCGGGAAGGCTCTCATGCAGACGGTCTTCTTCACTCCGTCGGGCGACGTCGTGTGGCTGACCATCGGCCGTGTGATCACGCCCAGCGGCCGGTTCATCCAGCGGCGCTATCGGGGCCTGCGGTCCGAGGAATACAAAGCCTTCGGCGGCGTCGCCGGCGCCGGTGCCGATCTGGTGGAGCGCGGCCGCGGACTCGGGGCTGGACGACGCGCTGGCCGACAGCTTCGCCTTGACGCTCCCGGCCACGCCCGCGGCCGGCACGGCCTGGATGAATGCACGTGCGGAATGGGGGACGCGGCTGGTGAATCCGCTCCTGGAAAGAGTGCGGAACCGCTTCCATGTGGCTGCGCAGCCGGACTCGATGCTCGTTGCGCGGATCGGGCGTAACCTCGCGCTCCGCGTTGCCGAGGTGCGGTGGGGGCCCGATGCGCGCGACGAATTCCTCGTGCGGAACGACCCCGACATCCGCGCTGCCGCGGACTATTTCCGCCGGCTCCCGGAGCTTTTGAGCGGGCCGAAGTAGACTATCTTTGTCCCATGGCGACGCGCGCTCAACCCCGCCCCCGGGCCGCCAAATCCCTGTCCAAGGCCGACCTGCTCGATATGTATCGGCTGATGCTCCTGTCGCGGCGCATCGACGACAAGGAGATCCAGCTCAAGCGGCAGAACAAGATATTCTTCCAGATCTCGGGTGCCGGCCACGAGGCGGTCCTGGTCGCGGCGGGCAAGGCGCTTCGCCCCGCGTACGACTGGTTCTATCCCTACTATCGCGACCGCGCGCTCTGTCTCAGCCTCGGGATGACCCCCACCGAGATGCTCCTCTCCGCGGTCGGCGCGGCCGAGGATCCCAATTCGGGGGGCCGCCAGATGCCTTCCCACTGGGGCCACAAGGCGCTCAACATCGTCAGTCAGTCGAGCCCCACCGGCACACAGCTGCTCCAGGCCGTGGGCTGCGCGGAGGCGTGGCTCCGCTACGACCGGATCGACGCGATCGCCGAGAAACCGGTCCACGGCGACGAGCTCGTGTATGTCTCGGTGGGGGATGGCACGACGAGCGAAGGGGAGTTCTGGGAGGCCCTCAACAGCGCCAGCAACCTCAAGCTGCCCGTGCTGTTTCTCATTGAGGACAACAAGTACGCGATCTCGGTGCCGGTGGAAGTACAGACCGCGGGCGGCTCGGTGTCGAAGCTCGTGCGGAACTTCCCCGGCCTCCTCGTCGAGGAGGTGGACGGCTGCGATCCGGTCGTCTCCTACGACGTGCTGTTGCGGGCGTCGGAGTATGTCCGCCAGCGCAAGGGCCCCGCCCTGGTGCACGCGCACGTGACCAGGCCCTACTCGCACTCGCTCTCGGACGACGAGGTGCTGTACAAGCCGCCCAAGGAGCGGGAGGAGGAGGCACGCCGCGATTGCCTCACCCTGTTCCCCAAGCGGCTCATCGCCGACGGCGTGGCGACCGCAGCCGAGATCGAGGCCATCAAGCGTCAGGTGGATGAGGAAGTCGTCGTCGCCGCCGACATGGCGCTGGCTTCGCCCCAACCGGAGCCGGAGACGGCGCTGCTGTACGTGTACTCGCCCGAGGTCGATCCCACCTCCGAGCAGTTCGACACGGAGGACGACCCGCGGTTCGGGGGCGATCCCACGACGATGGTGGACCTGCTGAACGCGTGTCTGAAGGACGAAATGGCGCGTGATCCACGTATCGTGGTGTTCGGCGAGGACGTGGCGGACGTCAGCCGCGAGCAGCACCTGGAGCACGTCAAAGGCAAGGGCGGTGTCTTCAAGGTCACGTGGGGGCTCCAGCGGCAGTTCGGGAGCGATCGGGTCTACAACTCACCCCTCGCCGAGGCGAACATCGTGGGCCGGGCGATCGGCCTCGCGACCCGCGGCCTGAAACCGGTGGTCGAGATTCAATTCTTCGACTACATCTGGCCCGCCTATCATCAGCTGCGCAACGAGCTCGCCACCATGCGGTGGCGCTCCAACAACGCCTTCTCGAGCCCGGTCGTGGTGCGCGTCACCTACGGGGGCTACCTGAAGGGCGGCTCGATTTACCATTCCCAGACCGGCGCCGTGGTGTTCACCGCCGTTCCAGGGCTCCGCGTGGTTTGCCCCAGCACCGCACTCGACGCCAACGGGCTGTTGCGCACGGCGATTCGGTGTGACGACCCCGTGCTCTTCCTCGAGCACAAGCACCTCTATCGCCAGACCTACAACAAGGCGCCCAATCCCGGACCGAACTTCATGATCCCGTTCGGCAAGGCGAAGGTGGTGCGAGAGGGCCGGGACCTCACGGTGGTGACCTACGGCGCCGTGGTGCAACGCTCGCTGATCGCCGCGAAAGAGCTCGAGGAGCGCGACGGCGTGAGTGTGGAGGTGATCGACCTGCGCAGCCTCTCGCCCGTCGACTGGGAGGCGATCCGGGCGTCGGTGACCAAGACGAACAAGGTGCTCGTCGCCTACGAGGACGCGCAGTCGTGGGGCTACGGCGCCGAGATCGCCGCCCGCATCGCCGACGAGTGCTTCCCGTGGCTGGACGCGCCCGTGAAGCGGGTGGCGTCGACCGACACGTTCGTCGGCTACGCACCCAAACTCGAGGATTTCATCCTGCCTCAGGTGGAGGATTTGGCGCGCGCGATGCGCGAACTGCATGCGTTCTAGCGCCGCCCGCGTTTATGCCCTGTTGTTCCTGTTCTCGGGGGCGACGGGGCTGGTGTACGAACTGTTGTGGGTCCGGGTCCTCTACCAGACGTTCGGCTCGACCATCCAATCGGTGACGACGGTGGTGGCCGCCTACATGGGCGGCCTCGGGCTCGGGGCGTGGTTGTTCGGGCGCTGGGTGGACCGCCATCCCCGACCCGCCGCCCTGTATGGGTGGCTCGAGCTCGCGATCGGGGCATTCGGGGCCGTCTCGCCCTTCGTCCTGGCGTTGGTCCATCGGCTGTACCTCGGGGCGGCGGGTGCGCTCCAGCTGGGTGGGGGCGCGAGCATGGCGCTGCGCTTTGGCCTGGCGGCGTTGGTGCTCCTCATTCCCACCACGCTGATGGGCGGCACTCTTCCCGTCCTCACCCGCGCGTTCATGGCGAGTGACCGGGGTGAGCTGCCGCGCGCCCTGGGGCTCCTGTACGGGCTGAACACCCTCGGGGCCGTCGTGGGAACGGCGCTCGCCGGATTCTTCCTCATCGAGTACGCGGGGATCCGGGCGAGCTTGTGGGGCACGGCGCTGCTCAACCTGGCGCTCGGCGTCGCTGCCCTGGCTGTGGCCCGGCCGCTCGCCCCCCTCCCCCCGAGCGGGGACGGTCTGGCAGGCGCGGCACGGGCGCCGACGCCGCGCCTGCTCCGCTCGGTTGGCCTGGTCCTGCTGGCGTTGACCGCCTTCGCCTCACTGCTCGACGAGATCGCGTGGACCCGAGTCCTGGTCATGATCGTCGGCGGCTCGACGTACGCGTTTACGCTCGTGCTGCTCGTGTTCCTCCTGGGAATCGGGATCGG
>Ga0137418_10005147_pt1 | contig 11976 bp, 9 predicted proteins | sample CZODoug3_1_2_16f_FD_122242 | JGI IMG/M metagenome (GOLD analysis project Ga0137418, IMG submission 122242) | Vadose zone soil fungal communities from Angelo Coast Range Reserve, California, USA - CZODoug3_1_2_16fungal (Hybrid Assembly) | ecosystem: Environmental > Terrestrial > Soil > Vadose... | reverse complement strand
CTGCCGACCGCGACGTCCCTTTCATCGAGCTCGACCACGTCATCGAAAAGGAAACCGGCATGCCCCTCGCCGAAATGTTTTCCCTCTACGGCCAGTCCGGCTATCGCGCTATTGAGAAGCGCACTCTCGAGCGCGTCCTCGGCGAAAGCGATCGCGCCGTTATCTCCGTCGGCGGCGGCATCGTCTCCGAAAAGGAGACCTACGACTATCTGCTCGCACACTGTTACACGATTTGGCTCAAGGCTCAGCCCGAAGAGCACATGTCCCGCGTAATCGCCCAGGGCGACTTCCGTGCCATGGCTGGCAGCGATCGCGCCATGGAAGATCTCCGCCGCATTCTCGAATCCCGCGAACCGCTCTATCGCAAAGCCGACACCCGCGTCGACACTTCCGGCGATTCGGTCGACGAAAGTTTCATCAAGCTAAAAGCGGCGCTCGAAGCCGCTTTGCAGTAGAAGGAGGAATCGTGGAGGTCGCCGCAACACAAGAAACTCAGCCCACCGCAGCCGCCATCGATTTTCGCACCGACCCCTCGCGGTACAAGCACTGGCGTCTCACCTTCGACGGCCCTGTCGCCACGCTCACCATGGACGTCGCCGAAGACGGCGGCATTCGCCCCGGTTACAAGCTTAAGCTCAACTCCTACGACCTCGGGGTCGACATCGAGCTCCACGACGCCCTGCAGCGCCTTCGCTTCGAGCATCCGGAAATCCGCTCCGTAATCATCACCAGCGCCAAGAACCGCATTTTCTGTTCCGGCGCCAACATCTACATGCTTGGCCTCTCTTCCCACGCCTGGAAAGTCAATTTCTGCAAATTCACCAACGAAACGCGCAACGGCATCGAAGACGCCAGCGCCCACTCCGGTCTTAAGTTCCTCGCGGCGCTCAACGGCACCACCGCCGGCGGCGGCTACGAACTCGCCCTCGCCTGCGATGAAATCGTCCTCGTCGATGATCGTTCTTCTGCGGTCAGCCTCCCGGAGCTTCCCCTCCTCGGCGTTCTCCCCGGCACGGGCGGCCTCACCCGCATCACCGACAAGCGCCAGGTCCGACGCGATCATGCCGACATCTTCTGCACCAATCCCGACGGCGTCCGCGGCCAGCGCGCCAAAGACTGGCGCCTCGTAGACGAAATCGTGAAGCCGCAGCAATTCGCCGAGCACATCAAGCAGCGCTCCCGCCAGCTCGCCGGGCAAAGCGATCGCCCCACAAACGCAAAAGGCGTGATGCTTACTCCGCTCGAGCGCACCGCCGACCATACCGGCCTTCACTACAAATTTGTCGACGTCCAATACAATCGCGAAGCGCGCACCGCCACCATTACCGTCCGCGCCCCCGAAGCCGCAACCGAAAACACATTAGAAAAAGTCCTTTCCGCCGGCGCCAACTGGTGGCCGCTGCAAATGGCTCGGGAACTCGACGACGCCATCCTCACCCTGCGTTCCAGCGAACTCGACCTCGGCCTTTGGCTCCTAAAAACCGCCGGAAACCCGGAAGCCGTCCTCGCCACCGATGACTTTCTTCTCGCCCACCAGGACAACTGGTTCGCCCGCGAAGTCCTCGGCATGCTCCGCCGCACTTTCGCTCGCATCGACGTCACCTCCCGCTCCCTTTTCGCCATCATCGAACCCAATTCCTGCATCGCTGGTTCTCTCTGCGAGCTTGCTCTGGCCGCCGACCGTGTCTACATGCAAGACGCCCAAGAAGGCGAGGCCGCCAGCATTGCGCTCTCCAAAATAAATTTCGGTGCGCTCCCCATGAATAATCATCTCTCGCGTCTGGCCTCGCGCTTTTACCAGGATGCCGCTCGCATCGACGCGCTTCGTTCACTCGTCGGCAAGAAGCTCTCGGCTAAAGAAGCTCTCGACGCCGGCCTCGTCACATCCGCTCCTGACGATCTCGACTGGGAAGACGAGCTTCGCCAAGCCATCGAGTCTCGCGCTGCGCAGTCCCCCGACGCCCTGACCGGCCTCGAAGCCAACCTCCGCTTCGGAGCCACGGAAACCCTCGAGACCCGCATCTTCGGCCGCCTCTCCGCGTGGCAAAATTGGATTTTCATTCGTCCCAACGCGGTCGGCGCCAACGGCGCGCTCAAAGTCTATGGAACCGGCGCGCCCGTGAAATTCAATTGGGAAAGAGTTTGAAAAAATATCTCGCACCGATCCGCAGGAGCTGGAAATGATTAATTACACCGAAAAAATTCCCAACAATGTCGACCTCGGCCGCGACCGCGTCCTTCAGCGCGCCCTCGAACATTGGCAGCCCGCCTATCTCAGTTGGTGGTACGACATGGGACCCAACGAAAGCCACAATTTCGAGGTCTATCTCCGCACCGCCATCAGTGTCGAGCCCGATGGTTGGGCACAGTTCGACTACATCAAAATGCCCGAATATCGCTGGGGCATTTTCCTCCAGCCGCGCGACGAAAAGCGCCAGGTCAATTTCGGTATTCACAAAGGCCAGCCCGCTTGGCAAGATGTCCCCGGCGAATATCGTTCCATCCTCCGCCGCATCATCGTCACGCAAGGCGACACCGAACCCGCATCGGTCGAGCAACAAAAAATGCTCGGCCTCTCTTGCCCTTCCCTCTACGACCTCCGCAACATTTTCCAGGTCAATGTCGAAGAAGGCCGTCACCTCTGGGCCATGGTTTATTTGCTACACCGCTACTTCGGCCGCGACGGCCGCGAAGAGGCCGAATCCCTGCTCGCGCGCCGCTCCGGTGACACCGACAATCCGCGCATCCTCGGCGCCTTCAACGAGCCCACACCTGACTGGCTCGCCTTCTACATGTTCACGTTCTTCACCGATCGTGACGGCAAATTCCAGCTTTGCGCGCTCGCCGAATCAGGCTTCGATCCCCTCGCGCGCACTTGCCGCTTCATGCTCACCGAAGAAGCGCACCACATGTTTGTCGGCGAGTCCGGAGTCAGCCGCATTATTCAGCGTACTTGCGAGGTCATGAAAGAAAACAAAGTCGACGCCCCCTCTGACGTGCGCGCCCTCGGTGTCATTGATTTGCAGACCATCCAGCGCTACCTCAATTTCCATTACAGCGTCACGCTCGACCTCTACGGCTCCGACGTTTCCTCCAACGCCGCCAACTACTACACCAGCGGCCTCAAAGGCCGCTTCCGCGAAACCAAGCTCGAAGACGATCACATCCTTCGCGATGCGATGTATCCCGTCTCCGAAGTGGTCGGCGATAAAATCAACACCAAGCAGGTTCCCGCACTCACCGCGTTAAACGAGCGATTGCGCGACGACTACATCGAAGAAATTCAGGCCGGCGTTGACCGCTGGCAGCGCGTGATTGACGAAGCCGGCATTCCCTTCCGCCTCACGCTGCCGCACAAAGGTTTTCATCGCGAAATCGGAAATTTTGCCGGTCATTTCATCAGCACCACCGGAGAAATTCTCACCGAAGAACAATGGAGGTCTCACGAATTTGAATGGCTGCCCAGTCCCAAGGACTATTCCTATGTACAATCGCTCATGAGCGGCCGCGTCGCCGAGCTCGGCAAATTCGCCAACTGGATTGCTCCCCCCGTGAAAGGCGTCAACGGCAAGCCCCTCGACTTCCAGTACGTGCGCTTCAACTGAGCTTACGCGTGCCCTCAACCACCCAGCCCATCATCGACATTCACATCCACATCATGCCCATCCACATGATGAAACCGCACGCGCTCGCCTTGATCAAACACGGCCGCAAGGACTATGCCGACGTCGAACGCTACTGCTCCGACCCGAAGGCCTTCCTAAAACTTCTCGATCAACTCGGCATCGAACGCGCTGGCCTCATCAATTACGTTGCACCGGACATCATCGGCTTCACACCCGAAGTCAACGACTGGAGCGCGAGCTACTGTAAAGCTGCGCCGGAACGCCTCATCGCTTTCGGCAGCGTTCTCCCCAGCGCCGTCTCCGATCCCGGCGCCGAAGTCGACCGCATCGCGAAACTCGGCATCCGCGCTCTAAAGCTTCATCCCTCCCACCAGGTCCTCTCACCCAACGGCTACATGCAGGGCGACCGCGGCCTCGCCGCCGTCTATGATCGCGCACAAGCCAATCGTCTGCCGGTCATGGTTCATACCGGCACTTCCATCTTTCCCGGCGCCAGAAATCTTCACGCCCAGCCCATGCTCTGCGACGATGTCTGCATCGATTACCCCAACCTCGTCGTCATCCTGGCCCACGGCGGCCGTCCTCTCTGGATGGACGAAGCTTTCTTTCTCGTTCGTCGCCACAAAAACATGTACATGGACATCTCCGGCATCCCGCCGCAAAAACTCCTCGAATATTTTCCCCGCATCGAAGAAATCGCCCACAAAGTCCTCTGGGGCACCGACTGGCCCGGCCCTGGCGTTCCCGAAATCAAAGGCAACATCGAAAAATTCCACTCCCTCCCCCTAACCGAAAAATCCAAGCGCCAAATCCTCTACACTACCGCCGCCAAGCTATTCCCTCAGTAGCACACGCTTTCAACTTGCTTCACCTTGTAGCTCAGGCCCGCCTTTTGAGCCTGAGGCTTTTGAATTTCTCTGAAAAATCCTCATTCACTCTGAACCACCGTTCATAATCTGAACATCCGTTCAATTGCCCATTGACGCTAGCCTCGCACAATGCCATCCTGTCCCCGTGCGCACCTCCCGCCTCCAACGCCGCTACCTCGCCCGCCGCCTCGAAATCCTCCGCGCCGCCGGCCGCGAATTCCGAACGCGCGGCTTCGCCGAAACCGGCATGCGCGAAATCGCCGCCGCCGCCGACCTCTCCCCCGCCAACCTCTACAACTATTTCCATGGTAAAGATGAGATCCTTTTCTTCTGCCAAGACAGCGCATTAGACCGCCTGATCGCCAATCTCGAAAGAACTTGCCGCGCAAAAGCTGCCTCGACCGAAAGACTCCGCTCCGTAATCGTCTTTCACCTGCACTGCGTCCTCGACGAAGTCGAAGGCTCCGCCGCCCATCTCCTGACCAACTCGATCCCGTCACATCTGCAAAAGCGCCTCCTAACCAAGCGCGACCGCTACGAACAAGGCGTCCGTCACCTGATCGCGGCCGGCATTCGCTCTGCAGAATTCCTGCCCGCCGACCCCGCACTAGCCGCCCGCGCCATCCTCGGCGCCCTAAACTCCACCATCCCCTGGTTCAATCCCCAAGGCCCACTAACCACACAAGAATTGGCCGAGAATTTCGCGACCTATCTAATCCGCGGCCTACGGGCGAAATCTTCGGGCCACGCCCGGCAAAACCGTGGTGGCCGGTCTTTAGACCGGTCAACCGCCAGCCTTGGCAAGAAACTCGCAAAGACAGGTGACCCACAATGGTGACCATTTCTCCGGTATCTCAAAAGACCGCGCAAATCCGCTTCACTCTGAACGGCGAGCAAACTGATGTCTCCTTCGCCCCCTACAAGACTTTGCTCGAAGTTCTCCGCGAAGACCTGAACCACACCGGCACCAAACACGGCTGCGAACTAGGCGAATGCGGCGCCTGCGCCGTCCTCCTCGATGGCAAACCAGTTCTCTCCTGCCTGCTCCTCGCCCTCGAATGCAACGGAAAAGAAATCCTGACCGTAGAAGGCCTCGGCGCCAACGGCGAGCTGCATCCTTTGCAGGAAGCCTTCGCCGATCTCGGCGCCGCGCAATGCGGTTACTGCACTCCCGCAATCCTCGTCACCGCAAAGGCCCTGCTCGACCAAAATCCGCATCCCACCCGCGACCAAATTCGCGAAGCCCTCTCCGGCAATCTCTGCCGCTGCACCGGCTACCTGCAAATCTTCGAAGCCGTTGAAGCCGCTGTCCTGGAGATCGCCAATCAAAACAAATCGGCCTGAATCTCGCGCGCAAGGAAATCAGGAGCGCCTATGCCTCAGCAAAAAAATCCTCCATCAGAAAAATCCAGCTTAAATGATGGCGATCTCCGCGTAATCGGCCACCCCCGCCGCCGCGTAGACGCCCGCGCCAAAGTCACCGGCCAAACCCGCTTCGCCGACGACATTTCCCTTCCCCGCATGGCCCACTGCAAGCTCCTGCGCTCCCCGCACCCGCACGCGCGTATCCGCAGCATCGACATTTCGCGCGCCGCCGCCCACCCCGGCGTGTATCTCGTTCTCACCGGGAAGGATCTTCCCATCGAATACGGCATTCTTCCCGTCAGCCAGGACGAGCAAGCGCTCTGCCTCGACCACGTCCGCCACGTCGGCGATCCCGTCGCCGCCGTAATCGCGCGCGAAGAACTAATCGCCTTCGAGGCCCTCGACCTGATCCAAGTCGATTACGAAATTCTCACCACCATCTCTGACCCCGAAGACGCTTTAGCCACTCCAACTCCCCGCATCCACGATTACGGCGACGAAGGCAACATCCACAAACGCGTGGCACTGGAATTCGGCAACGTCGATCAAGGCTTCGCCGAAGCCGACGAAATCTTCGAAGACACCTTTTTCTACCAAGGCAGCACGCATCTCCCCATCGAGCAGCACGCCTCCGTGGCCACCAAAGATCCCGATGGCAAACTCACCATTTGGACCAGCACGCAAACTCCCCACTATGTCCACCGCGCGCTCGCCAAAGTCTTGCAAATGCCGGCCGCGCACATCCGCGTCATCGCCACTCCCAACGGCGGCGGCTTCGGCGGCAAGTCCGATCCCTTCAATCACGAGATCGTGGTAGCAAAAGCCGCGCTCCTTCTGGACCGCCCCGTAAAAATCTGCCTCACACGCGAAGAAGTTTTCTACTGCCATCGCGGCCGCCATCCCGTCCTGATGAATTTCAAAACTGGCGTGAAAAAAGACGGCACCATCACCGCCATGCATTTGCAAACGCTCATTGATGGCGGCGCCTATGGCTCTTACGGCGTGGCCAGCACCTTCTACACCGGCGCGCTGCAAACCACCACCTATCATGTGCCGCGTTACCGATTCCAGGGCTGCCGCACCTTCACCAACAAGCCGCCCTGCGGACCCAAGCGCGGCCACGGCACCGTCCAGCCGCGCTTCGGCCAGGAAGTACAGCTCGATAAAATCGCGGAAAAACTCCAAATCGATCCCGCCGACCTCCGTCTGCGCATCACGGAATCTTCCAACGCGGTCACCGCCAATTTCTTCCGCCTCAGCACCGTGAATCTTTCCGAATGCATTCGCCGCGTGGTGAAATCTTCCGGCTGGCGCGAAAAATTCCGCAAGCTTCCGGAAGGCCGTGGCATCGGCTTGGCCTGCTCCGCCTATCTCACCGGCGCGGGCCTGCCCATCTACTGGAACAAAATGCCGCACTCCGGCGTGCATTTAAAATTCGATCGCGGCGGCGGCGTCACTCTTTTCTGCGGCGCCACCGAAATCGGCCAAGGCTCCGATGATGTCCTTGCCTCCATCGTCGCCGAAGTTCTTGGCCTGGACACGTTCGACATTCGCCTTTACACCGGCGACACCGACCTCGGCCCTGTCGACCTCGGCTCCTATTCCAGCCGCGTCACCCTCATGGCCGGCAACGCCGCGCTGCAAGCCGCGGAGCGCGCCAAATCTCTCCTCGCCGAGGCGGTCGCGGAGCGCCTCGGCGTTCCACCCGACCGCTTGCGCTTCGCGGACAAACGAGTCTTCGATTCCACCGCCCCCGAAAACGGCCTCCCGTTCCAGGAAGCGGTGTGCCTCGCCGAAGCTCGCTTCGGCACCATCGGCACCGTAGGCTCTTACACGCCGCCCAAATCACCGGCCTTATATAAGGGTGGCGGCGTCGGACCATCGCCCACGTACTCCTACACCGCGGCCGTGGTCGAAGTCGCCGTCAATCCGGTGACCGGCTGGATCACTGTGCCGAAGATCTGGATCGCTCACGATATCGGCCGCGCACTCAATCCAACGCTTGTGCGCGGTCAAATCGAAGGCTCCGTCTACATGGGCCTCGGCGAAGCGCTGATGGAAGAACAGGAATTTCGCCGCCTGCCCAAGAAACTATCGCACGCCCTTGTGCACAAATTTCCGTCTATCCTCGAATACAAGAGTCCGACTTCGCTCGACATGCCCGACGTGTTCACCGAACTCGTCGAAGAGCCTGATCCCAAGGGGCCGTTCGGCGCGAAAGAAGTTGGACAGGGGCCCCTGCTGCCCATCATGCCCGCCGTGGCCAACGCGGTATACGACGCGGTCGGCGTCCGCATCGACGAGGTGCCCATCACGCCGGAGAAAATAATGAAGACGCTCGCCGAAAAAAGAGCCGGCCGTGCGCCGCGCTTCGGCCCTTCTCACTTCCCGCATATCGACTGGCCCGAGGCGCTTCGCGTTCCGCCGCCGTGGGAAGGCGGCGATGGAAACGCCATCAATGACGTTCCGCGCCACGAAAAAGCAAAATCGCGACCGCGGAAAGAGCAGGCACTCAGCTCATGATGCGTTTGCCGCTATTTGCGTTTCGCGCTCCCACCACTCTCGAGGAAGCAGCGCGCATTCTTCACGGCGAAGGCCCAAGCGCCATGCCGCTCGCTGGTGGCACCGACCTTCTTCCCAACATGAAACGCCGCCAACAAGTTCCGCGCACGCTGCTGAGTCTCCGCAAGATCGATGCCTTGCATGCAGTTCAATTCAGCGAGTCCGGCACGCGGCTCGGCGCCTGCCTCACACTGTCCGACATCGCGTGCGATCCGCGCTTCCGCAACGGCGCCACCGCGCTGGCGCAGGCCGCGTCGCAGGTTGCTACGCCGCAGATTCGCAATATGGCCACGCTTGGCGGTAATCTCTGCCTCGACACGCGCTGCAACTACTACGACCAAACTTACGAGTGGCGCAAGGCCATCAACTTCTGCATGAAGAAAGACGGCGTCATCTGCTGGGTCGCACCCAGCAGCCCGAAATGCGTGGCCGTCTCTTCCACCGATACCGCGCCCGCGCTCATCGCGCTGGGCGCCCACGTTCGCCTCGTTTCGCATTCCGGCGAGCGCGAAATCAAACTCGCGGATCTCTACAACAATGACGGCATGCTCTATCTCCACCGCAAACCCGATGAAATCCTGGCCGAGGTTTTGCTCGAGCCGATGCACGATTGGCGCAGCACGTACTGGAAACTGCGCCGCCGCGGCTCCTTCGATTTCCCCGTTTTGTCGGTGGCTGCTGCCATGCGCTTCTCCCCAAATGGAGTCATTGAAGATGCTCGGATCGTGATCGGCTCCGTAGCTTCGCGTCCCCTCGTTGCCGATGAGGCCGCCAGATTTCTGGTGAGGCGTGCGCTGACTGCCGAAAGTATCGCGGAAGCGGCCGCGCTCGCTGCGCGCGTTGCTAAACCCTTGGACAACACCGACTTCGATATGAGTTGGCGCAAGAAAGTGACTGCCGAATTTGTAACCTATGCGCTGCGAGAACTCCGCGGCGATGATGTGACTGCGGAACGCGCAGCCATAACCCGCATCCCTTCCGCTTAAACGCCCGCGTGTGATTCCGCAGTCACACCAAGAACGCCTTCCGGCGCAGAGCAACTTTTTTGATTTCTTCGGCGAGCCTCGCCCGCGTACAATCCCCTGCAATTACCCAGGAGGACTTATGCCGCAGAGCGAAAACTCCTCAAGCAAATTTGACCGACGGAAATTTCTGAAAACGGCGGCAACCACGGCGGGCGTTATGTTCATCAAGCCATCGCTGGTTCACGGCACGGCGGCCAACTCCGCGGTGCGGGTCGGGCTGCTCGGCTGCGGGGGGCGCGGCACCGAGGACGCGACCAATCTCATCGATACCGGCAACGCGCGTGTGGTCGCGCTGGCCGACCTTTTCCGGGATCAACTCGACGCGGCCCGCGCGCATTTCGATCAACTCCAGCGGGTCAAAGACTATACGGACATTGATGCCGCGCAACTCTTCGTCGGTCCCAGCGCTTACCAGCAAATCGCGCTTTCCAAGGAAGTGGATGCGATTGTCATCGCCACACCTCCCTACTATCACCCCCAACATCTCGAATCCGTCGTCGCCGCGGGCAAGCACGTCTATCTCGAGAAGCCAGTGGCTGTGGACGTACCTGGCGCGTTGCGTGTCGCCGAAATCGGCAAGCGCGCCGCTGGCAAGCTCAGCCTCGACGTCGGCTTCCAGATTCGCGACTGCCCTCCGTTTGTCGAACTTGTCCGCCGCATTCACGGCGGCGCGCTCGGCAACCTCGTCTGCGGCGAAGCGCACTATCTCACCGGCTACATCGATCGCCCGGCCTGGCCCAACGCGTCTCCCGCGGAGCGCCGCCTGCGCAACTGGGTCTACGACCGTTCGCTTTCCGGCGACATCATCGTCGAGCAAAACATTCACGTAATCGACATCTGTAACTGGATTCTCAAAGGGCATCCGCTCGAGGCCTCTGCCACCGGGGGCCGACTGGGGCGTCCTGCTTCGGACGGGGACGCGTACGGAAATTACAACGTTCTGTTCCGCTATCCCGACAATGTCGACGTGACGTTCAGCTCCACGCAATTCGCCAAAGGCTGGTGGGATGTTACCGAGCGTTTCTTCGGCACGAAGGGAGTTTCGCAATCTCCGTACACCGGAGCGCTCGGAATCTGGGGCGACGAGCCGTGGCAAGCTCCCCTGACGCCTGCGAAAGACAAACCGGAGTCGCAAGCCTTCTCGGTCACGGGAAATTTCACGTCCAATCTGGAATTCGCCGACCGCGAGAAGAAGAAAGCGTTCGTTGACAGCATCACCGGCGGCAATTTTCACAACCAAGCGGCGAAAGGCGCGGAGTCGGCGATTTCGTGTGTTCTCGCGCGCACTGCCGCCTACAAAAATCACGAGATTACGTGGGACGAGATAATGAAGTCCGGCGAGGTGCTGGAGCCGGGGATTGATTTGAATAGGCTGAGGTGAGGTGATGCGAAACAAAAAAGAGAGCAGTTGCGGAGGAGTTATGCATGACGAATCGCGCAGACGATTTCTGAAATCTACGGCGGGCGCTGCTTGCGCGGCGACTCTCGCCGGTACGCTCGGCAAATCTCTTGTCGCAGGGGCTCCTTCTCCCGCGCCGCCGCCGATTAAGAAAGGCATCCTCCTCGATATGTTGCCGGCCAATCTTTCCTGCGCAGACCGGCTCAAGCTTGCCCGCGAAATCGGATTCGAAGTCCTGCAGGCTCCGACGGAACCGGATGAGCACAAGGCCGAGGAACTAAGGAAGGCCGCGGACGCCGCGCAAATCCGCATCGACTCGGTTATGAACATGGACCATTGGAAATATCCGCTGTCGTCCAGTGACCCTACCGTGGTTGAAAAAAGCTTGGCTGGCATGCGCACTTCCCTGCAAAACGCCAAGCTCTGGGGCTCGGACGTCGTTCTGCTCGTTCCCGCGGTGCTGAATCCGCAGACCTCCTATCGCGACGCGTGGAGCCGCTCGCAACGCGAAATTCGCAAGCTCCTCCCTCTCGCGGAAGAGCTGAAGGTTGTAATCGCCATGGAAGAAGTGTGGAACCGGTTTCTGCTCAGCCCGCTGGAAATGGCCACTTACATCGATGAGTTCCAGAGCCCGTGGGTCAAAGCGTGGTTCGACGTCGGCAATGTCGTGCTCTACGGGTATCCGCAGGATTGGATTCGCACGCTCGGCCCGCGCATCGTCAAGGTGCACCTCAAGGATTTCAAGCGCAACAAAGACAGCTATGCGTGGGTCAACCTCGGCGAAGGCGACATCGACTGGGCTGCGGTGCGCGAGGCCTTTGCCGCAATCAATTACACGGGCAGCGCCACGGTCGAGCTACCGGCAGGCGACGAAGCCTACCTGCGCGATGTGAGTCACCGCGTGGACCGCCTGCTCCTTGGTCGGGCTTGAGGTCGAACAAAACAAAGCAAAAGCGGGTTCCTCGGGCAAACACCGCTCTCGGAACAACAGTGGTTGGCGGTCTTCGCACGGTATAATCTGCGCGTCTAAAACGGGGGTGATGATCGTGAATCACAGAACCACAGGAAAATTCAGCTTGAGGGGCAGGGCCGCTTTCTTCTTGGTTACAACGCTTAGCCTGTTCGTCGCT
>Ga0137418_10005146_pt1 | contig 11978 bp, 9 predicted proteins | sample CZODoug3_1_2_16f_FD_122242 | JGI IMG/M metagenome (GOLD analysis project Ga0137418, IMG submission 122242) | Vadose zone soil fungal communities from Angelo Coast Range Reserve, California, USA - CZODoug3_1_2_16fungal (Hybrid Assembly) | ecosystem: Environmental > Terrestrial > Soil > Vadose... | reverse complement strand
CTCTCCTGTTTGGCTGTGTGGTCGACCGCACTGCTGGGTTCGGCCAGTTGTTTCCTAAAAAATGTACTCGGTTACAGCAGTTATGCCGGCGGCTGGGGGATCACTTATTGGTGCGTGTTTTTCCTTCACGCGTTCCATTTTCATGTCAGTTCGCAGTCACTGAACCGGCTCTCGCCGCTGCTACTGGCGTTGAAGATAACTGTGGTGCTCACGGTCACCGGGCTCGCCTGGGTTCGACGCAACCAATGTGGCACGGAATTCCTTCGCACTATCGCGTTGGCGTGGACGTGCTTCGCCATTTTCACGCCAGGATTCATTCCATACTACCTGTGCTGGCTCGCGCCGTTTGTTCTGCTCTACTCTGCGCAGTGGTACGTTGTGCTGACTGCGGCCAGCAGCATTTATCTCTTCGCCTACTACAATATGATGTCGCACGGGATGCCTTGGAACGCCTCCGATCCAGCTGTGCCTCCGGCCTGGAACAATTGGGGCACATTGCCGTGGTTCGCCGTCATTGCGATCGCAGCCTCGGCGCTGTTTTTTTCGCTACGCTGTCGCGTGGCGGTTTCAGATCGATTGGCCAGCTGAAACAGCTCCTGTCTGGACTGAGGCAGCTGTCCCCGGCCCGACAATGCCGGATGAGCGAGAGCTCCGAGGGGGAGAAGCCGTGCTGGTTATCGCTTGTTCGCTTCCCTTAATGAGGGATGTTTCGCGTTGTGAATCGGGTGGTCGGCCTCGAAACCGAATATGGTGCGCTTGTCCACGATGCCGAGCTTTCGACCGAAGCATGGCCGGCGCGCGTTAAGAATTACATTTTCAGACAGGCGCGCGCGGGCGCTCTGGACTTGCATTATCGCGATTACGAAGAACCACCGGGCAACGGTGGGTTTCTGTTGAACGGTGGCCGCCTTTATCTCGACATGGGCCACATCGAGTACGCGTCGCCGGAATGCGTGCGTTTGCGGGACGCCGTCGTTTACGATCTTGCAGGTGACGCTTTGCTGTTGAACGCGCTGCGCGAAATGCAGGCATGCGATCACGTTTCCTTCATCAAGAATAACATCGATCATTACACCGGCGCGACCTTCGGTTGCCATGAGAACTATCTAATGCGCCGGGAAACTCAGTTCACGCCTCCGGTGTTGGGGACACTGCTGTGCTTTCTCGCGACCCGGCAGATTTATACCGGAGCGGGACGGATCGGTCAGGCGCATCCGCTCGCGTTTGATTTTGATCTACCGCCGAGCGCAACGCCGGTGCGATTCCAAATTAGCCAGCGAGCCGATCACATCGTGAACGACATCTACCAATGGGTGCAATTTAATCGCGCCATCATTAATGCGCGGGATGAACCACTGGCGGACTATCGCAAGTTCCGGCGGTTACATCTGTTAATTGGTGACTCGAACATGAGTCCTTTTGCTACCGCGTTGAAAGTGGGGACGACTGCCTGCATTTTAACTTTACTCGAAGAAGGCAAGTTCCCGCGCGGTTTGATTTTACAAGATGCGGTCGTGGCGACGCGAGGGGTTTCGCATCAACCTGATGGCCCATGGCCGGTGGAACTGGAAAATGGCGAAACTGCCGGGGCACTCGAAATCCAATGGCGCTTCCTCGAGGCCGCCGGAAAGTATCTGCAAGGGCGAGATCCGGAGATTGATTGGCTACTTGAGAGTTGGAGTTTTGTTCTAGATTCCTTTGCAACCAACCCAGACGCGCTTATCGGCGGTGTCGATTGGATAACAAAGCGTTGGCTGTTGGAGAAGTTCGCCGAAGCGGAGTCCCTTTCTTGGGATGATCCGTGGTTACTCAGTCTCGATCTGGAATATCACAACATCGATCCATCGCGTGGCCTTTTCTTTCAGGTGAAAGCGGGCAAACGGATTACCGATTGGAACCAAAGTGTTCGGATCAAGAATGCCAGCTATCGACCACCGGCCAATTCGAGGGCGGCGGGTCGTTCGCAAGCTGTCGCCTGGTTCCGTGAATCGGAATTGCCCTACGTCATCAACTGGGATTCGATTGCCTCAGGACCGCAGGACATCTTAGTCATGAGCGATCCTTTCAGCACCTACACCGACGAGGTCAGTGCTTTTTTGCGGCGATAAAACGCGAGCTACTTCAGCCGCTGCAGCGCAGGGATACCGTAGTTTTCGCGCAAAGTCGGTTCGTCATTTTGCGCCTGCGCCACGTCCAATGGAATTACTTTTGGATCTTCCTCGGTTTCGATTCGATCGAAGCCATCGAGCGGCTGTTTCACCGCTTCGGCCAGGTCATCAAGGGAGTGAATGTCTTTCCCGTTCACTTTCGTTACCGTCAGGTATCCGAAGTCTTCATAACCGATCGTTCCGTTCACGGGAAGGACCTGGCTTAGCACGACCACGTGGCGGTGGCCTTCGGGAAATAATTCCCACTGAAAACGGTCCAGATAGACGAAGCGCTGTGGCGCCTCCTTCAACCAGTTCGGTCCCCATTCCCGCAGATATTGACGGGACAATTCCTGAAAAATCAATCCACCAAGAATGTAGTATCTTGGCGCGTCATCCCGCGAGTAGGGTGAAATGATGTATTCGTCGGCCGCCCGGTGCTCCATCGTCACATCGATCTGCATCGGTTTACCCTGACGATGAATCTTCACCGGCACCTTGTCGCCGGCATAGGCGTGGGTGGTCAGAAGATTAGTGAACTCAATTTTCTTATAAACAGGATCGACGTAGTTACCATTTTGATCGAGATCGAAGTTGCCGATTGCTGTGATAATATCGCCCTCTTGCAGGCCGGCTTTCTCGGCCGCCGTACCGGGCTCAATTCCAGTGACATAAACTCCGCCGCTATTTCCCGATTCGCCCGAGTACTTGCGTAACTGCGGATCGCGTGTTGGAAAGTAATCAAAACCGACCGTGGGAAATCCTCCGTAATTTGGCTTGGCCGCGTCCTTGAGAAAATGCGCAATAATAGGAGCCGGAATTGCATCCATTAACTGCGAGCGCGGATCGTATCGCAGCAGGAGGCCCGCGAGCTTGTTGTTCTTCACCAGCGGCACAGTGTAACTATTGTCGCGGTACTGAAGGGCAATACTAAGGCGATAGGTAAGAAACTGTCCGACTTCGGTGGGATAACGCATCACCTGAACGGCAGTTACCAGTCCGTCGGTCACGACAAGGGCACCGGTCTGTTCGAGCTGAAGAGCAGCAACTCGATCCCCCACAATAGTGTCGTTGGCGAGTTCCAAAGGAGCGAGACCATCGAGGAATTTTTTGTCCTGTGGTTGCAGGAGAGCCAGGTTGGCTTCGTAATCCACCACCTCAACCGACGCCGCCATCTTTTCCCCGGATTCGGCGCGCTCCAACTCCACATAATTCTGGTTAGCCACTAAATCGGCCGTCACCAGAACGCGACCTTGGGAGAGGACGGCGCCTAACGCTCGCTTGGAGAAGGGCGCACGTTTTTGCCAGGGACGGAAATAGTCGTATGCCTGGCCGGTAACATTGACACGCAGGAGCGACAGCTCGCGCGGTTGCACCGCCTGAGTGACCAATTGCTTCTTTGCGAAAACCGTGGCGGGGCTGCCAAGCAGGGCAAGGGCGAGAAACAAGGCGGCGTGTCTCGTCTGCATAACTAAGAACGTGGCTCCTCGGATTTAACTGTGGCCTGCGCCGCCACCGGCTGCTCATCGAGGTTCTGTTCCTTGATTACGTTGTAGCGCGTGCGGATACGTTCACGCGCACTTTCTACTTCCTTGCGATCAAGGACCAGCGGCGGCCCGTCACCAATCATTTTGATTACAAAACGATCGGGCGCCTCGGCGAAAGCCTGGGCAAGATCATTCAGAGTTCCAATTTTCTTTCCGTTCACTTCATCGACGATGCTGGCCCGGTATGGTGCGAGATAAGTATTGGTAGGATCAGGAAGAATATTCGTTAACACAATTACATCCGGATGCTGAAGATAGATTTGCTCCAAGATAAAGTAATCGAAATAATGGCGGACGCGCAGATCGCTTGTTTGATAGGCATCTAATAAATCGAGCGATAAAGGCTGAAAGATCAAACCGTCGTAAACCACATAACGAGGCCGGGTATCGTAATGATGAGCCTGCATTTGATAGGGCCAGACGGTATCCAACTCAATCGTCAGCTTCATCGGCTTCTTATCACGCAAGATTTCAAACATCACTTTGTCGCCCTTGAATTTCCGTTCGACTACTTCGGGCATCTCCACCCGCTCACCTTCGAGTTCGACAAAGGCGTCGCTGGCAATAGCGTGATCATCGATGGAGAGCAAAACGTCGCCCTGTTTAAGCACCTTTCCCGCAGGACCAGCTTCAATCACGGTGTCGACAATCACTCCGCGGCCATCATCAGGCAGTCCGAGGTAGCGACGCTGAGAGGGATTTTGCAGCTTGGTATAGGTCAAACCAAGATCGACATACTTATCGTAGTGCCCGTCCTTGATGTCGGTAAGAAAACGGCGAATGACCGGCGTTGGGATCATATAGGCGACGCCCTGTGCCACGTCTCCGCTGTAACCCTGAAATGCGACTCCAACTACCTTGCCATTCAGCATAACGGGGCCGCCGCTATTCCCCGGATTGATCTGCGCGCTGATCTGAATGGCGAGATGCTGGTCGATCGACGAATGAGTGTAGAGCTGGAAATCAATTCGCGAAACGATCCCGGTAGTGACCGACATGCGCTCGCCGCCAATCGGGTAACCATAGGCCGAAACGGTCGATTCCAACTCAGGGATTCCCCCGAAACCCAGCGGAACCATGTTTTTGAAAAACTCCGTTGAATCGACCGTAATGAGGGCGAGATCGCAATCGTGGGCGACAAAGACAACGCGCGCAGGATACTTATTTGGGTCGCCATCGCGCTCGACCGTTAGGTAACGGGTGTTGCTGACGACGTGCGCGTTGGTCATGATACGCGGACCCTCGATGACAAATCCGGCGCCCACCCCGCGACCGATCGCGCCCGTGTTCCAGGGAGCGCGATAATCGGGCTCAACTTCAGTTGACGTGATACGAACGAGGCTTTTCTGAATTTTGCCGTTAGGTTGCTTCGGCGCCGCAACCACAATCGGAGCAACGGGTGGGGGAGTCGCGCTAGGTTTCATCGGTGGCGCGCCTTCTTCCGGGGGTGGCAATGGTGGCGTGTTCTGCTGCGACGCTACCGGCGGAGTATCTTGCTGCCGCAAGGGCGGAGTATTTTGCTGCGCGAAAAGATCAGCGCCCGCAAAAAGCAGCAGCGCGTAAAGGGAAAGACGTTTCATGCCAAAGTCCGAGAAGATGAAACGGCGTGCTTGAAATGCAAATTGCGCATGCTGGAAGATAGACAACGGATTGTGGCACAGGTTCAAACCAATGCGGCGACCGGGCATCTTGCCCGGTCAGGGTAAATGCTGACCGGCCCCCGAAAGCATTCGGGGTTGGTCCCACAGCCAGGATAGCTGTGCTACAAACCGGCGCGATCGAGGAGCGAAGCGAGCACTTTTTCGGCTTCGAAAAATTCACGCGCAATCTCGCGCGCCGCTCGCGAATGACGACGATAATTTCCGTTAATTTCGCGCACCGCTTCGGCGATTTCAGGGAGCTTGCGAAAACCGAAGAGTCCACCTTGCTGGCCGTAGATCTTGGTGAAACCGGTCTCCTGCGTGATTACCGGACGTCCGGCGGCAAGATAGCAGGCGCTGCGATCGCTGAACCATCCGGCGTTCAATCGAACGTATTGATCCTTGGCGACGGTGAACTCGGCTTTGGATCGGCAAATATAATCGCGATAATCCCAGTGATTGACGCTCAGATCGTGCGGGGAGCGAAAGCGCCAACCGGCCTTCGAAAACTTTGTTCGCGTCTTCTCGTCCTTAATATCTGTGGCCAGCTCAAATGTTTCCCCGGCTACTTTCGGGGCGTTAACGAAACGCATGAACTCACGCGATTTGCTCCATAGATATTTCTCTCCGCGCCAGATGATGTCTTTCAATCCGCTGGTCGACCAATTTGCCACCGAAGTGAAAACGGCGCCTGACGGCGGTGGCCGTCGTGTTTTCCAAAGATCGGTGACAACTGGTTGCCGTGTCGAGAGCCACTTCAATCCGTGAATTGGGACAGGAAATTCCTTCGTCCCGACGTTTTCGCCAAAAGTAAAGAGCGCGTGATGTCTCCGCAGATAATCGATTGTCGATTGGATACTTTGGTCGACCTTTATTTGTTCAACACCTGGATCGCTCTCGACATAAAGAATGCGATCGCTCGCCAGCAGATCGTCGTTGAATTCCTGCGCGCCACAGACATTCAAAATCGCATCGGCCGATTTATAATGCTGGCGAATTTCCCTTAGGGACAAACCTGCCGTGGGAAGTTCGGGTAAATAACGGGCGCAAAAAGCCCAGCGATCCTTAAAATCAAATTCACTGGCCAGGCGGGCCAGCAGTTTCGTGGCGTAACTAAAATCGTTGCTCGTGTCGAAAGTTTCGGCGTTGTAAGGAATGCGAGCGGAATCTTCGATGTAGTAAACATCGTGACCGAGTCGTTGGAGGCCGACAATGTAGTGCACATGCTGCCAGATCACGCCCGCGATCGGGCAGGAGCCCATGAAGCCCATGACGACGATGCGCTTGCGCTTCATTGCGAAGAAAACGCCCAACGCTGAGTCACGGGAATGTCTTTACAACGGCCGCGGGATTACCCGCGACGACGCAATTCCCCGGCACGCTTTTCGTCACCACCGCGCCAGCAGCAACGACGGAATTTTCGCCGATGGTGACACCCTTCAGGATGATCGCATTCATCCCGATCCAAACGTTATCGGAAATTTTCACCGGTCGCGTTTCAAGCTTAGGACGGGGTGGGCGATCTTTGTAAAATGGCGCAACCGCCTGAGCATCGATGAGTCGCTGCGCAGGCTCCAGCGGATGAAAATCGGAGTCGGCGATCCCGACGTTCCACGAGATCAAACAGTGCGATCCGATTTCAATTCGTTCGTCCGCCATGACAAGCGCGCCATTGAGCAGGGTAAAATCGCCAACAACGGCCGAACCATTTACTCCCAGGGCAAAGGAACAGCCTGCGTAAACCGAAACATGATCGCCCAAACGGAGTGCGTGCGGCTCTTTCGTTTTCATGAAGCGAAACACCTGCGCGGTTTCGCAATAAAACCCCTCGCCAAAATCGACATTCGGCGGGATCGGATGCGCCCACCAATCGCTTTCCACTCTGCGGTCCGCGCCGACGTTGCTCATGTCGTAAATTTCCCGGAAGCGTAGAGTTTTGCATAAACGCCGCCGCGCGCGACCAGCTCCGGCCCGCGGCCCTGCTCGACGACGCGTCCACCTTCGAGCACAACAATTTGATCGACGTTGTGAATGGTAGCGATGCGATGAGTAATGATGATGGTAGTGCGACCGCGCATCAGATCTTTGATCGTTTCCATGATGGCCGATTCGGTGGTGGGGTCGAGCGCGGAAGTGGGTTCGTCGAGCAATAGAATCGGCGCGTTTTTCAAAAAGGCGCGCGCGATCCCAATGCGTTGGCGCTGACCGACGCTGAGGTGTCCGCCTCGTTCCCCGACCTCGCTCTCGTAGCCGTTCGGTAATTGCGAAATGAATTCGTCAGCCTGCGCGCGCCGCGCCGCTTCTCGGATTTCCTCGTCGGTCGCGTCTGGCCGGCCGTAGGCAATGTTCTCGCGCACGGTGGTAGAAAAGAGAAGCGTGTCTTGCAGGACGATGGCGATGTGCTGGCGCAAAGATTTCTTTGTGATCTCGCGAATGTCGCGACCATCGAGCGTGAGACGACCCGCGGTGGGATCGTAGAATCGCGGCACTAAACTGAGCAGCGTGCTTTTACCCGCCCCCGTCCCACCGACCAGCGCGATGATTTGATTCGGCGCAATTTCTAGATTTAAGTTACGAAGGATTTCACGACCTGAAGCGTAGCCAAAGCTCACCTTCTGAAACGAAATCGCGCCGTTTGTCTTTTCGATCGCGATGGCGTTCGGGGAATCGACGACGTCGTCGCGCGAGTCGAGAATTTCGAAACAACGCCGCGCCCCCGCTGTTGCGCCTTCCATTGCCCACGCTGTGTAGGTGAGCGATTCGAGCGGTTGATAAAGCATGACTAGATAGGCGATGAAAACAAGAAGTACTCCGAGCGATAACGTTCCGGCCAGCACGTGTAATGATCCTACGAAATACATCGCAGCCGTTCCGATCACGATCAACGTGCTGATGATCAGCGCACTCTTCACAGTCGTCATGGTGAGCCGGAGATTCGCTTGCAAACTGCCGTGAGCTTGTTCATGAAATTGCGAGACCTCGAAGTCTTCGCGGCCAAATGCGTGCACCATGCGAATGGAACTCAATCCTTCCTGCGTCTGCGTGAGCAATGCGCTGTCCTGTTCCTGAATGGTGGTTGATTGGGTGCGAATCCGTTTGGCAAAGAAATAGATCGTGCCGATCAGAAGCGGCACAATGGCCAGCGAGAGCAGCGTCAGTTGCCAGTCGAGCCGCAACATGACTGCAAACGTCCCGATTAAGGTGACGCCAGAACCGATAATGTTAGTGAAACCCTTGTTATAAATCGTCTGAATCGACTGTGAGTCATAGGCGACACGAAAGCTTGAATCAGTCGATCGGCGCGTGTCGTGAAATTTGAGCGAGAGGCGCTGCAAATGAGCGTAAAGCTCGGTCCGTAACCGGAACAACGATTCGAGGCCGATCTTCACAAACATGTAATTGCTGGCAAAGCTAAGAAGACTCCAAAGCAGTTGGATGATTACCATCGCGAGGCAGAGCAATCCGATGGCTTGGACGGAATCGAGCACCGGCGTCTTGATCGCGCCGCCGAAAGATGGGGGAATGGCGAACTGAAAAACCTTAAGACGGCCCGGTAGAATTTGATCGACGATGATTTTGAACGGCCACGGTTTAAGCAGATTCAATCCGATGGCGGCGAAGGAGAAGGCCAGTGCGATGAGCGAACGGCCAAGAAATCCGCGATAATATTTCAGGACGCGTCGGTAGATCATCGGAATTTTAGATTGCGGATTGCCGATTGCCGATAGAAAGAGACGCGATTCGCCATCGCAACTTCAATCTGAAATCGTAAATCGAAAATCGCCCAATGCATCATCTGCTCCAAATCTGGTTCGATTGGGTCCTGCATGGCGGCTATCTGGGGATCATTGTTCTGATGGCATTGGAAAGCTCGATCTTTCCGGTTCCCAGTGAAATCGTGATTCCGCCAGCGGCCTTTCTGGCAGGGCAGGGAAAACTGAATCTCTGGGGCGTAATTGCGGCGGGTACTTTTGGTTCATGGCTTGGCGCATCCGTTACTTATTGGGTATCACTCTGGCTTGGACGGATCCTGATCGTAAAGTGGGGCCGCTTTTTCGCGATCAGTGAATCAAAGCTGACGCGAGCGGAACATTGGCTGCGTCGTTACGAAGCAGGCGGGATTTTCTTTGCGCGCCTGCTGCCTGTGATTCGGCATCTCATTTCCATTCCAGCCGGAATCATCCGAATGAATTTCACCACCTTCAGCCTGATGACGATCGTGGGTTCGGCGCTGTGGTGCGGCGTGCTGGCTTGGTTTGGTCAAACAGTGATCACACCTGAGATGTTGCGCGATCCCGAAGGCCTGGCGACGGCACTTAAAGCAAAATCGCATCTAATAGCCGCCGCCGTCATAGCCCTATGTCTCCTTTATTTTCTCGTGATGCGGCTGACGGCGCATCGAAACGGGACACGTCCTTGAGGCTTTTCAGAAAGGGAGCACGCGCCGGCCATGGGCTTCCAGGCGATGTCCCATCGGCGGGATGGCGATGCCACGTTTTTGGGATACTCGGGGTATTCCTCCTTATCAGGCATAATTCGATCGTCGGAGATTACCGCATTGGCAGATGTGAAGCTGTTAAAAAAGAGAACACAAGTGTCAAATTCTCGACCAGAAAAGGCTTACCTTGCGCTGCCCATTGGGCGAATAACTGCGTAAAGTATTCCCAATGAACGTTGGCACTCAGTTTGCTGTCTCTACTGAAGTCATGAACAAGAACTCTCAAATTTTGCGTCCCCGACAAAAGCTTTCCCTCGGCGATTTAATTCTCGCCGTTAGTTCCTGCACCAAAAGCAGCCGCGAAACCGTCGCCACCGTGGCCGATTTGCTCGGCAGCGGTCAGGTACGGGTCGAAGATCACGGCCGGCGACGCCGAGACCCTCCGGTCGCAGCTTTCCCAGACCCGGAGCCCGATCTTCAACGTCGACGGCTTCTTCTGGCTGATGGTCTACGAGGGCCAGCCGGCGGCTGCCGCCAAGGTCCCCGCGTACGTCACCGCCAACACGGCGCAGAGCGGCTTCGTCGCCCTCTACCGAAAGTGCGTCCACCTCGGCTGCAGCGTCCCGTTCTGCGACACCTCCAAGTGGTTCGAGTGCCCCTGCCACGGGTCGAAGTACTCGATCAACGGCGAGTACCGCAGCGGCCCCGCCCCCCGCAGCCTCGACCGCTTCCGGGTCGACATCGTCGGGGGCAAGCTCGTCGTCGATACCAGGCGTCTTCCCGTACAGGTCGAGGATCCTGCGAATCCTCTCTATTGCGGCACGTCGAGTCTCACCCCCCCGGTGCCGCCACTCTATCTCAGCAAGCCCCGCGTGGCTGCGCAGCAGCAAGACCGGATCAGGATTGCCACGCGCGAGATCTATCGCGCTCGAGAATCGCGCGCCGGCCTCATCTAATCTCCCCAATGATGCGAATATGACACCCAGTTGATACTCACGCGATGCTGCCAGGGGTCCGGTGTATGGGTCTGTTTCCCATGGAAACTGCTCGCGTAAATAAAACTCAGCCCGTTTGTCATCGCCGGCCTTATGCAGAATCTCGGAGAGCATGAGTGATACTTCGCGTGCCACCTTGATATCCATCGCTTCAGTTACGATTCCAAGGCAGCGCTCAAGAAGCGAACCGGCTCGGGCCGCTTCGTCGACGCGACGAAGGCGTCCGGTCTCGGCGACGACACGCTCGTAGTCGGCGCGGTCGAGAAACTGATCGAGAGGCGAGAACCCACTTGTTGCCAGAAGCTCGAGGTCGCAGCGCGTGCCTGACCGGAGAAGGCCCGTCCACGTGCGGCGCTCACGGTGTTGCGCGCGTCCCGCGTGCGGCCGTAGACGCGAGTGCGCACGACATTCTTGTCGAGGGCAAGCCCAAGCGAAGCAAGCTCCGGGCCCGCGCGGTCGAAAAGACCCTGCGATTGTTTTTCGAGCGATTGGCCTGGCTCGCCTTCCAGCCAAATATATCCGAACCGCTGACCCTGCCAGTTGTAGATTCGCTTGCGCATTGATCCCTCCCTTGCACACTTGGAGCCTTGCCCTCAGGTCGTTTCTTTCTACTCCCGACGTGCAGCACGATCCACTTTGAGCAAAATGCCGGCAATCCATCGCTATCGGTATCCCACATCATCATGTGGTCGTCGCTCACGATTCCGGTCTGCGGGATCTTGTCGAAAAGCGGGCTCTTCGGCAGTCTCCGCAACGAGAGATGGGAGGGTCGCCGCCGTCCTTGGACGATGTTGGCGTAGGTGTCGAGGCAGGACCCGGTCTCCGGCGGCCGACGTGGTTGATGCCGTGGATGCTGTAGCTCGGAAGCTCCCATGCGAGCCAATACTCATGAGATGATGTTGCCTTCTCTTCAGCAGTACGAGATCGGCACCTCGGAAGTGGACCCGTTTCGCAGCTCAATATTTGGCCCGTCGTCTAACCCGCAATCGCCGAATTCTTGTCGATGGTCTCGAACATCCGCAGCGTCGGGACGATGTCGAGCACGACGAGCTTTTGGACCCGGTCCGGGTGATCGAGGGCGAGGCGATGGGCAACTCGTCCGCCGCGGTCATGGCCGACCACGGAGAACTGCCGGAAGCCGAGCTTCTCCATCACCTCGACCTTGTCGAGCGCCATCGCGCGCTTGGAATAGCCTGCGTGATTTTCGCCCT
>Ga0137418_10005145_pt1 | contig 11980 bp, 13 predicted proteins | sample CZODoug3_1_2_16f_FD_122242 | JGI IMG/M metagenome (GOLD analysis project Ga0137418, IMG submission 122242) | Vadose zone soil fungal communities from Angelo Coast Range Reserve, California, USA - CZODoug3_1_2_16fungal (Hybrid Assembly) | ecosystem: Environmental > Terrestrial > Soil > Vadose... | reverse complement strand
GACAGGCCGGAAATTGACGTAGAGATCGAGCTTGAATCGCAAACCCAGCAGAATGTCGCGCGCATGCTCGTTGCCGGGCACGCGAGGATCGCCCAGGGCGCCCAGGAAGATCGCGTCGACGTCGTTCCGAAGATGTTCGAGCGCCGTCGCGGGGAGCGTTTCTTTGGTCTTGAGATAATGATCGGCGGAGAAGGGAAGGCGTTCCCACTCCAGTGTGAAATCATGTCGTGCAGCAACTCGGTCAAGAATCGGGATCGCGGCTTCGATGACCTCGGGTCCGATACCATCGCCGGCAATTACCGCGACGCGATGCTTCACTCAAACCCTGTGGGACGGCCGCACGACAAGCAGTAGGCCCAACCCACATCCAGGGCGTTGCTGCAGCCCTGACACCGCAGATCCCCTTCGCGTGGTTGTCCGCAATGGGGGCAGAAGCGAGCCTCGCGGTTCGCGGGTAACACGCCGCCACAGAACTCGCACTGATCCGGCGCGAGCGGATCCTTGGGCTTCGGTGAGGGCGCCCGGAATGGGGTGTGCGGGACGAACGCCATCGGGACGGGATTCTCGCCCGTCGCATCTACCAGTTCCTCGTCTTCTTCCTCCGGGGCCCCGGGGGGGGCGGGCGGGGCGTACGCGCGATCGGCGAGCAGCACGCGCTCCGCAGCACGGCCGTTCACCATCACCTGGGCCTCCGGGAAGCTGCGGAAGTACGCGGGATCGGGATTGATGGTCGCGATCTCGCGCTGCATCGCTTCGCGCACGTTCTCCGGCTCGAGCTGCACGTAGTTGCGCTCTCCGGCGAGGAGCCTCAGCACCGCCATCTCGTAGTCCTGATGGGTCGCGACATTCAGCCGCGACCGGTTGGAGCGATACGGGACGAGCCGTTCGTAGACATCGGCGGCGGGAAAGGGAACGGCGACGCGCGTTTCGCGGGCGAGCGCCGCGACGAGCAGGCCGAAGAGGCGGTCGAGCTCGTCCATCAGCTAGGAACCATTCCGCCACGCGTTCATCCACCGGTCGTACAGGACCGGCACGACGCCGCCTTGTTGCAGCACTTCGACCCCCGACGGATCCCGATACGCCTTGCGATAAAACACGTGGGTGACGCCGGAGTTGATGATCAACTTCGCGCACATGACGCACGGCGACGCGCTGACGAACACGACCTTGTCGCGCACGTTGCCCGGTGCCTTCACGAGCGCGTTCATCTCCGAATGAATGCAGCCGCAGTTGCCCGGCACCGCCGAGTCGCACTTGTTGGGGAGACCGCGCGCGTTGCCGTTGTATCCGATCGCGAGGACGTTCTCGAGCCGCTGGTCGGTGACGACCGTTCCCACCTGCAGGCGCACGCACGTCGAGCGCTTGGCCAGCTCCTCCGCCATGCGCATGTACACCTCGTAGAGCGGTATCCGATCGACGGGGACGGACGGATCGGCCGCCAGCAGGTGGTCCTTACTTGCTCCGCTCATGCAGCTCCTTGTCGGGATCGAAGGCCACGTATTTGCCGCGCGCCCGCTGCTGCGCGAGCCAGGTATCGAAGCCGGACGGAATCAAGCCGTTGGACCGCTCTTGCTGGTCGGCGGCGCGGATCGCCAGGGCGTTCGCATACTCGTTCTTGACATGCTCGTTGTGGCCGCGGACCCAGCGCCACTCCACCGTGTGTGCGGCATCGACCTGATCGAGCTTCTGCCACAGATCGGCGTTCTCGAGCGCGCCCGTTTTACGGCGCCAGCCCCGAGTCTTCCAGTCTTTGCGCCACTCGCTCATCCCCTTCACCAGATACTCGGAGTCGGAGACGAAATGGACCAGCGCGTGGCGCCATTGGCGGCGGATCCATTCCAGCGCGGCGATCGCGCCCGCCAGCGCCATCTTGTTGTTCGTCGTTTGCGGCGAGCATTCGTAGAAATCCCACCGCGCCACACTGTCTCCCGCCGGCGCCTCGATCAACGCGGCGTTGCCGCCCCGGCTCGGCTTGGTGGAATCGTTGCCGAGGCAGCTTTCATCCGCATGCACGAGCACGAACGGCGTGGTCACGGCTGGATGACGACCGGAATGTCGGTGTGCAGCAGGATCTCCTCGGCGTGCGAGACTTTCACATCGCTGTGGCGTCCCGACCCGACATGCGCGCCCGCGAACAGGGCATCGCATTGGGTGCGCTCGATCACACGCGCCACGGCCGCACCGGGCGTGCCGGGCTCGAGGTGCGTGACGAACGCGACGCCCTGCAGCGACAGCATCGCTTCGGCCTCGCCGACGACCATCGTGCCGATCGAGGCATCGATCGTCGCGTGAATTACGTGGACCGTACTGTGCGTGACGCTCGCGAAGCGCGCGACGAGCTCCAGCGCGCGTTGCGAGGTCTCCCGGCCATCGTAAGCGATAGCGCAGGATTTCATCGGCGACGGCTTGCTGGCGCACACGATGACCGACCGCTCCGCAATGCGAATCAACGACCTGACCGTCCCGCCGAGGACGTCGGCCGGCGATGACCGGCCGCGGCGACCCACGAGCACCGTATCGACGTCGCGCGCGAGCGCGGCCAGCTCGGCATCGGGGTCGCCATGCTTGAGGATCGTCTCCACTTGTAGCCCGGCGTCCTTGACCCGCTCCTCTGCCCGCTGCAGCAGCGCGCCGGAGTCGGACGCGCGCTTGCCCAGGCGGTGCGTCTCTTTCACATGGACGACCACCAGCTTGGCCTTGAACCGCAGGCCGAGATGAACCGCCTGCTCCAGTGCCTCGTCGGCGTTGGGGCTGCCGTCCAGACCCACCAGCAGGCGCGTAAACACGATAGGTAGCGGTGCTCAGGGGAGCACCGCGAAGCTCTCCAGGTCGCGAAGTCGAAACGTGATCAGCTCGCCGGTCATTGGAAGCCGCCCCGCCAGAACATCATCCCGTCCACTCGTTTCCAGTCGCTCCGCCACCACGACATATTCGGTGCCGCGGCGCTGCAGCGCTACCCGCCGCCGCTCGCGCACCGCCCGCTCGAGCGCATCGAGCGCGTCGGGCGTCAGGGACCGGTATTCGGGGATCGCCGGGGGGCGTCCGGGCATTTCACGTCACCGTGATCGCGCCGGTCACACCGCGCGCGAGCCGGCCGATCTTGACCGCGGCAGGCGTTCCTTCCCGTTCCAATCCGGCCAGCAGCGCGCCGGCGCGATCGGGATCCACGGCGATCAACAGCCCACCCGACGTCTGCGCGTCGAACAGCAGGACGCGAATCGGCTCAGGGACTCCGGCCGCGAACTTTACCTCAGGTGACAGCGCGTCGCGGTTGCGTTGGGTCCCGCCTGGAATCGCGCCGCGCTCGACGAGCGCGACGGCGTTGGGGAAGAGCGGGACAGCAGCGGCGTCGATCTCCGCCGCCAGCCCGCTCGCGGCCAGCATGTTGTGCAAATGGCCCAGCAGTCCAAATCCGGTCACGTCAGTGGCAGCGTGTACGCCTCCTCCCGTCGCTCGCATCGCGCGAGCCGCGCCGGCGTTCAACGTTGCCATCGATTTCACCGCGGCGCTGATGTCCGGCGCAGCTGCAAGATCCCGTTTCAACGCGGTCGTGAGCACGCCGGTCCCGATCGGCTTCGTGAGCACGAGCGCGTCGCCGGCCCGTGCGCGCGCGAGGGTGACGACTCGGTGGGGATGCACCTCACCGATCGCGACCATGCCGTACTTAGGCTCGGGGTCGTCCACAGAATGGCCACCGAGCACGAAGGCGCCCGCTTCTTTGGCGATATCGGCGCCGCCGCGCAACACGTCCCCCAGCAGCTCATAGGGGAGCTTATCGCGCGGCCATCCGACCAGATTCAGCGCGAGCAGGGGTGTCGCACCCATCGCGTACAGGTCCGAGAACGCATTGGCGGCGGCGATTCTTCCAAAGTCGTACGCATCGTCCACGATCGGGGTGAAGAAATCCACGGTGGCGACGATGGCGCGATCCGGCGTCAACTGGTACACGGCGGCGTCGTCCCGCGTCGAAGCGTCGACCAGGATGCGTGGGTCCGTGATAGTCGGCACGTGGCGCAAGACCTGCGCCAACTCGGCGGGGCCGAGCTTGCAGGCTCAGCCGGCGCCGTGCGAAAGCGCAGTCAGTCGGATCGTTGTCATGTGTCCTGCGAAGATAGCTACGAAAGACGCCAGGCGAGCAGGGCTCCCGCGCCGACATACCGCGCGACATCGCAGACGACCTCGGCGAACCGCACGCGCTTGGCAACGCCAAACGGCGCAGGCGGAAACCATTTCGCAGAGGAAACCAGGAGTCCGAACAGCAGGAATAGCACCCACCACTCGCCGCTCCCCAGAGAATCGAACCAGAGCGACGCGATCAACGTGACGATCGCCGCTTCCACGAGGCGCCGCTTCACGAACTGCGCGATGTGCCCAATGTAGCCGACGGCGTCCTGCGAGCTCGCGAGCCTGACCAGGAACGAGACCGTGGCGAAGGTCGCAACCTCGAACCAGGCTGCGACCACAATCCAGGCGAGGACCAGCCTGCCGAGTGTCACCTCAGTTCCCGCGGTATCCCGGACCCCGAAGCCCCCGGCCCGGGCGGGCGTTCGTCATCTGCCCCTTCCTTAGAACCATCTGCCCATTCACAAAAACGTACTCGATGCCGCCCGAAGTCTGGTGCGGCTGCTCGAAGGTCGCGCGATCGATCACCGTCTCCGGATTGAACACGGTGATGTCGGCGTAGAATCCCGGTTTCACGAGGCCGCGATCGGACAGATTGACGCGTTGTGCCGCGAGGGACGTCATCTTGCGCACCGCGAACTCCAGCGGGAACAGCTTCAGATCGCGTGAATAGTGGCCGAGGATGCGCGGAAAGCTGCCGTAGGCGCGAGGGTGTGCGGACTGGGTGCCGAGCGGTCCGTCGGGCGCCACGCCGCCGAAATCGGTGTTCACCGCCATCCACCACTGCGTCATCCCGGCCTGCACGTCGGGCTCATTCATGATTGCATAGACCGCGTCGGTGCGATGACCGCCTTCGGCGAGAACGATGTCGAAGACCATCTCGACCGTATCCCGATGGTGCATCGCCGCAATCTGAGCGACCGTCTTGCCCTGCATGTAGCGCAAGGAATCCTGAAACGTGCCGGTGATCAGAACGCCGGTGCCGCCGCCCGCCGCGACGAAGAAGCTTTCCGTCTGTGGGTTGACGATTTCTCGGTGCAGCCGGGTGCGGGTCGCCGGATCGCGCAGCCGGATGAGCAGCGAGTCCCAGCCCCCACTCTCGGCCCACGTAGGAATCGACGCATCGAGTGAGGTCGCGGCGCGGATATACGGATACTGGTCCGCAGTCACGTCGAGCCCGGCCGCGCGCGCAGAATCGATTTTCGCGAGCACGCGGGGCATCTGTCCCCAGCTGCGCCGTCCCGAGAGCTTGAGATGCGACACCTCGGCCGGAATCTGCGCTTCCTTGGCGATCCGGAAGACTTCGTTCAGCGCCTCGTCGATATGCTGGCCTTCATCCCGCATGTGGGACGCATAGACGCCACCGTGCCGGCTGGCGGCGTGCGCGAGCGCGATCAGCTCGTCGGTCTTGGAATAGCTCGCGGGCGCGTATTCGAGCGCCGTCCACACGCCCAGCGCGCCTTGCTCCATCAGCGTGTCGACGATCGCCGTCATGTGCGCGAGCTCCGCCGGAGTCGGGTCGCGATTCTCATTGCCGACGACCGCGAGGCGCACCTGGGTCGCGCCGACGAACGTCGCGATGTTGAGCGAGGAGCCCTGCCGCTCGAGTTGCGCGAAGTAGCCGTTCAGATCGCGCCAGTCTTCGCGGTAGTGCCATTTCTTCATCCCGTCCGAATCAGCGGCGGCCAGCTTATCGGTCAGCGGGGCGACGGAGCCGCCTTCGCCGGTCACTTCCGTCGTAATGCCCTGCGTGACCTTGGAGAGCACGCGGTTGTCGATCAACACGTTGATCTCCGACTGGCCCATCATGTCGATGAACCCGGGAGCGACGACGAGACCACTCGCATCGACGGTGTCCTTGGCCGTCGCATTCCCGAGGAACCCAACGGCGGCGATGCGGTCGCCCGTGATCGCGACGTCGCCGCGGTAACGTGGATTGCCGCTACCGTCGATGATCCAGCCGTTCTTGAGGATCACGTCATAGGGCCCATCACTGCGAGCCGGTCCGCCCGTGCCGCAGGCAGTGAGCAGTGCGAGGAGGCACAGACGGCTGATGGCTGACGGCTGGTTTGTCATTTCCATGTCGCTCTCAGGGAGTCGGGCCGGATTATCCGGCCGCGGATCATGACCATCGCGATATTGCGCGTGGCCGCGATGTTGCGGGCAGGGTCACCGTTGAGCACGACCAGGTCGGCGACTTTGCCGGCTGCGAGGAAGCCGAGGGAATCCGCATGCAACAGCTGCGCCCCGCGGCGCGTGGCGGCGGTGATCGCTTCGAGCGGCGACAGACCGGCGGCGACGAGCAGGGCCATCTCTTCGTGCAGCGAGTATCCCGGAATGAGGAGCTGATTCGCGGCGTCCGAGCCGGCGGCAATCGCGCCGCCCGCGCGTTCGTACTCGCGCACGAACTGATCCTGCTGCCGGCGGGAGCGCCGAAATGCCGCAAAGTCGCCCGCGCCCCAGCCGGTACGGCGCAGCAGGCTCGGGACGCTACGGACGCTCTGCGCGTTTTCCGGCACATCCTCCATACCAGGGCGCATCAGCAGAATCGGGTTGTCGAGCCGCGAGAGCATCTCGTGGACGACCAGCGTGGGCACGATCGCCACCTTGGTCTGCGCGAGGGCGCGCGCGGTGCGCGCGATCGTACTCGAATCGAGGTGGGTCCAGCCCTTTTCTTCAGCCGTCCAGCCGATGAGGAAGGTGTTGTGTGCCGTGACGTAGCTCGGATCCCCGGTCGCGGCCTGCACGACGCCGGCCATGTGCTCGATCGACACGACCCCGGCGCGCGCCGCCGTCAGCGCATCGGTCTTGCCGAGATGCGCCGCCACGGGGAGCCGCAGTTTCTCCGCCTCGTCGATGAGCGGCCGCAGCAGGTTTGGCGTGACTTTCGTGTAGATCTTGAGATAGTCGACACCCGCAACGGCATGCTGATCGACCGCCCGCCGCGCCTGGTCGGGTGTCGAGATGCCGGTCGCGTTGGGATACGTCGTCGGGATGCCATCGATCATGGATCCCGCAATGAACATGCGCGGGCCCAGGATCGATCCGAGATTCACGTCGTTTTTGAGCGCGAGCACCGAGTCGCCGTCGCCGTGCAGATCGCGCACGGTCGTCACGCCCCACGCGACGTAGCGGCCCGCCGCCCAGCGCTCCACGTGCGCATGAGCGTCGATCAGTCCCGGGATCACGGTCTTGCCCGCCAGATTGATACGCTCGGCGCCCTTCGGAATCGGGATTTCGTTGACGCGGGCGATCGACTCGATGTGACCGTTGCGGACGATGATGAGGGCATCCCGCTTCGGCGCGCCGCCCGTCCCGTCGATGAGCGTCGCCCCCTCGAGCGCGATCACGCGATCCGAAGTGACGCCCAACCTGTCGCGGATCTTGCTGCAGCCCGCGAGCGCGACCAGCGAGAACGTCAACGTGCCGACGTGCCAACGTGCCGACGTGAGCCTCACTTCGGGTCCGACGAGGTGTGGTCGTGGAGAATGCGCCAGTGATCTCCTTGCTTCTGCAACACCAGCGTGAAGGGGCCACTCGCGACGGTTGAGTCGCCCTTCGAGAGTTTGAAGCGCGCGGTCGCGTAGGCGAAATCGGGCGTCAGGACGCGCACGTGCATCTCATCGAAGGAAAGTGAATCGCGCGACTTCCCCGGTGCGAAGTAGTTGGCCTGATAGCGGTCATACATCGCGTGCCATCCATACATGATGTGGCCGCCCGCCATGTAGCTGGTCAACGAGTCGTTCGCGTAGTCGCCCATGAAGCCGGTGAGATCGCCACGATTCCAATCGGACGCCGAGCGCTGCAACATCGCGGCGATTTCCTGCGGAGGATTGCCGAGCGGAATCTTTGGCGCCGAGCAGGCGATCACGAACGACACGGAGAGCACGCACCATGTACCACGCACGATTTTTTCTCCTTAACGTGGCCGCGGGAGCGTCTCGTCGAGACGCTCCCGCGGGTGTCATAGCGAGCTGGGTTAGCGGCGGCGTTTCTTCTTGGCGGCCTTTTTCTTTTTCTTCGCCGGCTTTTTCTTAGCTTTTGGCCGAGACTTTTTGGCGGCGTTCTTTTTTTTCTTCTTGGCTTTCTTCTTGGCCTTCGGCTTGGAAGAGGGACGCGACTCTTCCATCGGGAAGGATGGTGTCGGCGCAGGACTCGGCGCCGACGGGAACATCGGCTCCATGAACCCCGGTCCGGGCCAACTACTCTCCGTTACATCCATCTGCTCAAGCATCGGATCTTCTCCTATGCTGTGGAGGTGCGGGGGCGTCGTGGGTGGCCTATAGCTTACCGCGGGATTCGGACCTCGCAAGTGACACGTGCTACCGCGTTTTGGGTCTCACCGGTCGCGGTCCGCTGTGACAAGTTGGCTTGACAACGGCATTTAGCCGGACACACATTCGCCCACCATGATAAGACGCGGACTCATTGTCGCCCTCGCGTGCGTGCTCCCGGGCGTAGCGGCGGCGCAAAACGTCGCCGAAGTCCAGGTGGCGCCTCCTTCGGTGACTATTCGCGTCGGCGAGCGCACCGGTTTGCTCGCCACGGCTTTCGATCGGATCGGCAATGTGATCCCGACCGTGCGCATCATCTGGTCGTCGAATAACCTGAACGTTGCGAAAGTCGACAACAACGGCACCGTGACCGGCGTCGCCAACGGGGTCGCTCTCATCGAAGGCCGGGTGGGCGCACGGCGCGGTCAGGCCGCGGTACAGGTCACGGGGGGGGCATCACAAGCGCCTCCGCCGACTGCCCCACCGGCAGCGCCTCCACCCCCTCCTGGCGCCGACCCGCTCGCCGGGCAACCCGCCGGTAGTGGACCGCCTGCCGCCCTGCGGCTCGAGCCCGGGGTCGTCTACCTGCTGCCGTCTGAAAATTCGCGGGTTTCGCCGCGGGCGCTGCGGGAGGACGGCAATCCGGCCGCCCCCCTCGTGGTTACGTGGACATCGCTGCGCCCCGACGTGGCGAGCGTCGACCAGAGCGGTAACGTCGTCGCGCTCTCGCCGGGGCAAGGCACGATCCAGGCGACCGCCCCCGGCGGTGGCGGGCTGACGGCGACCGCGCCCGTCGTGGTGCAGCAGGCGGAGTTCGCCGTGCAGGAGGGCTCTCCGGTGATGCTTTCGCCGGGCCAGGTCGATACGCTGCATGTGATCGTCGCCGCGCAGAACAATAGAAAGGTCAACCCGCTCGTGTTGCAGTGGGCGTCGAGTGATCAGGGCGTCGCGCGCGTGAGCCTCGGGGGCATAGTGACCGCAGCCGGGCCGGGCAAAGCGATCCTGACCGTCTCAGGGTTGCTGCAGAGCAAGAGCGTCGAAGTGTCGGTGCATCAGGTCGTGGACAAGCTGGCGGTGCGTCCCCGCTCGTCCGCTGAAGTCCAGGTCCCGCTGACCGGCACCGTGAAGTTCGAAACGCAGGCACTGACCGCCGACAACGCACCGGTTCCGGAAGCGCCTTTCCGTTGGACCGTCACGGATCCCGGGATCGCGAGCTTCGACGTGAAGACCGGACTCCTCACGGGGCGCGCGGTGGGGAAGACGCAGCTGATGGTGCGGGGGCCGGGCGCTGGTCTCGTGGTGACGTGGAATGTCAGTGTGATCGCCGGCTCGGTGAAGTTCACCGAGGCCCGCGTAGGGCTCGGTGTCAATCAACGGCGCACCCTGCGCGCCAACTACGCCGACGACCAGGGGAACTTGCTCGGCCCCGCGTCGAACCTCACCTGGAACAGCGATGGTCCGCAGGTTGCGACCGTGGGGGAAGACGGCACAGTTGCCGGCGCCGGGTATGGGCATGCGAAGATCACGGCGACCGCCGCTGGCGGGAAAGCCGCGGTGGCGGACGTGTACGTCGTCGGCGAGATCCTCGTCGCCAGCTCGCGGGGGAACCCGCCGGGCAAGTTCCAGCTCTATGCCGTCGAGCGGTCCAATCTGGCCCAGCTCACCAAGCTGACGCCGGACACGACCTCGGCAAGCGATCCCGCCTTTTCGCCGGATGGAGCCCGTCTCGCGTTCGTTTCACAGCGCGATGGCAACCCCGAGATCTACATCATGAATGCGGACGGGACCGGCGCGACACGCATCACGAACGACCCGCAGGCCGATGGCCGACCCTCGTTCACACCCGACGGGCAGGCGCTGGTGTTTCAATCCTCCCGCACGGCGGGCAAGCAGCAGATCTGGATGGTGAACGTGGACGGGACGAGCCTCACGCAGTTGACGCGCGACTCGGTGAATTCGTCACCGGCGGCGTCACCGGACGGGCAGACCATCGCCTACGTGTCGACCCGCAACAAAGACTCGGACATCTGGCTGATGGGACGCGATGGCTCGAATCAGCGGCAATTCACGCGCTCGCCGCAGCAGCGCGAGTCGGAGCCCCGCTTCCTCCGCGACGGCACGTTGGCCTATCTCGTGGAGCGGCGTGAAGGGAATCGCACGGTGCAACAGGTGATGCGCGCCGATCTCGCGACTGGGGCAACGACGGCGCTTACGGGCATCGATCTCGCGATCGCCTCGTTCGCGGTCTCGCCCGCGGGCGATGTCCTGGCATTGGTGGTGAACGCCGAGCCGCAGAACCGCCGCAATCCCACCTATCGCGTGTACATCCAGCCGGTCAGCTCAGGCACCCCGATACCCGTGCCCACCGCGGGTACGGAGCAGATGATTACGCCGACATTCCGGCCGTAGCAGGGGCGTGCGCGCCTGCGTTCTCACCGCCGCCGGGGGCGGCGGCTTCGACAAACTCGAGATCACCGACGTTCCTGACGCACCCGCTCCCCGGGCGGGAGAGGTGCGCGTCGCGATTCGCGCGGCGGCGTTGAATCATCTCGATCTGTTCGTAGCGGAAGGCCTGCCCGGAGCAGTCAGAGAATTCCCGCATATCGTGGGCGCGGACGGGGCGGGCGTCGTGGAGACGGTCGGCCCCGGCGTCACGAGCGTGCAGCCGGGCGATCGCGTGCTCATCAATCCGGGCATCTCCGATTACTCCTGCGAGTTCTGCCGGGCGGGCGAGCATTCACTGTGCGTCAACTACCGGCTGCTGGGCGAACACCTCTCAGGGACGATGGCCGAGCTGGTGACGGTACCTGCGCAGAACGTGGTGCGGGGACCAAATCTCTCACCGGCGCTCACGTGGGCGGAGGCAGCCGCGTTTTCGCTCGTCACGCTGACGGCGTGGCGTATGCTCGTGACGCGGGCACAGCTCAGACCGGGAGAGACAGCGCTCATCTGGGGAATCGGCGGGGGCGTGTCCCTGACCGCGCTGCGCATCGCCAAGCTGGTCGGGGCGCACGTGATCGTGACGTCTTCGGACGACGCCAAGCTCGCTGCGGCGAAACAGCTCGGCGCCGATGTCACGCTGAATCATCGCACGCAGAAAGTCGCCCAAGAGGTCCGCACGCTCACCAACAAGCGTGGCGTGGACGTCGTGGTCGAGAATGTCGGAGCCGCGACGTGGGACGACTCACTGCGCTGTCTCAGACGCGGGGGACGACTCGTGACCTGTGGCGCGACGTCCGGGCCGCAGGCGAGTCTCGATCTGCGGCGATTGTTCTGGCATCACTGGACACTGATGGGATCGACGATGGGGAATGCGGCGGAGTACGCGGAGGTTGTGCGCCGGCTGGGAAAAGGCGAGCTCAGACCGGTTGTGGATCGTGTGTATCCGCTGTCCGATGCGCGAGTTGCATTCGAACGATTGGCAAAAGGAGAGCAGCTCGGGAAGGTCGTAGTGGAGTTGCCTTCCAGGGCCTAAGTGTTTAATTTTTATGAACTTAGCCATATTCTAACACAACCTGATACCAAACACCTGACACCGGAAACCGCCTTTTCATGACCGGTCCTAACGTCCGCGAACGCATTCT
>Ga0137418_10005144_pt1 | contig 11981 bp, 8 predicted proteins | sample CZODoug3_1_2_16f_FD_122242 | JGI IMG/M metagenome (GOLD analysis project Ga0137418, IMG submission 122242) | Vadose zone soil fungal communities from Angelo Coast Range Reserve, California, USA - CZODoug3_1_2_16fungal (Hybrid Assembly) | ecosystem: Environmental > Terrestrial > Soil > Vadose... | reverse complement strand
CCGTCATCAGTTCGGCATTGGTGGCAATGTCCAGTACTGGCGCGGACACGTCCTGTCCTCGTCGCGCGCGGCCGGCACCTGGATCGTCGACGGGAGCGCCACGGGCCTTGGCCTCGCCGACCTGCTGCTCGGCCGCGTCACGTCGGTGGAGCATGGTGCACAGCAGGATCTGCCGGTGCACAGCTGGTATCTCGGGTTGTACGCGCAGGATACGTGGCGCGCGACCAACCGGCTGACGTTCAACCTTGGAGCGCGGTGGGAACCCTACTTCGGCACGAGCGTCGACAACAACGCCGTCTACATTTTCGACATCGAGCGTTTCCGCCGCGGCGTCAAGAGCAGCGTGTTCGTCAACGCGCCCGCCGGTCTCATGTACCCCGGTGATGATGGTTTCCCGCCTGGACGGACCGGCCTCTACAAGCAGTTGGGGGACGTCTCGCCGCGGGTGGGGGCCGCGTGGGACGTCACCGGCGACGGCCGCACGGCGGTGCGCGCGTCGTACGCTCTGTCGTACGACTTCATGGCGGGCGACTATCACCAGATCAACTCTGCGGCGCCGCCGTTCGGCAACCGGTCGCTCATCACCGATCCTCCCGGACGCATGGACGATCCGTACGGGCATGTGGGCGGCGATCCGCATCCAATCGTCACCGATCGCAACACGGCGTATCCCGCGTTCGGCGCTTTCGGCACGATGAATCCCGACATCAACTCTCCGCGGGTGCAGAACTGGAACGTCACTGTGGAACGGCAGTTCGGCACCGCCTGGGGCGTCGCGGCGAGCTACCTTGGCAACTACTCGGACCGGCTGTGGTCGCAGACGGCCATCAACCCGGGCCTGTTCATGGGGCTCGGCCCCTGCACGTTGCGCGACGGCAGAACCTACCCGGTCTGCTCGACCAACGCCAACCTGAACGTGCGGCGCGCGCTGTACCAGGAAAACCCGCAGGAAGCGCGGCTCATCGGCGCGGTCGATCTCAACGACGACATCGGCTATCAGGAGTACCACGGGCTCAAGCTGTCGGCGCAGCGGCGCTCCGTGAGAGGAGTCAGCCTGAACGCCAACTACACGTTATCGCGCTGCACCGGCACGGACACGCCGAACACGTGGAATCAGATCAGCTCCGGATACACGAACCCGTACGACCCGGCGTTCGATGAAGGCTATTGCGATCAGGATCGCAGGCACCTGACGACATTGACCGCAGGCTACGAGACCGCGGCGATGGGCAACGGCGTGATCGGGGTACTGGCCTCGCGCTGGCGCTTCACCGGCATTCTCAATGCGCGGTCCGGCAACCGTATCAACGTCACCACCGGGATCGACAACGCGTTCACCGGGCAGCGGGACCAGCGGCCGAACAGGATCAGCAACGACGTCTATCCGAAGGAGCGGACGCTGACCAACTATTTCAATCGCGCAGCGTTTGCCCAGCCGGATCCAGGGACGTACGGCAACGAGAAGCGGAACGCCCTCGTGGGGCCCCATTTCTGGAACGTGGATCTGGCGGTATCCCGGCAGGTCGGCGTCGCAGGCATGCAGACGCTGGAGCTACGCCTCGAGACGTTCAATCTGTTCAACACGTTCAACTGGGGCGACCCCGGCGCGGACCAGGCCGCTGGTGGAACCATCGCCAATATCAACTCTGGACAGTTCGGCCGCATCACCACGCAGGCCGGCACGCCACGAATCATCCAGCTTGGAATGAAGTACGCGTTCTAACGGGATCGCTCGGAGAGAACCGATAGAGGTTCATTCCGAGCCTCCTCGCCAATGAGCTGATGAGAGGTAAATACGTGCGCGCGAGTATTCGACCGTTCTGACACTGGCACCGGCGAGCCATGCCGCCTACCGGCCAGAAGCGTATAATCCCGCGCTACGCAAACCCTTCGTCGGGTGCCGACCGGATACGAATCCTCGGTCTTATAGCGACGTCCTGATTCTTTTCGCCAGGGTGACTCGTTGACGCAAGGAGGATTCAATGTTCGTACGACTCGTCCGGCGGCTCGTCTCGGTTGGCGTCCTCCTCATCCTGCCGGCGCTCTCGTCCGCGCAGGAAGCGACACTCGGCGGCACCGTGGTCGATTCGACGGGCGGCGTGCTGCCCGGGGCGACGCTCACGGCTGTTCTTGAAGCGACAGGCAATACGTTCGAAGGCTCCACGGACGAGCGCGGCGTCTATCGCATCGCCGCCCGCGCCGGCGTGTACCGCCTGACGGTCAACATGCCCGGGTTCCGAAGCGTCAATCGCCCGGGCATCGAAGTGCTCGTGGGGCAGCAGGTCCTGGTCAATTTCGAGCTGTCGCCGTCGAACGTGCAGGAGTCGATCACGGTGACCGGCGAAGCGCCGCTCCTCGACGTCACCTCGTCGAGCATGGGCGGCAACGTCGATCCGCGGCAGACGCAGGAGCTGCCGGTCAACGGCCGCGACTGGATGGCGCTCTCGACGCTGGCGCCCGGCATGCGCGCCAACGCCACCGACCTCGGGCCGACCTCTGGCGAGCGGATGGGGAACCGCGAGTTCCAGCTCAACATCGACGGCCAGGAGGTGTCGGTCGCGCAGGGCGGCAACCGCGGTCAGCCGCGCTTCAGCCGCGACGCGATTGGCGAATTTCAATTCCTCTCGAGCCGGTTCGACGCCACGCAGGGACGCTCGACCGGTCTTCAGGTGAATGCGATCACGAAATCGGGCAGCAACATCTCGTCAGGATCGTTCTCCGGCTACTTCCGCGACGATGCCTTCAACGCAGCCGACTTCCTCGCGGGGAGCGTCCTGCCGTACTCGAATCAGCAGGTCAGCGCGACCTACGGCGGGCCCATTCTCAGGGATCGGCTGCACTACTTCGCCAACTACGAGTACGAGCGCGAGCCGGGAACGCAGACGTTCAACACGCCGTATCCCAGCTTCAACATCCAGCTCACGGGCACGCGTCGTACCGACATGGCGGGGCTGCGGCTCGATTACCAGTTCTCGCCGCGCATGCGCCTGATGACGCGTGGCAATGTGTTCAACTACACGAACCCGTACGAGGCACAGCAGACCGGGCAGCAGGTCGGTGGTCACCCGGCAGGCACGGAGAGCTTCACGCGGCACAGCGACGAGCTCTTTGCCACCCTCACGCAGGTCCTGGGAAACGGATTGGTGAACGAGATCAGGGGCGGCTTCAACGGCCACGTGTACCAGACGGGTAACTACACGCTTCGGCCCGATCACCCTCAGGCCGCCAACGGCATTACCTACGGCCACCCGCGCATTACGTTCCGGGGCTTCCAGATCGGCGGCAACGTCCGGACACCGCAGAACAGCAGCGCGAAAGTCTATCAGCTTCGCGACGACATGACGCTGTCGTTCAACAGCCGCGGGCGGCACGACGTGAAGCTGGGCGGGGAATACATGTACGCGATCAACGCCGCGTTCGGCTGTCTCTACTGCATGGGCGCCATCGATGCGCAGGGAGGACCGATTCCCGGCAACATCGAAGCGCTGTTTCCCGTGTGGAACGACGTGTCCACCTGGAATCTGGCCGCGCTCTCGCCCATCGTCCGCCGATACACGTTCGGCACTGGCCAGTTCCGCAATTCGCTGCCCGAGTACAACACGGCAGCGTGGATGCAGGATGATTGGCAGATCACCTCGAAGCTGACGTTGAACCTCGGCCTGAGGTACGACCTCGCCATGAATGTGTACGCGAATAAGGTCATCCTCCCGCCGATGATCACCGAGCCGCGTCCGAACGACACCAACAACGTCCAGCCGCGGTTCGGCTTTGCGTACACCCTGACCGATCGCACCGTCCTGCGCGGCGGCTACGGGCGGTACTACGGCGACCTCATCACGGGACCCGCCGGCCAGATGAACGCGCTGGCGAACACGGCGGTCGTGGACATTCCGAACGATGGCCGCGCCGACTTCCCGGCCAACCCGTTCAACGGGCCGTGGCCGACCAAGGCGCAGCTCGAACAGCGGTTCTGCTCAACCGCTCAAACGCCCACGTGCATCCGGCGTGACACTGGCGAAAACTCCGTGTCGCCCATCGCGGAGTTCACGAAGATGCCGTACGCCCATCAGGCGTCGATCGGCCTGCAGCATCAGGTGGCCAGCACGATGTCCGTCGAAGCCGACTACGTCTACGTCGGGGGGCGGGACGAGCGGTCAACCAGGGAGCACAACGGAACAACGTCAATCTGACCTACGATCCGGCGACCGGCGTCAACTATCCCTATACGGACATCAACCGGCGTCCCTTCCCCGACTGGGGTCCGATATACATGAACGTGATGGGAGGCCGCTCCAATTCGCACGGCCTTCAGACGGCGTTCACGAAACGGTTAAGCAACCGCTGGCAGGCGTCCGGGACTTACACCTTGTCATGGCTCAGTGACATGTCGGCCCCGGCCTTTAGTGGCACTCGGCCAGTGCCGTTCCGCGTGCAGCCGGATCTCGGGGGCGATTACGGGTACTCGGCGTCCGACCAACGTCACCGAGCGACGCTCAACGGCATCTGGCAGGTGGGTCGCGGGCTCCAGCTGAGCGGGTTGTACTTCTACGGCTCGGGGCAGCGCTACAACACGACCTACGGCGGTGACCTGCGCCTGTGCGGCCAGGGCTGCGATCGCCTGCGTCCGGACGGGACCATCGTGCCCCGGAACAACTTCGTCGGCTATCCTCTTCACCGTGTCGATCTGCGACTCCAGCAGCGGCTCAAGGTCGCCGGGCGGGTGTCGCTCGATGGGATTCTGGAGGCCTACAACCTGTTCAACCACGAAAACTTCGGCAACTACGAGGTGCGCGAGAGCAACGCGAACTATGGCAGGCCGATTCCTCTGCTCAGCCTCGTGTATCAGCCACGGATGCTGCAGCTCGGGTTCCGTGCGACCTTCTAGCAACCGCGTGCCAGTCGACAGGTAACAAAATTCTTCTCGCCTGCGCGCCCTTGCAGTCTCCAGGACACGCCGCGTCCAACTGCGCTCGCGCGAGCGTTGAGCGTTGGGCCCTGTTTTTTATAAGCGGACCAGCCTCACGATAACCAGGTTCTCGCTTCGAATTCCGCGGCCCGGACGCGAGGGCGCCGGGCTCACGGCGCGGTCGGATTGTCGGACGAACAGCCAACGGCGAGCGCGGCGTTCCCCTCGCGCAGGTGCGCGATCTCCTCGGTCACGCGTCGATTACGACGACCGAGCGTTACGACAATCAGAAGCTCGAAAACCCGCCGCGCGCGGCAGCACGTGTCGAGAGCGGCAAGCGCTTCGATCCAACACCGCGGGGTGCGGCATCACCGTCAATCTGTCAAGTCTTTGTCAAGAACGGCCCTGATCACCCTCTCCCCGATGACTCCGAAGGAGGGGTCGGAGACCGCAACTAACTCGCAGGACGATCAGGATTTAGAGATTTGGCTGGGAGGCAGGGATTCGAACCCCGATAACGGCGTCCAGAGCGCCGTGTCCTACCGTTGAACGACCTCCCAAAGGTGTTGCGGCGCTTCGATTGCGCGCCGCGCTGCGGCGGGAAACACGGATTGTACAAAGAAGAAGCGGCCAGGCGCAAACGCGCCGGCCGCCTGGAATTGAAAGTGCCGCGAGGATGAACGAGCTAGCGAATCTGCTCGTCCGAGTTGTCGTCGCGCGCTGACATGTCGGACGTCGATGCCAGGTTCTGCGTGCTCTCGCTTCCCGTCAGCTCGCTGCGCCGACGATGACTGGCCATGCCCCCCTTGCGGCCGGCCTCGCGCGCCTCCTCGCTGGTCCACTCGTGGGCCGTGCCCTTCTGGTGGGCGGCCTTGCCGCCCTTACTGGCAATTTCGCGCTGTTTCGCGCGGTCCATCGAAGCGAATCCGCGATCCTCTTTAGCCACTCTGACCTCCTGCCAATCACTCACACTGCCCGCTCGAATGCGGGCCTCCGCGTTCGCGGCAGTGGGGCTGCAACGGAGGTGCCACGGCTCAAGTGGTAATTTCGGTAACCCTCAGCAATAAAGGAACTTATCTACTCACATTTCCTCAAACGCCTTTCGGCGGCACCGCGCCGCACAGCCGGTCCCGACCGCCGATCGCACAAAATTCCTGAACGAAATCGCTAGTTTCGCGTGTCGAGAAACGACGCGAGCCGGTCGAGCCGCGCGAGCGTCCGGTCGCGGCCGAGCAGTACCAGCACCTCGAATATGCCCGGACTGGCCGTGCGTCCTGTTACCGCGACGCGCGTCGCGTGGATAAGAGGTGCCGCTTTAATGTCCTGCTGTTCCGCTGTCCGTCGCACCACGGCTTCCACATGTTGCTCGTCAAATGGCACCACCTCGCGCAGCGCCTGTGCGAGCGCGTTCACATGTTGGGCGAGTCCCGCGACTCCGAGGTGCTTCCTGACGGCCTCGTCTTCGTACTCGACCGTTTCCGCCAGGAACGGCCGGGCCTGGTCGACGAAGTCGGTCAATCGCTTGGCGCGCGGCTGCAGCAGCGCGAGCAGCCGCAGCAGCCATTCGGTCGCAGGCGTCGCGGCGGGCCAGAGTCCCTCGCGCACCAGCAGCGGCACCACCGCGCGCGCGAGCGGCTCGACGGACATCCGCGCGATGTACTGCCCGTTCATCCAATCGAGCTTCCCGACGTCGAACACCGCGTTGCTGCCCGTGATGCCCTCGAGCGTGAAGCTCGCGATGAGCTCGTCGCGTGACAGGATTTCGCGATCGTCTCCCGGCGACCATCCGAGCAGCGCGAGGAAATTGACGAGCGCCTCCGGCAGATAGCCCTGCCGCTCGTACTCCATCACCGACGTCGCGCCATGGCGCTTGCTGAGCCGCTTCTTGTCGGCGCCGAGAATCAGCGGCACGTGCGCGAAGACCGGAAGCCGCGCGCCGAGCGCCTGGAACAGCAGCACGTGCTTCGGCGTGTTCGAGATGTGATCGTCGCCGCGCACTACGTGTGTGATCTTCATCTCCCTATCGTCGGAAACGACGGAGAGCTGGTAGGTGGGCTGGCCGTCCGATCGCAGGAGAACGAAGTCTTCGATGTTGGCGCCGTCGAACTCGATCGGGCCGTGGACGAGGTCGTCGAAGCGCGTCGCGCCCTCGGGGACGCGAAAGCGAATCGCTCGCGGCACGCGGGCGCGTTCGCGCGCAGCGATCTCGCCGCGAGTCAGCGAACTGCATGTGCGGTCGTACCGCCACGCGGCGCCGCTTTGCTCAGCGGCGTCGCGCTTCGCCTTCAACTCTTCGGTCGTGCAATAGCAGTAGTACGCATGACCCTGCGCCACAAGCTGCGCCGCCATCGCGCGATGGCGATCGAGCCGCTCGGACTGGAAATACGGCCCGAACGAACCGCCAATCTTCGGGCCCTCGTCCCAATCGAGGCCGAGCCATCTCAGGCCGTCGAGAATGCCGTCGACCATCTCCTGGGACGAACGCTCGACGTCGGTGTCTTCGATGCGGAGGACGAGGACGCCGCCGAGCCGGCGGGCAAAGAGCCAGTTGAACAGCGCGGTGCGCGCGCCGCCGACGTGCAGGTAGCCTGTTGGAGAAGGAGCGAAGCGAACGCGCGGAGCCATTCGGCAGGAAAAACTGGCGGTGGGGCAGGGATTCGAACCCTACGACCGCGTGTTTCTCACGTGGTGATGGCGCGCGACTTCTGGCGACAAGGGTTCGAGTTCCAACGGTTTACCAGCTTCTCATCATCTACGGCAGTTCTGTAGGTCCTCGCTATTCTACCGATTTGAACGCGGTCGAGCGCGACCTGATCACGCAGGCGCTCACCGAGTGTGCCGGCAACAAATCGCAGGCCGCAGCTCGACTCGGCATCTCGCGCACGCAGCTGTACGTCCGGTTGCGCAGATATCAGCTCTCCTGAAGGCCCCCGGATTCGCCCCGGCGAGACGCCGTTCGGTCTGTGCACAAACACCCAGTTGTTCATTGGTGTGCAGTGCCTCGCCAGCCAATCTCCGCGTTTTGCGCGATTCAGAGACATCGGTGTCAGGTACCGTCCTTGCCTTGCGATTCCAGCAGGTAGGCTCGACTGTGACGAAGACGATGTATCCAGTCGAGCGGCTGACGTCGATGTCACGTTTTCCGCGAACTGTCCGGTCTTTCGTAGAGATGGTGCGAAATGAGCCGCGTCCCGGTCACTCGACACGGAAGAACGATCGGCAACGCGCAACTGGAGTCGACAATGAACAAAGATAAAGTCGTCTATTGGACCGCCACCTCGATTGTGTGTGCGGTGATGGTGTTTAGCGCCATCAACTTCAACCTCAAGAATCCCATCGGCCCCATGAAAGGCGCGTTCGTCCATCTGGGGTACCCCGATTACTTCAGGATCGAACTGACTGTCGCAAAAGCACTCGGCGTCCTGGCACTCTTGATGCCTGGCATCCCAGTCAAGGCAAAAGAGTTCGCATACGCGGGTTTTGGGATCACCTTGATCTCAGCCAGCATTGCTCACTTTTCTGTCGGCGATCCATGGGTCTTCGTCATCGATCCGCTGTTGTTTTTCGGAGCGTTGGCCACATCGTACGTGTACTTCACCAGGCTCAATCGACACGAGGCCGATCGGCGTCGCATCACGGACGTGATCGAGCAGCATTCAACCCCGATTCACTCGATGAGAAGGCCGGCGTGAACGCGCCATGAGCAGCGACTCCGAGAAGATTTTGTCCATGAACCTGCGAACCTGAGCGACACGCCGTTCGAGGTGATCGCCGTGGAGCTGAAAGGCTGAGCGCCGCGGCCCCAATGGGGCGTCAGGACGTTCCTGGCGCCCTTCCTCGCGCCGCTCGATTCGACATCGACACGGGATCCATGTTCACGATCTCTGCCGACACAGCGAGCACGAGGATGCCGAAGGAGTGGATCGTCGACGGATCAGACCGTTCTAGTGGATCGTCAGCTTCTGCACCCTGAAATTGCCGACTTCGCCGACATACAGCGTGTTTTCGCCGCGGCAGTCGATCGCGTTGACGGTGCCGAACTCCTTCAGCAGTTTGCCGGCCCTGCCGAACCTTCCAATCATCGATCCGTCGAGGCGCATCTTGTAGATTTCGCCGGCCGTGTCGAGGTCGTTCGGCGGATTGGAATTCGAGACGTACATGACCTGGTTTGCGGCCGTCGTGATGCAGATGGCCTGGGCGTTGCCGACGTTCTTGATTTCGGTCTTGAAGGTGCCGTTGTTGTCGAACACCTGGATGCGCATGTTCCCGCCGTCAGCCGCGTACACGTTGCCCTGCGCGTCGACGGCGATGCTGTCGACGCTGGCGAACTGGCCGGGCGCGGTGCCCTTCTGGCCCCATGACTTCACGAACACGCCGTCCTTCGAGAATTTGGCGACGCGCGCGTTGCCGTGGCCATCGGCGACGAAGACATTGCCCTGCGCGTCCCAGGCGACGTCCGTCGGACGGTTGAAGAGGTCCTGCTGCGCTCCCGCGCCGGGAGCACCACCACCTCGGCCGCCTCCGCCTCCGCCTCCGCCTTCGCCGCCACCGCCCGGCCCGCCCGCGCGCGGCGGATTCTGAATCGCTTCCGCCTTGCGCCCGAGGAGAAACACGATGCGGCCCTGCGGATCGAATTTCATGACCATGGCCGACATCTCATCGACGACCCAGAGGTTGTCCTGGGGATCGACGCGAACCTGCGCGGCAAACAGAAACCCGTAGAGCCCCTGGCCGATTTCGCGCGTGAATTTCCCATTGCGATCGAACTGAAGCAGCCGCGATCCGCCGTGCGCGAAGGGCCGCGCCGTTCCCATCGATAGCGTCGGATGGCCGGTGCGCGTGTACACAAAGACGTCACCGCGCGAATTGGTCGCGACGCCACCGACCTCGCCGAGATAGATGTCGTCGGGCAGCACCAATGGCGTGGGCGCCGAGTCGAAGTTCAGCGCTGGCGCCGCGTTCTGGGCGGAGAGCGGCATGGCGGTCACGACGGTGGCGGTCAACAGTGCGTAAATGGAGCGCCTCATCGACGTTCTCCTCCCGCGGTGCGCGGCGGTGTCGGCTGCAGAATGTATTTCTGCACGCGCCACGATTCGATTTCGCCGAGGATGAGCTCGTTGGGGTTGCGGCAGTCGATCTTGTGGACAACCTGAAAGCCGGGCGCGATTTTGCCGGGCTTACCGAACTTGCCGAGGATCGTGCCATCCAATTCCGCCTTGTAGATCTCCCCCGTGTTTTGCCACGAGCCCGGCGGATTGCCGTTCGGGTTCGAGTTGGAGAAGAAGACGTACTGATGCGGTCCGGCGGAGATGCATAAGGTCCATCCCGTGCCGAGATTGGTAATTTCTCTGATCGGTTTCAGATTGTTGTCGAGCTCTTGATAGCGGTTGTTGGTCCGGTCGGCTACCCATACGTGACCGCGCCCATCAACTTGGAGACCGTGCGGCAGGTTGAATTCGCCGAGCTCCTTGCCCGCCTTCTCGCTGCCGACCTGCGCGACGAAGCGGCCGTTCTTGTCGTACTTCACGACGCGATTGTTGCAGTATCCATCGGAGACGAAGATGTTGCCCTGCGGATCGAAACCGACGTCGCTCGGGCGGCAGAGGATGTACTTCTGCGCCGGCGGGTTCGGAGCAGACGGCGATACGACGGGCCCATCGACCGCCGGGGGCCTGCGGCCGATCACCATCAGCACCTTGCCGTCCGGGCTGAACTTGGTGACCAGGTTGGTGCCTTCATCCACCGTCCAGATGTTGTCGTCTTTATCGACGCGGACCGAGTGCGCGAATTCGAAGCCGTAATAGCCCTTGCCGATTTCCCTGATGAAGTTGCCGTTCTTGTCGAATTCGAACAGGCGCGTCGTGTCGCGGCGGTGATAGACGAAGATGTTGCCCTTCGAGTTGGTGGCGACGGCCACCGCTTCGCCCAAGTACTCTCCGGCCGGAAGCTTGAGGAAATTCGGGACGGAGGTGAAGGGGATGTCCGGCACGCCCGTGATCGTCGCCTTCTGCTGCGCGGACGCGGAACCGGCCAGGAGCAGGACCGCGGCGTACGTCGAAAAAAGATGTCGGGTCATGGACGGGAGACTATACCAGGGCTCGTGTAGGTTCAATCACGACTATCAAAAGAGCGTATCCTGACAATCTGATGCTCCAGGTCTGCCGCGGCGTCTGGCGACGTCCGGGCGCGGTGAAGAAAGGCGTTGCAGCGTTCGCGGATGCCGCCGCGAACAGGCAAATGGGGCGGCGGGCGTCGCCGCGGTCGTTGCAGCGGGCATCGTCGAAGAAACGATTCGCCGATCCTGTACGAATCGGACGGCGGGCCAGACGCGCGCGCTCGCCACCGGATACAGGTGCGAACCAGGCGATGCGCCTGTGGTGCAGACGCTCAGGCGCCGCCACGCCGAGCCGATCCGCTGCTGGGCCTGGGACGTCCCCGCGTTCCGCGACATGCCGGCGATGAAGCTCACCGCCGAGCGGAGCAGGGTGACGCTTCTCCGCGCGTTCAGGTACGGCATCGATCTGAAGGGACGCGCGACGAAGCAGCACGAAGGCGCCCACCCGTCGCCGTTGCAGCGCGCGCTGTCGGCGCACGCCTGCGATGTCGCGGCGAACGCCGAATTCCAGTTCGTCATTTCTGTTCACCGCGGCGTCAGAGGTGCAGTTTCCTGCGAGCGCCAGTCAGGCGCGGTTGACGAGAGCAAATCGCCCTGTGGCTTTTCTCCGCCGTAGACCGTCGACTGTGTGTCGCGTGCTGTGGATCGCGGCCGCCGCGGCGCTGGCGCCTTCAGCCGCCGCCGCCGATCAGCTCGTGCTCGCGGTCACCGACGCCCGTGACTGCGCGCTGATCGGCGCGTCGGTCGTCGCGCGGAACACGACCAGCGGCGTCGAGTACAAAAAGAAATCCGATGGCGGCACGTTCGCCCTCGATGTTCCGGCGGGCCCGTATGTGGTATCGGTGTCGCGGCCGGGATTCGACGACCGGACGGAAAGCGTGCGAGTTCCCGCCGCGACGCCTCGGCAGATCTCGCTGAGGCGCAATCGGGTGATCGTGATCACGAGCCCTTCGGAGCGCT
>Ga0137418_10005143_pt1 | contig 11981 bp, 13 predicted proteins | sample CZODoug3_1_2_16f_FD_122242 | JGI IMG/M metagenome (GOLD analysis project Ga0137418, IMG submission 122242) | Vadose zone soil fungal communities from Angelo Coast Range Reserve, California, USA - CZODoug3_1_2_16fungal (Hybrid Assembly) | ecosystem: Environmental > Terrestrial > Soil > Vadose... | reverse complement strand
CGTCACGGGCTCACGGCAATCGAAAAAAAGGTGCTAGTGCCATTACATTTGTAAACGGCTTATCACATGAATGAGCCTCAGTGAAAATTGACTCTGATTAGATCAGTAATTGGGTCATTTTTCAAGTTAGACCGGTAATTTGGTGCTTCTATTAGCCCCGATGGTTACTGATCTGCCTTGAGAAATGGCCCATTTACTATATTTTCCCGATCCAATCAGATCCACTTTTGACTGGGAATGAGCAATGAATGATTAGAAGTAAATTGAGTGAATGCCGATGAGGGACGATTGCGGAAGAAGCGATGACGACATGAGACGACACGGAAACGACGGTCAGTAAAGCCACCGTGACCGAGCTATACAAAATGAAATTCACACGGTAAACCAAAAAACTATAAATTTTCAGGCTCAGATTAAAGACGACTCCTTAGTAAACTAAGGACTCGTAACATCCCATTTTGATAAATCGAAGCGCTACCCCATATATCATTTAAGTTCCAGCGCCATCCATTTCCCGCCTCCAATATCTACGCCTAAACTTCTCATCCCATCTGGTTTTTCAAAACTACATTTCTTGGTGCACTCTTTCCCTTTCCCAGATGCCTTGCAAGACAATGTAATCGTTGATCCCTCCCTTGTCGGTTTAGACCAGGAATTCTTTGAGCTGCATTGAGGGCAAATGAGTGCAGGTCGGGTCCCCCATGGACAGAACTCATCGTGCGCAAACAAATATTCGATGGCGTGTATAGAGTGATGAGCGATGGCCGGGAGTCCAGCAGGGAGAAACAGCGTGGTATGCTTCGGATAAATGTGGATTATGCCGCTATTGTGAAAAAACTCGGCATGGGACATCGAGGATAAGATGATCTCCATAGAATCGTTCAAAGTTAAACCATTTGTCAGCATCAGTCGAGCGTAGACGAAGATGAACTCAGCAGTGAGAGTGGCATGTAGTCGAGGTGCTGTGAAAATGAGGACATTCTCCAATGATAGCCTACAGAAAGCATCAGAATTGACCAGCATCTGATACGTAATTTAAATACTGCTTACAACGAAACAGAGGCAATAAATCGTCCAAAGCTCGCCTTATTGTGAGAAAATTCTCCAGCCATCACAAAAATAGTAGCTTTCCGGGTATGGAGGTAAGAAACACAGGCCTCTTGGAAAAGCATCGGCAAAAACTTGCAAGGTTTCAGCAAGTGAATAATTTAATCATATTTAACGACCTACATCGTCTGCCGCTGCTGAATCTCTAATTGAAATTTGAAGCTCACCAGTACGTTCATCTGACACGGTACTGATGAAAATCACAACACGCTGAAACTCTGATCTAATAAAGAGAACATTCAGCAGTGAGGCAAGCATCGAGTCCACTGTATTAACTTACGAGAGGAGATCTTCCACAAGGGCCACCATGGTCTCATTATGGGTGTTCGCTGCCTCAGTGTTTTCAATGTTGAATTCCACTTCATGATACTGCACTTTGTCGCATAGAACTTCTCGCAAATAGTGGAACATAACGACTGCAGGGCAGCCAGTGGTTGGAATTCCTGATAAAAAGAGATGTATAATCACAAGAGAAGTCTCAAGAACAGTTGGAAGCGATTTGGATTTCGTCCTTCTAGGGCTTCGTATTCCCAGTTCGGTATTAAGTTCATCCAGAGAGTCCCAAGAGGAGTCAGATGAGGGCGTAGGAGGATGTGAAGCATTTAGTGGCTGTATGGAATCCGTAATGAATGGCCCATGCTCTGAAGTACGATGCCGCATTGAAGTAATGTCATGATCCAGTTCTTTTGGGCTGTGGACACGTCAGACAACCGGCGATCATTTGCATTGGTGTACTTACATTTGTGGAGCATCGTCCCTTTTCGCATGAGAACGCTTCTCTCTCATGTACGCGGCCTTCTTCGCCCTGACTGCTTCTTGGTTTCTAAACGATTCGAACGACTCGTTGTTGGTATAAAATGAAAAACATCAACATGAACGTACTTGGCATAATATCGCCGAGAAGCCTCTCGGCTCCGTTGCGCTTGTTTCTCTAACTTGGTAGTCATGCTAGTAAATAGACAGGAGCACTGAAATTCAAGCAAAGGGTTGTAGTGCTCTGCGAAAATTGTGGGAGAAGACAGCCTCCTTCCGCATGCAGAAGGTTCCTCATCAGCTGATAAGGAACAATTATGAGTCACGGATGAGGAACATTTTAATTCTGCATCTGAATCTTTCCCCCGTTGCGGTAGCTCACTGCGATCTCATTATTCCCTGCGCAATCTTAAAGAAGCACAATACTTCATTTCCTGTGCGACTTGACGGAATTACACCTTGTCACACTCTGTCACACCCTGCCAGGCATATAGTATCGAAAACGAGATTCTACCTTATGTATGGTAGAAGTCGCCTAAAACCAGTTTCATAATTGTGTGCACGCGAAGGTATCTAAAGTCTTTGGAATTCAATGCAGTCAGGATTGTTGTGAAGCACAGAGTAGGACTGGAACTAAGTTGTGAACGACATTGTTATGTCACATGGCAGGTAATAAACCTCGGCAGTGTTTGATTCTCACTATTCTTGGTTCCGTTATTTTCCAAGTTATAATTACTACAAAACTCCACCTCATCAAGCTCCTGTTTGAATAAACTTAGAGAACTTCTGGCGTTCAATTGGCTGTGTTTGGACTAGAATATTCCAAACGGGTTAAGTCGGCCGCACGGGTGGTAAGAAAATTTTAGCTGGTTTCCACACTTGACGTTGCTCTGCGATGCACAAGCGCAAGAACAGTTCAGAAGTGTATCCTCACACAGGAAAACGGCAAATCCATACAGCACCGCATGAGCAGTCTGAAGACATACCACATGTTGAAGCTCCTGGTCCCAGCTTGGCACCTCCCACATACACGACTGCTTTTGCAATTCGAACAGAATCGTCTTTTTCACCTCACCACTTCCCCACTGCTGTTGATATTGCAAACCACCACTCAGAGACACCTGCTACCGAGTCTTCTCTCCCGTCCGTGAATGAAGCTTCCATAGTTTCACACAAGACGTCGGTAGTAAGCTTAGGTCCTGTCAGGTCGAAAATTCTCAAATTGCGAAATCGACTGGAACAGGACAAAGGGGCCTCCTCAGACACTACTTGGCAGAATACAATTTCAGATGCCGCTTCCCCGTATATTACTACGCATAGTGTCCGAAATAATGTTCAAGGACACTCGGCGGACCATTTACTGGCAAAGGATCTGCCTCACTCTCGCAAAAACGGCACGAACACGGATTCCACTTTGATACCCAAATTTCCTAAATCACGTTTGGTCATCGAAAGCGGGACGAAGGAAGGGGATATTGATGCCCCTCCCATTCTCATCTACGATGAAAACGATGACGATATCACTACCCATTTCGATTTTCACTATACTGACCAAGTATTGCATGGAGAAGGCGTCCCCGTATCAAACTTAAAATTATTGCAAGGCTGCAACTGTGATGGAGTTTGCGACCCGCGCTCGAAGGAGTGTCAATGTGTTGCCAGGCAGAGCAAGCATGTTCCGGGAAGGACTGGGTTTGTTTACAACAAGATGGGTCAGTTGATCGAAAAACTTCACTACCCTATCTTTGAGTGCAATACCTTTTGCACATGTGGAGAGGAATGCAAAAATAGAGTAATTTCTCTCATTAATCTGTTAGAATTTATAGACGCTGATATATCATCTCAGGTTGTTCAGCAAGGGCGAAAATGCATGGTGAACTTGGTAAGAACACAAAATAAAGGATTGGGTGAGTCTAATTGCATCGAAATTGCATGGTTTGTTGATGTCGCATTTTGCGTTTGTAGGAGTATTTTCTGGATTCCAAAAGATCCCAGCCGGGACCTTCGTCGGGATATACTCGGGGGAGCTTCTCACCGACTCTACAGCAAAATTTCGTACTTCGTGAGTGTCGGATTTTCATTCTTCGGAGGTCCGAGCTTACTAAATTTATCTCATGTTACGGAAGGACGTATATCTTCTCATTGGATCCATATTATCTACAGGAAGGGAATTCTGATTGGAAGGTGAAGTATGCGGTAGATGCAGGTAATTCAGGAAATGTAAGTGGGCTGAACATATTATAGCCGAAATACACTGATACGTTTGTAAATGCACAGTTTACACGTTTTATTGTGAGTCCGGCCCTACGGAAGATATTGTTGTAGAAATCATATATCTCTGTGCAGAATCACTCCTGCGAACCGAACTGCTTGGTTACATACTGTTACATTGACGAAGGCGACTTGGAGAAGCCTCTCATCGCCATCTTCACCAGAAGGGACATCCCCCCTCGCAGCGAGATTACTATCTCCTATTTCGGCATAACTAGCGAAATAGATGATGACGATAGTGAAGACAAAGAAACCAATGAGGATGGAGAGGTAGGAACATGTTATATTATGGAATTCCAAGTTGACGATGTTACCAAAATGCAGATGGATGAAGCAGAAGAAAAAAATCGTTGTCGGTGCGGTTCCAGAGGATGCAGGGGTTTCATCTTCAGTAAACCTCAGTAGAAATACTAGGGCTTGGATGGACTTGGAAACAAAGCCCATCATGACCTGCCAATAACATTATCTCAAGAACAAGTCAAACAACGCTAGATAAATGAATGCGAGTAATGAAGCACATTGATATAATGAAGCAAAATTTCAAGTGTGGTGTCTATCAATTAAAATCATGTTACATGTGATGATGATGATCAGCAAAAACCTGGGTCAGCTAGGTAGCCATTGTAAAAGGATTTGTGATATGTACAAATATGGCATCGTCTGCCAAAGCGTGGCAAAGCGTGGCAAATCGTGGCAGAACGCGTATCACTTAGATTTTTTTGCCTCTTGTTACATTTCGTGACAACGACAAGTTACTTTTCTCCCGTGCACTTTCTGTCATGACGGAACTCGTCTTCTCCACGCGCACATTCAAGCACAAAAAAAATTCCGTAAATTTTTCTGTTTACCGTGGCCAGAAGTGTCCCAGCGGGGATGACGGAAAGCTGGGGGATGTATTCTGTGAGGGTGACGAGGTGTGGATGAAGGGAAAGAACGGTTGGGAGAAATATGAGATGAATGAAATAGAAAGACAAAGGGATCGTCATCCGGAATACAAGCAACACGTACTCAACATCAAGGAAGGGCATTGCAGTTGGAAGAGCCTAGCCACATTGAGATCAGTTAGAGCCCGGGAGGAAGGTGCTGGTGAAAAAAATCTGCGTAAGAACAAAATTATGCATGAAAACGCATCTCCTTTGCCCCCTCTGGCATCGTCATCTAGGGAATTGTCATCACTGCTTGATAAAGGTTAGTCTAAAATCCTGTGGTGGAAGATTTTTCTGCTAAAAAATTTGGTTTAGGTCTCCCTCATTCACTCAACGATTGGTTGAAGGTCCTATGCAAACGTTGGACAGAACCTCCACTCGCCTCGTTTCCCCACTCAGCACAAGGTTCACGGATATTCGACGCGCTATTAAGTCTCTCTCACGAGATACCATTATTCCCAACAATGGAAGCAACGCAAGAAATATATTCAGCATTTCGTGTTCCAACCATGGAACACATCATCACGGATATTATAACTCTTCCTCAAGATACTCTTGAAGTCATTGATGTTGCAGCTGATTCGATCATCCCCGGATTGTCAAAGGCCGCCTTCATAGCAGCCATGATAATGTCCCATTCCGCAGAATGGACCCCATCCTCACGGATGTACAGTATACACTCTCTTCCATGCCAGCCTTCCGGGACGCTCCAATGTCAGCTCAAAATCCCGAATACCTTCAAGGACAGAGCCATAGTGGAGACAGATGGGAGGGTACCTCGTTGGGTTTCGTCCGTGTGTCCTGCAGGGACATTGACCAACATTCACGTCGATTATCATGGCTCAGCACAACTCATGGTAAACGTCACGTGCGACAAGCTCTGGCTCCTATGGCCGCCCACCGAATCAAATCTCCTCTGGTGGAATTCGCGTCACACTCGTGTATCTCACGGCGACACAGTCTGCGACGCTATAGCCCAACTTGAAGGGCTGGAGCTTCTGCATGCAAATGGATCACAATCTTTCGTACTTCCCCCATATCACTTCCATGCCGTCCTGACTTTCGAAGCGAGCGCACATTTGGGAGTGACGCTGTGGGGCTTTCCCTGGTGGGATACATCTCGCAGAGGAGTAGAGTGGGAGATTCAATGGGCTTCAAACCACTCGAAGAACGGATTTTCATCGGAAATGGCAGAAGGAGTTTTGAATGCCATCCAAGATGAAAGTTTGAAGTACTGGACGGAGGTTATAAACCGGTTCCCCAAACACGAGCTCGCGGAAACTGTGAAGAGTTGGCTGATATCCATGAAGGCCAATATACAGGATGTACTGGCTGCCATCCACGCGTCGGTTGAAACTGGGAAACGAAAAAGGTCAGGGCGGACGGAGAGTTCTAAGAAGCGGCGTAATGATTAGATGTATAATAGAATTCAAAAAGTATCAATGTTGAATCAGTTAACCATGTTTGACTTGGGAAGACCAGATCACTGAAAGTCCGTGAATATGGATCACTTGCTAAGTGATATGGCATGACGGATTCACGAAGGACGGAGCCGTGCTCCACCCATGACGCCAATGAGAAAAGTAGGGTGAACCGAGTTCCTGTGAAGCCGAATAAGGTCCAACCAATAACTAGTGAATCAGTGCAGGACTTACTCATCCATAAAACGAGTATGATTAGTTTACGAAGCTAGAGCTGTGTACCATTGGTACAAAAATAGGTGTTGAGTGATTACCAGACAGACCTGCATGGCCATATCCATCAGACACAGCTTGCCCTCCTTCTTCACAGTCAGACCGGAAATCAGAAATTAGTTGTGGCAGTCAGAAATAATATCAGAAATGGGTTGTGTAATAATACCGAATGGCAATCAGAAATGAGTTGTGGCAGTCAGAAATAATTGAACGGGTTCAGGAATAAGATAGTTAGCTACAGGCCAGAATATATTTATACAACGGACATTGATAGAAATACATATGTGGAATACAAAAATCACAGCAGGTATGAGAAAACTAGAAGGAGCATCATAATCATTTGAGCCCCAGTGGTGGCAGTGTTACAGCTGAAGTGCTGACATGTGACATGTGACATAACAGACATCGACGAATGTTCCGTGAAACTTCCTTTCTCACCGTCATCATCCTTTGAGGCCATGGACCGCATCAACAACTTCACCAGCACAGATACGGGTACCAGACTGTACGGCAACGCTACAATCGAAGATATTTTCTGTAAGGAAAATTATTGTATCCTCTTAGTAGTGGTTAACATCGCCACTCATATCCTACGCAGCCTCGAGACGAAAGGACTTATATGACATGATCGAGGCGAAAAATCTACCTGCTTGTATCTATGTTCTGGCTTCCAAAAGAATCCTCTCCAGTACAAGGCTCCCCAGAGAAATACCAGAATTCCTCCGTTTATTGCAAGATTTCGATATGGTTCGCAGGAACCTCGTTGAGATTTCGAAGAAGGCTCTGTATGACCACGAAGCATATATTGACCATAATCAATTCCTAAAACTGGATGATGTTGATGCAATAAAAAATTTGGCTAGTGATGAAGTCGACAAAGCCTACCGGGTTCTGTACGTTGAATTGGTGGCTGGATTTTGCCAACTTGTGAGTTTTTCTCGCACATTCCGCAGTCATGACATAGGCTGAAGTGAATAAGTACATATTTTACCTTTATGATGCACCAGAAGCCCACCTTCTCCCAGTCTGTATGAGTGATTTATATCCTGGACTTCGCTCCGAGCAGCGTGATGTTTTCAGTCCATCCAATGCTTTTGACTGGCAGTTCTCGGACGGAGAGCTGAAACGGTTGGATGTATCCCAGAAAGCATCTCTGAAGTTCATTGAGGATGCAGATAAGTGGGAGTTGAGTCGTCGCAAATACTGGGAGGAACACAAGTACGTAATCCTCGTGATGGAGGTTTCGGATGTATGTCTGACACTTTATGGTAAGTCTTCCACCAGAATCGTTCTTTGGGGGCGAAAAAAACACCACATTCCACGAAGATTTTTCTAGAGCATTCAAACCTCCACGGGACGTGGAACAGCTAATCGAGATAGCCAAGTCAATTGTGAGACAAGTGCGGGAAATGGACGAGACATTAAGACAGGCATTTGGTGGGGAAGAAATCCCTCGAAAATATGTGTTTCTCAGAACACATTAGTCAGATTTCGGGTTATTTTTGATATACATGTGGGCCGCCTCGTAAAACTACAAGGCAGGCAGGAGGCCTGGTGTATCCAGAAGAGCCATAACTTAGGTGGACCAAACCAGCGCCAAAGTGCTTACAAAATCTGTCAAAACAATGGCCTAACAAAACCACTGCACCTTCTAATCAAATTGTCAACTAGGGCATAACTTGAGAGCCATAATGAATAGGTATTGTATTGAACAAAGCCACGCGGCTCTACGGTCCGCCCAGCCACCGTGCGTTCCCGCGATCCTACCTTCTGTCACCACCATCATCATCAATAACGCCAACACAGATGGCCAGCGCCGACATCTCGAATATGAAACGCAGTGGTATCAGCAAGACGATGTTTGAATCCGTCTGGCACGGCAAGGGCGACGAAGAGGAACACGGCAAGTTTTTGGCATCGTTACCTGAACAGAAGGTGAGTAGTTAGTTATCAGGCTGATGACGAACCAAAGTGTGACCATGACATAAAGTGCGGGCAATGCATTGGGCGTGGACAGGTAGTGGAATGCAGGGGGTTTAGCCCACTGGGTTGTCTACCCTGCGCCGAAGCAGGCATCGATGGATGCACTCAGGTGATGGCATTTCGAATCTGGAACACCATGAGCATGTTCAATCTATCGATCTCGGAGGTTGGATACCTGATGGAGAAGTACATTGCTAAGGATGAGGCCAGCAGTATTGAAGGTGAGAGAGACAACGGTGAGCCGCGTGGATCATCCCAGGGGTCCGGGGGTCCGGGGAATGGGGAGGCAGGAAAGAAACCGCTGGCGATCGACGAGATGAAGGATATGCTGGCAAAAAAGGATCAGGAGATAGAGCAGATGCGTCAGCTGTTGGCAGGCTGGGGTGGTTTGGATGGGTTGAGGAAACGCCTGGAAAAAACCAAGGGGCAAATGGGATGGGAAAGGATCAGGAAATTAGAGGATGCACTGAAGAAGCGGGGGGAGGATCTCGATCGCGCGAGGGAGAGATTAGGCGAATACAAATCGACCTTCGAGTCATTACAACAGGAAAGCCTGGAGAGGCTAAGGGCCGTCGAGATGGCAATCACAAAGCTGGACGAATTCATCGCTTACCCCCACCCCGATCGTCCCGAATTTGAGGACAGGGAGATCAAAGTCCTTCGAGGGAAATTTGCGGCCCTTTGGGAGACTGATCGCGAGCAATGGGCCAGTCGGTTGTTGGGGACGTATTACCCCATAATGTCGCCCAATCACAAACTCGGCGACGGATGCTCTGAGTATCTCTGAGAATCTTGCCCCCCCCCCCTTTCAGCCATCCCTTGAACATACTCATGCTTAGATCAATGCATGTATTTATATCATAGTTGAATGATTCCTGTGTTTTGCGATCCACATAAATTGGGGGGGAAAAACAAAAACATAAGTATAATGATTGAACTCTACACTTCCAATGCTGCCACAAGAACATAAAGGCAGATATCAATAAATAAACAAATAAACATGCAGATCCTTCAGTGTGGCTGTGTCAGACAACCCAGACTCCTGATCGGTTGTTAAAGGACATTCTGTGATGGTGTACGGAGTGATACGCAGGGATTTATTGTACGTTAGATATTTTTCCCATATGGGAGGCAATATACCTCGGAATATAATGTTTACATTGTACAATAACACTCTTGCTGTCAGCACAGCCACAATGAAAGACTCCATATTTCTTTTGCGAGTCATACATCTAGATTACGACACGGGCTTGTATACCAAAAAGATAGCGGCATGCCCACGTATATTGATACACTTTATGTTTTGAATTTACGCCACGAACTGAACAACCTGGAGAGTTCGCCGCAGATCCTGTCGCTGCCAGCGACAGGATCTGCGGCGAACTCTGTAACTGACCGAATCCGTTTCCTAAATTCAAAAAATAGAATAAACGGACATACAGGGACATGCCGCAATATTTTTGATCATTTAAGTAAGTCTCCAAGGCCCTTGGTGTCCAAATCATATATTCTGTTCCTTCGTCGCTATTTGCATCTATTTGTACCTTGTGGCGTCAAAGAGCAATGTACAGTTCTGAGGCCTTATAGCCGAATTTTTTATACCACGATGGACAATCGTAATACTACAGAGAACAGATGATCCTCCCGAACAGTCACAAATTTTGTCAACCACCCATACAGTATCTGATGAAATTAACAGGAGGATGAAGATGTGCATATTGAAGAGTACTGAAACGTTCGCCATGCAGCTGATGCTGTGTGAATATGTAAGTGCACGTGTATCGGCAAGACTACGAATTCCACTCTCCCCATAGTGTTATATGCGCCTAAACTCTGTATTTGACAGTCATACTTTGAAGAACCGGGCGTTTTTAACTCTGAGTTTTAACTTCTAACTTTACTTCCACTTCCGACGACATGGACGCGCCAGTCGATAACCCGAAGCTGGACTTACCTCCTGAAATGATACTGACTTCACTCATCAGCAAAAATACAAAAAACTTTCTGCCTTTTTGGGCTTTTCCGGTTGCGAACAAGCTCACAAGTGTGCCGTTTTTCCCAAATCTCAAGATTCTGAAGCCATATGGGGACCACAACTTGGAGCATGACTTACAAATAAGTTCAAGGCACTTATCAGGTAAAACTGTCAGCCCAGAACTTTGTTTAGGCCACTGGACACAACATAAACGTAGAAATGTCGTTGTTGTTGTTAATGACGATGACAACAACAACAGCAAACAAATTCTCGCTCATGGTCTTGAGCCATGTTTGGGAAGTATATAAATGAACGTCTGATCATGCAGATAATACATAGTGAGCCTATGAGAGCTTGTCATGCGAAATGAAACTAAACTTGTGGAAAATTAGACATAGGTCACATAGCTTGTTTTTCTTGCAGACTTCCAACTTTTAGAGCTTGAACAGGCTTGTACAAGCCTGTACAAGTGCCCACAAGAAAATTGTGAGAATACTGATGCTGACTACTGTCTTCCCCCGAAGAGCACCAAACCTCGTCCACTTTATTCCATTCCTACAGCACTTGTCACCCGAGAGACCTGATGCATCCCCACTGGGACGGACATCATTTTTTCCAGACGTATTTCGAATTGCGGGGGGTTCAATCGTCGAACTAGACACTTCCGAGGTGCTAGCCTTCTCGGCTATAGAAACTGGATGCTGACGGAGGATGTTGTGAAAGTATTCGGTTCCAGGTGGGACAACCCGCTTTCATGGGCCGTCTTGCAGGTCGAGGTTGCTCAAGAGGTGTACAACCCAAATTCGGAGGTCGAAGCGCACATTGGAGGTAGCTTTAGCGAAGTTACTGTAGGGCCCGGCGGGGAAGCTCGGTAGGTCTCTCAGGAAATCAGTATTTGATGCCCCCAAAGAGGCTGCTCGACGAAGTGTCGACCCTTGGCGAGCGACTCTCGAAAATTTCTGCTCTCTGGCTCCGTTTGATCTGCAACGATCGATTCCTCTATGAAGGCAATGTACCTCTTGGCGACCGATCGATGTGCGAGAAACAACTTGTTCGAAATGTATGCCACCGGCAAAAGAAGGCGAGGGTGCGCAAAGAACTTGTGAACAGCTTCATTCACTCCTAGCGCAATCGGGTTAAGGAAATCGTCAACGGCGATCATTCCGTTGGACGACAGGATCTGTTCCGACAGTAGCAGATCGAGGTAGACATCTTCGAATTCGTGAGAGCCGTCTATGCTTACAAAGCGAGCCCGGCTGCGTAGGAGGTGAA
>Ga0137418_10005142_pt1 | contig 11981 bp, 6 predicted proteins | sample CZODoug3_1_2_16f_FD_122242 | JGI IMG/M metagenome (GOLD analysis project Ga0137418, IMG submission 122242) | Vadose zone soil fungal communities from Angelo Coast Range Reserve, California, USA - CZODoug3_1_2_16fungal (Hybrid Assembly) | ecosystem: Environmental > Terrestrial > Soil > Vadose... | reverse complement strand
ACGCCTGATGCCCTTCCATCGTTCCTAACGTAAGGGAGGATTAGCATGAGGATCCTGCTGCAAGACCTGCGCTACGCGCTTCGCATGCTCGCGAAAAATCCCGGCTTTACGCTCATCGCGGTACTCACGCTGGCGCTCGGCATCGGGGCGAACACAGTTGTGTTTAGTGTGCTCAATGCTCTCCTGCTCCGTCCCCTCGCAGTGGAACGGCCGAACGAACTGGCTTTTCTCGAAAACCAGAATGGTCCGAGTCACTCTTTTCCGAACTATAAGGACCTTCGCGATCGCAACCAAACGTTTGCGGGCCTGATCGGATATCGGATTGCGCCCATGGAATTGGAGACCCATGACCGCGCGGATCGCATCTGGGGTTATCTCGCCACCGGAAATTATTTTGACGTGTTGGGCGTCCAGCCGGCGATGGGCCATTTCTTCAAGCAGAGGGACGATCTACATCCGGGAGACAGCCCCTACGCGGTGCTCAGTTATAACGCTTGGCAGTCGCGATTCGGAGCCGATCCCGCGATCGTTGGCAAGACGATTCGCATTAATCGGCATCCCTATACGGTGCTAGGCGTAGCGCCTCGCGACTTCCACGGCACGGAACTCTTTTACTGGCCTGAGGTTTGGGTGCCGATGATGATGGAGCCGCAGATCGAAGTAGGCAACGCCTGGCTCGACAACCGAATGACTTGGAATACCTTTGTAGTCGGCAGGATCAAGCCCGGTGTTACGCCAGCCCAGGCAGGGGCCGACCTCAACACGATTGCAGCCGAACTGACCCGCCAATTCCCCGTGGAAAACGACCGCCTGCATTTCAAATTGTCCAAGCCGGGATTGATAGGCGATTTTGTTGGCGCGCCCGCGAGAGCCTTCACGCTCGGCGTTTTGCTTCTCGCGGCGTTGGTGCTGCTCGCAGCCTGCACAAATCTCGCAAGTATGCTGACGGCCCGCGCCACCGACCGGCAGCGCGAGTTCGCTATTCGCCTGGCTATCGGCGCGGACCGCGGACGTGTGTTGCGCCAGCTCTTGACCGAGACGCTACTGCTCGCTTTGGCTGGCGGAGGCGCGGGCCTCTTATTAGCAACGGTTCTCGCCGATGCGCTGAGCCACTGGCGCGCACCCATGGACTTCCCCATGCAATACGACGTTAGCCTGGACTGGCGCGTTTTTCTGTTTGCTCTGGCGGGATCGTTGATTGCCGGGGGACTCTTTGGCTCGGCTCCCGCGTGGCGCGCTTCCAAATCAGATCCCAATCTGGTGCTCCGGGGAGCCTCCACAAACTGGGGTCGCGGCCGCTTCGCAATTCGCGACGTACTCGTTGTCGTTCAGGTCGCGCTTTGCTTTGTGCTGGTGTCCGCTTCCCTGCTCTCTTTGCGTGGTCTCCAGCAAGCTCTCAAGATGAATCTCGGTTTCGCGCCACAGCAGGTTTCGGTCGTGGCCTTTGAGTTGGGTTTAGCAGGCTATTCCGAAGATCGAGGTCGCGACTTCCAACGGCAAGCCTTGGAGATTATTCAACGCTTGCCCAGTGTGCAGTCCGCCGCTTATTCCAACTCGCTGCCGCTAAGCATGGATCAGTCTCATACCGGTGTCTTTCCCGCCGATAAAGCGGATCCCCAGCCTTCTGACCGCATTCCCGTCATTTACTACGAGGTTTCGCCAGGTTTTTTCGGCACGCTGGGAACGAAGTTGCTCGGAGGCCGCGAATTCGACTGGCACGATGACGCGAAATCACCGCAGGTCGCCATTGTGAACGTGGCATTTGCGAAACGAGTGTTGCATACCGAAAACCCCGTCGGCCAACGCTTCCGTGGCGGCCGTAGTTGGCCATTCACCGAAGTCATCGGCGTTGTCGAAGACGGCAAATACGAGACCCTCACCGAGTCGCGCCAGCCCGTGGTGTTTTGGTCGATCCTGCAGTCCTACAACTCCACCACCACACTCGAGGTGGCATCCTCGGTGCCGCCAATGCAAATGGTTGGTGAGATCCGCCAGGCAATTGCGCGGCTCGATCCGGAGCTGCCGATCTACGGCGCGGGCCCGCTGCAGCAAATGCTAGGCTTCGCGTTTTTCCCAACTCAGGCGGCAGCCCTTGCCCTGAGTTCCTTCGGAGTGCTCGCCATTGTTCTCGCAGCGACGGGCATTCACGGGCTTGCTGCTTATGCGGTTTCCAGGCGCACGCGTGAAATCGGCGTCCGCATGGCGCTCGGAGCGCAGCCGATTCAGGTAGTTCGTCTTGTGCTGGGCAAGACGACGTTGCTGCTCGTCTTGGGCTCGGTCGTGGGGTTGACCCTCGCTTTGGCAGCAGGCCAAGTGATCGCCAGTGTCGTCTATGGCGCTCAGCCTCGCGATCCGCTGGTACTGCTGAGCGTGTGGGGCAGCATTGCCTTAATCGCATTTTCGGCTGCGTGGTCACCCGCGCGGCGCGCCACGCGAGTCGATCCGCTAGTTGCGTTGCGCTACGAGTGAAGATAGAGAAACCCAAATGCACACATCTTGGCAAGACTTGCGCTACGCCGTTCGCTTGCTTCTGAAGAATCCAGGCTTCGCCATTGTCGCCGTGCTCACGCTGGCGCTTGGCATCGGCGCGAATGCCGCAATCTTCAGCGTGACCGATGCGGTGATGTTGAAGCTGCTCCCAGTAAGGAATCCAAAGCAACTCGTTTACTTTCGTCTGCATTCGCCGCAGGAGCACGGGAGCGCTTTCTCACGCGCGGAATTTGCGCAGTTCCAGGAACGGAGCCATTCGTTTTCCGGCATGTCCGCCTTCGATACCTTGCGCCTGATGGGTACTGTGTTCGGAACGGGGGAATTTGTCTCTGGCGAGTGCGTTTCGGGAAATTTCTTTTCGGTCTTGGGTGTCGATGCAATTGCCGGGCGGCCGCTTACCCTGGATGATGATCAATCGGGAAGACCCGGCGTCGCGGTGATCAGCCATAGCTACTGGAAACGGAAATTTGCGCTGGACCCCGCTGTTGCCGGCAAGACCATCACGTTGAAGGGCGTGCCCTTCACGGTTGTTGGCGTGGCCCCTCCCCGATTTCGCGGGATTGAACTCGGCGATGCGACGGATGTCTGGGTTCCCTTGGCTTTCTGGGAACAACTGCGGCTGAACGACCATCTGACCCTTGGCGTGATGGCTCGGACGAAACCGGAAGTCGACTCGAGACAAGCGAGTGCCGAGGTCTCGCTCATCGATCAACAATTTGCTGCTGCGTTGCTCGGCTCGAAGATCACGCCGCAGGCCAGCCGTGACATTCAGGCGAGGAACGTAGAATTAGTCCCCGGCGGCCGGGGCCTTTTCGATCTGCCCGATGAACTTCCTCGATCGCTGTTTGTTCTGACCATGGTGGTTGGACTCGTGCTGCTAATCGCGTGCGCCAACGTAGCCAACTTGTTGCTCGCCCGGGCCGTAAACCGGCGGAACGAAATTGCGGTGCGTCTTGCGCTGGGCGCTCCACGGATTCGCTTGTTCCGCCAATTCCTCACAGAGAGCTTGCTGCTGGCGGTGGCCGGAGGAGCGTTGGGCGTGCTTCTCGCTAGTTGGGCGACCACTGCGCTTACCGGCCTTCTATCAGGCGGCAGCGCTTTACAGGCACTCGATGTCCGAACCGACGTGCGCACTTTGTGCTTTGCCTTGGGCGTTTCTTTTCTTACTTGCCTTCTTTTCGGAATCGCTCCGGCTCTCTGGGCCACGCGCATGGACGCGGGTCTGACGCTTAAAGGCGTTCCAAATTCCGCGAGTGCAAATGCACCGCGCCTCGGACCCTACAGTATGCTGGTCGTCTCTCAAGTTTCCTTGTCTGTGTTGCTTCTCGTGGGTGCGGGCTTGCTGGTGCGGAGCCTGCAGAAGCTGAGCATGGTGGATGCCGGATTCCGCCAGGAAAATGTTCTGTTGGTGTCCCTCTATCCCACGTTATCGGGCTACGAGGGCGCGCGCGAGCTGGCTCTTTACGCAAACGCGCAGCAGCGGGTGAGTGCCGTGCCGGGAGTGTTATCCGCGACATTTTCGCGATTCGGCATGTTGAGCGGCGGGCGCTGGGTCCGCGCCGCAACACCTTTTGGTTCGGCAGATAAAGGAGAAAAAGAGGTCAAGGTAAATTGCAATCCCATTGCTCCGCGTTTCTTTGAGACCATGAGCATTCCCATGATTCTGGGACGTGATTTCACGGGAGCGGATGGACGGCAGGCGCCGAGGGTCGCGGTTGTGAGCGAATCGTTTGCACGCAGGTATTTTCCAGATGAAGGCGCGCTCGGGAAACCATTGCGTTTCAAAGACGAGAGCGCCGGCGAGCCAATCGTCGTAGTCGGCGTCGTCAAGGACGTGAAGGCACTGAGCCTGCGCGAACGGGAATCGCTTCCGCAAATGTACATCCCGCTCGCGCAAGCGCCCGCTGAGCTTCTTGGCCAAATCACAATGGAAGTTCGCACCGCAATGGAACTCGCGGCTGCCGCAAGTGCTGTGCGCGACGCAATGCACGATGTGGATGCCAATCTGCCGGTGGTGCGAATCATCACGCAAAAGTCGCAGACGGAAGGCACGCTGCAAAATGAGCGATCGCTGAGCACGCTATCCAGTGCATTCGGAATCCTGGCGCTTCTGCTGGCGTGCCTTGGGCTGTACGGAATTGCAGCGTATTCGGTGGCGGCGCGCACGCGCGAAATTGGAATTCGCATGGCGCTCGGCGCGCGCCCAGCCGAGGTGCACCGCATGGTCATCCGACAGGGAATGCGGCTGGCGCTAAGTGGTGTCGTCATTGGACTGGTGGGTGCATCTGTTGTATCCCGTGCCCTGGCCAGCGTGCTTTTTGGGATCAGCGCCGCGGACTCGCTTATCTACGCGAGTGTCTCCATCCTGCTGGTTGTGGTTGCGCTGGCTGCGTGTTACCTCCCTGCGCGAAGAGCAGCGCGGGTTGATCCCATGATAGCGTTGCGCTACGAGTAGCCGCTTTTGCGGTCCTATCGCGGGGAGCGCTGGTGGTGTTTACGAAGCGCAATAGAATAGACTTTAGATTACTGACCGGATGAAACCGACTAATTCACATCCTCATCGCGTGCTGGTGGCTGACGACCAAAGCGATATACGCGACGCGCTGCGGCTTTTGTTGCGGCGCGAAGGGTACGAGATTCACGGGGCGGCTTCGCCTAGTGAGGCTTTGGCCGCGCTAGAGGCGCGCGAATTTGATGCGGTGCTGATGGATTTAAATTATGCGCGGGATACCACTTCCGGCCAGGAAGGTTTGGATTTGCTGCCGCGCATTCAGATGATGGATAGCACGCTGCCAGTGATTGTGATGACTGCGTGGAGCAGCGTGGAAGTTGCGGTGGAGGCGATGCGGCGCGGGGCGCGCGATTTTATTCCCAAGCCGTGGGAGAACACGCGGCTGGTCACTGTGATTCGCACGCAGATCGATTTGCGCCAAGCGCTGCGCCAGGCATCGCGGCTGGAAGCGGAAAATCGGTTGCTGCGCGCCGAATCGCGCCCGACGATGATTGCGGAGTCCGCTGCTATGCGCCCGGTGCTGGACATTATTGGCCGGATCGGGCCTTCCGACGCGAACGTGCTTATTACGGGAGAGCATGGCACTGGCAAGGAAGTTGTCGCGCAAACGCTGCACGCATTGTCTCCGCGGGCGAATACTCCGATGGTGACCGTGAATGCCGGCGGCCTTTCGGAAGGTGTTTTCGAGAGCGAACTATTTGGGCATGTGAAGGGCGCCTTTACCGATGCACGAGTGGATCGCGTCGGCCGCTTCGAGTTGGCCGACAACGGCACGCTGTTTCTCGATGAAATCGCCAACGTGCCGCTAAAACTGCAAGCCAAGCTACTCCGCGTTCTGGAAACCGGCGAACTCGAGCGCGTGGGCTCGTCAAGTACGCGCCGCGTAGATGTGCGCGTAATTGCCGCGACCAATGTGGACGTTACCGCGGAAGCGGCGGCCGGACGTTTTCGCCAAGACTTGCTGTTCCGTCTCAACACCATCGAGATTCACCTGCCGCCGCTGCGTGAGCGCAAAGAGGACATCGACCTGCTCGCACACCATTTTCTGCGCGGCTATTCGCAGCGCTACCGAAAGACTATCAGTGGATTCGACCCTGTCGCCGCGCAAGTTCTGCACGAGCATCTCTGGCCTGGGAATGTGCGCGAACTGGACCACGCGATTGAGCGCGGCGTGCTGCTGGCTACCGGGCCGCTGGTCCGCGCGGCCGATTTGGGATTGCGGGCCGCTGCTCCGGGTGCTGGTGCGCGGCTCGAAGAGATGAGCCTCGATGACGTGGAGCATCATTTGATTCAGCGCACGCTGGCACGCCACGACGGCAACGTCAGCCAGGCCGCGAAGGCTTTGGGCCTGAGCCGTAGCGCGATGTATCGGCGCCTGCAAAAACACGGCTTGGAATGAAGCCGCTCCAGGCATGAAGCCGCCCCAGCCATGAAGCCGCTCAGTTATGAACACCGGATCCAACTGCTGGCTGTCGCGGCGGGGCTTCCTGGCTCGCTCATCGCGTTAATTCTGCTGTGGACCGGCGACTATTCCTCTCGCACGATCTGGACTCTCGCAATGCTGATCGTCGGGTTGTGGCTGGGCTTTGCGTTTTCGGTGCGCCACCGGGTGGTGTTCTCTCTGCAAACTTTGTCTAATCTGCTGGCCGCGATGCGCGAAGAAGATTTCTCCGTGCGTGCACGCGGCGCCAGCCGGGATGACGCCATGGGCGAAGTAATGATCGAGGTGAACTCGCTTAGCGAGACACTGCGGGAGCAGCGACTTGGCGCGCTGGAAGCCACGGCGTTGCTGCGAACGGTGATGGAAGAAATCGACGTCGCTATTTTTACCTTCGACAATGAAAACAAACTGCGATTGGTGAATCGCGCCGGTGAGCGATTGCTGGCGCGCCCCGTTGAGCGCTTGTTGGGATTCACCGCCGCCGAACTTGGCCTGGGTGCTTCACTGGAAGGTGACGCCGTACGCACCATGGAGCTTACGTTCCCCGGCGGCTCCGGGCGCTGGGGAATGCGCCGCGGATTGTTTCGGCAAGCGGGCTTGCCGCATCATTTGGTGGTGCTCAGCGATTTGAGCCGTGCGTTGCGTGACGAGGAGCGGCAAGCTTGGCAGCGGCTGATTCGCGTGATGGGACACGAACTGAACAACTCTCTCGCGCCCATTCAATCCGTTGCTCAGAGCCTCGAGAGTGGGGTGAACTCGCTGCGCAATGAAGGCGACCTGCAGCCTGGGATGAATCGCGCGCTACTCGACGACATCCAGCAGGGATTCGGCATTATTCGCTCGCGCACCGAGGCGTTGGGGCGATTTATGGCGGCGTATTCGCGACTGGCGCGACTTCCCGCGCCGAAGCTTGCTCCGGTGAGCGTGCGGGGCTGGATTTCGCGGGTCACCAAGCTGGAGACACGCGTGAAAGTGAAAATCCAGGAAGGGCCGGAAGTGACGATTTCCGGGGACGCCGACCAGTTGGAGCAATTGCTGATCAATTTGGTGCACAATGCGGCCGATGCGGTGCTGGAATGCGGCACGCAGGCCAGCGTGGGATGGTCCAGCCAGGATTCGCAATTGGACGTCTGGGTTAGAGATGATGGTCCGGGAATTCAGAATACGGCCAACGTGTTCGTTCCTTTCTTCACCACCAAACCTGGAGGCACGGGGATCGGCTTGGCGCTCAGCCGGCAGATTGCCGAGGCGCACGGTGGGACACTTACGCTGGAGAATCGGCGCGGGACGCGCGGTTGCGAGGCGCGATTGCGTTTGCCGCGATAGGCCCCCTCCCCCCGCCTTTTCTGTAAGTGCACATTCTGGAGGACTTACGTCCATGTTATTGTGTAACTGCAGATTCTAAAGGAGTTAGATATCGAATTTCTTAGCTGATGGGCGAGACTTTTTATTCTAAAGGATTTAGAAAGTGGTTGAGTCGAGATTTTTTTGTCAGCGAATTCTAAAGCTTTCGAGGGATTCGTCGGAACGGTGAAAAAAAGTGCGGGTTTACCCGAGGGATATAGTACACGCATTTATCAGAAAGTCAATGGGAAAATGGCGGGTTTAGCGGATCGCGACGGCCGAACCTGAGATCTTGCGGACCTGGGGCGCAGCTCGCTACGACCCTACGGTGGAGTTGGAGGGGGATTTGGGATTTTGGGGGCGACGTCTTCGGCTTTCTCCTGGAGTTTGTTGACTTTGGCGAATTCGCGCTCGGCAGCGGCGGTATTCCCCATGGCGCGGTACAGCTTAGCCAAGCGGTAATGGGCGTCTGGTTGAGTGGGGTCTAACTTTTCGGCGCGGAGTAGGGCGGCGAGGGCTTCTCGATTTTTCTTCTGCTGGGTGAGGATGTCGCCGATGTCCAGGTAGGCGATGCGGATATCGTTTTGCAATTGAGTGGCTTTGTTGAGCAGGGGAAGAGCGCGGTCCGGGGCATTCTGCTTTAGCTGAATGTCGCCAAGATAGGCCATGGCTTGCGCATGTTTTGGATCGATGCCTAGCTCGGTTTTAAACGCGGCCTCCGCTTCCTCGTATTTGTGTTGCTTCCAGTAGAGATAGCCCAGACCGAAATGGATATTTGGTTCGCGTGGTGCGGCTTTGGCGGCGGCTTCAAATTCTGGGATGGCTTCGACGGTTCTGCCCAGGCCGTCGAGGGCTTCTCCGCTGAGCATGTGAGCGGCGGCGGAATCGGGATCGCGCTCGAGAATCTGGCGGAACTCCGCAAGGGCGCAGTCGTATTGCTTGGCGGACAGGCAGCTCTGCGCCAGTACGCGGTGGAGTTCGATGTTTGACGGATCGGCTTTGGCGGGCAGCTCAAGGTAGTTGGCGGCGGCGACGAACTGCTTGGCGCCATAAGAGCTTAGGCCGAGGAGCGTGCGCACTTGTAGATTTTCCGGGTCGGCTTTCAAGGCGGCGCGAAGAGGGATGAGCGCGGCCTCGAAATGCTGTTGCTTGAATTCGGCGAGTCCCCAATTGAGATGGAGGCCGGGGAGCTGAGGATTCAGGGAGTTGGCGCGCTTGTAGGCGGGAACCGCTTGCTCGTATTTTCCCTGCCGGGAGAGGACGAGGCCCAGGCTGGCGAAGGCGGCGGCATCCTTAGGGCTCGCTTCGGTGATTTTGCGCCAGGCTTGCTCGGCTTCGGGGAGATTGCCTTGTTGTTCCAAGGCTTGGGCTTGGCCGGGAGAGGGCGCCTGGCCGTTTGCCGGGCCAGCGCTGGCGCAGAAAGACAATAACGAGAGGCAGGCTAATTTCCGGAGGTTCATAGGTGCAAAGGTGATTGGGGCATCGCCAGTGTATCGCGTGAGCTTGCGGGCGTGCTACTCATGGCAGGCAGAGGAGCGTGGTCTACTCTGGTTTGATTTTGCCACTTTTGGATAAGCCTTCCAGCCAGCGCCGGGCGGTTGGCGCTTGCGGGCGATCGCCGTGATTCTTGAGGAAGTCGCGCAGGAGACTTGCCGCAGCGTCGTACTGGCCGACCGCGGTCAGCGACTGGGCGACCAGGAGCGCGATGTCCGGAGCCTTGCCGCTGGACTCAGCCAAGGCTTGCTGCGATGTTTTCAGCGCCTGATCATACTGCTGTTGATGATAATAGGCCTTGGCGAGGGTCCATTGCGTCTCCCAGCCGGTGGGTTGCAACTGCAGGGATTTCTCGAGTGGCGGGATGGCGGCTTCGTATTTGCCTTGATTGGTGAAGGCCATGCCCAGTGCGGCGAAGGCGCGAGGGTTGTTGGGATCGAGTTGGGTGGCTTTTTCGAGGACAGTTTGCGCCTCCGGCCAATGGTGCTGGCTGAGGTCCAACACTCCTTGCAGGAACAGGACGTCCGGGTGGCCGGGTGCCAACTTCAGAGCCTCACCTACGTACTTTTGCGCCTCGGGGAGTTTGTTAGCGTTGATGGCTTGCAAGCCTTTGTCGAAGGCTTCCTTGGCCTTGGGAGCGAGCAGGGGCTTGCCGGGAACGCCTAGGGTTTCGTTACCAGACCGTTCTCGTTGCAGGTAGACGTCGATTTCCGCTTTGAGCGCTACGGGTAGCGAGACATCCTTTTGGGCGGCCTTGTATCCGGTCGCTTCTACCACCAAAGTATAGTTCCCGAGACTACGCATTATGAAGAATGCGCGCCCGTGGGAAGTTGCACCTTGATCCGCGGGAACTCCATCGTGATACAGCTTTACGGTGGCGGGTGCGGAGATAGGCTCTCCGGAGCTGTCGCGGACGGTGATGGAGATTTCCGCGCGGTCCCCGCGGGGAATGGTTCCTTCGGCTGCACTGTCCTGACAGAAGACCGGGAACGGAGAAAAAAGAAGACTAGTCAAGAGAGCGCCCAGAAACCAGGGTATTCGTAGCGACGCGCTTTGCGGTAAGTGAGGCATGGTGCCTATGGGGGACCGTTGAGGAATCACGTCATGTAACGGCCGGAACGCGACGGATGGGCTTCACAAGAGAAACGCGGAGGAGCGGATTTTAGTCCGCTCCTCCGCGGCTGGTAAGTCAAGCGGCACCGGCATGCCGGGCCACAATCGTTAATTAGAAGTACAGCTTCAACCCGAGTTGGAGGATGCGCGGGTCGAAGGCTGAGGTGAACTGGCCGAAATTATTATTCACTACTCCATTTTTAAACGAAATGTTGTTGGCGACTTGATTGAACTGGGTGTGATTCCACGTGTTGAAAGTCTCGACGCGGAATTCCAGCCTGCTGCCTCGTGTTTCGCTGAAGACGAAATTCTTGAACAGGGACAGGTTCCAGTTGTCGCGCCCAGGACCCCGCACAGCGTTGTGGCCGAGGTTGCCAAAGGCACTTACCGCTGGAAGCGCAAAGGCGGACGGATCGAGGTATTGAATGGCTTGCTGGCAAGTTGCGCATGTGAGGACCGTCGAGGGATAGGAAATTTTGCCAACGAGGTTGGGACGGTTGGTCGCGTTAGGCAAGCCGTTGCCGCCCTGCGCGCCAGCTAGACCGATGTTGATTGGTATGCCTGACTCCATAGTGACGATGCCGGAGACTTGCCAGCCACCCACCGTCGATTTCAGGAGCTTGCTCTGGTTTCCGCGGAAGAGCGGGATGTCGTAGATGAAGTTGACCACCGCAACGTGGGTGCGATCATAGCCGCCGGGGCCGACGTCATACCTCCAGCCCAGGTACGGATTCGAGACGTTTTGCAAGTCTTGGCCACCGCTGCTGCCGGTGCCCGGGTCTATGGTCCTCGAGTAGGTATAGAAGGCCCGCAAATAGAGATCGCGGCCGACCTGCGAGTTTACGTCGAGCTGCAATCCGTTGTAGTGGGAGTTGGCTTCGTTGGTCGAAAGACGGACGGAATGGAAGCCGGGAAAGGGCAGACCGGCCAAGGTGTTGTAGTTCGCTCCGGCGACACCATTGATGATGGGGATCAGAGCGGACTGCGTGGGCAGGTTGAATTCCGTGCGGTCGCTCTGGAAGCGATTGGTATTGCCTACATAGGCGATGGACAGGACAGTCTTGGTGGTAAGTGAGTGCTGTACGCCAAGGCTCCACTGGTAACTGGTGGGTAGCTTGTACGCTTTCCTGTTCAAACCGGTGATGCTGGCCGGGTTGATCGGCAAAGCAACGGCTGCGCCTGTGGCTAGCGAGAGCCGAGGATCGTCCATTTCGACCGGCCCCGGAGTACTGACCTGCAGGCTGAACGGAATGTTCGGCCCGGCATCGTACATGTCGTTGCCCTGAATGCGCTCGTACATCATGCCGCCTCCGCCGCGAACAACAGTCTTGCCGCTGCCGGTGAGGTCGTAGGCGAATCCGATACGCGGACCGAAGGCAGCCCAGTGGTTGTCTACCAGACCCTTTGGTATGCCGTTCTGCCCGGGAATACCGATGCCGTTCAGATAGAGAGGAATGGTGATAAGCGGGTTAGGACTGGAGCCCAGACCGGGGCTGGCCGGGTTGATCGTGCCGTCCTTATTGAGCAATGCGGCCTTAGCCGGATCGTAGAGATTTGAGTAGAAGTTACCCATACGGTTGTTGGCTT
>Ga0137418_10005141_pt1 | contig 11982 bp, 12 predicted proteins | sample CZODoug3_1_2_16f_FD_122242 | JGI IMG/M metagenome (GOLD analysis project Ga0137418, IMG submission 122242) | Vadose zone soil fungal communities from Angelo Coast Range Reserve, California, USA - CZODoug3_1_2_16fungal (Hybrid Assembly) | ecosystem: Environmental > Terrestrial > Soil > Vadose... | reverse complement strand
AATCGAATGTCGAGGACTGAGGCGATGATGCTGAAGTCTGCTGAATTCTCCGTGAGAATGATGGCTCCCAGTTCGCGGGCGCTTGCGGCGATTAAGATGTCGTTAGCGAAACTACGGGTCTGAAGCTTGGATTCCACATTAATGCGTTTTCGCAATCGGAGATCAATGTTCGCTGCCATCTCCCATGTCTGCCAGGCAGGCACGTGCAGCCTTTGTCTCGTCCGAAAAGGTTCGACGAGTCCGCGCCGAAGCAATCTTTCTCTTGCAGCGTTCGCGGCACCAACCAATAGTTCGTGGGCTACGACGGCGCTCAAAACCAGATGCGGAAGGTGCTTCTGATGGAATTGCCGAAGTGTTTCGCCGAAAGCCGAATCACGGAACCCGTGAATGTATACGTTTGAGTCGATTAGATGAATCATCAAGAGAAGCGATCGGTGAAACCACCTGCACCGATCAAAGCATCGAAGCCCTTGTCCAGTTCGCGCTGGAACGCTTCGAGATCAACCACGGCGTCCAAGGCTCGATGAATTGCTTCTGTTTCGGTCGACACGTGGAATATACGTCTCGCCCTGTCAATCTTAGATTGGTCCAGGAGAAGGTTCTTACGCCGGATATGATCCCTTTTAGCAGGTTCCTGGCGCCTACGGATCCTTACCTTGCTCATCGACTATTCCTCATCTGTATACCTTAGGGACGACGCAGAAATAAGTTCACAGATTAGGTCGGATCGAGTAGTTCCACTTGGGTAATGTATCGTGAGGTTCGAGTCGAAGTCGACGAAGTTGCTCGAGAGTGGGTTCAGTGCCGGTGGGGTAATGGTGGCGGTCCAAGTAAGCGGAGACGGCAAGTCCTGTTTTCGTGGAAGTGGTCCGGATGAAGTTCAGGATTTTCTGATAACTAAGGAGTGGCTCACCGGCCCAGTTTTTGGAGATTTCCGAGAAGAGTCGATGCTCAATGGGGTTCCACTTGGAAGCGCCGGTCGGATAGTGAGCGACGGTGACGTTGAGATTGAAGGCATCGGCGAGTTGAGACTGGATTTCGGTTTTCCAACAGCGGCGACGACAGCTGTTGCTGCCGCCGGTGTCGGCGAGAATGAGAAGTTGACGGGATTGGGCGTACTGGAGGGAGCCTTCACGCTGCCACCAGTGAGCGATCGCGTGAGCGGCAAAAGCGGAAGTGTCGTGAGAAACGCCAACAACAATCGAGCCGCGGTTGGCGAGGGGTTGGTAGATTCCGTAAGGGATGGCAACGCCGATGGCATCGGAGCGGAAATCGTGATCATGAACAGGCCAAGCATACTGATCCCAACGAGCGCCGTTGTTTTTGAAGTTTCCGACCAGTTCGCGCTTTTTGGTATCGACGCTGATGATGGGCAAGTGGCGCCGTCGAAAACGCTCACGCAGATCGGCAATGTAATCGAACTGGAGATTTCGGTCGGGAGTGGAATCGGTAGCAACTTTCTTTTGGTTGACGCGCAAAGAGTAATCCATCGCGTGCAGCAGGCGGGCGACGGTGTTGGGCGAAATGGTGAAGCCATAGCCAGCGAGCAAGCCGGCGATCTTGTCGGTGGTGCGCCGGGACCATTTCAGGCCAGTGATGGGATCACCGGCAGTGTCATGATCGAGAAGGTTTTCGATGATAGAGATTATTTCGGGCGTTTTTTTTCCGTGGGAATGCGTCCGGCGCCTGGCCGACGGGTCCGGCCGCCAGAGGTTACGTCGCCATCGAGCAGTTGCTGACGTCCTCGAGAGACGGTATGAACATCCAAGGCCAGGAAGTCGGCCAACAGGGTATCGCCGCCATGACCAAGTTTGATCGATTCCAAGCCTGCGTAAAGACGCCGCTGCTGTTCATCGAGCAGGCTGTAGAAGAGCAAAATGGCGGCTTGGAGTTGCTCGGGCAAAACCTCCAAAGCAGTGATATCGGCCACAACCGGAACCGATTGCGCTGTTCGCCGCGACAGATACTGTTGGCGACGAGTGGAACGATCGACCGCCGTGTACAAGTAGCGGCCGTAGACTTCGCTCCGTTGAAGGCGGCCCTGTTCGGCCAGTTGACGCAACGCGTCTTGCACTTCCACATGCAAAGCGTCGGCAAGATCACCGGCAAAGAAACCCTGAGGAGAGCTGTTGACGAAGGATTCCACGGTCGCCAGCAACGTGCCATAGCGGGAAAACCAAACCGCCTTATGCGACCAGAGACCCTTGGCGTCAAAACGCGCGATCTCGGCGAGAGTGTAGTAACCGCCGCGATGGGTATAACTGGACAAATAGCCGAGCGGCTTCAACTTGCGGAAAACGGTAAGGCCAACATCGGTGCCAAGAGCATGTTCCAGCTCGGGAAGAGTCGCGATTTTGTGGCGCAGCAGATACTGCCGCAGAACCTTGGGATCGAAAGTAGTGGGCCGCATAATGTTAGAATTCCGACTCACCTCCTTGATGTGTCGGAACTATAACATAACTCAGTGTTGTGGAATGAATCTGGTGTATCGACCCTTTGAACCGCTTGTTACAAGCTCACGATCTTTTGAACGATGAGGGAACGAATACAACACGCAAGCGACGGTATTGATACAAAAACGACTATGACTGGATAGTTATTATTGCGTCGTCCCTAAGACGGCGATGTATGTGGTGGTAGATGGACATGCCGCAGGAGTTTTGGCGGTTGCCGACACAATTCGCGAAAGCGCATACGAGGCTATCGGCCTGCTGCGGGACTCGGGGGTGCAGACGGTAATGTTGACCGGAGACAACCGACGGACGGCTGAAGCTGTGGCCCGGCAGCTCGGGATGGACACAGTGATTGCCGAAGTCTTACCTGAAGACAAAGCTGATCAGGTATCGACGCTTCAAACTAAGGGTCAGAAGATTGCGATGGTTGGAGACGGCGTAAATGACGCTCCCGCCTTGGCCCAGGCAGATGTTGGTATCGCAATTGGCGCCGGTACAGACGTGGCGGTAGAAACGGCAGATGTTGTCCTGGTCAAGAACGATCCCGCAGACGTATCGCGCTCGATCCAATTAGCGCGAAAAGTGCGGGGCAAGATCAAGCAGAACCTTTTCTGGGCTGCGATCTACAACCTGATTGCGATCCCGATTGCGGCCGGCGTCCTTTATCCCTCGCTCCGTTTGCTCTTACGGCCGGAATGGGCGGCGCTCGCAATGAGCGCTTCAACCGTAACCGTCACGCTCAACGCTTTGCTCCTCAATCGCGTACGCCTTCGCGCGAGAAGCCAATCCTAGTAAGTTAGTGGACGGTAAGTACACAGGCACCGCATCCGGTAAGGGTCCTGCTCGTCACCGCTGGCACGAGTCTAGTCCCAGCGCCAACGCTGCAACCGTCGTCGCCGTGAAAGCCTTGCTCTGAGCAAACATCCGAACGGAATGTTTCAGATCCTGAAAAAATGTGTCCATGAATTCCGCGTCATCCCGCTAAGACTGTATCGGTATACGATAAGCATACAGTTTCAAACAATTGACAACATTTTCTCGGTAACCAAATTGGCTGTCCCGGTGTCTATATGGAGACTGTCTTTCTTGTCGAAGGTTTCACCGATAGCAATTTAGGGATGTATCGTCCGTATTAAGAGCGAAGGGGCATCTTGTATATGAAGCGATACGGGACCATTGTGCTCTTCCTACTGCTTGGGACTGTCTCCACTGTCAACGCTCAAACAATCCTCCTCAGAGGAACGGTGCTGGATCCGTCAGGTGCGGTGATCCCCGGTGCCGATCTTAAACTCTTTCAAGGTAATCGACTTGTGGGAGAGCGGAAGACGGATGCCACCGGTAACTTCTCGTTCGATGTGACGGCAGGAGACTATCGACTTGAAGTTTCGGCTCCGGAGTTTAGACCTCATAATCAAAATGTCCGGGTTACACCGAACATGCGTCCGCTATCGATTTCGTTGTTGGTAGCAACCGTGAATGCCGCCGTCGATGTCGCTCCAACCCAGGACAATGTGGCCCTGGATGACGACGCGAATCTCACGTCGACATCCATTACGGGCGACACCATCAAGGCTCTTCCTGAAGATGACGACGCATTGATGGCACAGCTTCAGGCGCTCGCGGCCGGCACCGGCGCCGCAGGCAGCACTGCGACGTTCGTGGTCGATGGATTCAGTAACGGGCGCATTCCGCCGCGCGATCAAATTCAACAAATCATTATCGACACCAACGTGTTCAGTGCGGAAAACGCGGGCGGCGGTCCGCGCATTCAAATCATCACCAAGCCGGGGACAGGGCCGTGGAGTGGGAACTTGAATGCGAACTTTAACCATCAATACTTGAACGCTCGAGGCCCGCTGGACCTGAACCGCGCGAAGAAACAGCAAAAGATCTTTACGACGTCTTATGGGGGGCCCGTTATTCCCGGCAAGCTGACGCTACGATTCACGGCGCGCAGTCTTCAAGTCGAGCAGGAAAGTACGTCGATTGTCGCCGTTACACCCAGCGGCCCTATCAACCAGGGTGTGTTCACACCTTACAAGAATGAAAATCTCAATTCGAACGGCCAACTCTTCATCACGAAGGACAACTCGTTGAACTTCGCCGTGAATTACAACACGAATTGGTCTTTGAACCAGGGTATCGGTGGGGCGACGCTGCCCGAGCGCGCGCTGAACTTTAAAGGCCACAATTGGAACTTCCAATTGAGTGACCGTCATGTTTTCAGTCCCCGGCTGACGAACGAAGTCCGATATTTCATGTTTCATAACCAAAACTCGTTGTTGCCCATAACCGAAGGTACCGCCATCAATGTTCTCGACGCATTCAACAGCGGGGGAGCACAGAATCGCACGCGCCGCCGGGGAACAATTTACAATTTCGGCAACACGCTCCGCTGGACGGTGAAACCGACCGTGAATCTGCAAATCGGTACAGACTTCAACGATTACAAGAACTACAGCTCATCGGAAACGAACTATCTTGGCGTGTTCACGTTCTCGAGCCTTGCCGATTATTCGGCTGGCCATCCGATCACATTTCGAAAAACGACAGGCGATCCCGTCGTCAATTTGAGCCAGTTGGAGTTTGGCGGTTTTGTTCAAGCGGACTGGCGAGTGAATCCGAAACTCAATCTCGGAGCCGGAGTGCGCTACCAGGCGCAGCAGAATTTGCGCGCCTATCATAATCTCGGGCCTACCGCTCAGATCGCGTATCAGCCGCGAAACGGAACCGTGATTCGTGCCGGCGCCCGAGTCTCTTATCAAGTCTACAATATCGGAAACGTCGAGACGGTGGAGCGAAGCGCACCTAATCATCAAATCGAGACGGTTATACTGAATCCCTCGTATCCGGATCCGTACGCCAACCTCGATCCCGCCAGCATAGGTACGAGCAACGCTTCCATTCGTACACGCGATCCAAACCTGATGGCGCCGTACATCATAAACTCCGCACTCACCTGGGAGCAGAATCTGAAGAAAGGTTGGCGGTTCAGCACCTCCCTGGATATGACTCGCGGCGCTCATCTGACCCGTACACGGAACATCAACGCGCCTTATCCGGGTACGCCATTGCCTGTCGATTTATTCAACGCGTTAAATTCCTTCAATCCGTCCGTACAAGCGGGGGCTCGAAATCAAGTGGATCAGATGCGGCCTCTCTATCCGAATGTGGGGAATATTTACCAATTCGAATCGTCTGCCGATTCATTCTCTAAGAACATAGGTTTTCGCCTGTACACGCCGAATAATTTCGCCGTGCACGGTATCGGAATCACCGGATTCGTTCAGTATGTCCTGGGGTGGGCTTACGACAACGCCTCCGCACAAAATCACTACGACTGGCGTTCGGAGTGGGCTCTTTCCTCATTCGACACCCGTCATCGTCTGATCACTAACCTGAATCTCAGACTTCCAAAAGACTCGACGGTCTCGTTTCTGACATTTGCCAATTCGGGACGACCGTACAGCCTGACCACAGGTCGTGACAACAATGGTGATCAGACGACGAACGATCGTCCAGCCGGCTTTCCCCGCAATTCATTGACAGGGCCGGGTTCGTACAATGTAAACGCGAATTTCACGAAGACCTTTCCCCTGCGGAAGCCGGAATCCGCCACGACGGCTTCAAATTCCGGTAGCGGAGGCGCAAATCCAGGTGGAGGGCAGATCTTTGTGAGCGGTCCCGGTGGACCCGTCGCGATTCCTCAAGGAGGACCTGGCAACAGTGCGCCTGGACCGAAGCTGCAGTTCAACGTTAGCGCGAATAACCTGCTGAACAACACCCAGCTTCGCAGCTATAGCGGCGTCCTGACATCACCGTTGTTTGGAAAGCCAACCGGCGCTGCCGGCGGGCGCACAGTTATGGTGGGTCTTGGCTTGCTCTTCTGAGGAGATATGAGACGACTGCTTTGGATGATCTTCTGTGTTTGTCTTGCCAATCCTGTGTTTGCTCAAGACGTGGATTTGGGTTTGGGAGGTGACGCGAGCAGTCTGCTGAATCTGCCGGCCCCGCGCGGAAATACGCCGGCGCGCGGCGGGGCAGCGCGAGGCGGCGCAGCCGGGCGCGGTGCAAATGCGGCTCCAGTTGATCGGCTGGTGCGGTTGCGCGATATGTTTGCTGGCGCGAACATGTCCCTCACGAAAGAACAAGAAACCGCACTTAACACTCTGTTAAATGCGGAAATTCCTGCGATGCGGCGGACCTTGCAGGCACGGATCACGGAATTGCAAAAAGACCAGAGTCCGGGGCCGGCAAGTCTGCCCAGCATGGATGAACTCGCACCGGAGATCATTCGCCTCAACGATGAACTCCTCGGAAAAGTGTCCGCCGCTCCGGGTTTGAGTCCTGAACAGCAAGCATTCATCAAAAAGTTGTACAAGGATCAGGTCAAATCGCGGGGCGGACTGGATGCGATCAAGTTGACGCTACAGGACGCCGGTGCGCCCTTCACCGCTGAGCAAATCGTACAAATCCAACCCCTATTCGATGAACAGAATCGAGCGCGACTACAGCTCTTGAAGGATTCACAAGGTCAGCCGCCCGACAAAACCAAAATCGATCAACTTCAACGCGACACACTCGGCAAAGTCTTGAAGTTGCTGAACCCCGCGCAGCGCGCGGCTTTGCTGGCGAAGTAAAAGCCTGAACTGTAGGCGCCTGAAATTGACCTGCCGCCACTTCTCGACCGAGACGATTACGGCGCGGGTTCTACGCGCAACAATGCTCCGTCGTTTTCATCAGTCAGCAGGTACAGCAGACCATCCGGGCTCTGCCGCACTTCGCGAATACGTTGCCGCAATTCCCACAGCATCGATTCGCGCCGGATCTCTTCCATCTTGTTGTTGAAGACGATGCGCTCCATGTGGCCCGTGCCCGGAATTTCACCTGTGCGCATCGAGCCGACAAACACATTGCCTTTCCACTTCGGAAATCGGTCGCCTGTGTACACCGCCATTCCAGCAACCGCGATGGAAGGAATCCATGTGACTAAGGGAGACTCGAATCCCTCACGAGTCGGATACTCGGAAATGCGCGGCCCCGGATAATCGCGCCCAAAGCTCATCAACGGCCAACCGTAGTTGCGCCCCGCCTTGATCACGTTGATCTCATCTCCGCCATTCGGCCCATTTTCGTGGTTCCACAACTCGCCCGTTTCGGGATGAACGATCAGACCCAACGTATTCCGATGACCCAGTGTGTAAATTTCAGGCCGGTAGCCGGCGCGGCCTGCGAAAGGATTGTCGGCCGGCACCGAGCCATCATCGCGCAGGCGCAGAATTTTTCCGCGCAAGCTGTTCGGATCTTGCGCAACCTGACCTACATTGCCGCCTGTGGACATGTACAGCATGCCATCGCGTCCGAACACGATGCGCCCGTTCAATCCGCCGTTGCCTTCGAACGCATCCGGCACAACGAGGTCTTTCACGTCTGTCAGTGCGCCGCCTTCGAATTTTCCGCGGGCGAGTGACGGTGTGCCTCGTCCGCCGCCCACCGCTTTTGTGTACGTGAGATAGATGAGCCGGTTCTCCGTGAACTCAGGATGCAGCGCAACATCCATCAATCCGCCATTGCCATCGGTTCGCACTTGAGGCACGCCCGTGATTGGCTTCGGATCCAGCGCTCCGTTGCGGAAAACACGCAACCGTCCAGCCCGCTCTGTGATCAGCATTCCTCCATCGGGAAGGAACGCGATCGCCCACGGATGCGACAAGCCTCGCGCCAGAACCGTGACTCGAATCTTGTGCTGCTCCGCCGTATCCAATACGAACGGGCCTGCGCCCAACGGAGGAACAGGAACACCGATAGCCGGTTCCTGCGCATGGCACAACGCAACGGCTGCGGCTACCCAAAATGCGGTACAAGCGGCGTAACGTATAAACACTGGCTTCAACCTCATAATTCGCAGGATTTTCTTCCATCAAACGCGTCGTGTCCAGAGATAAAGAGATCAATGAGTCTTATCGCGTTCCGTGATGGATGGATTACAATTGCCCTAAACGGCGAGGTCAAAATGAAAACACGACTGAACCCAGGAAGTGTATTAGGAATTTTGTCTTCCGTAGCCATTCTGGTAGTGATTTGCGCGCCTGTTTATGGTCAGTGGGTGAAAGTTCCGACCGGCAGAATTCCGGGGGGGCCTGATGGCAAGCCCAATCTCTCCGCGCCAGCGCCACGATCTCCCGATGGCCATCCGGACCTGTCCGGAGTCTGGGAATCCGGCGGCGCCAAGTACATCCTCGACATTGCCGCGGATCTCAAACCCGGCGACGTGCCATTTATGCCTTGGGCCAAGGCGCTTGTCGACGAACGCGCAGACGGCTCGCATTCGGGAGAGGATCCCCCTGCAAACTGCCTGCCCCGAGGCGTCCCGAGGATCAATGCCTCGCCCCCACCTTGGAAGATGATCCAAAAATCGGACATCATTGCAATTCTCTATGAATCCGACAACGCGTGGCGCCAGATCTTCCTCGATGGGCGCGAGCTGGGGAACGACTTTCCTCCGACCTTCTTAGGTTATTCCACCGGCAAGTGGGATGGCGACACCCTGGTCGTCGACACACGCGGTTTCAATGGAAAGACATGGTTGGATCAGACCGGCAAACCCACGTCCGATGCGCTGCACGTCATTGAACGTTTCCGGCGGACGGACTTCGGGCACATGGAAATTCAAATTACGATCGACGACCCAAAGGTTTATACCAAGCCGTGGCAAGTGAAGGAACAGGTGCGCCTGGTGCCGGATTACGACGTCATCGAGGCGCCATGTGAGAACAATCGCGACCTTCAGCACCTCGGAGGGAAATTGAGCAGGTAATGACGCGTTATTCGGGCGCCTGGAATTATGCCCCGACCCGCGTCCGCTTCGCCTTGCCGGCGGCGCTACGGTCCATTTCGCGTATCTCGAAGTTCCCTCCGGCGCGAAGATCGAACTCGTCCAACGCTGACGGCGTATCTGATCGAGGTGGAGTATGCGCAGTAAATCCGGTCAATGATCCGCGGGCGCACGTTTATTCAAAGAGTTTGGCTGCGGCGGACTGGTAACGATGCCAGAAGTCCCAACTTTACCCGCAAACATTGCCCTCGAGTTTGTCGCGTTTGCGGTACCAGGGTTTTTTGAATGCTAAGGCGTTTGCAAGCGACCTCGTGGGATTGAGCACGACACGCATGGTAGCCACGAATATCTTGTTGTGGATCTTTCTTTCGAGATTCTTGATGACGTAATTGTCCAAAAGATCTTGACCGATCATGAAGGCAACGCCCACCGTCGGTGTGACAAAGAAATCCACAAGTCCCGACTGTTTAAAATAACCGACATTGCCAATTGAAGCCTCGCTGACAGGTCCGATCTCAAACAGCGTGCTTCCAATTGCGGAGAAAATCACGGTCTTGAACGTTTGTTTGAAATACTTTTTGCTGAATCCGCATGACGTTGGATCGATCGAATTCGGATCATTTTGCCGGATGATGAATGCGAAAGTGGCACCCTCTGCGGGATGCCGAACGTAGTTAATGAAAAAATCATCTCCGTCTTTCCACTTCCACTTAAGCGAGCCTTTGATCGATCTCCAATAATCTTTAAAAAATGGACCTTTCATTGCGGCTTGCGTCCACGGCTCAAGTGCCGCCCGCTTTCCGTTCATCAAGACGATAAAGAGCCCCGATTCAAGGAAGGCTTTGCGCCAGTTGACGGTCACATCTTTCGGGCCTTCGAGATCTGCCGCATCGGCGTCCATTTTGTCCCCGAGATCTTTGACCTCGAGGTTTAACATTTCATCGAGCTCCAATTTAGCCGAGGGCATATCTCCCTGGGCATGAACTGCGACAGTGAAAGTTAGAAGTTCCGCACAAAACACCAATACGAACAGGTGGACACGCACAATCACCTCCAGTTTTTCAGATAGCCTTCGTGCAGGCGGTCGTCAAGACTCCGTCACGATATGACGCGATTTGGCGCGATGTGACGCACTGGAGGCGCAGGGCTGTGAACGTTATTGCGGCCACAAGCGAAAGAACTGCGGTTGATCGAAGAGATCAAAGGCGAGCTCGCCAATCAGCGCTATGTCCTGGTCTTCGCGATATACACGCAGAAGCGTGATGTCACTTCGGCTTGCTCTTGCCCCTGAGATTGAGCGCTACGGCAACGCGGAGGAGATCCTTCAACGCCACCTCATCTTCACGTGCTAAAATTCCCGTCATGTTGCTTCCCTCGCAACAAAACCCTGCCCGGCTCTGGCGTTGGCGATTACACAGCTAACGCGGGCGCCGGAACTCCTTTAGAACAAATCTCGAACGAAAAGGCGGCCCTGAGGGTTTGCCTGATTCCATGGTGAGCAGGGGGCCTTCTGGCCGAAAAAACCATGGAACAATCATCCAACGATACCTCAAAGTCTCACTATTCATTTGGAGACAACCGGCTTGCTGCCCTGCGGCTCGAATACTTAGCGGCCGCATTTGCTCCATCCTCCCGGCGTTTTCTGCAAGGCACAAAGCCTGGCCGGGTGGAGCTGGCGCTGGATCTGGGCAGCGGCATTGGTGCGACAACGGCTCTTGTGCGTGACGTGACGAATGCACCGTGGGTTGCGGGCTACGAACGTTCCGGAAACTTTCTCGCCATCGCGCGACGCCAGTATCCTGAGCTCACGTTTCGAGACATCGACCTTCTGTCTCCGGCATACCCGGATCGGGAAGCAGACCTGATCTATTGCCGCTTCCTGCTTACCCACATTCATCGGCCAGTGGACGTCCTGACCACGAGTGTCCAACACCTCCGCTCAGGCGGCCGATTGCTTCTTGAGGAAACCGCAGCATTGTTCTCACCAGTGCCAGCGCTCTCACGGTACTACGATCTTGTCGAACAACTGCAGGCGCACCACGGGCAGGAGACATTGATCGGAAAGAGGCTGGGAGCCCTGGCCGCCGGCGTTGCGGGGGCACGCGCGACTTCAGTCTTGCAAGAGATTCCCATGGCCGCAGCGGTAATGGCGCGGCTACACGCGATGAATCTGGCAACCTGGAAGGCCGATCCTTTCATGCTGGAGACCCATGGCCTGCGCGCTCTCGAAGATCTCGAAGGCGAGTTGAAGGCGATCGCCGCAAGGTCAGACTTTCCTGGAGGGCGATGCGTGATGGCTCAGGTATGTATAGAGCGAATGTGAGGCGCTGAAGATTTCAGTGACGGAACGGCTCCGAAGGCATCGCCCGCGGGTCTACTCGCGCAAAGTCGACAAGGGACCGTGAGGAGCACATTTGCCAGCGCAATAGCAACTGTGGCGCTCGCGGCAGCAATGACTGGGCTCGGTGACATTTTCCCTCCCGATCAGGAACCTGGATGTTAAGGCAAACCAGTCATCGAGTGACCCGGCCTATCCGGGGTCGAGCTTCGTCGCCGTCACCGGCGCATGTCGATCTGCTCCCAGATGACAGCAAGATGGTGGTCGTCGTGCTCCGCCGCGAAGTAGAGATGATCTACCAGCCGCATCGGCTGCTTCAGTCGTGGGTGCAGCATCGTTCGCGCGAACGCCTCGGA
>Ga0137418_10005139_pt1 | contig 11985 bp, 10 predicted proteins | sample CZODoug3_1_2_16f_FD_122242 | JGI IMG/M metagenome (GOLD analysis project Ga0137418, IMG submission 122242) | Vadose zone soil fungal communities from Angelo Coast Range Reserve, California, USA - CZODoug3_1_2_16fungal (Hybrid Assembly) | ecosystem: Environmental > Terrestrial > Soil > Vadose... | reverse complement strand
GATGAAGTGCGTGTTGATCACGCCCGAGATCGACATCCAGCCCCGCGCGATCTGCTCGACGACGAGCGCGTAGGTCAGCAGCGACTCGCCGAGCCCGCCGTACTCCTCGCTGATCGTCAGGCCGAACAGGCCCATCTCTTTCATGCCGTCGACGATCGCGTCCGGGAACTCGTCCTTGTGCTCGAGTTCCGTCGCGTACGGAAGGATCTCCTTGTCCACGAAGGTCTTGACCGTGGACAGGATCTCGGTCTGGAACTCGGTCAGATCAGCAGTCTGGGCCAGGCGCGCCATCTCGAACACTCCTCAGGTAACAGGAAGTTACCTGGAAGTATCTGCCCGATGTCGCGCCTGACCCAACGAAACGCCCGGTGAGATGACTCTCAGCCGCTCCAGCGGCCGGCTCCGCTGGGCTACTTGACGACCGACGTGTAGTCGACGATCTCGTTCGCGGCCGGCAAGGTCGGCGAGAACGGCCGGTTGTAGTCGGTGATCGTCAGCCCGCCCCCGCCGTCGCTCGCCGAGCTCTCGACCTTGAGCAGCAGGGGGGCGCCGGTGGCCGCGATGTAGATCTTGCTGTTGTCCTTCGTATCGGTGTAGATGACGGCCGGGGTGCCGTTGACCGTTGTGGTGCCGCCCTTGGCAAATGGACCCGACTGGCTCGCGGCACTTTCCCGATAGGACGCCACGAAGTGGTCCTTGTCGACGTAGTCGAGCAGCTGCGCGAAATCCTGTTTCGTCGTCGGCACGCGCACCCAGTGTGGCGCGAGCGTCAGCGCCAACTCGTACGCGTTCTGCTTGGTGCCGATCGTGGCTTTCCAGTTGGCGGCCGTCGTCTTGACGTAGGTGTCCTGGCCGTGGCCGGCGAGATCGAACCGGGCGCTGCCTTGCGAGAAGTACCCGGAGCCGCCGCCGTTGCCGAAGTGCACATCGAGGCTGTACGGCATGTTCTGATCCTTGCCGCTGCCGACGACGTGGAAACTCTGCGCCGCCGCCACGGCTGCGAATACCTGCGCCACCAGGTTGTTCGGGTCGAGGCCGGCGTTGTTGCCGCCGGACGCGGCGAACGCTGTCGGCGCCCCCGAGCTAGACCCGCCGTCATGCTTCTTGCCGGACGAGCAAGCCGCCAGGACCAGAGCGGCAACAGTGAGGGTCGCCACCGGCGTGAACCACGTCCGAGCCATCGTCGACGAGCCCCCTCGCTCGAGATGTCAGAACGGGCGAACTCTAGCCGACCGGGGCATCTGCGTCACCGTCGCACTGGACCCGGGCCGCTAACTCTCGGGCGGGGTGAACGTGGACGTGCGCTGCATGCCGGCCGCGCGCCCCTTGGCCGAGATCACCAGGGCCATCTTGCGCGAGGCCTCGTCGATCATCTCGTCGCCGAGCATCGCCGAGCCCTTCTTGCCGCCGGCCTCCGAGGTCGCCCAGTCGTAGGCGTCCAGGATCAGCTCGGCGTGGTCGTAGTCGTCCTGCGTCGGGGCGTACACCTCGTTGGCCGCGTCGATCTGCCCCGGGTGCAGCACCCACTTGCCGTCGAAGCCCAGTGCGGCCGAGCGTGACGCCACGCGGCGGAAGCCCTCGACGTCGCGGACCTGCAGGTACGGCCCGTCGATCGCCTGCTTGTCGTTGGCGCGGGCCGCCATCAGGATCGACATCAGGATGTGGTGGTACGCGTCGCCGACGTCGTACCCGGGCGGCTGCTCGCCCACCACCAGCGACTTCATGTTGATGCTGGCCATGAAGTCGGCCGGCCCGAAGATGATCGTCTCGACCCGCGGGCTGGCCTGCGCGATCTCGTTGACGGCGATCAGCCCCTGCGCGTTCTCGATCTGGGCCTCGATGCCGATGCGACCGACCTCGAAGCCCATCGTCTTCTCGATCTGGGTCAGCATGAAGTCGAGCCACTGCACCTGGGCGGCGCTTTGCACCTTGGGCAGCATGATGCAGTCGAGATTCGGGCCGGCGCCCTCGACGACCTCGATCACGTCGCGGTACGTCCACTGCGTGGTGAGGTCGTTCACCCGGATGACGCGGATCTTGTCGCCCCAACCGCCCTCGTTCAGCGCGGCGACGATGTTCTTGCGGGCCTCGGGCTTGGCCAGCGGCGCGACGGCGTCCTCGAGGTCGAGGAACACCTGATCGGCCGGCAATCCCTTGGCCTTCTCGAGGAATCGCGGGTTGCTACCCGGCACGGCCAGGCACGATCGGCGGGGACGCAGCTGCTCGCTCATGCCTGCGAGCATGCCCACTCGACCCGGCCGGCGCCACCGCCGTGTCAGCCGCCTCACATCCGGATCGCGGGAAATCAGCCGTGCAGGCCGGAAGCGATGGCGGGGTGAACTGCGAGCGCGACGCCGAGCGTGACGAGCGCGGCGCCGGCGAGCCGGGCGAGGCGCAGGTCGCGCGGCCCGATCTTCTCGACGAACACGACGGCGGCGACCAGCAACACCCACACCAGGCCCATCGCCCCGGCGGCGACGAGCACGACCATGAGCAGCCAGCAGCAGCCGAGGCAGTAGCCGGCGTGCGCCAGCCCAACCCGAACCGCACCGGCCAGGCCCGGCCGCCAGCGGGTGGCCAGGAACGCCAGCGGGTTCTGGCACGAGCGCAGGCAGGCCCGCTTGGCCGCGCTGAACTGGTAGATCCCGGCCGCGGCGAGCACCCCGGCGACGGCATAGGGCGCAGCGTCGTGCAGCGCGGGATGCGAGCGAACGGCCTCGGCCAGTGCCGCCGCGACGGCGTAGACCGGCACCCCGAAAGCCAGCCAGGTGACGGCGTAGGGGAGCGCGAACACCGCTGTCGGGGCAGCGCGCGCGCGACTGCGGGCGACCGTGCCGTACAGCGCGATCATGGGGACGGCACTGGGCAGCATCATCGCCGCCATCATCACCCCCCACGAGCCGACGAAGGCCAGCCCGTCGCGGGCGCTCCACACGGGCGCGTCCATACCGTTCATCGACATCGACGCGCCGGACATCCCGGGCATCGACATCGTGCCCGCCTGCCGGATCGTGACGACCCACGCCACGGCGGCAGCAGCGATCAACAGCCCGCCGGCCACCCACACCGACCGCTGCACCCACCAGCGCCGTGTCGCAGCGCTAGCGGGTCGTCCCATCGCTGCTCCAGTCGAACGCGACGAGTTGGGCGTAGGAGTTCTCGTTGTGCAGCGCCAGCGGGTCGGCCGCGGTCACCTGCCACAGCAGCGAGTTGGCGATCTCGGCCTGCTTGTACTCGAAACCGTTGGGCAGGTCGATGCGCACCCGGTGCTCGATGCCGGTCACCGGGTTGCGGATCGGCTCGATGCGGCTCTCGCCGACGCCGGGGATATTGATGCTCGCGCGGCGCGCCTCACGGTCGGACTCGACCTCGATCGGCGCGACGACCGGATCCGGCCCGTTGGGCGCGACCGACGCGAAGATCTCGAAGTAGGGATGCCCCTGAGTACCGCTGGAGATCGCGGTGATCGCCTCGCGCTGCGCGGGCGTGCTCTTCTCGTCAAGGATGAGCAGCCGGGTGCCGTTGCCCTCGTGCACCAGACCGGGCCACCAGAACGCCTCGGCGAAGAGCACGCCGTCGAGGCCGGTATCGCCGAAGTGACCTTCGCGGATCCGGAACGCCACCAGTGCCTCGCACTGCCCCGACGTTGGCGGGCCGTTGAACTGGCACCCGCAGGCCCAGGCACAGTTGCAGCTCGTGACCTGGTCGCCGACGAGGTGCCAGTCGGTCGTGCTGATCGTCGCCTCGCTCATGACTCCCCCAAGTCGTATCGCCCGGCGGACCGAGCCTCGTCGCGAAAGGTATACGCCCATGGCCCGGCGAACGCATCATTCGATTGCCCTATCGGGCACCTCGCGTGCGCGCCGGCGCTCTATTCGGTGGCTTCGACCGGGATGTCGCGGCCCCGTGATCGGACGACGAGGACGAGCCACCCTGACGCGGGAGCGGCGTCGGGCCTGCTAGTGGTGGTCGAGCGGCAGTTCTATAGCGCTGACATTCCCGAAGGAAAAGTCATGACCCAGATGCCGCCGCCGGGAACGAAGGTACGGCGAGGCTGGTCGGTTCGCGTGGCTCAAAGTTTGGGGCCTCAACGGGTAGCGATTCCCAACGTGACGGGAAGCAGCGAGCGGGTCGCGGAGTTGAATATACGGCGCCGTGGGCTCAGCCTTGGTTCGGTCGCGCACGTCAGTTTGCCGGACGTGCCGCAGGACCAGGTGATATCGCAAAGTCCGCCAGCGAACGCCAGCGGGGTATCTGCGCCGAAGATCAGTCTGCTGATCGGTGACGGTCCCGAGCCCGCAATCTATGTGATGCCGAACCTCACCGGACAACCGCTCGGCAGCGCGATGCTGGCGCTACAGGACGCCGGCATCCGGGTCGGCAAAGTTACCGTGCTTCCGCCACCGCCGTCGCCCTTCGAGCCGCAAACCGCGCCAGTTGCGCCGTCCGCGGTCTCCGAGCCCAGCGCAGCGAGCATGATCGTGACCCAGACTCCGGCGCCAGGACAGAAAATCGTAGCGGGCAGCGCGGTGAATTTCGAAGTCCGCTAGCTTTTGCTCGTGGAGAGTCGGGCGTCCCCGCCTGGCGTGACGGGCGAGACGCCCGTCGCTCCATCGATTATCCGCGTTCGATCATCGCGGCGAAAAAGCCGTCGCAAGGATGCACTCCGGGAATTGTTCTCAGATAGGGTCCGGCGAGCAGCGAGGCGATATCAAGTTCGAAACGAAGATCGCCAGACCGTCGGAGTTGCTCCAGCTCTCCCCTAAAATCGGTGACCTTGAATTCCGCCGTGCCATCGAGCGCGCCTTCCACCACCGCTTCATTTTCCTCGCGCTCCAGCGAACACGTGGAATAGACGAGCCGCCCGCCAATCTCAAGCTGGGCAAGCGCGGACTTCAGGATGGCGACTTGCCGCGCCTGAAGATCACGCAGGTCTTCGGCTTTGAGCCGCCACTTGATCTCTGGGTTGCGGGCCAGAGTGCCAGTGCCGGAACAAGGAACGTCGGCGAGTATGCGGTCGAACGCGCGTGAGAAGGGCAAATGACGAGCATCGGCAGCGACTAGGTGCACGTTTGGCAAGCGGTTGAGGCTCTGCAGCAAGCGCGCGCGATGGGGATGTAACTCTGTCGCGAACACTTTGGCGCGCGGGTTGCGCCTGGCAAGCAGGGCAGTCTTGCTGCCGGGAGCGGCACAGCAATCAAGAATCGTCTCTCCCCGGCCGGCCAGCAACGCGACCAGTTGCGAAGCTTCATCCTGAATGGAGACGCGGGCTTCCTGGTAGGCGAGCGTTCCGGTTACATCGCCCGCAAGAACGCGCCGTGCCGCCGATAGCAGCCGACTCGGAGAGAGCTGCACGCCGGCCGCGGCAAGTTCGGTGTCAGCTTGATAGTCGTGAATGTGAATGGACGTGTCGGGCACCGTCTGATCGTAGGTGCAGATCTTCCGCGCTGCTTCAAGTCCATATTGCTTGGTCCAGCGTTCCACCAGCCACGGTGGATGAGCAGCGTTCCGAGCCAGCGTAATCGAATCGGGTGATTTACTGATTTCGCTGAGGACGTCTTCCGCGCCGGCCCCGGCAATTGTCCGGAGAACCGCGTTCACGAACGGAGCCGCTGAGCGCTTTCGCGCAGCTTTGACGAGTTCCACACTTTCGAAGATCGCCGCGTGTGCCGGAACTCTGGAGAGAAACTGCAATTGGTATACGCCCAGGCGCAATGCGGCCAGAACCTCGCCATCCAGCCGCTCAAGCTTCTGCGACGATGCGGCAGCCAGTCGCTGATCGAGCAGAGACTGCCAGCGGAGAACTCCCATTACCAGCTCGGTTGCGAGCCCGTGATCACGCGAGGAGAGCTGCGCGAGGCGATCGGAATGAAGCAGTTCGGCGGCGTAGGATTCTTCGTGCTCGACCCGAAGAAGAATTTCGAACGCCACGGATCGAGCAGGAGAAACGGCCATTTTTCAGCCTTCAGTGCAGCCTATTGTCCCAGATGGTCGCCGGATTTGGGCCGGTAGCCGTTGATGAATTCTTGCGCGGTCATGCGGCGCTTGCCCTCGAGTTGAATTTCGATCAGTTCCAACGCCGTGGCAGTGTCTTTATGTTTGTCCTTACCCATGCCGCAGCCAACGAGCAGGCGCGTTCCCTCGACTGTGATTTCTCCGGGCTTCAACGTGACCGCATCTAGCCAGGGTTGAGCGCGGTGCACTTGCAGCGTTTTACCTTTAAACGTGGTGAATGCCCCAGGCCACGGCTGAAACCCGCGCAGGCGGTTAAACAGATCGGTTGCTGAGCGAGAGAAGTCCATGCGCCCATCTTCCTTTTTCAGAATCGGGGCAAGCGTAGCTTGCGCATGATCCTGCGGAGTCGGGCGAACTTGCCCGGTCTCAAGCCCGCGCAGGGTCTCGACCATTAGATCCGCGCCGATGGACGCTAGCTTCGGGCCCAAAGTCTCCGCTGTATCTTCCGTGCCAATCGCCGTTTCACGCTGCATAAGTATGTCACCAGTATCGAGCCCCGCGTCGATGCGCATGGTCGTAACGCCGGTGACGGATTCGCCGTTGGCGATCGCCCACTGAATCGGCGCTGCGCCGCGATACTTTGGCAGCAGAGACGCATGCAGGTTCAAATTTCCGAGCCGGGGAAGATCAATCATCCACTGCGGAATGATGCGGCCATAGCCGACGACAATGATCGCGTCAACGACCGCGTCCGGAGCAATCGCAGTAAGCTGGTCGCGGAATTCGGCATTGTTCTTGATGCTCCCAGGTTGCAGAACGGCAATGCCCAAGCGGGTCGCCGCATCTTTCACGGGAGAAACGGCCACTTCCATGCCACGCCCGCGCGGCCGATCGGGTTGTGTCACCACCAGCGGCACAGAATGGCCGGCCTCGACCAATCTCTCCAGGGTCGGGACAGCAAAGCGAGGAGTGCCACAAAAAATCAAGAGCATAGGTCTCAGGTCTCAGATGTTAGGTCTCAGGATCTCGCAAAACCGACAGGGCCACAGGATCGAGAGCGACCATCAAAGGCTCACGGAACAAATGTTTTTCCCGAGACCTGCCACCTGAGACCTGCCTTGCTACCATTCTCCGGCCTTCACCAGTTTCTTGATCTTGCGCTTGATGAGGTCGCGCTTCAGCGCGCTGATGTGTGAGATGTACAGCTTGCCGTTCAAGTGATCGGTCTCATGCAGGAAAGCGCGCGCCAGCAGTGCCTCGCCGGTCATCTCGAAGTGTTTGCCCTTCAGGTCCTGCGCGCGGATTGTGACCTTGTTCCCGCGAGTCACACGCTCGCGAAATTCGGGGATGCTGAGGCAGCCTTCTCCGCCGCTCTGCTTGCCTTCCGTCTTGATGATCTCTGGATTGATGAGCACGAGCTTGGCGCCGTCGTCTTCCTTGAACGAAGTGTCGATCACGGCGATGCGCCTGGAGATGCCGATCTGCGGCGCCGCCAACCCGACGCCGTGCGCGGCGTACATGGACTCGAACATGTCCTCAGTGAGCTTTTCCAGTTCTTTGTCGAAGGCGGTGACGGTGGCGGCGGGCGTTTCCAGCACGCGGTTGCCGAATTTAACGATGGGATAGATCATCTTTCAGTTTCCAGTAGTCAGTTGCCAGAAAAATTCTTTTACACAATGCTTTCGCAAGGGCGCAACTTCAGCTGCACCGCTACTCAGTCCACCGTGAGCGGCTTTAGCGCTGAAAGATGGTTTTAACTATCTTCCTGAGCCGCAAAGACTAAAAACAAAAAACTAAAAACTAAAAACTCTCCAACTGCTCCAAATATCCTTCGAAATTCCTTTTCAACTCACCCATGGAATCCCCACCAAATTTCTCCAGCGCGCAGCGCGCGAGCGTCAGCGCCACCATGGCTTCTCCTGCCACTCCGGCCGCGGGGACCACGCACACATCGGAGCGTTCGTAGGCCGCCTTTACCGGCTCGCGCGATTTGAAGTCCACCGACCCAAGCGGACGCCGCAACGTCGAGATAGGCTTCAGGTATCCGCGGACGATGATGTCTTCGCCGTTGGAGACGCCGCCTTCGAGTCCGCCGGCATGGTTCGACGAACGCTGAAAACCGGTTGCTCGTGCGTCGCTGGTTTCTCGTGAAAACCCGATCTCATCCTGCGCCTTGGATCCGAATCCGCCGGCTATGGTGATCGCGTCGCCCAATTCCACCGCCTTCACCGCCTGCAAAGACATCACAGCCTGCGCGAGAAGGCCATCCAAGCGTTCGTCCCAATTCGCATACGTGCCAAGCCCGGGCGGGACGCCATGCGCCACCACTTCGAATACTCCGCCTACCGTGTCGCCGGTGCGCAAAACCTCGTCTACCTCGTCCTTCATGCGCTGCTCGGCTTCACCGTCTTCGCAGTTCAGCAAAATTTCGTCACGCTCCGATAGCTCGACCAGCTTCTTCCACTCGCCCTTGCAGGTGCAATGCGCGTTTCCCACCTGCACCACATGGCTGAGCACGCCCACGCCCAGCTCGCGCAACAACAACTTTGCGACCGCGCCCACGGCGACACGCGCCGCAGACTCACGTGCCGAAGCGCGTTCCAGCACGTATCGCGCTTCCGGGAAGTTGTATTTGAGCGCGCCCGCCAAGTCAGCATGTCCGGGCCGCGGCGACTTCACTTCCTTATGTTTCGCCGCATCTCCCGCAGCGACCGGCAGAGCCTCTTCCCAATTTTTCCAGTCTTTGTTCTCCAACAGAATCGCGATAGGCGACCCGATCGTCTTGCCATGGCGCACACCGGAGACGACATGCGCCGAATCCTTCTCGATCTTCATCCGCCCGCCGCGGCCGTAACCTTGTTGGCGCCGCCAAAGCTCGTGGTCGACGAATTTCTGGTCGAATTCCAGCCCTGCGGGCACGCCCGAGAGGGTCGCGACCAGGGCTTCGCCGTGGGATTCGCCTGCGGTTGAGAAGCGCAACATGCACTGGCATTGTAGCAAGCTGAATTTTTCGCCAACTTAGTGCGCCATCTGAGTGAGATATCTGAAAATATAATGACTAATTAGTAGACACTCGTTTAGTTCACGGGTATATTACTTAGAAAGATTTAGGGGAATTCTTGTTCGCTGCTCTAAGGCGGCGATGTTCGCGACGGAATCTTCCTCTGGCCCCGGGAGCTGTATCAGTGTCAGCAGTTTTGCCTCTTAAAGACAGCTCTCGCGAGCTGATCATTGAAGTCACCAGGGCCCTTGAGCCTTACTTTCCCGACATTACAGCCAAGTGGCGCGAGAAGATCGCGCAGGAATTCCACCTCGACGGTCGCATCCTAGTCGCGCTGGAGCAATTGCAGGTGGGCGCCGCTTGCCCATTCATCTGCCATAAGAATGATTTCAAAGACCTTTTGGAGAGCCTCAACTACCACGGATCGCGACTGGCCAAATTGCAGGTTGATACGCGCGTGATCGCGCGCTCGCTGGAGCTTTACCTCACTGTCTGCGAGCCCTACGTGGGTAGTCTATTCGGCGAACGTCGCGCCGAGTTGGTCGCAACCCTCGAGACCTTGTCTTCGGCATGCTTCGTAGTAGTGAGCGGCGCCTACTTCGACGCCAAGAGCGAGCAGAATGCCGCGCTTCTCTCCATTTTGGACGCCGAGCTTTCGGCCGCCGACCTGCCCTCCGTCTTCTATCAAGTACTCGAGATCACAGCCAAGCTCTTCGGCGCCACCATCGGCGTGCTTCTGTTGAAGGAGCCGGGCACAAATCGCCTGCAGGCCAAGGCAAAGCTGGGCTTCAAGGCAGAAGACGATCTCTCCATCGAGATCGGCCAGGGATTCTCCGGCGGCATCGCCGCCAGCGGCGTTCCCGACATTGTCTTGGATCCGTCGCATGACACTCGTGTCGCCAGTATCGCCTTGCGCCAGTCTGCCGCCACGCTTTGGGGCATGCCGCTGAACGCGAATGGCGAGATCATCGGCGTGCTGGTGGTGGGCTTCACCAAGCCTTACGAATGGCTGCCCACCGAGCGCGAGATGATGCGTGCCATCGCCGACCGCTCCGCACTGGCTATCGACCGGCGCCGCATGATCGATTCCTTGCAGGAGCGCGAAGTGCGCATCGCCGAGCTTTCCGGACATTTGCTCCGCGTACAGGAAGATGAGCGCAAGCGCATCAGCCGCGAGCTGCACGATGAGACTGGTCAGGCGCTCATGGTCATCCGCCTCTACCTGGGAATGCTCGAATCCACCGCCGCCGGCCGCGGTTCACGTTCACAGAAGAACAAGATCCGCGAGACCGTCGAAGTCGTTGACCGCACCATCGAAGGCATCCGTCGCATCATCGGACGCCTCTCGCCACTCGTCCTGAAAGAGCTGGGACTGGTGGCAGCCATCCGCAAAGAGGCCAAGGATCTGGCCAAGAACACCGGCATCCGCGCCCGCGTGATGGTGGCGGAAGACCTGAACCGCCTCGATCCCGAGGTGGAGATGGTGATCTACCGCGTCGTGCAGGAGACGCTGCACAACGTGGCCAAACACTCCAACGCCAAGAGCGCCAACATTATTCTGAACTATGACGATAAGAGCCTCCGCTTGCTAGTGGAGGATGATGGGGTCGGTTTTAGCTCGAAAAGCAGCAACTCGCGTGGTAACTCGTTCGGCCTCGCGGGAATCAAAGAAAGGGTGCATTCGATCGGGGGCGAGGTGCGGGTAGTCTCCTCCAAAGAGCGAGGCACCAGGATCGAAGTGGCGGTGCCCTTGAAGGAAACGAGCGCGCCATTAGCAAAATCCGCGGAAGCGGGAGCGATGTCCTCGCGGGTCCATTAAGAATTGAGGGTGGTTCATGCCTAAGATCAAATGTCTGCTGGTTGACGATCACACATTGTTTCGCCAGGGCGTCCGTCGCCTGCTGGAGATGGAGTCTGATTTCGAAGTGATCGGGGAGGCCGGCGATGCAGGCGCTGCGGTCGAGAAGGCGCGCGATCTGCGCCCCGACATCGTGCTCATGGACATCGGCATGCAGGGCCTTTCCAGCTTTGAGGCCGCCCGGCACATCCGTAAGAACCGCCCTGAGACGAAAGTTCTCTTCCTCACCATGTACGAGGACGAAGACTATCTTGTCCAGTGTCTGGAAGTCGGAGCCGCGGGCTACGTTTTGAAAGATACGCCCGCGCCGCAGCTGGTCACCGCCATCCGCGACGTCTATAAAGGCGGAAAGTATCTCAGCACGCAGGTGCTGGGAAAGCTGGTCGAAGATTTCCGCTCACGCGTGCGCGACCAGAAGATGCGTCCGCGTATGTCGACGCTCACCCCGCGCGAGCGCGAGATCCTGAAACTCTTGGCCGAAGGCAACTCGGTGAAAGAGATCGCGGTGCTGTTGGGCTTGAGCGTGAAGACCATCGAAGCGCACAAGTTCAATCTGATGCGCAAGCTCGACATCCACAACAAGGCGCAGCTGGTGACTTACGCCATCCAGAAGAAGATCATCAAGATCCCGGTGAACCAGTAGTCCGCGAAGCGGACGCAATGTCGATAGCCCGGGGCGTAAGCCCTGGGAAGAGGTTGTTGGAAATGTAAGAGTTACCTTAAGCGACGGCAGAACCCACTGCCACATCCGCCAGCGCCTTCAAATCCGGCACTTCCATCCCCGGCTTCGCAGCCACATCCTTCGTCGCCCCTGGCTTGCCCCCGCGCCGGTTCACCCAGACGTTGGCAATACCCAGCTCATTCGCCGGCGCAATGTCGTGGTATAGACTCTCCGCCGCGTGCAGCACCTTTTCTTTTGGCAAGCCGATCTTTTGCAGCGCCAGGTTGAAGTTGTTGTGCGACGGTTTGTAGCTCTTGGCCTGCTGTGCGGTGATGATGTGATCGAAGGGAATCCCCATCAGGCGCAGCGAGAGCGCCAGCAGGTCATCGTCGATGTTGGAGATGATGGCCAGCTTGTACTTGGTCTTCAGCTTGCGCAAGGCCGCAGTGGTATCGGGAAATGGCGGCCAGTCGCGGATGGACTCGGCAAGAGAATCGATCTCCTTCTGCG
>Ga0137418_10005137_pt1 | contig 11988 bp, 13 predicted proteins | sample CZODoug3_1_2_16f_FD_122242 | JGI IMG/M metagenome (GOLD analysis project Ga0137418, IMG submission 122242) | Vadose zone soil fungal communities from Angelo Coast Range Reserve, California, USA - CZODoug3_1_2_16fungal (Hybrid Assembly) | ecosystem: Environmental > Terrestrial > Soil > Vadose... | reverse complement strand
CGACGCTGAAATCTTTAGGCGCATCCGGGGCGACCTGCGGGAATTGCTGGGAATTGAAGGCGCCCCGTTATTCGGTGAGATTTCCCGCTGGCGACAGTCAATGCCCCAATATGAGATTGGACACATCGCGCTCGTTAACAAAATCTCGGAACGTGTGGCTGCTTTGCCAGGCCTGGCACTTGCGGGAAACGCCTATTCGGGAGTTGGCATTCCCGATTGCATTCGCAGCGGCGAGACCGCGGCGGACTCTCTTTTTCATGTACTCCAGAAAGCGCTCGTTATTAGTTGACTGCCATTTGATTCTGGCGTAGAAGCATTGCGCAAACTCCGATAAATAGCAGTAACGCCAATGTCAGACGAATCACACTCACTCTCAAAAGCCGAAACCGAAAAGTTGCTGTTACAGATGACAGACGAATGGGCGAAAGCGCTCGTTCGCGGCGACGGCGACGCGCTGGGCCAAATAATGGCCGAAGACTTTTATTTTGCTTATCCGTTTGAAGGAGATGGCAAGGAGCAATTTATTGATGACGTCACGTCGGGAGACGTGAAGGTCGAACATCTGAGTCGTGAAAACGCCAACGTGCGTGTTTGGGGCGACGCAGCTGTTCTAACCGGCAAAGACTCAGCACGATGGTTCTATAAGGGACACGATTACAGCGGTCACTACAAGGTCATGCATGTCTATTCATTGCGAAACGAAAAGTGGCAACTTGTTTCGGTCCAGGCCTGCCCAATCTCCTGACGCTCACCAGCTAAATATGTATGACAAACGAAGCACGCCATATTTGCGCGGGAATTGAACCGGGTTCAGCCGCTGTAAGTATGATGGCATAGTCTTCGTTCAGCACGTTCTGCCTCTGATCCACATCGATCACAGAGCTCAACAACTCAGCCTCGCCTTTTTCCTTTTGCGGTTTCACTAATGCAAGTCGGCGCAGGCAAGCGTAGAGATGGTTGACTCCGGTGCCGTACGGTCCCAAATCATCGTCCAGCATCAATCTCACTTCAGCTCGTTCGTCCACGAAATGCTTCAACAGCGAAGCCGCCTGGACCACACCTTGCTCGAATCTGGCATTGAATTCTTCAGGGTCGGCTTCATAAGGCTGGCTCGTATCAAGAATGATCGTAATCCGTCGCTCGTCCTCAGCAGTGAATTCGCGCACCGTCAACTGTCGCGAACGCGCGGTCGCCTTCCAATCGATGTGCCGCAAATCGTCCTGCGGCTGATAGTCCCGCAACGAAAAAAGATCCTGGCCAATACCGCGCCGGGCTGAAACCATGCGGCCGGCGAACGTTGGCAACAGATGAAGTTCATCGCCAATTGGTTCAGGCTTTGGATACACGACTAGGTCAACGTACCGCGCTCGCAAGCGGCGGCGAAAGCGAAAGAAGCCAAACGGGAAAAGTGTGGATAGTTCGAATCCAGTGATTAGCACGTGGCCACGCTTAGGGAATACTTGTTCGACTCGTTGTTCCGCGGCTGCGTGATGCGGCACGTAAGTGAAGTAAGCCAGCAGCCGCTTCGAGAAACGGGTCCAGCGCCGCTTGCGAAACTGTTGCGTTGCGTCGGATGGACCACGAGCCGCGACCAGGATTGAGAACGATGGCAACAGGCGCTTGGCGTTTCTCAGTGTGACGATGACAGGTGCGGCATCGGCAGCAAAAATATGGTCTGGAAAACGCGCCGAGACAATCAGGTCACGCAAAGACGCTCGCGCTGCCGCCCCGCCAACAAAGAGAGTTGAGCAGAGCAACGAGAAAACCAGGAACAGCAGATTGTTTCCAGTATTCCAGGCGGCAAAGCCAACGACCCCAAGGATCAAAAGGAAAATGGCGCCTCCACTCGTGATCTCAAGTGGCAGATCAAGTCGCGTCACTTCGAGGCGCGCCGACTTTGCCAATCGCGGCACGACGAAAATCAACATCAGCAGCGCGATGACCAACGATAAGATCGCCGTGGCGGCAGCGAGAGTGTAGTTGTCAGTTTGTCGAGCGAGAATAGTGACGAGACCAGAGGCAAGGCCGGCGCTGACAAGCAATGTGCCCAGGATTGCATTGCGCCACCTCGACAGCGCGGACGCGCGGACGCGGGGACGCGGGGACGCGGAGATTTGTGTCAGTGGTCTCTCCGCCTCCCCGTGTCTCCCTTTCACCGCGTCTCCTTCAGAGCGGCACGCTTACCGTTTTCATTATTTCGCGCAAGACAGCCTCCGCTTCTTCACTGCGGCGCATTGATGAAGAGAACCGTGTGCTGACGAGTATGCGATGGGCAAAGGTGGGAATGACCAAACGCTTGATGTCATCGGGGATGCAATAGGAACGTTCTTCGGAAAGAGCGAGCGCCTGGGCAGCGCGAAACAGCGCCAGCGTGGCGCGCGGGCTAACGCCGAGATCGAGCATTTCAGATTCGCGCGTGGCCGCAACAATGCGCATCAGGTATTCAACCAAAGCATCGTCAACCGAAACTTCGGTCACGCTGCGTTGCAACTCTACAATCTCCGCCGCGGTCATGACCGGTTGTAGATCTTCCAACGGATCGCGGTACTCGCGGTCGCGCAGGATTTGTTTTTCGTCGGCGGTAGCCGGATAGCCGATGCGCAGTCGCAGCATGAAGCGGTCGAGTTGCGATTCAGGCAACGGATAAGTGCCGTGGTGCTCGATTGGATTTTGCGTTGCCAAAACAATAAATGGCGCCGGCAAAGGATGCGTCACGCCTTCGGCAGTGACATGCCGTTCGGCCATAGCTTCGAGCAGCGCCGACTGCGTTTTCGGAGTGGTGCGATTGATTTCATCCGCCAGCACGACGTTGGCGAAGATCGGGCCAGGCTTCCATTCGAAAACTGCGGTGTGCTGGTTGTAAACGGAGAGCCCAATCACATCCGACGGCAGCAGATCAGACGTAAACTGTATGCGCTGAAAGTTACAGCGAAGGGCGCGCGCCATGGCGTGGGCCAAAGTAGTCTTGCCGACGCCGGGCACGTCTTCGATAAGCAAATGGCCGCCGGCAATCAAGCCGACAATACCGAGGCGCACCGCTTCCGGCTTGCCTTTGATAACGGTTTCAATGGCCGTTTGCAGGCGATTGATCTTCTCGACAGCGTCGAGATTCGTCGTTGCTTCTGGGCCGCTTACCGTTTCAAGACGTCTCATTTATTAGTCACCAGAGACCGAAGTGCAGTCATTCTACATGCTTAGTCACAGCATCGCACCTTGAAAATCCGGCCCTCCCAAGTGGCATAGACTTCAGTCTGTGCAATTCCAGGCAATCACACACCTGAGATTCCGGCTGCCAAGTGGCATAGACTTCAGTCTGTGCCATTCAGGCAATTACACAACTAACGTTCAGGCTACCCAACTGGCACAGACTAAAGTCTATGCCACTGCATGACGTCGTCAGGCTCATGTAGTAAACTTGGCATAACTCGAATGAAACTCGGCTGTGAGCGAGTTCAGGAATTGAGGGAACTCCAAAGCACTTGCGGCGTTTAAGCGAGCAAGGAGAAGTTATGAAACGCAGTCGTAATTATCATAGTAAGCAACGAGGCTTTTCGTTAATCGAGCTGATGATTGTTATTGCCATCATCGGCATCCTGATCGCCGTCGGCGTGACGGGTTGGAAAGCAGCCGTCAGGTCGGCTAACGAGGCAGCAGCCATCAAGACACTCAGAACCATTGCCGAGCAGCAAATGCTTTACTACAACTCGCATCAACGAACGGCATTCGGAAGTTTCGATGAGATGCTAAAGGAAGGGTTGCTTGACACGCGTTTTGCAGGGACCACGCCGGTCGTAGATGGCTATGTTTACGTCATGCGCGTGTCGCCGAAATCAACCACCACCCAGCCAGGTTTTGCGGTCAACTCTGATCCGCAGGTTACCGAAGGGGTCAGCGCCACCGGCAAGAACCACTTCTTCCTCGACTCAAACAGCAACGTAATTCACGTGAACGCGACGCAACCAGCCGCGATGACTGATCCACCTATCGGCCAATAAAACCACACCGTGACCAGGCGCGAACGCCTAACAGATTTTCTCAGCCTCGAACGGAATCTTTCGATCGCCTCGGCCGCTGTTTTCCTGCTGGGCCTGGGTGAAGAACTCTGGAAGAAATTCCTTCCGAAATATCTTGAGTCGCTGGGCGCGACTACTCTAATCGTCGGCTTCTTCGGCACCGCAGAAGATTTCTTTGACGCGGTCTATCAATATCCGGGTGGCTGGCTCGCGGATCGTTTAGGCCGTCGCCGCGCTTTCTTAATCTTTGTTGGGATTGCTTCCGCAGGTTACCTCGTCTATCTCATCAGTCCATCCTGGCCGTTTCTGTTTCTTGGACTCGCGTTGGTCATGGCCTGGCAAAGCATGGCATCGCCGGCAATCTTTGCTGTCATCGGCGATGCCCTGCCGCGCGAGCGCCGCGCGATGGGCTTCACGCTGCAATCGATTCTCAAACGAGTGCCCATCGTGATCGCGCCGTTGGCCGGCGGCGCGCTGATAGCCTCACTGGGTGTCATTAAAGGCATCCACACCGGACTGGTAATTACACTCGTGCTGGCGGCGCTGACAATACTGCTTCTCTCAAAAGTGAACATTACTATTCAGGCTTCACGAACTACCGGAATAGTCGGCGTATGGAGATCTTTTCACAGCGTCTTGAAGCGCCTGCTCGTTTCCGATGTGATTATCCGTACCTGCGAGGGCATGACTGGAGTGATCACGATTCTTTATGTCACCAATGTGCAACACTTCAGCGTCGCCCGCTATGGAACGCTGGTCGCGATTCAGATGATCACTTCGATCATCGTCTACATTCCCGCCGGCAAGATCGCCGACCGCGTGGGCCGCAAACCATTTGTGATCATCACGTTCTTGAGTTTCGCACTATTTCCTTTGGCGTTGATCGCTGCGTCCAGTTTTACGATCCTGGTGGTCGCATTCATTGTCGGCGGCCTGCGCGAAATTGGTGAGCCGTCGCGTAAAGCGATGATTATCGATTTCGCGCAAGAGAATGTGCGCGCGCGTTCGGTCGGACTTTATTATCTGGTGCGAAGCCTGTCGATTACTCCAGCCGCGGCAATTGGGGGCCTGCTCTGGAGAATCACTCCAGAAGTACCGTTCATCGTGGCCGGGATCATTGGAATAATTGGTACGGTTGTCTTTGCTTTAACGGTTGAGGAAAAGTATGCGGGTTAGTTCCTGAAGAACGTTTAGTGAAATCTGAACGCCGTTGCATAGGCATACCAGAGTCCGAAAGCAACGCTGAGACAACCGGCGGCTGTTTGCAGTCCATAGTTAATACTCGTCAGGCGTCTGCCGCTTAGTGCGAAGGGCAATCCTATCAAGCCGGACATCAGCAACATGCCTACACTCGAACCGACACCGAAAACTGCCAGGTAAACCAGTCCCAGCCATATTGATTGAATCTGCGTCACCACCAGCAATGTCAATGCGGCCGAGCCGGCGAGGCCGTGCATCGCACCAACCAGCATGGGTTTAAGACCAACTTGAGAAATTGCATGTGAATGTGGCGGATGCTTTGTTTCACTTAATTGATGTGCAGTTCCTGGAGCGTGTTCAGTTCCCTGCTCATGAAAATGAATGTGCACGTGCGACTGCCCGTCATGACTGTGCCGGTGCAAGTGGACATCGGGACGTTTGCGCAGCACTTTGACGATGGCCAATACTCCTAGCGCAATGATCATCACGGCCACTCCAAACTCCAGCCAATTAGCAACAGGCACCGGAATAGCAACACGAAATACAAGCACCAGCACGCCGACGATAACAAGGGACGCGGTATGCCCCGCGCCCCACAACCCACCCACCAGCGCCGAGCGCAAGACGTTGCGATGTTCACTAACAATCGTGGATACGGCGACTACGTGATCAACTTCGGTAGCGTGTTTCAGACCAAACACGAGCCCAAGTCCGAGCAAGGCGAGCACGCCAACAGATGTGAGTGACGATTCCATTCGTAGACCGGTTCTGGTGATTCTCGTTATGCGCTCAGATTGCGCGCTCTGCTACCGTGGTCACACCTCGTTTTCGCAAAAGCAGCAGCGAAGCTACGAGAGCAACTATTAAGAAAGTCAACACTGCGAGTTCGACGATCAATTGACGAAACACCGTTTCGGAGGTCGCCAACTTGGGCCAGCTGTGCGGTTAACACCAATACTCGCCGGATTCCCGCTATCAGCCCAACCAAAAGGAACGGTTCGGGAATGAGACCATGCTCCCTGAAAGAGACCTGAACCGTGTACAACAATTCAATGACCAGCAGTATCAGCAGTATGCGGTCCAACAGAGGGACAATATTCGTCCCGAGTGATTTCGCAACCAGATTCTGGCCGAAACTGATACCGCTACTCACCAACAACGCTATTGAACAGCCCGCCAGCAGGAGCCCAAGCCCGAGGTAAACTACGTCTTCAACAACGGTGAAGGCGCGAGCGGCCCATGCCCGTTTTGCGTGCGTTGATTCTCCCGCGGTCACTCATCCTTCCTTAACAGATTCTGGGCAACTGCTCGCGAGCCGACCCTGACACTCTGGTGGTTGAGAACGCGGGTCGCGATCTTTACCTGGTTTAACAGCTCACGGTACTCGTTCGCGTCTTCCGCAGCCTTTGACTCGGCGGTCTTGCCTTTCATAATTACTCATTCCGCTTGATCTTATTGTCCAGGGCGATTCCCATCAGCTTTTGGTTAAAGGTGCTTGGCGAAAAATTGGATTACCCGGCGCCAGGCGTCCTGCGCAGCCTTGGGGTTGTAAACATCAAGTCGCTGATCATTGAAGAAGGCATGATCGGTATCGGGATAGATGTGTATCTCGACCGATTTTCCCAACTCTTTCAATTTCCGCTCCAGCTCGTGTACTGAGTCGGGTGGTACGGACCGATCGCGCTCAGCATAAATGCCAAGGACCGGAGCTTGCAGGGCTGGCAGATCTGGCTTTACGTTTGGATGAATACCGTAAAAGACCACGCACGCGCCAACCTGCGCGTTCTTGCTTGCGGCATAGAGCGAGAGCGCTCCTCCCATGCAGAATCCAATAATGCCGACTTTAGTTCCCTTAGTCGCATCGTGACTCAGCAAGTATTGAATGGCGGCACGCAAGTCCTTTTCGGCTTCGTCGATGCGCAGAGCCATCATCAGCTTTCCGGCTTCATCAGGCGATTTGGTTGCTTTGCCGTGATACAGATCGGGAGCCAGCGCTACATAACCTTCGTTAGCGAACCGATCGCAAACATCTTTAATGTGATTCACCAGTCCCCACCATTCCTGAATAACAATCACTCCGGGTCCTGTTCCCTTTTCAGGAATAGCCAGATACCCGCTGGCCTGTCCGCCATTGCTCGAAAACTCAACCATCTGTCCAGCCATAGATCCTCCCTTGGAAAAACTAATGCGTGTGGTCAGGTTAAATTATGCGCCCGACTTGCAGCCCCACTATCTCGAGCTCGCCGCGGACCGGCCAAATTCAAGCACCTTGACGTGCGCCAGTCCGTCCCTCACGACGTTATTCACCGGCGAGTGGGTGCCTTCAGATGGCGTATCCTGTTTAGCGATTTCCATCGTTCAGTTATTTACGACGTTTCTTCAGTACGTGGTTGTCCTTCGTTTGCCATTACGCCGTCCCAGCGGTTCATCACATCCAGATGAATGTCGAACTGGTCCAACGTTCGCATTGCGATATGGTTAATCATGTCGTCGAGATTTTGCGGATGGTTATAAAACGCAGGCACCGGCGGCGAAATGATTACGCCCATGCGCGATAGCTTGAGCATGTTTTCCAGGTGAATATCGTTGAAGGGCGATTCACGCACCACCAATACCAACTTTCTGCGCTCTTTCAGAATTACGTCCGCGGAGCGGTGGATCAAATTGTCCCCCTGGCCATGGGCAATTGCGGAGAGAGTTCGCATGCTGCAAGGAGCGATCACCATACCCAGCGTAATGAACGAGCCACTGGAAATCGCCGCGCCCTGATCGCCGAGCGGATAATTGTGAGTGGCTAGTTCCTGCACTTCTTTGAGTGAATACGGTGTTTCATGGGCCAGGGTGCGCGCGGCCCACTTGCTCAACACCAGATGGGTCTCGATCCCCGACCCATGAAGCATTTGCAGCAGCCGCACTCCGAAGATGGTTCCCGTCGCCCCGGTTATGCCAACTATTAACCTCGTCGGTTTTGTTTCTTTCATAGCCAAGCCTTTCAAACTGGAACGCTGTTCGCTTTAAAGCGGTCAACTATTTAAGCTAATTCTAAACAGTTCACAAAGCTGGATGAGGAAACTCGAGAACGGCACTTCGGGGTTTCCAAACCCTAAGACAGTAATCTTGTGAGGATGTTGGGATGGATCGCCCAACCAAAAAGCCCGGCCATCCCCATGAGTGCGCCGAAGAAAGTGGGGACCATTGCGATAATGAAGAGCCAGCGCTTTTGTGTCAGTGCGGTCAGCGCTAGCAGCGAGATAGCCAGGGCCATCATCGCATCGGATAAATCAAACTGGTCGTCGTGAAAATTAAGTTCGTTGTACGTCTTGTCTGCCTTTTCGGCGTCGGCTTGTTGAACTTTCTTCTTATCAGCCTGTTCCTGCGCGATCGCCTGGTACGCCTTGATCTGTTCCTGATACGCCACCTGTGCCAGCTGGGGCGCCGAAGCCGCTTGCGCACTTAGTTGCGCGATGGTTGCTTTAGCAATCTCTTCCCGTATGTTGCGTGCCTGGTACCAGGAGTAACTGTCGATCTTATCGGCTTGCGCCTGCTGCATGGCTTGAACGATGTTCTCATCCTTGACCTTGCAGAGGCCCATAAAGGTGGCCAGGAGCGCAACTGAAATCGCGACGAGCGTATTCAGTCTCTTCGAGTTCTTAGCCAGCTCCTTGTTTTTCTCATCATCGTTCTGTTCTTCCACGTAGTGCATTGGATCCGGATCCATGCGCCCACCTCCGTTCAGTGTCAACTAACCTCAACCGTGGTCAGGAATAAAGGTCAGGGATAAAATATAATCAGCTTGAACAAGAGTTGTTGTGTCCCAAACAAATCATCAACTTTTGTCCCACCAGAGAAATTCTGATTCACTTTCAGTTACTCGGCAACGGGCCCGTCCCCCGAATAACAGTTATCGAATAGGCTGGCAATTCCACTGCCGAAATTGTTGATCCCGGTAGCGTCTGGTGTTCCGGTGGCTGGTCCCTGGTTGGGTAAGGCTCCTGTTTGTCAGCACTCAGCTCATACTGTTTTCTCGAGTATTGATACAAATCGATAGCCCCGTCAAATTCTGACTCCGAACCGCTGGCATCGTTATGAAACTTCACTTGAACTGTGTGTCCATTGCTCGAATCTTTATTGAGCAACATCAGGGCCCAACGACGATCTGGACGAAGTACAGCATACGCGGTAATCAAGCTCTTATCGTGTAGCGCCGGCTCGTCCAAGGTTGCAAGATATAGTTCGTGCTGACCATCTCCAGGTTGAGCCCACTCCTGAGTTAATAGTCGCGCCCCATAGTAAGTTGGCATGCGATAGCTTATGGTTCCATCACCGCCTAGTAGGAACAGCATGTTGTTACCAGAAGTGCAGGCGAGTTCACGAATAATCTCGTTCGGCTCGTAACCATAAAGAAATGCCTGCTCGCCTCCCAGCGTGAGAAAATTGGCAACGGTGTCCGCGTTAAGCAGTGCGCCTTCGATGTCCATTTCTGCCCGCCCGCCGAACGCTGAATATCCATATTCTGTGATTATCGAGGGAACGGCTGGACTTAGTCCGGCGTCCTGCATTTGTCCTAACGCATCCTTGAGCAGTTGGGTTGCTTCAGCCAACTGCGGTGCCGTGGGCTGGCACACATCGTCAAAGGGATACCATTCAAACGAGAAAAATTTGTAATCGTCCAGCCGCCCACGTTCTTTGAGGTAGTCAAGAAAACGTTTGAGCCAGCCAGGCTTCCCTGTTTGAACCAGTCCAATTTTTTTCCCCGGTTCAATGTCCTGAAAACTCGGGCCACCAAGTTTGAGTCCGGAATCCACGGCGCTGATTGCTTTCGCAAATTGAATGTATAGAGCTGCGTAATCTTCCGGCGCGACGAACTGCCCATCGGGTTCTTCACCTAGTTCAACTCGTTCGACTGGATAACCGCGGGCTTTCAAGTAACGAATCTCCGCCGCGGCGTTTTCAGGAGTGTCGTAAAGCACAGGGACAGTAGTAAGCATTGGCAAACCATTTGTAAGACCACTATGAAAGACTCGGTCAAACCCGGGTTGCTCTATCAGTTCGTCTTTGTCTATTTCGCGGTGCCAGGGATCCGTAGATGAAACATAAATCGGCGTCTGCTCCTCATTGTCGGGTGCATGGCGCATTTCATCATGGAAACTGCCTGTGGAGTTGAGCGTTCCTAGGGCGATCTCTCGAATCGCGTAACCGAGATGATCGCGCACGTCAGCAGAGGATCGAATTGACGTCCCCGAACTCTCTTTCATAAGTACGCGCACAAAACGAGTGGTTAACGGCTCGGATGATAGTCGCAATGTTATTTTGCCGCCAGTCCCAGCAAGAATTTTTCCCAACGGAAACGTTTGCCACATATCCGGCAGAGATTGGCTGATGTCATTCACGCCGGCAAAATGCCCATACTCCACCTCATACACTCGGGCGAAGGGCTCAGCCCAATTCAGCTGAATAGCATCGATGGGTTTTTCGGTCCCGAGATCAATCAAGACCCACTGAGGTAGCTTGGAATTTTTTTCTCTGGTGAAATGCTGATCCAGATAAGGATTACTCTTCCAGAACGTCTTGAGATCTCCATCGTCAAGACGGGAGTAGCTATCGTCATTGGCTTGATCGGTGGTGCTGCCACGGCGAGGAAGGCGGTAACCATAACTCACAGAAATTGAGTGGCGCTTCGCACCCTTGGCATTTGATGTCCAATAGCCTTGTCTTCGCCCACGCTCGCTCCAGGTTCCTTTTGGATTCCAATGCCAGGCTTCAACGGCCAGCTCTGTTCGCAGTCTGTAGCTTATCGGCTTCAGGCCTGCAGACAGCATCTCTTTCACGTTCTTAGACGAGAGCATGCGGTCGACTTCGCCTTTTTCATGGCCGTCGAGCGCGGCGCCGAAAGCATGAGAGGGAACAAACCGCGCTACCGGGTATCCGGGTTTGAACCATACGGTTATTTTTGTGGTCTCACCGTGCGGCTTCGAAGTTAGCGGAGAGACCAACGCAGGAATGAGTGCAAAGGGAAGGACAAGCCAGAGAATATGAGTTCGCCATCGTCTAAACCGGACATCTTTCATACGAGATCATGTCTTTTGGCTAGAAGGAACATCACTTTACCCTGGCTAACCGGAATGCCTGAGTCAAACCATTGGTCGGTAATGCGTGCAGTTTGGGTTGTTATATCGACTTATCAGTGAAAGCGCACCTGGAGGAACGCGAAGCGATCTCATTAGCATCGGGGCTTTAGCCCGGTGACCAAGGTTCTAAATGATTCCTTGAACCGTTTCCAACGGTTTCTCCTGATCCTCCTGCCAAAAACCGTTAGAAACGGTTCCTTGTCAATTCCGGTTTGCTAATCACCGGGCTGAAGCCGCGGTGCTAATGAGATCGCTCCGCGTTTCCCCCGCACTCCCAGTAAAGCCGAATCATCGCCGCCTTCGACATAGGACATTACTTCTGCAACTGTCGATCGTCGACAACGCGCTTCATCTTTCTTGCCTGGCGCAATGCTCCACGCGGGTGAGGTACGACCCGGAACTCATAGAGTCCCATCTGATGGTTCTTCCAGAAATCTGCGAACCGCTCGCGCATATGGTCACGAACAATCTGCTGCAGTCCGTTCTCGTGGCCGTCCAATTCAACGTGCAGCTCGATTAGGTCGCGGCATGCTTCCAAGCGCACGACGGCCTGCCAGTCCGGACTGAGGTTTTCGATCCCGCGCAGGATTTCTTCGAACACCCAGGGGCCGACATTGCCCATGCCGCACACAACCACTTCATCACAC
>Ga0137418_10005136_pt1 | contig 11988 bp, 7 predicted proteins | sample CZODoug3_1_2_16f_FD_122242 | JGI IMG/M metagenome (GOLD analysis project Ga0137418, IMG submission 122242) | Vadose zone soil fungal communities from Angelo Coast Range Reserve, California, USA - CZODoug3_1_2_16fungal (Hybrid Assembly) | ecosystem: Environmental > Terrestrial > Soil > Vadose... | reverse complement strand
CCGCCAAGTCTTCGACGCTGTCCTCGACACCGAGCCTCGCACTGCAGGCGGTGCGCACCGACACCAACACCGGGGCTTGCACCGCGGTCTTCGCGAGCGGCACGACGCTCAACGTCAGCCTTGCATACCAGTGCAACAACCCGACGAGCTGCGTTGCCCTACAGACACTTGGGATCACCAACAACTCGATCACCACCAACATCGCGTCCAATGCGAATGGCAGCGTATCGACGTACACGGCGGTGCCGCTGACGTTCAGCACCGCCAACGCCGAGGCGCCGTTCAGCTTCAGCTACTCCGACGTCGGCCAGATCACGCTGTACGCGCGCTACTTCATCCCCCTGGGCGGCGGCGCACCTTCCGGCAACAGCATGATCGGCAGCAGCCAGTTCGTGGTCCAGCCGTCCAATTTCTCGCTGACGAACATCAAATGCACAACCTATGGCGCCGGCACCTGTTCCACGGCGCTGTCCGCGCCCGGCAATAACCCGGGCGCGACCACCGCGGCCGGCGCCGCGTTCATTCAGGCCGGACAACCATTCGCGGCGACCGTCACGGCCAAAAATTTTGCAGGCTCCGTCACGCCCAACTACGGACAGGAGATCGCGCCGCCGGGCGTCACATTGAGCGCCAACCTCGTCGCGCCCGTGGGCGGCAATGCGGCGGCGCTCAACAATGCATCGGCATTCGGCAGCTTCAGCGGCGGCACCGCCACCGGCACGGCGTTCAACTGGCCGGAGGTCGGCATCATCACGCTGACCCCGGGCGTTGCCAGCTATCTCGGTTCGGGAGCCGTCACCGGCACGGCGTCGGGCAACGTTGGACGGTTCATCCCCAACGGCTTTACGGTAGGGCTGAACACACCAGTGTTCGGTACGGGCTGCGCCGCCGGCGGCTTCAGCTACCTCGGGCAACCGCTGACCTATACGGTCCCGCCGGTGCTGACCGTCACGGCGCTGGCTGCCGCCGGGTCGACCGCGCGCAACTACACCGGCGCCTTCCTCAAGTTGACCAATAGTTCGTTGACCGGGCGAGCTTATGCGCCGACGCCCGCCAACCCAACGCTCGATTCCTCGGGCCTGCCGTCCACCGCCGCCGACCCTGCGATTACCGATCTTGGGTCGGGTCAGGCCACGCTGACCTTCAGTGCCGGCAGTGGCCTCCTGTTCACTCGCGGCGCCGCTGTCGCGCCGTTTAGCGCCAACATTGCGCTCAGCATCAACGTGATCGATTCGGACGGCGTCGCGGCGCCGAACCCAGTGGTCTTCGGCAGCGTTGCAGGCATCAGCTTCAGCACCAGCGCCATGCAATACTATGGACGCTTGGCGCTGCGCGATTCCGTAGGCTCTGAGCTGCTCGACCTACCCATGGCGCTGACGACGCAATACTATCTGAGCACGAACCAGGGATTCACGACCAACACCGGCGACAGCTGCACGGCAGCACCCTCGATCGCGTTGAGCAACTACCGTCTGAACCTCACCTCCGGGAAGACATGCGTGCGGGACAGCGGCAGTCCGGGTGCTTCGCAGGCCGGCTGCGCCGTCGCCGCGCCGCTCGCGATCGCCTACAAGGCGACGGCCTCGTCCGGCAATTTCAATCTCGTATTCGCCGCTCCCGGCAGCGGCTTCAACGGCGCCATGACCGCGACCGGCATCGCGCCGGCGTGGCTACAATATGTGTGGAACTCCGCTGGCGGCATTAATACGAACCCCGCCGGAATCGCGGCCTTCGGCGTGTTTTCCGGGCAGACGTCTCGCGTCTACCAGCGCGAGGTGTACTAAAGTCTGCATCGAGCAGGAAAAAATGCGCGAACTCGACAGTGCCCTTTCTGTTGCATTGGGCCTGCCGACGAGTGTGTGCGTGGTTTCGCGCATCGCATGTGTTGTGCACCTGAGCCCGGCCTGTTAAACTCGCAAATTGGCTGGGAAACCAATGGGTTAGGAGATCTGCGCGCAATCTTGCCAAGATTGAGGTCGCGAGTTCGAGCCCCGCCTCGTCTCGTTTCCCGCTCCAGTTTCCGAAGAACCCCGGCACACCCGGGGTTCGTTGTTTATGACCTGAGGCTAGGTGGCAGAGTGGTCATGCAGCGGCCTGCAAAGCCGCGTACAGCGGTTCGATTCCGCTCCTAGCCTCCATTGCCTCCCCGTGCGCGCTCAAGAAAATCGGCCCCCGAAGGGGCCGATGGTAGGTTGTCCTGAGACGACCGTTTTACTGAGACGACGCGACGCTAAAATTTATATGTCGCACCGAGCAGGAAGAACCGGCCCACGGCGCCGTCCTGATCGAGCGTGCTGTACGCCATTTCGGCACCGCCACCGTAGGTCTGCAGGTCAACCGGCGGAGGCGAATCGAACAGGTTGGTGATCGAACCATGCAGCGAAAGATGATCGGTTGCCGCGTAGCTCGCATACAGGTTGACGTCGGTAAAATGATTTACCGAGCAATAGGAGTTCCACTGGCTCGGGAGCGCCGTGACCGAGGACGAAATCGCCGAGCCATACGCGGACGGCGAGCGCCCCTGCAGGGCCCCCAAACAAGTCGTGTAACCGGATGACGGATCGGTGATGCTGAAGGAACCCGTGTAGTTCACCGAGACAGTAGTGCTCAGCGGACCCCTCTCCCAGGTCAGCGATGCCGTCGCCTTATTCCGCGGATTGCCGGTGTCGCCGGAAATACTTTGCGGGCCGTGAGTTCCGACCAGGTCATACGTGATGCCGGTGACTTCCAGTTCATATTGGGCGATATAGGTGTAGTTGAGCTGCGCTCTCAAATTGCCAAAATCACCCAAGTCGAACCGGCTCCTGAGATCCACGTCGATGCCCGAGGTCCGGGTGCTGCCCGCGTTCAGATAGGGGTACAACGAGTAGGCCGGATAGCCCACGGGCGTGGGCGCGTTGACTTGATTGCAAGTCCCGGTCGTCACGGTATTCGTACACACCGGCAACATCGCCGACGGTCCGCGAACCGTTGAGACGAAATTGCTCAAACCACCGGCCGAGGCTGCGGAAATGATGTCGTTCTTGAGCTCGATGCGGTACCAATCCACGGACACGTTGAAAGCCTTCATCGGTTCGAAAATGAAGCCAAATGTGGCGTTGGTCGAGGTGACGGCTTTGAGGTTGGGATTGGATCCTTCGACGCCCACCACCGGGTAGCTGCACAGGGCGTTGAAGGTACCCTTGACGTTCGCCACTCCACCGGGGCACAGAGCCGGATCAAAGCCATTGCCTTGTCCGAACGCCAGCCCCGCCGTCCCTGATTCGGCGATGGAGGGTGCACGGAACCCCTTGCCCCAGGTGCCGCGGATCGCGAATTGATCCATGGGCGTGTATTTGATTCCGATCTTCGGCGTCGCCGAGCCGCCATAGGTATCGTAGTGGTCATAGCGCTCGTCGGCGGTGATTTCCAATTGCGGGAGTACCTTGCCGCCGAGCTCGATGAAGGCGGCGGTATCGTCCTGGGAGCCGACCGCAAAGGCGATGGTTCCTTCTTGTACCCCGGAGACCACCGAGGGCGGGTTCTGGGCATTCAGCGCCTTGTGGGTGTACTGACCGCCGAGGGCCAAAGAGAGTGGACCACCGGGCATGTCGAACAGCGCTCGTGAACCGTGCACATCGACCACACCGAGCGTGCTCGAGGGGTGGGTGGATTCCTCCGGCGCGAACAACGCCGCGCCGTTCGTGCTGACTCCCGGGATGTAGGTTCCATTATTGAGGTCCGTCTGCGCGACCCCCGGCTCGATGAGGCCAAGGATCTTTTGCGTCATGCTGGCATACATCACGCCGACCGAGCCGTCGATGTCCCAGCCGGCGGCGGTGCCATGCACATCGCCGAACAAACGGTAGGTGATGGTATCGACGTCAACTTGTTCTGGGCCGATATCGGGAAAACTGTAAACCAAATTCGCCCGGGTCCCGAACGGGTTGAGCGCAGAACCAGCCGGCAACGAGAGGACGGGATACACGACCGTCGAGGCCAGCTGCCCGGGGCTGAAAGTGATGTTGGTGATGGAGCCGGCTTCCTGGCCCGTGTTGGTAAACGCGTGACCAAAGGTGGTTGCCGCAATCTGTTGCGCGCTCGAGTCGAATATCGACCCCGTGACCGTCGCCGTCCAGTCATTGCCGAGACTCTTGGTAAATTTGCTGAGGATGTTGATTTGCGTGGTCGGGGATTGGATGGTCCCCGGGAACGCGAAGGTGCACTTATTCGCGCTCTGCAAAGCCTGGGTGCAGCCCGGTAGGAACGCGTAAGGCTGGCCCGAGGCCGTGTTGGGATTGATCAGATAGCCGGTAACGCTGTCCGGGTAGGCGAGGCCGGAAGCACCGGCGGCACCGGGGCGGGTATTGATGCCGCCGGGCAGAGCCGACCAATCGGTCGTCGTGAACGCGCCGTTGCGATTTGATCCGAGAATCTGGTCCGTGTGGTGCCAATCGACCGCCACGTAGAAGTTGTAGCCGTCGCTGCCCAGGTCGCCGACACCCCAAATGCCGGCCGCGTGCTCGGTGGTGCCGTCGCCGTGCTGGGACGAGCCGCCCTCGACCGTGAACTCGGAACCGACATAGGACTTCTTCAATTTGACGTTGACCACACCGGCAATGGCATCCGCGCCATACAGTGCCGAGGAGCCGTCTTTGAGAACTTCGATGGTATCGACCGCATTGAACGGGATGGCGCTCACGTCGACGAAACTGCGCTCACCGTCGTCGCTGAGCGGATAGTTCACCATGCGTTCACCGTCGATCAGAGTCAGCGTGTCGCCCACCGACAACCCGCGCAATGCGATGCCGGTCGCGCCGGCGGCGAACGCTTGTCCGAAGCCTTGATTGAGAGTGCCTGAGCCGTTGGCCGAAAGATTGCGCAATACGTCCGAGACGTTCGTGTAACCCGAATCCTTGAGGTCCTGCGCTGTAATGACTTGCACCGGGCTGGGCGTCTCCGTATCCGTGCGCTTGATCAAAGATCCGGTGACCACGATCTCTTGCAGTTCGGACGATGGCGGGGCGGTCTGCGCTGTCGCCGTTGCGCCGGCGACCAGCGCCGCTAGCGCAAAACACATGGTAAATATCCTGCTTTGCATGATCTGAATTCCCCTACAAAAGTTGTTGCTTACACGTCGGCCAAGGCTGCCGGACAAACCCGCCGCACTGGCGATGTGCCCAAGCCGGCATTGCGGGCCGCAAATTGCAAACGCTCGGTCAACATACAAGTCGCTAATTGGTAACGGTTTATTCAGCGAGAACCGCTGCTTGGGAGGGAGCCCTGGTATGGGCTCCGGTCATTACCGTCTTTGGCTTTGAAGCTACTCAAGAAATATTGAACGTTGCGCGGAAACCACAAGTGCCGACCTATGCGTCGAACACTAGCAGCGGACTGATATATCTTGTGTGGAATATTGTTAAGGATTGCAAAGACACCACCCTGCGGCGGGCCCGTTGCCGCGGCAGGGGCCAGTGCGGCTTCAAGCGACGTGGGCGAGCGGCCGCCCAGAACTACGGGCGCGCTAAAATCGGGTAACATCCGGGAAATTGACTGGTATCCGCGATGTCCGAAGACAGCTCCCATCTCATCCGCCTGCATACGGCGAATTCAACTGACGCGACTGATTTGCGTCGCGTGGGCGCGCACCCGGACTATTGGTATCCTCTGGCCTGGTCGGGGGAGCTGAAGGCGGGCAAGACGCTCGCGCGCCGATTCGCGGGGCTGCCCATTGTGCTGTATCGCGGCAAAAGCGGACAAGTCTTCGCTCTGGAGGATCGCTGTGCCCACCGCCAGGTGCCCTTGCATCTCGGGGTTGTGACCGGCGATGAACTCAAATGCCACTATCACGGGTGGACTTACAGCCGCACCGGCAAGTGCGTGAACGTGCCCTATCTCGGCACCGACCGCCTGCCCACCGGGGTGAAGAGCTATCCCGCACGCGAAGTGGACGGTCTGATCTTCGTGTTCCCCGGCGACGCGGCCTTGGCGGAGCACCGGCTACCCAAGGCCTTGGGTTCTTCGCAGCGCAAAGATTACAAGACTCGGCAGCTGAATCGTGAAGTGGCCTGCCACTACACCTTCATGCACGAGAACCTGTTCGACATGAACCATCAGTTCATGCATCGCAAGCAAATGGGCTCCATCATGGCCAGGTGTCTGGGCCGGCAGCACGGCGACGATTGGGCGCAGGTGGAGTACAGCTTCAGCCGCAGCGAAGGAAAGCAATCCGTAGGCGAACACCTCATCGTCGACTTGATGCGCAAACGCAACGTTCCCAAGAAAGACTTTTCCGACCATATGCGGATTCGCACCGATTATCCGACCCAGAGCCTGAAGGTTTGGGTGGGGCGCGACATCCAACCCTCCGATGATCCGGTGCTCGATGTGTGGCTGGCTTACACGCCGCTGGATGCCGAGCAGCGCACCAACCGCACCTATGGCTATCTATCGGTGAAGAAACCGCGCGTGCCCGGAATCATCCATGCGGTCTGGCCCTTCGTGACCTGGTTTACGGAAAACATCTTCCGCGAAGACAAGGAAATCGTGGAATACGAGCAGAGGGCTTATGACGCGCAGGGCGCGGATTGGAACAACGAGGTTTTCCCGCCGATACGCGATCTTCGAAGCGTGCTGGCTCGCTGCGGCAGACCCATCGAATAGATCCGATCATGTCGACGCCAGACGATTTGTCCTACTCCGGCTCCGTGGCGCAGCGTCCATGGGATGCGAGGCTGGCGCGAAGCTTGGTTGCGCCGCTCAAGGACACTTGGGTTACGCCCAACCATCTGACCACGGTTCGCCTGGGCGTGGGTCTTGGCGCCTCGGCGGCGTTTCTTCCCGGAACCTACGGCTGGTCGAATCTGGCCGCGCTGCTGCTGGTCCTGTCGAATTTTCTCGATCACACGGACGGTGAATTGGCGCGCCTGAGCGGGAAGAGCAGCCGGATTGGGCATGTGTACGACCTGGCGAGCGACGCCGCGGTGACGATATTGCTGTTCATCGCGATGGGCGCGGGCACCGCTGCGGCTCCCGAGTCCCGGCTGCACGTCCCACCGCTGGTGCTCGGTCTGATCGCCGGCCTCGCCATCGCCTTGATTTTCTTTCTGCGCATGCGCATCGAGGTCTTGGCCGGCAAAGCCGGAAGCCAGCAAGCCGCGCTGGGCGGGTTCGAGACCGAAGATGTGCTGTATTTGCTGCCCTTGGTCACACTCAGCAATGCCGTCATGCCGTTTCTAACGGCCGCGGCGGCGTGCGCGCCGCTGTTCGCCCTCTGGGTGGTGCTCGATTATCGCCGAGTGTTGCGCCAGCGGACACCGCGGGCCGCGCGATAAATGACGGCGGCTCATTCAGGGAGCGGCCGGCTCCCGCGCGGCATTGCTGCGTCCGCACCGACCGGTGCCGATCCGGCGGTGACCGCCCGTCTGCGGGACTTCGACCTGGAACAATTGCGCCGCGACTTCATCGAGCAGGGCGCATTCATCTATCTGCGGGATTTTCTCGCCCCCGAAATCACCGCGCAATTGGTTGCAGCCGTTGCGGCGCTCACGGCGTCGGTGAACCGCAACTATCTGCCGGGCCACAAGCAGGGCGGCAGCGTCAGCCGCCACGCCATCGACCGGCTGGCGCGGTGTATTGCCGATCTATACCGCTCGCCGGCCCTGATCGACTGGTTGGGACGGCTGTCGGGCGAACGCTTGCAGACCTCTCCGGCCGAAGATCCGCACGCCTACGCGCTGTATTTCTACACTCGGCCCGGCGACCATATCGGTTGGCACTACGACACATCCTATTACGCCGGCCGCCGCTACACGCTGCTGTTCGGCGTGGTCGACGAGTCATCGTGTCGGCTCGACTATGAATTGCACACGCGTGAATCCGGCCGCGCCCGGGTGTCGGGCTCGCTGCAGATTCCGCCGGGCGGCTTGGTGTTTTTCGACGGCGATAAGTTGCACCACCGCATCACGCCTTTGGCGGCGGGCGAAAGGCGTGTGTCGCTGACCTTTGAATACGTGACTGACCGGCGCATGCGGCCGTGGCGGCGTTTCATCTCGAATATGAAAGACGCGGTGGCGTATTTCGGCTTTCGCCAGGTATTTCGGCGCGGCGGCGGCGGCGCATGACGCGCGCGGCGACTTGGACCCTGTCGCTCGGCGTGCTGCTGTTCATCGGCGTGCTGGTCTCGCAGGGGCTACCGGCGGTCGTCGCCACCTTGGCGCTGGCCGGATGGGGCTTGCTGCTGGTCGCGCTGTTTCATCTCGTCCCGCTGGTGCTCGACGCGGCGGCGATTCGTGTGCTCTTCGACGGCGGCGCGGCGCGCGATTCGATGCGCGATGCCCTGCTCGCTCGCTGGGCGGGGGAATCCGCCAATAGTCTCATGCCGGCGGGGCAGATCGGCGGACCGGTGCTGATGGCTCGCCATCTGGCGCAGCGCGGGCTGGCGATGCAGGACGCCGCCGCGGCGATCACGGTCAGCACCACGCTCCAGACCTTTGCGCAGATCGCTTTCGCTCTCCTCGGCGTTGCATTGCTGGGCTTGCAGGCGAGTCATATCTCGCAACTCGCGCTGCGCACCTCGTCGTTGATCGCGAGCGCCCTGCTGGCGCTGCAAGTAGGGGGATTCTATTGGATGCAGCGGCGCGGCTTTTTCAGCAAGCTGATGCGCACCGCCACCCGATTCGCCGGTAAACGCGATTGGTCGCAATGGATGAGTCAGGCCGAAGCGATCGACATCGCCGTGCAGCTCACCTATGGGCGCAGCGGGCCGGTGGCGGCCAGTTTTCTACTGAGCTTGATCGGCTGGCTGGTCGGCACCGGTGAGGTATATTTGATTCTTCAGTTGATTCATCACCCGGTCGGATGGATCGATGCATTGCTCCTGGAAAGCCTGGGCCAAGCCATTCGCGGCGCGGCGTTCGCCATACCCGGTGCGCTCGGCGTGCAGGAGGGCGGCTATCTGCTGCTCGCGCCGCTGGCAGGGTTGCCGCCGGATGCGGCATTGGCGCTGTCGCTCGCCAAGCGCGCGCGCGAACTGCTGCTGGGTGTGCCCGGCCTGCTGTACCTTCACCTTTCTTCGCGCGTCAGCGCCGCCGCCGTGTAAAATTCCGGGATGCGCGCCATTATTCTCGCAGCCGGCCGCGGGCTGCGCTTGCAACAAACCGACGATCGGCAACTGCCCAAGTGCCTCCTGCAATTCGGCGGCATGAGCCTGCTCGAGCGGCATCTGCGCCTGCTGAGAAACGCCAGCGTCGATGACATCGTATTGGCGCTCGGCTACCGTCACGAACGGGTCGAGGCTGAGCTCGATCGTCTTCGCTGGCAACCGCGTCCCGAGATCGTGCTGAACCCACGCTTCGAACTGGGCAGCATGCTGACGGTGCACAGCGTTGCCGGGGCGATGACGCGGAGCAGCGGCGTTCTGCTGATGGACGCCGACGTGTTGTACGACGGGCGCATCGCGGGCGCGCTGGTGGCGGGCGAGCGGCCGGTCAACCGCGTGCTGATCGACCGTGATTTCGAAGGCGGCGACGAGCCCGTGAAACTCTGCCTGAGCGGCGGCGTGCCTGTCGAGCTGCGCAAGCAGCTGGCGGAGGATTTGAAATACGACACCATCGGCGAGTCGGTCGGATTCTTCCGCTTCGACCATGCCGGCGCTCGCCGGCTGGCGGAGCTGACGGCGGGCTATGTTGCCCGAGACTGTGGGCATTTGCCGCATGAAGAAGCGGTGCGCGATCTGCTCCGCGAAGGCAGCCAGACCTTTGAAGTCGCCGATGTGACCGGAGCTCCCTGGATCGAGATCGATTTTCCCACTGACGTGGTGCGCGCCGCGCATGAAGTGCTGCCGCAACTTCAGCCCCTGCCGGCGTAGCGCGATGCCGACGGACAGCGAGCAGCTGTTGGCTGGCGTGGCGCGGTTGCCCGGGTGACTGCGCCGACCCGCTTGCTGCTGCTCGCCGCGATGCTGGCGAATGCCTCGTGGGCGGCTCCGGTCGCGGGCGACCAGCCGCAGTCGCAGGCGCCGGCGCCCGGGCCGCTCCCGCCGCCGCCTTTGCAGCCCCCCACGGGACTGTGGAAGTGGTTCGATCCCGCGACTGCGCCGTTCATTCCGGTGCCGTTGATCGGCGTCGATCCGGACAGCGGCACGACATTGGGTCTCATTCCAACTTGGGTGCATACCAATGAGAATCACGAGATCAGCCGCATCATCGCGCCCGATGTGCTCTACAACCCCTATTTCGGCGTCGGAGTGCATGGACGCGTGTATGGCTACACGTCGGGAGACGAACAATGGTCGGTGGTCAGCGGCATCAAGGAGCGCGTCGAGCGCGAATTCGATGCCGAGTACCAGCGCGGACGCTTGCGCAACGAACGATGGTCGGTCAACGCGGGTTTGCTCTACGATCGCAGCGGTGTGCCGCGTTTCTACGGCATCGGCAATGAAACCCCCGCGAGCGCGCAAACGAATTACACCAATCAGCAGGAGCGATTTCAGGCGCAGGTCGGCCTGAACCTGACTCACGCCTGGCAGCTGCTGTACACCGCGCGTCTGCAGGTGGTCGACGTGCTGCCCGGGACTTTGCCGAGAATTCCGTCCATCGAGACCCGCTTCGACCACGTCCCGGGGCTGGGCACCAGCAAGCAGGTGCTCAATCGCCTGTCCATCGTCTATGACACCCGGGATGACCTGACGGTGCCCAGCCGCGGCGTGCAATTGATCGCCTATGGCGGCCTGGCGAGCCGCAACGGCTTGTTGAACGATTCGATGTACAGCGAAGCAGGGGGAGACGGGCGTGCGTTTTGGCCCATTGCACCACACATGATCCTGGCTGCGCACATGGCGCTCCGCTATCTGCCGACGGCGCACGACGTGCCGTTCTGGGCGCTCAGCGGTATTGGCGGCGGCGAAAGCGAGGTCGGCGGCGAACAACCGCTGCGCGGCTTCGGCGTCGGGCGGTTCTACGATCGCGATTCCTTCGCGGGCAGTGTGGAGCTGCGCCGCAAAGTCCTGACCTTCGACACCAGCTCGACGAATATCGACGTGGAATTGACTCCCTTCATCGATGTCGGCCGGGTGTTCGCGCGAACGGGCACGCTTCCTCTGGATCAGCTCCACCATGTCTACGGTGTGGGATTCCGCGGGATCGCGCGCCCCTTCGTGGTGGGATACGTGGATATCGGCTACGGCAGCGAGGGCGTTGCCGCCTTCACGGGACTCAACTATCCGTTCTAGTCGGTGCAGAACTTGCGGATGCGCTCGGTGGGATGGCTCAGGTAATTGTCCATGTAGTAGCCGATGAGGGATCTGGCATAGCTCGCGTCCCTGGAAGAGGCGAAGAGCGCCGACGCGTCGCCGATCCAGCCGTCGACGCACGCGTTCTTGCCCGCGTTGCCGGCCACGCACTCGAGCAGATTCGAGAACGCCTTGCGGTAGGCCGTGAATTGCGCCTTGCGCATGGGTGCGCCGTGCCCGGGCACGAGCCAATCGAAAGGCGCCTTATCGAGGTGCGCGAGCGCAGCGCGCCAACGCGCGGGACATGCGCTTTCAAAAAAAGGCGCCGGCAAAGTCACGAGATCTCCCGCCAACAGCACGCGCGTCTGGGGATCGAACACCCAGAGGTCGCCGGCGGTGACGGCATGCGATTCCAGATGCAGCTGCAACCGGCGTCCGGCAATGTCGACTGGACCGGATGACTTGATGGTGTCGGTCGGGCCGAGCTCCGCCCCCTGGTCGATCAGCGCGATTTCCGCGCGCATGGATTCCTGCGCCTCGGGTTGCTTCGCGGCGGCGGCCAATTCCGTCACCAACTGCGCGCGGTAATCGGGGAGAAATCCCTTGCGGGCGGCATCGATCGCCGAGCTCGCGTAGACACGGATGTCGGGAAACGCGGCGCGCAGCCGCGGATTGCCGCCGACGTGATCCAAGTGCCAGTGCGAATTGATGATGGCCGCGATGGGGAGATTCTGCGCGCGCGCGAAATCCAGCAGTTGCTGGGCATGTTCCTTGTGCCT
>Ga0137418_10005135_pt1 | contig 11990 bp, 9 predicted proteins | sample CZODoug3_1_2_16f_FD_122242 | JGI IMG/M metagenome (GOLD analysis project Ga0137418, IMG submission 122242) | Vadose zone soil fungal communities from Angelo Coast Range Reserve, California, USA - CZODoug3_1_2_16fungal (Hybrid Assembly) | ecosystem: Environmental > Terrestrial > Soil > Vadose... | reverse complement strand
GGTTTTCCGAAAGATCATGCTCAAACAAAAAGATAGAGCGGGATGACGATTCGAAGAAAAGTCATCCCGCTCTAGGCCTCGCAGCCGGACCGCAGGTTCAATGCGTTGAGGAAGCGATCGAACGCGTTTGGCCGACATGGCGTGGCATCCATGGGCGCCTTCGAGCGATATGTAGTCGCGACTGTGTTGGAATCTGTGGTCGTGGGTCTGGTGTTGGGCCTTGGTTTAGAATCTGGGATCTTGGGTCTTGGCTTGGGACGCACGATGGCGACCTTCTCGGTCTTGGCGTCGTGCCGATTGCCACTGACAATCTTGCCAGCCTCTTTTGAAATGACAGGTGTTGAATCCGCTGGCGGCGTCAGCTCAAATGAAATCGGCTGAGTTGGTAGTTCGTTTTGGAAGTAGGCAATTTCGAGCCGGTCTACCTTCAAAGTGTCCCGTGAATCGCCTACGCTGACGGTTGATTGGGTGAGCGGCTGATCGACGGCTTTTGCAACGCGCGGTGGCGTCCCGCGCTCCATCGCGAACAGCGAGCCGACGCCGACAAGGATGACAGCCGCTCTCATCATGATCTAACGCTCTCCGAACGAAGATCCTGACTAAAACCAGGCGACAACAAGCGAACTGGTGCCAGTGAAACTCCAAGGTTCAATGAGGCAGCTTAGCAGCAGCAAACGAAATAGCCGGGACAAGAGGAAGAAGATTTGGCAACAGGGTTAACGCGCGTCATTGGAACCGTTGGGCGAGAGCGTCGACAATCGGGATCTGGCCCTTCGTGATCTTGTGGCGAGCTTGATCGACACTGAACCATTGCGCTCGATCGGCCTCCGGAAATTCCCGCATGCGCCCAGACTTCGGAGGCCACTCCATCGAGAACATGTTGCTGCGAAATGCAACGAGATCAAAATCGTTCTCGACGGCCCAAACTGAAATTACCTTTCTGCTGGGCTGTCTGAACGCGCCGAGCTCAATGAAGGGCCCGACTGGAACGAAGCCCGTCTCCTCCCCGAACTCTCGCTTCGCCGCCACCAACGCTTCTTCCCCGTCCTGATAAAGTCCCTTCGGTATCGACCAACTGCCGGCATCCTTCTTCGCCCAAAACGGTCCGCCGGGATGGATCAACAGTAGTTCGATATTTGCAGCCGCGCGCCGAAATGCGATGATCCCCGCGCTCCGATTTGCCTTCGGCATATCAATCGCCCCCACCGAGTTCGTTCCTCACCAATTCGCTGTCGCTTGCGCCCAAGCGGGGCGTCAACGGTGCGTGTAGGGGTTATCCAGATCGTGAGTAACGGCGCGCGCCTTGGCGCTGCCGTCCGTCCGGGCTCCAGAGAGTCTGGTCCAAAATCGCGTGTGGCTCATTCGTGACAAACAATACTGATTTCAGTGGTGGTTCCCTATCCTCAAGGGAGCAAACAGATGCGTCGGGTGCGCTATTCAAGTCGAGGCCCAAAGCGAAAGCCAAAGACAGCAACGACGGCGACAAAAAGCAGGGCCGGCCCGGATGTCCTTCTTCGAGGATGACCATGGATCAGGCAGAGCAGCTCTCTGAACTCATCGGCGAGATCTATGATGCAGCGCTCGATCCCTCGCTGTGGAGCGGCGTGCTCGGCAAGGCCGGGCGTTTCGTCGGCGGCCCGGTGGCGGCAATCTTTTCCAAGAGCCCAACCGCCTTGACCGGCACTGTCTATTATCACTCCAGCGATATATCGGGTCCTTACCGAAAGCTCTATTTCAACAAATACATAAAATTCGACCCCTTCACCACCGCCCAATACTTCTCTGATGTCGAGCAACCGATGGCAGTGGCGGATATCATGCCTTACCAGGAGTTCCTGGAAACGCGGTTTTACAAGGAGTGGGTCCAGCCACAGGGCATGGTGGATGCCGTAACGGCGGTGCTCGATAAATCGGTGACCACCGCGGCAATGTTCGGGGTGTTTCGCTACCAAAGCGATGGTGTTGTCGACGACGAAGCGCGCCGGCGCATGCGCCTTATCGTTCCGCACATCCGCCGGGCCGTACTGATCGGCAGACTTATCGATCTCAGGGCCGCGGATGCTGCGAGCCTCGCTGATATACTCGACGGCCTCAGCGCGGGAATGTGCCTTGTCGATGCGGGTGGACGCATCGTTCACGCCAATGCCGCCTGTCACATCATTCTCGACGCCGGCGACTTCCTGTCCACGATGGGAGGGCGGATCGTTGCAAGCGATGCGAAGATTGATCAGGCTCTTCGCGAACTGTTTGCAGCCGCCGGGAGTGGCGATGCGGCAATCGGAGTTCGGGGAATTGCCTTGCCGCTGAAGGCGCAGGACGGCTCATGTTATGTCGCGCATGTCCTCCCGCTGACATCCGGTGCCCGCCGTCTTGCCGGGAAGGCTTACTCCGCAACTGCGGCCCTGTTCATTTGCAAGGTGGCAACGCAAATCCGATCTCCTCCGGAAATCATCGCCCGCGCTTACAATCTGACCCCGACCGAGTTGCGGGTGCTGATGGCGATCGTCGAAGTCGGCGGTGTCCCGGAGGTCGCGGTCGCCCTCGGCGTTGCCGAAAGCACGGTCAAGACGCACCTCGGGCGCTTGTTTGTAAAGACCGGCGCCGGCCGGCAGGCCGACCTTGTCAAGGTCGTTGCGGGATTTGCGACACCGCTAATCGGCTAGCGAGTGTCCTAAAGCGGAATCGGCCGCTCCCGACGTATCTTGTTCTAAATCCGGCAGAAATGTGGTTCGAATGCCCCCGCCGGCGCGACCGCGGCCTCATCAACTTATTTTGATCACTGCGCTGCAACAAACATCATCTGATTGGGGGAAGCGACCGATTCCGCCGTGACCTATCAACGTTGCCGGGGGGCCAACAAATCGCGGGATGATGGCTGATATTGCCGCCATCATGACCGGCCTATCGGAAGTAACCCACGTGACCGTTCCAGAGAGCTTCGCGACAGTTCGATTCTCGACAGCCGATCTTCCGGAAAACATGCGAGTTGCCACCTGGCGTGAGCATTACCGCCACACCGTGCTGAGGGCTGAGATCGAGCCCCCTGACGACGCTTCGCTTGACGCGACTGTGACCTCGCGTGCCTTGCCGGGACTGCAACTGGTGTCGGGCCGGTTTACGGCCGCCCGAATAGTACGTACGCGTGAGATGATCGCTGACGGCAACGACGATCTCTCGCTCCTCGTGAATCAGACCGGCAGCGTCATTGTTTCTGCGCGCGGCCGTGAGGTCACGCTTCGCGAAAATGACGCGGTGTTGATCAGCAGCGGCGAGGCGATCGTATTCGACCGCCGTTCTTTCGGCGAATCTATCGCGATTCGAATTCCGTACTCGATGCTGTCGCCGATGGTCGTCGATGTCGACGATGCAATCATGCATCACATACCCCGGGATACGGCCGCGCTTAAGCTTCTGACAAGCTACGCGAAGACCTTGCTGGATGACGATCTCGCGGTGGAGACGCCTGCTCTTCGACATCATGTTGCGACCCACATGCACGATCTAGCGGCGCTCGCGCTCGGAGCGACCCGCGAAGCCGAAGGCGTCGCAAGAAGTCGCGGGATGGGGGCTGCCCGATTAAGAACAGCAAAGACCTATATCGTCGAGAATATCAACCGCCGGGATATTTCGATCGGCAGCGTTGCGGCGTATCTCGGCGTGACGCCGCGCTATTTGCAGAGACTGTTCGAGAGCGATGGCACCACGTTTTCCGCCTTCCTGCTCGGGCGGCGCCTGGCCAGCGCCCATCGCATGCTCAGCGAGCCTCAGTCCGTGCAAAGGCAGGTGAGCGCGATTGCCTACGACGCTGGATTTGGTGACCTTTCATATTTTAATCGCTGCTTTCGACGGATCTACGGCGCCACGCCGATGGATATCAGGGAAGCCGCTGCGAAAGCCCGTGAGTGAGTGCTGAAGATTTGCGCGGGAGGTGAATATATCCCGGACCTCATCCTGAGGAGCGCGCCTTTGCGCGCGTCTCGAAGGATGGCCGCGAGTCCGCGCTTTGCGTCCATCCTTCGAGACGCTTGCTTCGCAAGCTCCTCAGGATGAGGTCGGAGATATATTTCACACTGCGTTCGCAGGGACGACCCGCTGAGATATCGTGCGAGGCCACGACTGTATCAGCGCACGGCTGAAGTTGGTCATATGCGATAGCCCTTGCCCGGAACCCGCGGGCTCGCCTGCATTGCTATCCAAGCCGTGCGTGCGTTAATCTGTGCCCGCTGCCAGTCCCTCCGCCCGCAACCACAAGCGCAACTCATGACTGACCAACCGCCCGCGAGCATCATCGCGGCGCCATCGGCAAGCGCGCCACGCCGCGGAGCGGTGGCCTTCATCTTCATCACCATCCTCTTGGACATGTTCGCGCTCGGTTTGATCCTGCCGATCCTGCCCAAGCTCGTGGAAAGTTTTGTCGACAACGATACCGCGAGCGCCGCGCGGATCTTCGGTCTGTTCGGCACCGCCTGGGCGGTGATGCAGTTTTTCTTCTCGCCGGTCCTCGGCGGCCTCTCGGACCGGTTCGGCCGGCGGCCGGTGGTGCTGCTGTCGAATCTCGGGCTCGCGCTCGATTATGTGCTGATGGCGCTGGCGCCGTCCTTGACCTGGCTTTTCGTCGGCAGGGTGATCTCGGGCATTACCTCGGCAAGTGTTTCGACGGCATTCGCCTACATCGCGGATGTGACGCCGGCCGAGCAGCGCGCCGCGGTGTTCGGCAAGGTCGGTGTCGCGTTCGGCGCCGGTTTCATTCTCGGACCGGCGGTCGGCGGGCTGCTCGGCGGCATGGATCCGCGGTTGCCGTTCTGGGTCGCGGCGGGCCTGAGCTTTGCCAACACGCTTTACGGCTTGCTGATCCTGCCGGAATCGCTGCCGCCGGATCGGCGCTCGCCGTTCCGCTGGAAGAGCGCAAATCCGCTGGGCGCGCTGCATCTGCTGCGCTCCGACCGGGTGCTCGCCGGGCTGTCGGTGGTGAACTTCCTGGCCCAGGTCGCGCATGTGGTCCTGCCCTCTACCTTCGTGCTCTATGCGACCTATCGATATGGCTGGGACACAACGACGGTCGGTCTGACACTGGCCATGGTCGGCATCTGCTCAATAGCAGTGCAGGGTGCTGCGATCGGGCCGATGGTGCGGCGTTTCGGCGAGCGCCGGGCGCTGCTATTGGGCCTTGGCTGCGGCGCCGTTGGCTTTCTGATTTACGGCGCGGCGCCGACTGGCCCGCTGTTCTGGCTCGGCATACCCGTGATGGCGTTATGGGGCGTCGCAGGCGCGGCGACACAAGCGCTGACGACGCAACTGGTCGCGCCGGACCAGCAGGGCCAGCTGCAAGGTGCGACCAATAGCGTGCAGAGCGTGTCCCAGCTTGTCGGGCCGTTTCTGTTCACACTGACATTCGCCTATTTCATCGGCAACGAGGCGCCGCTGAAATTACCGGGGGCGCCATTCTTGTTGGCGGCGCTGCTCATGCTATTGGCATTGCTGATCGCAGCGCGCACGCTGGCTTCAGGGAATAGCCGGTGATTCCAAACGGCAATTCCAGGCGGATTGCATTATCTGCGTCTGACCGGTTCCCGCTGGGAACCCTGTGTTTTAAAATCATTGGATTCGGCTAGCCGACCACGTACCGTGGTCTCTGCCAGTTCAGGAGCACGGCAGAATGGAGAGACGCCTAGCGGCGATAGTCTGCGCCGACGTCGCCGGTTACTCGCGAATGATGGGCGCCGACGAGGCTGGCACACACGCCACGTTCAAGGCCCATCGAAGCGCGATATACCCGATCATCCTCAATCACGGCGGCCGGCTGGTAAAGAACACCGGCGACGGTTTCCTGGTGGAGTTTCCGAGCATCGTGGAGGCGATCGAGTCCGCGATCGCGATGCAGGCGCTGATGGCGGAACGGAACGACCATCTCCCGGCAGACCGGGTGATGCAATTCCGTATGGGCGTCCACATGGGGGATGTGATCGCCGACGAAGACGAAGTATTCGGCGACGGCGTCAACGTCGCGGTCCGCATTGAAGCGATTGCTGTCCCCGGCGGCGTGGCCATTTCAGCGAAGGCCTACCATGAGGCCGGCAAGCATCTCAGCGCCACCCTTGTCGACGCCGGCAGTCATCGTTTGAAGAACATCGAAGAGCCGGTGCATGTCTGGACCTGGGAGCCGGGCGGATCCGACACCAGCGGTCGGGAATCCAAAAACACCTCGAACCTGCCGGCGCAATATCGAACCGCGATCGTGGGCGTGCTGCCGTTCGCCAATCTCAGCGACAGCACCGACGAATATTTTTCCGACGGGCTCACCGAGGACCTGATCCACGCGCTTTCCCTGCAATCGTTTTATCGGGTGCTGAGCCGAAACTCGACCTTTTCGTTCAAGGGCAAAAGTCTCAGCGCGCGCCTGATCGCGCGCGAGATTGACGCGACCTACTTGATCCAGGGTTCGGTGCGGCGTGCCGGAACCAAGATTCGCGTCACCGCCGAACTGATCGCTCCGGAGAATGGCGAGCAATTATGGGCCGGTCGATATGACCGGGACATCGGCGACCTGTTCGCGATGCAGGATGAAATCACCACCAGCCTGTCCGCTGCATTGGCCCCGGAGATATATCGTGCGGAAGCATCCGCCCCGGCCCGGTCATCGTCCACCGATCTGACCGCATGGGATCGGTTTCTAAGGGGGCTTTCGCACTACTACAAGCACACAAAAGCAGATTTCGAGGCCTCGATTGATCTGTGCAGGGAGGCCATTGCGCTCGATCCGGCGCTTTCAATCGCACGCGCCTATCTCGCAACCATCATGGTGCAGGGCGTGCAGTATGGATGGATCAAAAGTACCAGCCAATTGTGGACCGAGGCGATGAATCTCGCGGAAAGCAGTGTTCGGCTTGATCCGCGTTCGTCATTCGCATTTGCGATTTTGTCCTACGTGCATGCGATGGACGGGAATTACGAGGCGGCGATGGAAGCCGCAAAGCGGGCGGTCAAGTTGAACCCGTACGACATGGGTGCCCGCGGCGTACTCGGAATAGCTCACCTCGTGATCGGCGAGCATCGGCAGGCCATCGAACTGTTTTCGGCGGCCGTGCAGCGCGGCAACAGCGACCCCCGATATAAATGGGCGGCGTTGAACGCGTTCAGCCACTACCTGGTGGGACAATATGATGCGTCGCTGTCCTGGGCGCGCGAAGCGCTGTATCTAAATCCCAATCATCTTCAGGTGCTCGCGGTAAGGGCGGCGGCACTGGCGCAACTGGGGCGAGCCGAGGAAGCGGCAAAGGCGGCGCAAGTCCTGCTCGGCAATTTTCCTGGCCTCACCGTCGAACGGCACTTAAGGAATTTCCGCTGGAAAACGCCTGAGGACATCGCCCATTATCGTGATGGACTTTTGAAAGCCGGCGTTCCATTCAGCAAATTGACTCTGGTCGAATCTGCCTCGATGCGGACGGCTTAGAGCATGATCCGGAAAAGTGGGAACCGGTTTTCCGAAAGATCATGCTCAAACAAAAAGATAGAGCGGGATGACGATTCGAAGAAAAGTCATCCCGCTCTAGGCGTGGTTTCAGCTTGCTGACCGCCGCGACCGGCCGGACGTCAAGTCCGGCCGGCTGCGAGTTGTTCGTTACTTCTTCACCAGCGGACACTCGCTTGCCTCGAGCGGCTTGGCGGCGTCTTCCGGAGAAATCGTGGCGATGGTCTTGTAATAGTCCCAGGGATATTTCGACTCCTCGGGCTTTTTCACTTCGAACAGATAGGCCGGAATGATCCTGCGGCCATCGATCCGGAGCGGTCCCTTGCCGAACAAGGGATCGTCGGTCGGAATCTCCTTCATCTTGGCGACGACCTTGGCGCCGTCATGCGGGTTGCCGCCAAGCGCTTCCATGGCTTTGAGGTAGTGCAGGACGGCGGCGTAGTTTCCCGCCACGGTCATCGAGGGCATCGTGCCTTTTGGCGACAGCGCCATGAAGCGCTTGGACCAGGCGCGGGTCTGCTCGTTCATGTCCCAGTAAAAGGATTCCGTGAACGACAGGCCCTGCGCGGTCTTCAGGCCCAGCGAATGCACGTCGTTGACGAACAGCAGCAGCGCGGCAAGTTTCTGGCCGCCCGCCACGATGCCGAATTCGGCCGCCTGCTTGATCGCGTTGGTGGTGTCGCCGCCGGCATTGGCGAGGCCGATGACCTTGGCTTTCGAGGCCTGCGCCTGCAGCAGGAACGAGGAGAAATCCGAAGTGTTGATCGGGTGCTTGACCCCGCCCAGCACCTTGCCGCCGTTGGCGGTAACCACCGCGCTGGTATCCCGCTCCAAGGCGTGGCCGAACGCGTAGTCCGAGGTGAGGAAGAACCAGCTGTCGCCGCCGGCCTTGGTCAGCGCCTTGCCGGTGCCGTTGGCCAGCATGTAGGTGTCGTAGGCGAAGGAGACCGTGTTCGGCGTGCACGCCTTGCCGGTGAGATCGGCGGTGGCGGCGCCGGAGTTGAGCAGCACCGCGTTCTTCTCGCGAACGAGATTGTTCACCGCCAGTGCGACGCCGGAATTCGGGGTATCGGCGATGGCATCGACCTTGTCGCTGTCCAGCCATTGCCGGGCGATGTTGACGCCGACGTCCGGCTTGTTCTGATGATCGCCGCTGAGGACGTCGATCTTCCAGCCCTTCTTGAGCAGGCCGGAATCCTCGACCGCCATCTTGATGGCGACCACCGAATTGGGGCCGCCGATGTCGGCATACAGGCTCGACATGTCGTTCAGCACACCGATCTTGACGGTTTTTTCCTGGGCAAATGCGGGGGCAGCGAGCCCCAATCCGGCACATGCGATAAGCGCGGCGGCGCGCCGCGCGAGCGTTGTCTTCATTAATTTCCTCCAGATGTTGACGCCAGGATCGCTCTCTTTGCGGAGCCATGCCAAGGTCTTGCCAAGGACTTGATCGACCAAACGATCCTGGTCCCCGTTAGCCCTTCTGGCGCCGCGCTGCAATGCGCCTATCGTAGCGCGTCCGAGGTCAGCCTGAATTTCTGGATCCGCTTTCCGGTATCGACCTCGGCGGTATAGACGTTGCCCTTGGCGTCCACCGCCATGGCGTGAATCCAGTGGAATTGCCCGGCGTTGCGGCCGTTGCGCCCGAAGCTGCCCACCACGGTACCATCCTCGCGATTGAGCACCCGGACTTCGTTGTTCTCGCCGTCGGCGCTCAACAGATAGGTCTGCTTCGGATTGGGCCAGATCGCGATATCCCATACCGCGCCGTTGCCGAGCGTGTTCTTCTCGTAAAACCATTCCTTCACGAAGGTGCCGTCCTTCTTGAACACCTGGATGCGGTCGTTGATGCGATCGCAGACATAGACCAGCCCGTCATTGGCGAGCTTCACGCAATGCACGGGATTGGCGAATTGCTGCGACACCGGCGCCTTGGGATCGTAAGGCGGCTGCTTGTCGTCGTTTGGCGGATTGCCGTAGGCGCCCCAATGCCGCTTGTAAGCGCCGGTGGTGGCGTCGAACACGATGACGCGGCGGTTGCCGTAGCCGTCGGCGACATAGATTTCGTTGGCCTCCTTGTCTACGGCGGTCTCGGCGGGTTTGCCGAGCTGGGTGGTGTCGTTGCTGCCCTTGCTCGGCGCGATCTTGCCGATCTGCATCACGAATTTGCCGTCGAGCGTGAATTTCAGAATGGCGTTGTCGTTATCGGCATTGCCGCCGACCCACACGAAACCCTTTTCGTCGACTTCGATGCCGTGTTCGCGCCCGACCCATTCATAGCCTTCGCCGGGGCCGCCCCACGAGCGCAGCAGATTGCCATCGGTGTCGAATTCCAGCACCGGCGGCGCCGAGACGCAGCATTTCGAGCGCGGCGGCGTCAGCGTCGCGCCCTTCTCGTCGTCGGTCAGCGAGCGTGGCCGGTGGATGACCCAGATGTGTCCTTGCGAATCCACCGTGATGCCGCCGACCTGACCGAGGATCCAGTTGTTCGGCAACGGCTTCGGCCAGGCCGCATCGACCGCGAAGGTCGGAATCTCACCGGCCTGCGCGGCGCGCGGCAGCGCCGGCGTGCCGATCAGCACAGCGGCGGCGATGCAGACGGCAATGTTCCTGGAAAGACGTGCGACGGCATGGTTCTGATAACGGCGATGGTGCATCGGCGTCATGGCATCCTCCCGTATTCTTTGCTGCGGTTTTCCCGCTTGGCGAGAAGTGAATAGCGGAGCGGTTCGGGAGTCAATTCGGGGGGCGGGCATGTGCTGGCGGGCGCAGCGACGGCTCCACAAATAGCGGTCATCGCCCGCGAAGGCGGGCGACCCAGTAATGACCGGCGTTGGTGTTTACTGGTTCCCCGCTTTCGCGGGGATGACATCTGAATATGAGGAAAACGCAGTGCCCATCATGACGCTAAGCCGGTGCGCGAAAACTCATCAGGCTTCGCGTCTTGTAATCATAGAACTTGCCGGTCTCGGTCCAGTCCGGCGCGCACATCGGCACGATGAATTCGGCGGCCTGGTCCGGGGTATCGAGCGTCAACGGGTCTTCGCCGGGGAACACGGTGGCGCGCATGCGCGTCCGGATCGGGCCGGGATCGAACAGGTTGACGCGCACAGCCGTCGCCGCGGTTTCCCGGGCCCACACCCGCACCAGCGTTTCGAGCGCGGCTTTCGAGGCCGCATACGGACCGAGATAGGCGCTGGCCTTGCTTGCGGCCCCTGAGGTGACGAACACCGCGCGGCCGGCGTCGGACCTTTTCAGCAACGGTTCCATGCATCGGATCAACTGAAAATTCGCTGACACGTTGATCGCCATCACGTCGCTCCACGGCTTCAGTTCGATATGCCCGAGCGGCGAGGAGGGGCCGGCGACGCCGGCATTGCCGACGAGAATGTCGAGCTTGCCGTGGCGCTCATGCAGCGCCGCGCCGAGGCGGGCGATGTTGTGTGATCCATAGTGCCTAAGCGACCGTCGTTGTGTCAGAAAGTCACCGCCAGTGTGCCATAGACGAACCGCCCGAGCGGCGAGTACGTCGACACGTCCGCGTTGTTGTCGGTGAAGGCGCGTGGTGCGAGCGGCGGCATCCGGTTAGTCAGATTGTTGATTCCGAGCGCCAGCGTGACCGTCCGGCCGGCATTGCTGCCGGCCAGACGCCAGTCATACGCCCCGCGCAGGTCCCAGGCGGTGTAGCCGCTCACGGGGATGGTCGGAGTCGAAGTGCCGTTCACGCCCGTATCCTCGGTGGAGGATGCGTACGTATTGTTCAGCGTGATATCGACATTCTCGTACGTCCAGTCCAGGGACGTGAAGAAGCGATACTTGGGCAGCGTCCCGCCGAAGCCGCCGCTTGCGCCCGCGTTGTTGGTCGAGCCCGCGTACTGGATGAATGGGTGGCCCGGCTGGTCCTGGAAATTGAATGATTTGAAGATCGCTCCGGTCGTGGACAGCGCGAACGCGCCGTAGCGGTTCCAGGGGAATATGTACCCCGCGGCGACGGTGTAGGAGCGCTCCTGCAGCACCGCCAGGTTGCGGAACTGGTCGATCACGTACAGCTGACTCGCCTGGCCGGGAAGTCCCGGGCTGTGCGCCGGATCGGCACAGCCGCCGCACAGAAACCTCTGCAGATCACCCGGGTTCACGAACGGCTGCATGGCGCTGGCGCCGCCCGGGAAATTACCCGAAACGAGTCCCGTAATGTTGACATTGGAAGTGCCAGTATTGGCGATCGTGTAGGACGGCGTCACGCCGGCGAAGTTCAAGGCTACGGTCTTGTAGGCCTGGAACTGACCGCCAAAACGGAAGGAGTGATTGCCGCGCGTGTAGTTTGCGTTGTCCTGAAGGTTCCAGTAATCCGTGTTGCGGGCAACCTTGACGTGTTCGTTGGGCTTGAACTCGACGAATTTGAACGGACCGGTGCCGATCGGATGCTGGCGCATCTCGCGTGGGGATACATGGCATGGATAGATTTCCGAGAAATCGTTCGCGATGAGCATCAAGAGTGCGGGCTGGGGTCGCTTCAGATGGA
>Ga0137418_10005134_pt1 | contig 11992 bp, 10 predicted proteins | sample CZODoug3_1_2_16f_FD_122242 | JGI IMG/M metagenome (GOLD analysis project Ga0137418, IMG submission 122242) | Vadose zone soil fungal communities from Angelo Coast Range Reserve, California, USA - CZODoug3_1_2_16fungal (Hybrid Assembly) | ecosystem: Environmental > Terrestrial > Soil > Vadose... | reverse complement strand
CCGCCGCCGACTTGTGCGTTAGGATCGCCGGCGAATTCCCGCGGTCCCTCTTTCTTGCCGGCAAGCTGATCTTCGAACGGGAACGCTGGTATCAGCGGCTGCTACACAACGAAACCGCGTATCAGCTCCAGCGCCGGCTGCAATTTGCCGGACTCAACGCGATGGTCCTCCCCGTTCGCGTGACGGAGGCTGCATGAACGTTCGGACGGCTTTTCTCTATGTCGTGAGCCTCGGCGCGGTCAGCGGCTACATCCTCTGGCAGGGGCACGAGCGTCGCCGGCTGGTGGAGGAGCTGCGCGGGCTCGACCGCCTGGCCGTTTACGAGAGCACGCTCACGGGCTTCAAGAAGCTGTGCGTAGATAGAGCCGGGGGAGGCGAGGGGTTTGAAAAGTACTGCGATACCCAGCGCGACTTCCTGGAGCTCTTCCCGGAGTGTGACACCGGTTGTGTGCGGCTGCTCGCGAAGGCGGAACAGGGCCCAACGCGCTAGAAAGAAAAAGAGTTAGCGGGGTAGCCCGGTCGCGGGGTCGCGGCGCGTGTACGTGAAGGCCATGGCGCGCGACGCGCCCCTCCCGTCCGGCTTGAAGCCGTACCGAAAGTGGGCTCCCACCGATCCGAGTGCGATGCTGACGCCGAGCGCCGCGCGCCAGGTCCCAGGGCGCTGCGAGAGCCGGTCGGAGCCGGCGGTTGCGTTGATGGACATGATGTCCTGGATCGACAGAGTCGCCCCGACAGCGTATTCCGTTTCGCTGATTTCGGATTGACGCAGCCGCCCCAGGCGCGCGCCGGCGTCGAGCTGGAGGCGCCCGGCCCGGGTGACCACGTCCTGGCTGACGGCGATTTGCACCCGGCCAGCAGCCGGCGTGCCAAGGCTCGATGACATGGCCCGATCGAAGGCGCCGGCTATCGCCGTGCGATGACCCACGCGCAGCCGTACCGAGCTGCGAGCCGCAACCCCGCTGGCGTGCACGCCCAACAAATCGTCGTACTCCTGGCGCAATCCGGCAGAGACCGTCGTGCGGCCCACTGTGTGCAGGCCGTCGACGGAGACGAATCGTGCCATCACGCGCAGTGTGGCGAGCTCCGGATATTGGGCCAAGAGATCCGGGTCGATGACGCCGGAGACTTGCGCCTGCGCGAATTGCAGCTGCCACAGAACGCCAAGCCTGAATCGCGCCGCCCCCAACATGGTTGTGACGCTCCCGAACTCATTCTGCTCGAATCCAATGATTACGCCACGCAACGAGGGGGCGGCGGCCGGTACGGTCCACAGCGCGCGCCACGCACTCGCGGCGCCAGTCGCCACCGCGTCTCCGGTAGCGGCTGGTGCCACTCGCTCGAGATCACTCAGGTTCGTTGACTGGGCCCAGACGGTGTGAGGCGCGCCGAGCGCGAGGAGACTAGCGAATAACCAGGCGGTGCGTCTCACTGAAGCTTCCGGCGGTCATGACCGCCACGTAGACGCCCGGCTGAACGCGCCGTCCTCTATCATCCATGCCGTCCCACCCCACGAGGAAATGTCCCGCCTGCAGTGCTTCACTCACGAGTTGTCGGACCGGCGTGCCGTTCAGCGAATAAAGGATGACGCGCACGGTTGCGGCAGGGCTTCGATCTGGAATCTCCAGACGGAGCGTCGTGATGCCGTGGGCCTTGACCAGCTCGACGGCGCTCGCGGACGAGGTCACGCCCGAGATCTGCGCGGATAGCGCTGCGCCGTCGACGCGCATCACGGCCCCGGTGTACTCGCTCAACACTTGGCCCATCCCATACTTCGCAGGCGCCACGTCGGCCGTGACGGCGTTCCCCGCGAAGGCGCTTAAGGCGAGCCGATCGACGAAGAGCGAATCGCTGCGGATTCCCTCGGACTGACCGGCCGCGAGGTCGGATACGGCATAGTCGACAAGACCACTGTGCTGCAACGAATTCGCAATGGCGATCGGGTCGTCCTCGGGGCGCACGAGCCTCAACACGTATCTGCGACATCTCGACCGGTTGGCGGAGGTAAAGGCTTCAACGCCCGTCGCCGCGATCAACGAGTCGATCTGGCGCGCGCTCGTCGAGGCTTTGAATCGAAGCGCCACCTGGCTACTGATGGTCAGTGCCGTGCCACCTGCCGTGCGGTACTCTCGGAAAAGCGCCCGCGCGCCGCCGCTGTTCGGCACTTCCTGCCGGCACGCCCGCGTGGATTCGCCGGATGCAGACGGCCCGAAGTGGAAGACAACGATTCCTGGTGGTCTCTGAGCCTGCTGTCTCTCTTGCGCCCTGGCGTCGGTGCCAAGTCCGATGACAAGAGTCCCGCAAACGAACAGCGTATGCCACGACGAAGCTGTCATGCTTTCCTCCCGCACGATGCGTCCGCAACTACTAAGCCTCTGGGTACGCTTGAGCGCAAGATCAAACTACCAGGAATCCGGTCGGCAACTGCGGTATTTGCGTTACACAATTACGCCTGTTGCGTCGTCCGTCGACAGAAAATCGGTGGACTTCTGATGTAGAGCAGGCATGTTTAGTGCGACACCCTCCCCAATACAGCCGCAAGAAGTCCACCAGATCCTTCCGAGCATCGGGGTTGAGTTGATCAAACGTCTATTGCGGCTCCTCGTAGGCATCCTCCTTCTTGTCGCTGCTGCGCCAACAATGTCGCAGGCCCAGTCCGGTCTCGTGGCCGCGTGGAACTTCAACGAGGGCACGGGCAAGACCGTCGCTGATGCGTCTGGCAACAACAACACGGGTACCATCTCTGGGGCGACATGGTCCACCCTGGGGCGCTACGGCAATGCGCTGAGCTTCAACGGCACCAGCAATCTGGTCGTCGTCAACAGCTCGGCCTCGCTCAACGTGACGACCGCCATGACGCTCTCGGCGTGGGTCTTTCCCACCGCCACCCAGAGCGGCTGGCGCACCATCATGCAACGCGAGGTCGACGCGTACTTCCTCAACGCCAGCAATGACGCCGGCCCGCTCCGCCCATCGGGGGGCGGGACGTTCAACGGCACCGTTCATTTCGTCGGAGGACCGACCGCGCTCGGCGTCAATACCTGGACGCACGTCGCCCTCACCTACGACGGCGCGGCCATTCGCTTGTTCGTCAACGGCACCCAGGTCGCCACGGCCGCGCAGACCGGGACGCTCCAAACCAACGCCAGCCCGCTGCGCATTGGCGGCAACGTCCCCTACGGCGAGTTCTTCCAGGGCCGCCTCGACGACGTGCGCATTTACAACCGCGCGCAGAGCGCCAGCGAAATCCAGGCCGACATGGCGGTCTCGGTCTCGTCAGCCCCCCGGCTCATCATCGTTCAGCCTGCCGCGGGCAGTGTCGTCATGAGTACCACGGTTAACGTCGCGTACACCGCCGCCGGCGATCTCACCGAGGTCAATCACGTCCATTTCAAGCTCGATGCGAATCCCGAGGTCATGGACCTGACCTTCGACGGGGTCTACCAGTTTACGAACGTCTTGGTGGGCTCCCACGTGCTCCAGGGCTATCTCGTTCGGGCCGACCACTCGAAGATCCTTGGCACGGACGCTTCGGTCTCGTTCAGCACCGCGGCGCAAGACGTAACGCCTCCATCCGTCGCGATCACCGCGCCCGCCCCCGGAGCGAATCTCACGGGCACCGTCACTGTGACGGCAGATGCCTCCGACAACTCCGGCACGGTCGCCGGCGTCCAATTCTTCCTCGATGGGGCTCCACTCGCGCCGGAGATCACGACTGCACCGTATTCGACCCCGTGGAATACCGTGACGGCGACGAACGGGTCGCACACCCTGACGGCTCGGGCCCGGGACGGCGCTGGTAACCAAACCGTATCGTCGGGGGTCGCCATCACGGTGACCAACAGTACGTCTACCGACCCCGCCGTGGTCGGGCTCTGGTCACAGGTCCTCGACTGGCCCCTGGTCGCGATCCACATGAACCTGATGCCCAACGGCAAGGTCCTCGCATGGGACGACCACACGGATGCCACGGGCGCCGCGGTCTTCGATCCGTCGACGCTGGGGGTGACGGCGGTGCCGTTCACGACCGCGAACCTCTTCTGCTCCGGCCACAGTCTGCTCCCGGATGGTAGGATCTTCGTAGCCGGCGGGCACACCAGTAACCATGTCGGTATTAACAACGCCTCGATTTTCGACGGGCAGACACAGAGGTGGACGTCGGGGGCGGGGATGGCCGTCGGTCGCTGGTACCCCACCGTAACGGCTTTGCCCGATGGGCGCATGCTGGCGCTTGCCGGCGAGGTGAACTGCGCCGACTGCAACGCGACGGTGCCCGAGGTGTTCGACCCGGCGACCGGTACCTGGACGCGACTTACGGGCGCGCCGCTCGACATGCCCTACTACCCACACGTCTTTGTCCTCCCCGATGGCCGGATACTGGTAGCAGGGTCGAACCGGTTGGAGATCCCGACGTACGCGCTCGACATCGCCACCCAGACTTGGACGACGGTCGATCCGATCGCGGTACACGCCGGCAGTGCGGTCATGTACACGCCAGGCAAGATCATGAAGTCGGGCCGCGGGTGGCACACCGATACGCCCACCGTGCCGGCGGTCGCCACCACGTACGTGCTCGACATGACGGCCCCGTCTCCACACTGGCGCCAGACGGCCTCGATGGCTTTCCCGCGTACCCAGCACAACATGACGCTGCTGGCTGACGGCACCGTCCTCACCATCGGAGGGGGGACCAACTCGGACGTCTTCGACCCCAACGCACCGGTGATGACACCCGAGCTCTGGGACCCGGCAACCGAGATCTGGACGCTGATGGCGCCCCAGCAGAGGCCGCGCATCTATCACTCCACGGCGCTCCTGATGCCAGATGGCCGGGTCTTGTCTGCGGGCGGCGGCCGCTGGGGTCCCAGCTATCTCGACGCCCAGTTCTACTCGCCGCCATACCTGTTCAAGGGTCCACGCCCGACGATCACCTCGGCACCGGCGACGGTCGGGTACGCCGCGAACTTTTTCGTGGGGACTCCCGACGCGGCCAACATCTCCACGGTGACCCTGGTCAGGCTGGGATCGGTTACCCACGCCTTCAATGCAAACCAGCGGTTCCTCAAGCTGACGTTCCAGCCGACCGCGGGTGGTCTCACGGTGCAGGCTCCGAGCACGGCGAACCTTGCGCCGCCTGGGCATTACATGGTGTTCATCCTCAATGCCAACGGGGTTCCGTCCGTGGCGTCGATCGTCAAAATTCAGTGATGCGCGGGATGTGAGGTCGGGAGCTAGTCGGCCGCGACGAGAATAGTTGGCACGAATGGTGTTTCGTGGACGGTCGCCGGCTTGCGATGCGACAGCACCAGCCACCACTCGCGCGCCGACGTGAAGATGAGCAGCGCGACGACGCCCATGAAGAACAGCGTGATCCAGGCGTCCAGGTGGTAATTGATGATTCGCCGCGACGCGTCGGGATCGGCGGCATGCGCGAGCGCGCTCGCGCGGGCGAAGAAGCCCAGCTTCGGATCCGCCGAGAACACGAGCTGAGCGCCAGCGGTCATCGTGACGACGACGATCCACGCCAGCGGCGCGAGGGTGACCCAGGCGTACCGCTGCCGGCCCATCTTGATCAGGATCGTCGTGGCGACGCATAACGCGACGGCCGCCAGCAGCTGGTTCGAGATCCCGAAGAGGGGCCACAGCGCGTTGATGCCGCCCAGCGGATCGACAACTCCCTGATAGAGGAAGTAGCCCCATCCGGCGCACACCGCGCCGCTCGAGATCCACACGCTCGGCAGCCACGACGTCTCACCAAACTTTGGCCACACGTGACCCACGATCTCCTGCAGCATGAAGCGCCCGACGCGCGTACCCGTGTCGATCGTGGTCAGGATGAACAGCGCCTCGAACATGATGGCGAAGTGATACCAGAGTGCGGTCAGGGTCTTGCCGCCCAGGGCGGTGGTGAGGCCGGAAAAGATATGGGCGATGCCGACCGCGAGCGAGGGCGCGCCGCCGGTGCGCGCGATGAGCGTCTGCTCGCCCATCTGCGCCGCTAACGCCTGCATGTAGTCCGGCGAAACGACAAATCCTGCCTGATTCAGCACGTCCGATGCGCCAGCCAGCGCCGCGGGCGTCGTATTCATCGCGAAGTAGACGCCGGGATCGAGCGTGCACGCGGCAATCATCGCCATGACACCGACGAACGACTCCATCACCATCCCGCCGTAGCCGATCATGCGCGCGTCGGTCTCGCGCGTGATCATCTTCGGCGTCGTGCCCGAGGCGACGAGCGAGTGGAAACCGGAAATGGCGCCGCACGCGATGGTGATGAACGCGAACGGGAACAGCTTGCCCGCAAACACGGGCCCCTCGCCTCCGGTTGCGAACGGCGTGAGCGCCGGCATCCGGAGCGGCGGCAGGAGAATCAGGATCGCGAGGCCCAGCACGAGCACCGTGGTGATCTTGAGGAATGTCGAGAGATAGTCGCGCGGGCAGAGCAGCATCCAGACAGGCAGCACCGAGGCGATGAAACCGTACGCGATCATCATGGCGGTTAGCGATGTGCCGCTGTGCGTGAAGGCTGACGCGAGAGTCGGGTGACTCGCCACGCTCCCCCCGGCGACCAGCGCAATCAGCAACAGCAGCGCGCCGGCGATCGAGGCTTCGCCGACCTTTCCAGGGCGCCAGCGCTTCATCCACCAACCCATGAGCAGCGCGATGGGGATCGTGCAGGCGATGGTGAACAGTCCCCACGGCGACGCGCGCAGCGCGTTGACGACGATCAGCGCGAGCACGGCGAGCAGGATGATCATGATCGCGAGCACCGCGATCATCGCCGTCACGCCGGTGACTTTGCTGACTTCCTCCTTGGCCATCTGGCCGAGCGACTTGCCGTCCCGGCGCAGCGAGCAGAAGAGGATCGTAAAGTCCTGGACCGCGCCGCCGAGCACCACGCCGATGACGAGCCACAGCGTCCCGGGGAGGAAGCCGAACTGTGCGGCGAGCACCGGACCCACCAGCGGCCCGGCGCCCGCGATGGCCGCGAAATGATGGCCGAACAGCACCCACTTGTTCGTTGGGACGAAGTCATGGCCGTTGTTGAATCGTTCGGCGGGCGTGGCGCGGCGGGGATCGAGACCAAAGACTGTATTGGCGAGAAACTTCGAGTAGAACCGATAGGCGACGGCGTAGGTGCAGACGGCGGCGATCAGCAGCCAGGCGGCGCTGATCGTCTCGCCGCGAGCCAAGGCCAGCACGCCGAACGCGGCGGCGCCGAGCAGCGAGACGAGAGCCCAGCCGAGAATAGACAGCGGTCGCACGCGGCGTAAGTTGCGACGCCGCTTGCCGATGTTCAAGTTCGAACATAGGTTCGAACTCCTTGAGCCCCTCTGGGTCCTATCCCTGGTCGTCGAGCGGAGGGGGGCGCTCAGCTTCCGCGCCCGCAGTACAGGAGCGACCCCAACCCCAGCGAACGCCTGAGTCCTTTCGAGGCCGCGTCGCCATCGTCACGGGCGGCGCGACCGGACTCGGCCGCGCAGTGGCGCTCGAGTTTGCGCAGAACGGATGCGGCGTCGCATTCAATTACGTCGAGATGCCTGGACGCGAAGTCGGCCCGCAAGCGCTGCTGACCGAGACGGCAATCAAGGCGTGTGGCGTGCCGTGTTATTCCGCACTGTGCGATGTGCGCGAGATGGAGCTGGTCGAGCATTTCGTCAGCGAAGTGCGCACCAAGCTCGGGGGCGTTCACTACCTCATCAACAACGCGGGCGTCACCCACGACGGCGCCCTCTGGCGACTGACCCCGGAAGCGTGGTCTGAGGTCATCGACACCAACCTTACCGGTGCGTTCAACTGTATTCACGCCGTGTCCCCGCACCTGCGCGCCCAGCGCTTCGGCAAGATCGTCAACGTCGCGAGCCATCAGGCGTTCCGGCCCGGATTCGGAATCTCCAATTACGCGGCGAGCAAGGCGGCGCTCATCGGCCTCACCAAAGCCGCCGCGGTGGACCTCGGGTCGGCGGGCATCAACGTCAACGCCGTCGCGCCGGGGTTCGTGAAGACGGAGCTGCTGACGCAGCTGCCGCGCGAAGTGCTCGAGCGCGCCGAGCACGAGTCGGTGCTCGGCCGCGTGGCGGAGCCGGAAGACGTGTCGCGCGTGATCCTGTTCTTGTGCAGCGAAGCGGCCCGGCATATCACCGGACAGGTAATCGTGGTGGACGGCGGCCTCACGCTCGCTTAGATTGCGGCGCGTGAGTAACCCTTTTAAAACCAAGTACTTGGTACGTGGTGCGTGGTGCGTGGGTCTTCTCACCGCGCTCGCGTGCGGTTCCAAGAAATCCTCGCAAAACCCGGTCCCCGCACCCACCGCGCCCCTGCCGACGGCAGGCATTGCGGGAGAGCGCGTCGCCCTGACCCCGCTCGCGCTGGTCGCTGCCGAAGAGGCGCTCCGGTGGGACGCGCTGATCGGCGATCGCCGCACGACGCTCGACAAGTGCGACAGCATCATCGCGACGCTGCTGGCGGCGCGGGCGTCGGAAGTCAGCTGGGTCGGCCCCGCCGAGCTGCGTCACGTCGCCCGCCGGGCTCCCGGCATCGCCCCCGATCCCGACCAGATGGGGACTCCATTTCTGCGGGCGTCGAACATCATCGATGTCCCCGATCCGCTCCGATACCAGCTGCGGACGCTGATGGGCCTGGTGGGCGGACGATACGTGATGGTGCCCGCGGGACTGGTCTATCGGGTAGCGAGCAACCCCGCCACGCCCCGGGGTACACCGGCACTCGCTACCGCCGAGCTCTCCGTGGTGCTCATCGACTCGCGCATCGGCAAGATCGGGTGGCGCACCATCGCCCGCGGCGAGGGCGATGATCCCTGGACGGCCCTCACGCGCGCGGTGAAGAGTCTCACGCCAGGTCTGCCTTGACGGTTCGCGAAGCCACGCTCATCCGGGGTGATGGGATCGGCCCCGAGATCACTGAAGCGACGCTCCAGGTACTGGACGCACTGGGGCTGAAGTTCGATTGGGACGAGGAGTACGGCGGCATGTCCGCCGTCGAGATGGCCGGCACGCCGCTTCCCAACGCGACGCTCGATTCGATCCGCCGCACCCGACTCTGCCTGAAAGGCCCGCTGACGACTCCGGTGGGGGGCGGCTACCGCTCGGTGAACGTCGCGATGCGGCAGGAGTTCGACCTCTATGCCAACGTCCGGCCCACCAAGACGATCGTGCCGGGCGGGCGGTACGAGCACGTCGACATCGTCATCATTCGCGAAAATACCGAAGGCCTGTACGTCGGGCTCGATCACACCTTCAAGATCGGTGGCGATCGCCGCGCCATGGCACAGGCGATGTCGATCGTCACGCGCGAGGGCAGCGAGCGCATCGCGAAGTACGCGTTCGAGTATGCCAAGCGACACGGCCGCAAGAAGGTGACGATCGTCCATAAGGCGAACATTCTGAAGGCGACGTCGGGACTGTTCCTGGACACCGCCAGGCGCGTCGCCGAGCAATACGCGGGATCGATCGCGTCGGACGACAAGATTGTCGACAACACGGCGATGCAGCTGGTCATCAAGCCGGAACAGTTCGACGTGATCGTCACGACGAACCTGTTCGGCGACATTCTCTCGGATGAAGCAGCGGGGTTGGTAGGAGGCCTGGGCCTGGCGCCGGGCGCCAACATCGGCACCCACGCCGCGATCTTCGAGCCGGTACACGGCTCGGCGCCCGACATCGCGGGGAAAGGGATCGCGAATCCGTCCGCCCAGATGCTGGCGGCCGCGATGATGCTCGATCATCTGGGAGAGCTCGAGGCGGGGAAGCGGCTGCGCTGTGCCCTCGAGGCAACCATCATACAGGACAAGGTCCGCACACCGGACTTGGGGGGACGTGCTGCTACGGCCGAATTCGCCCGCGCCGTGGTTAAGCGGGTTAGGGCCTAGCCATCCGTGCGCGAAATGCGGCGTAGACACAGCCGGCATCGCGATCGGGGGGCTATGCCGCGACTGCACGAGGCTGCTCGAGCGCCGGGCCGGCAAGACCGCACGGCTCGTGGCCATCGGCACGACCGCGCCGCTTGCGGTGTATGTGGCCCTGGCACTGCCTGTGGAGCGGACGGCCCGGCTCGTCGGGGCCGCGAGTGTGCTCCTGTGGTACGTGTTGACGTTTCTCATAGCAAAACGCGTAACACTGGAGTGGATAAAATGAAAAAGACCGTGCGTGGTGCGTGGTGCGTGGTGGTGCTGGCCCTGGTTGCGGTCCCGCTCGCGGCGCAGACATCCCTTTCTATTTATAGAGATGGTCGCGTCGTCGTGCGGCGTACGCTGCCGCTGGCGCTGCAACAGGGCAGGAATTCGCTGACTCTGCGACTCGAGGCGCTCGATCCAGCGACCTTGTTCTCGACCGATACGTCGGTATCCGTGGCATCAGCGACCGTGCGCTACCCCAGTACGGCAAACGATGCGTTAGCGGGTGCCATCGGCCAGACGGTGTCGTTCGTGCGCAGCAGAGGTGATACGATCCGCGCAACCGTCGTCCGCGTGGATCCACCGCAGTACAAGCTTCCCGATGGCCGATTGCTACTCGGCCCTCCCGGCGAGCCACTGTTCCCGGCCGAGCTCGTTCGCACCGCTCCCGAGGCGCAGCTCGTGCTGGATGCTGCCCGCAGTCGGCAACGCACCGAAATCGCGTACGTGGCGCAGGGAGTCACCTGGGAAGCCTTGTATCAGGTGATCCTCACAGGTTCGAGAGCGCAGGTAACGGGATCGGCAACCGTGGCGTCGCAGGCAATGCGCGCTGACAGCGCCGAAGTGCAGCTCGTCGCTGGTTCGATCCAGCGCTCACGAAACAAGGGCATGGCCATGGAGGAGGCGCAAGGTCAGGTCTCCTTCATGACCAGAGGCGCCCGTGCCGATCAGAGTGTCGCCTCAGAACAAGCGGTTGGTGAGACGCACGTCTATCAACTCCCAGGGCGCCTCACGATCGAGCCCAACGTTGCCATAACCACTGCGCTCTTCCCACGCAGCTCGGCGCCAGTAGTCCAGGAGCTGATCGTTCCCGGCGTGCTCCCCTGGCGCGGCTGGATGGGGCAAAACCCTGAACCGAACCGCGTGCCGGTGCAGGTCTGGTACACGATCAAGCGTGCCGCAAAGACGCCCTTCGGCGATCGCCCGCTGCCCGGGGGTACCGTGCAGCTTTACCAAGCGGACTCGAGCGGCCGTGTGCAGCTCATCGGCGAAGCGTCCAACGACCACACTGCGCCGGGGCGGGATCTGCGTGTGCAGTCGGGCGACGCATTCGACATCACCGCCGAGCGGGTGCAGACCGACTGGAATCAGGAACAGCTGCCGCCTGTTCGCCGTGGCATGCCGAATCGCCAGCGCCTGACGGCGGCGTATCGTGTCACGATTGCGAATGCGAAGTCCGAGGCGGTCGCCGTTGACGTGCGCGAGGCGCACTTCGGCAGCTGGAAGATCACAGAGAGCAGCGTTCCACCGGAGAAGTTGTCGTCAACCGAGTCTCGTTTCCGCGTGCAAGTGCCCGCGAGTGGAGAAGCGACGTTGACCTACACGGTGCAAATCGAGCAATGACGGTTCAGATCGTTCATATCGGAGATCTGCATTTCGGCGGGTTGGCCGACGTGCCGGTGGTCGAAGCACTGGAGCGAATGCTGCCCGATCTGCGGCCCGACGCCATCGTCATCGGCGGCGATCTCTCGCAGCGCGCGCGCCACGGCGAGTTTCAGCGCGGCCGCGCGTTCGCCAATCTCTGCCGCGAGACGGCACCGGTCCTCGCAATTCCGGGCAACCACGACGTCCAGTGGTGGTGGCGGCCGCTCATTCCGTTCGGCAAGGACGCCCTCTACCAGAAGTACCGCAACTACTTTGGCGCCGAGCTCACGCCGACGATCACGATCCCCGGCGGAGCCGTGATCGCCTCGGCGCTGACCGCTCATGGTGTCGCGTGGGGCTCGCTCACGGCCCGGCTGCGCGATATCGCCGTCAAAGGCCACCTGCCGAAGGGCGAAATGCAGCGGGTCCAGTCCGTCT
>Ga0137418_10005133_pt1 | contig 11997 bp, 10 predicted proteins | sample CZODoug3_1_2_16f_FD_122242 | JGI IMG/M metagenome (GOLD analysis project Ga0137418, IMG submission 122242) | Vadose zone soil fungal communities from Angelo Coast Range Reserve, California, USA - CZODoug3_1_2_16fungal (Hybrid Assembly) | ecosystem: Environmental > Terrestrial > Soil > Vadose... | reverse complement strand
AGCCAGCGCGCCAGGCAGCCGGTGAGGTCGTCGGCGCCGCAGCCGAAGAAGGCCCGCATGTCGCCCGGCCCCGTGAAGTGCGCCATGTCGACGTCGCGGCCGGCGCCGTCGTCGCCCGCCAGCACGCGCGTCCACATCACCATGTAGTCGCCGCCGCCGGGCGCCTGTCCGTCGACGCGTGGCAACTGGTACGCGCCGGGATCGAGCACCCAGACGCCGCCGCCGTACGCCTTTTCCAGCCGCGCCTTCACCGAGGCGGCGATCTCGACGTTGACCTTCTCGACGCCGCCGCCCCGGGGGCTGATCGGCGTGCTCGCATAGATCACGAGACGCCCGGCCTGGCGCGCGGCGCGCACGTCGGCGCGTATTCGCTGGATCTGGGAGGCGATCACGGCGTCGAAGGCCGGATCGGCGCAGTACCTGATGCCGACGCTCGTGTCGACGATCGCGCGCGGGGCGCGACAGCTCTGCGCCGCGACCGGCAGGGCGCCGAGCAGGACGGCGGCAAGCGCCAGGGTGATGGGCCCGCGCGTCATGGCTCGGCCGCCAGCAGCCGCACCGCCGCCGCGTCGCACATGACGCCGACGCGCGCGCCGACCTCCACGACCCCGCGGCGCGTGGGGTCGTACGTCACCGCCTGGAGGAGCGCGCCGCCTACCTCCACCGCGTACTCGACCTTCTCGCCCAGGAACGTCCGGCCGCGCACGATGCCCGGCACGATCACCTCGCCCTCGGCGGCCTTGGCCGTTTCGGGCACGAGCGTGAGCGACTCGGGACGCAGCACGAGCGAAAGCCGCTGGCCGGCCGCGTAACCGTCGGCGGCCGGCACGCTCAGCGACGCGCCCCAGAGCGTGACCGCGACGTGACCGCCGGTGACGCCCAGCACGCGGCTCTCGACGAGGTTCACGCGGCCGATGAACTGCGCCACGAAGGCCGAGCGCGGCGCGCGATAGAGCTCCTCGGCCGTGCCGACCTGGGCAACCGCGCCCCGGCACATCACGGCGATGCGGTCGGAGATGGCCATCGCCTCCTCCTGGTCGTGCGTCACGTAGACGGTGGTGATGGCCAGCTGGCGCTGCAGACGCGAAAGCTCGCCGCGCATCTGCACGCGCAGCTTGGCGTCGAGGTTCGACAGCGGCTCGTCGAACAGCAGGAGGGCCGGCTCGACGACGACGGCGCGCGCGACGGCCACGCGCTGCTGCTCGCCGCCCGAGAGCTGGTCGGGAAAGCGCCGCTCGTAGCCGGGCAGGCCGACCAGCTCCAGCACCTGGCCGACCCGCGCTCGGATCGTGGCCTTCGGCAGCCGGCGCACGCGCAGGCCATACGCGACGTTCTCGAAGATCGTGAGGTGCGGGAATAGCGCGTAGTTCTGGAAGACGAAGCCGATGCTGCGGCGGTAGACCATCAGGTCGGTGACGTCCTCGCCGCCGATGTAGATGCGGCCCGCGTCGGGCTGCTCGAAGCCCGCCACCATGCGCAGCGTCGTCGTCTTGCCGCAGCCCGAGGGCCCGAGCAGCGTCAGCAACTCGCCCGGCTCCACCTCGAGGCTCACGTCGTCGACGGCGGCCAGCGCCGCCTGGCCCTCGCGCACGAACCGCTTGGACACGCGCTCCAGCCTGAGGCTCTTGCCTCGGTCCCTCATATCGTCACGCGCAGGAGGCGGCGCCACCGGCGCACGGGCGCCGCACCCGTACGCCGGCGCCGCCGACTCCACCCGGACGGCGTCATCCGCCGAGGAGGGTGCCGGCCTGGCCGAGGCTGCCGGCGTTGAGGCGGCGCATGGCGAGGCTCGCGACGAAGACGGCGAGGTAGACGAGCGCGATCACGACCATCGAGAAGGCCGAGGCCTGGCCCAGCTCGAGGTTCGTGATGCCCTCGAGGATGCGGACGGTGACGAGCGACCAGTCGAGCGAGACGAGGAAGATCGTCGCGCTGATCGCGGTCATCCCGCGGATGAAGAGCACGGTCATGCCGGCCAGCAGCGCGGGCCGGATCAGCGGCAGGACCACGCGGCGGAAGGTCACGTCGCGCCGCGCGCCGAGACTCGCGGACGCCTCTTCGATGGACGGGTCGATCTGCGCCAGCACCGCGCTGGTCGCGCGCGTGCCGGCCAGGCTGTAGCGGAACACGTAGCAGACGACGAGGATGAAGGCGGTGCCCGTCAATGCCAGGGGCGGATCGTTGAACGCCACGAGGTACGCGATGCCGACGATGGTGCCCGGCAGCGCATAGTTCATCATGGCGACGAACTCGAGCGCGCGGCGGCCGGGAAACTGCGTGCGCGACACGAGAAAGCCGAGGACGACGGCGAAGAGCCCGCCCACCGGCATGCAGATGGCCGCGATGAGCAGCGTGTCGCGCACGGCCTTCAGCCCGCCGCTGAAGACGTGAGCATAGTGCGCCAGCGAGAGGCTGTTGTCGGCGCCGAGGCCGCGCACGATGGACGCGGCGAAGATCAGCAGATAGCAGACGAGCACCAGGACGACGACGAGCCCGCAGCCGGCGGCGAGGCCGAGCACCGCCGCCGGCGACAGGCTCTTGACGCGGGTGACCGCGCCGACCTTGCCGGTCACGGTCACGAAGGTGCCGCCGCGCCGCTCGGTGAACCAGCGCTGGCCCGCGAAGACGGCCAGCGCGGGCACGAGCAGCAGAAAGCAGAGCGCGGCGCCGCCGCGCATGTCGTAGAGCCCGGTGATCTGCAGGAACGCCTGGGTCGGCAGCACGGGGAAGCGGGTGCCGGCCAGGATGAGCGGGGTGGCGAAGTCGGCCAGCGACGCCGCCGAGACGAGCAGGAACGCGTTGGCCACGCCGGGCGTCGTCAGCGGCAGCGTGACCGTACGGAACACGCGCCAGCGCCGCGCGCCGAGGCTGAAGGCGGAGTCCTCGAGGTTCGCGTCGACGTTGGCGAGCACGGCCTTGAGCGTGAGGTACGCGATCGGGAAGTAGGTCAGCGTCTCCGACAGCAGCGTGCCCCAGAGCCCGTAGATGCTGACCCTGGTGAGCCCGAACACGTGGTACGAGATCAGCCCGCGCGGGCCGAGCGCGAAGATCAGCGCGATGGCGGCGGTGAACGGCGGCGAGATCAGCGGCAGCAGCACGACGGCGTCGAGCGCGCGCGAAACCCAGCGCGGGAGGTTGGCGCGCACGGCGAGCAGGGCGAAGGCAAAGCCGAGCACGGTGCCCGCGATGCCGACCAGCGCCGCGAGCAGCAGGCTGTTGACGAGCGCCGCCCGGTGCGTCCAGTCACCGACGAGACCGCGCACGGCGTCCAGGCTCGGTCCGTCGTTCCAGAAGGTCAGGACGAGCAGCCGGCCGAGCGGGTACAGGACGAACAACGCCACCGCCCCCCAGACGAGCAGCACCGCGGGGGCGACGACGGGGTCGCGCCTCACTCCTTGATGACCTCGTTCACCCAGCGCTCGACGAGCCGCTTGCGGTTCTTGCCGACCCACACGAGGTCGACGGGCAGCAGCTTCGCCTCCTTCATGAGCGCGGCCACGCCGGCATCGATGCTGGCATCGGGCAGCGTCGGGAGCATGTACACCTGGTGCTTGTCGAGCAGGTCCTGCATGTCCTTGCTGAACGTCCAGTCGATGAACTTCGTCGCCAGCTCGCGGTTGCGCGCGCCCTTCACGAGCGCGACGCCCTCGATCACCGCCGCCACGCCCTCGCGCGGAAAGGTCACGACCATGTCGTAGCCCTTCTTCTTGGCCTCCATCGCGTCGGGCATGTGGGCGATGCACACGATGGCCTGGCCGAGCGCGGCCGGGATCGTGCACCCGCCGCCGCTCTTCGTGTAGACCTGCACGTTCTGGTGCAGCTTCTTCTGGTAGTCGAACGTCTTGGTCTCGTCCCTGCCAAACGCGTAATAGATGGACAGGATGCGCGTGAGCGCGGTGCCGGACGTCCGCGCGTCGGCCGTCTGGATCTGTCCTTTGTAGGCGGGATCGAGCAGGTCGTTCCACGACGTCGGCGGCTTGAGGCCCTTCTCCTGGAGCAGCTTGGCGTTGGACATGAAGACGAGGGTGTTCTTGGCCACCGCGGTGAAGTACCCCTCGCGGTCCTTCAGCTCGGCCGGGATGCGGTCCCACGTCGGCGGCCGGTACGGCTCGATGATGCCGGCCTCCTTGGCCGCCGCGAAGCCGTCACCGGGCGCGCCCCAGATGACGTCGGCGCGGGGATTGTTCCGCTCCGCCGTCGCGCGGGCGATCAGCTCGCCCGTGGAGAGGCGGATGAAGTTGACCTGCACGCCCGTCTTGGCGGTGTACGCCTTGAAGATCGGCTGGGAGAGCGACTCCGGCCACGCCGTGTAGACGTTGAGCGTCTCGGCCGCCGCCGGCCCCGCGCCCAGCACCGCGGCCGCGCACACCGTCGCCAGCCAGTGCCTCGCCTTGCCCATGCGTGCCTCCCCCGGAGCCCCGTCCGGCCGGGACACTCTACACGATCGGCTCGGGCGGGGTATGCTAGGCGGCAAGTCTCGACGCGAGGAGGAGCCATGGCGAAGATCAAGCACATCGCGCTGTCCACGCAGGATCCCGACGCGACGGCCAAGTTCTACGTCGACGTGTTCGGCATGAAGCAGGTCGGTCGGATCGACAATCCGAACACCAGCGGCTACTACCTCACCGACGGCGACCTCAACCTGGCCATCCTGAAGTTCAAGAACGACGCGGTGGCCGGCGTCGAGCGCGGCAAGGAGTGGTCCGGCATCCACCACTTCGGCTTCCAGGTCGAGAACCTCGAGGACATCACCGAGCGGCTGGCCGCCGCCAACGCGCCACGGCGTGACGACATCAACGCGGCGCTCGGCGTGGGCGGTCACGCTGCCGGCGAGAAGCGCTACGGCAACGTCGAGGTGAAGTACACCGGCCCCGACGGCGTAACGGTCGACGTCTCCGAGACCGGCTGGGTCGGCACGCCGGGCTTCCGACCCGAGTAAGGCTTACGGTCGTCCGCGCGCGAGGCTCTCGCGCCTCGCGCGCTGCGAGTCGAGATAGCCGAGCGGGTTGGCGATGCGCTGCTGGGTCAGCGCCAGATTTCGCTGGGCCTCGGCGTACGTCGGCCTGAGCCGGAGCGCCGCCTCGAAGTGGGCGATGGCCTCGTCGAAGCGCCAGACGTTGCCGAGCGCGATGCCCCAGTTGTTGTGGGCATACGCGCTGTCGGGATGCAGGCGCACGGCCTCGCGGAAGTGCACGATGGCCTCCTCGGTCCGGCCCTCGTCCTCCAGCAGCACCCCGACCTTCGCGTGAGCGATGGACGACGGGCTCACGCGGAGGGCGTGCTCCCAGAGCGTTCGCGAGTCGTGCCACACCGTGCTCTGTCGCCATGTGAGGACGGCGAGGACGCCGACGACCACGAGGGCCGCCGCGCCCGTCGCGCGCACGGCGCCGGGCGACGGCGCGCCGCGCAGCATGCGGAGCACGAGGCCGCCCGCCAGCATCGCGGGGGCCAGGCCGGCGAAGTATGTGTTGCGATCGGCGACGATGTGCATGCCGAAGTGCACGAGACCGAGCACCGGCAGCAGCATCACGACGAAGGCGGCGGCGGCCGTGGCCACGCCCGGCCGGCGGCGCCGGACGCGGATGAGCACCGCCGCGAGCGCGACGACGACGACGGCGCTCGCCGCGAACCACGGCGTGAGCGTGGCGTAGTCGTAGGGCGCCTCGTAGAGCGGCGCCAGGCCGGTGGGCACCAGCGTCTTGGCCGCATAGAACACGAGCGCGTATGCCGCGAGCCCCAGGCGCTCGAACACGCCGAGCGTGCGCAGATCGCTGAGCGTGCCGACCGAGCGCTGGGCGAGGACGGCCACCACGGACGCCGCCACGCTCAGCGCGACGAACGGCAGCTTCTCGAGCCACACCTCGCGGCGCGTCCACCGCCAGGGCCCGATCCGCCGCAGCGGATAGACGTCGAGGAGCAGGAGCACGAGGGGCAGCGTCACCGCCATCGCCTTGGACAGGAGCGCGAGCGCGGCCAGGGCGACCGCCGCCCAGTACCAGCGCGTCCGCGGCGGCCCGCCGTCCTCGACGGCGCGCAGGTAGCAGACGATGGCGAGGAGGAAGAACACGCCGCAGAGCACGTCGCGCCGCTCGGTGATCCACGCCACCGACTCGACGCGCAGCGGGTGGACGGCGAAGAGCAGCGCGGCCACCGCGGCCGCGAAGCGGCGGGCCACGCGCGGCTCCGGCCCGACGGCGGCGGCCAGCACCCGCAGCGCCACGAAATACGCGGCGGCGGCGGCGAGGGCGTGCAGCAGGAGGTTCACGGCGTGATAGCCGGTCGGCCGCATGCCCCACAGGACGTAGTCGAGCCCGTGCGTCAGCCACGTCAGCGGCATGTAGTGGCCGGACATCGCGGTGAACATCCACGCGAGCTGGGCGCCGCCGAGCCCGCGGTAGTAGGGATTGCCGAGGAAGTACGTGTCGTCGTCCCAGGAGACGAAGCCGGCGCGCAGCGCGGGGAAGAACGCGACGACCACGAGCTCGGCCACGAGCAGGGCCACCAGCCCGTCGCTCAACCGGGCGAAGGGCGGCGCCGCCGGCGTGTCGCGGCGGGAGGCGGGCGTCACCGCCCGATCATCGCATGAGACTCGGCAGCCAGAGCGACAGCCAGGGGAACGCCACGAGGATGGCCAGGCGCACGACGTCGGCCCACATGAAGGGCAGCACGCCGCTGAAGATGGTGGCCGTGCTCACCTCCGGGATCAGCGTGCGCAGCACGAACATGTTCATGCCGACGGGCGGGCTGATGAGGCCGATCTCGACCACGCACACGATGATGATGCCGAACCACACCGGGTCGAAGCCCAGGTGCACGATGACGGGGAAGAACACCGGGATGGTGAGCAGGATCATCGACAGCTCTTCCATGGCCGTGCCGAGCACGACGTAGACGGCGCAGATGGCCGCCACCACCACGGTGGGGCGCACGTTGAAGTGCGTGACCCACGCCTTGAGATCCGCCGGCATCGTCGTGATGTTGACGAACTCCGCGAAGATCAGCGCGCCGATCAGGATCATGAACAGCATCGACGTCGTGCGCGCGGACTCCAGCAGCGCCGCGTAGAGCGTGCGCCAGGTGAGCGCGCGGCGCCAGAGGGCGAAGATCATCGCCCCGAAGGCGCCCATGGCCGCGCCCTCGGTGGCCGTGAAGAAGCCGACGTAGATACCGCCCATGACGAAGAAGAAGAGGGCGGCCACCGCCCACACGTCCTTCAACGCGCGGAACCGCTCGCGCCAGGACGAGCGCCCGCCCGGCGGCCCCGACCGCGGATCGCGCCACGTCATGTACTGCACGGCGCCGCACAACAAGATGGCGCCCACGATCCCCGGGATGATGCCGGCCGCGAAGAGCTTGCCGATGTTGGTCTCGGTGAAGATGCCGTAGATGACCATGATGGTCGAGGGCGGGATCATGATGCCGAGGGTGCCCCCGCCCGCCACCACGCCGGCGGCGAGGCGATCGGAGTACCCGAACTTCTTCATCGACGGATACGCGACCTTCGCGAAGGTGGCCGCGGTGGCGATCGACGAGCCGCAGATCCCCCCGAAGCCCGCCGAGGCCCAGATGGTGGCCATGGCCAGCCCGCCGCGCAGGTGGCCGATGAAGGCGTAGGCGGCGCGGAACAGCTCCTGCGACATGCCGGCGCGCGTCACGAAGTTGCCCATCAGGATGAAGAGCGGCACCACGGACAGCGTGTAATTGCGCCCCGTCTCGTAGAGCTTGGTCTGCGTCATCGCGAACGCCACCGTCCAGTTCCAGTCGCGCATGTAGGCGTAGCCGGCGATGCCGACGATGGCCATGGCGAAGGAGATGGGCACGCGCAGGCAGCAGAGCAGCATCATCACGGTGAGGCCGACCAGCCCCTCGATCACCGGCGCTCCACGACCTTGTGGAGGTGGATCACGCCGGCGAGCGCGAGGGTGGCCGCCATGAAGTACACGAAGGGGCCGTAGACGACGCGGAGCACGTCGGTGGCGTCGCGATAGGCCCAGATGCGGTCGGCCTTGAGCCAGGTGAGCCACGCCATCAGGAACATGAAGGCCGCGCTCGTCGCCTGCACGGCGCGCTCGAGCGCGCGCCGCCCGCGCGGGCCGAGGACGCGGTCGATGAAGTCCATGACGGCGTGCTCGTCGGAAAACGACACGAGCGGGAGCCCCGCGAAGATCAGCACGACCAGCATCAGCTCGGTGATCTCGAAGGCGCCGCGCACCGGGCGGCTGAAGACGTAGCGCGCGACGACGTCGACCACCGTCAGCAGCATCATGGCCAGGAGGATCGCGGACGCCGCGACGCCGAGGAGCGCGTCGGCGCGCCGCTTCCACGCCTCCTCGGCTAGAGGCACGGGAGCACGCTCGACGAGAAGAGCAGGGTGCCGTCGGGCCGCGGCGCGTCGGCGAAGTTCACGGTGAGCCGGCGCGCGCCCTGGCCGACGATGCGCTGCAGCGTCTCCGTCACCTGCGCCGGCGTGCCGGCCAGCCGGATGTCGGCCATGGGCCGGATGTGCGGCGCCGTCTTGAGCCGCTCGACCTCGGCGTCCGTCTCGGCGATCAGGATCCCGACGCGGACGACCTGCACGATCGCATCGTAGTCGCGCTTGACCTCGCGACAGTGCGCCTTCAGCACCTCCTGCTTGTGCGTATAGAGCTCGTGCTCCCGGAAGCCGTAGTTCCACCAGTCGGCGTGCTGGGCGACGGCGCGCAGCAGGTATTTCTCGCCGTGGCCGCCGATCATGATGGGCGGGATCGGCTGCGGGCGCGGCTCGCAGTGCGCGTTCGCGATCCGGTAGTGCTGCCCCGCGTAGGACGCGGGCGCCTCCGTCCACATCCGACGGATCAGCTCGATCGCTTCGGCGAGCTGGGCGATGCGCACGGGCGTCGGCGGAAACGGCCAGCCGTAGGCGAGATACTCCTCCTTGTTCCAGCCGGCGCCGATGCCGAGAATCGCGCGGCCGCCCGAGAGCGCCTGCGCGGTGGCGACCATCTTGGCGGTGTGCGCAGGATTGCGGAAGCTGTTACAGAGGACCTCGTGGCCGGCCTTCTTGTCGGGATAACGCGCGAGCGCCCACGCCAGGAGCGTCCAGCCCTCGGCCACGGGGTGGCCGTTGTACTGCACGTGGTCGGGCAGCCACAGCGAGTCGAACGGTCCCACCGTCTGGTCGAAGTAGGGAAACGTCGCCTCGACCAGGCGCGACCAGACGTTGAGGCCGACGGGAACGGTCACTTGCCGGCGGCGACCTTCTTCAGCTCCTCGCGAAACTCCGCGAGCACCTTGGCGGCGTCCACGCCCTTGGCCTTGGCCTTGGTGATCCAGTCCTCGACGATGGGGGCCGAGCGCTTGCGCACCTCGGCGACGAACTCGGGGTCGGCGTTGACGATCTTCACGCCGGACTTCTTGAGCTGCTCCATCCCCTTGCGGTCGGCCTCGTCCCACGAAGCGCCGGCCAGGCGCGCGATGTGCTCACCCGAGATCTTCTCGATCGCCTCCTGGTCCTGCCTGGGCAGCTTGTTCCACTTGTCCTCGTTCATGAAGAAGCCGAAGGACGAGGAGTACATGCCGCCGGGGAACAGCGTCGCCTGCTCGAGCACGGTGTCCAGCTTGAAGGAGATGATCGACTCCATCGGGAAGAACACGCCGTCGGCCACGCCGCTGCTGAGCAGCTCGTAGGACTCCGGCGCCGGCTTCACGAACGCGGAAGCGCCCAGGGCCTTGGCGACCTGCTCGGCGATGCCGCCGCCCGTACGGATCTTCAGCCCTTGCACGTCGGCGATGGACTTCACCGGCTTCTTGGTGAACATCTGGCCGGGGCCGTGGGTGAACACGCCGAGCAGCTTCACGCCCTTGTACTCGCCGACCTTGTGGAAGTGCTTCCAGTACACGCGCGAGTACGCGACGGAGTTGACGAGCGCGGTGTCGCCGCTGCCCGGCAGCTCGGCCAGCAGCGGCAGGATGTGCCGCGCCGGCGTGTAGGAGGCGGTGACGAACGAGAGATCGACGAGGCCGTCGCGCACGGCGTCGAAGGTGCCGGGCGGCGCCGAGGGATGCTTGGGCAGCATCGTGAACTTCACGCGGCCGTTGGTCGCCTTCTCCACCTCGGTGGCCCAGCCCTGCAGCACGTTGGCGGTCAGGTGGTGCTGCGGCGACACCCACGACGACATCGTGAGCGTGGTGGTCTGCGCCAGCGCGGGCGGGGCGGCGACGAGGCCGGCCAGCAGCGCGGCGATCACGAGCGCGGGCACCTTCGACATGCTCTCCTCCCGGTGGGGGACGGCGGGTCCGCCGGTAGTGTAACAGCGTGTGGTACGCTTTCGGCCCACCATGCCCGACCACGTGATCCGCGTCGGCGACGTCGAGATCATGGCCCTCTCCGACGGCACGCTCGAGTTCGACCTCTGCAACTTCTTTCCGACGATTCCCGAGGAGAGCTGGCGCCCCCACGAGGCGCACCTGCACGATCACCACGTCCGCTTCAACCTCGGCTCCTACCTGATCCGCGCCGACGGGCGCACGATTCTCGTCGACACGGGCCTCGGCCCGCGCCCGAAGGAGACGCCGGACGTGCCGTGGGGCACGCTGCTGAAGGACTTCCAGGCCAAGGGCGTGCGGGTCGACGAGATCGACATGGTCGTGATGACCCACCTGCACCGCGATCACGTCGGCTGGAACCTCACCGACGCCGGCGGCCGCTGGGTGCCGACGTTTCCGAAGGCGCGTTACTGGGTGAGCACGAAGGACTGGGAGGCCTGCCACGCGCCGGACGTGCAGCCCACGCGCTATCCCAACGCGCCGACCTGCGTGTGGCCGCTCGCCGACCTCGGCCTCGTGGAGTTCATGAACGGCGAGTCGAGCCTCACGCGCGCGCTCACGACCGTGCCGTCACCGGGCCACACGCCCGGGCACATGTGCATCCTGGTCACCTCGCGCGGCGAGCGCGCGCTCGTGCTCGGCGACGCCGCGCACAACCCGGTGCAGATCCAGGAGCCCGACTGGGTCTCGCGGGCCGACATGGATCCCGACCTCACGCGCCAGACGCGGCGCGCGCTGATCGAGCGCCTGGAGCGCGAGCAGATCCTGGTCGCCGCCGGCCACTTCCAGGCGCCCGGCTTCGGCCGGATCGTGCGGCTGGAGGGGCGCCGGTACTGGCGCGGACTCTAGGAGAAGGTGTATGAGTAGGCCCCTGGGAGGCCCCATGCGTTACGAGATGATCTCCGCCGATTGCCACCTCGATCTCTGCTGGCTGCCCACCGATCTCTTCGTCACGCAGGCCTCGCCCGAGATGCGCGAGCGCGTGCCGTACGTCGAGGAGGGACCGAAGGGCAAACGCTGGGTGACGAAGAAGGGCGCTCAGCTCGGCCTCGTCAACGGCATGGGCTCCGCGGGACGCGAGTACGTTCCGGGCCGCATCCACCGCGCCGACCGCATGGCCGAGACCGGGCTCTACGCGGACGGCAAGAAGGGCATCCGCCGGCTCAGCGATCCCGATCTGCGCATCAAGGACCAGGACCGCGACGGCGTGCAGGCCGAGGTGCTCTACGGCATCCTCGGCGCCACCGGCCGCATGAGCGACCCCGACGCCACCGTCGAGGTCATGCGGATCTACAACGAGTGGCTCGCCGACTTCTGCAGCACGCACCCGGAGCGCTTCGCGGGCCTGGCCTCGATCCCGAACAACTCGCTCGAGGCCGCCATCACCGAGATCGAGCGCGTGGCCAAGCGCGGGGCGCTGCGCGGCCTCGACATCGCTAACTCGCCTGATCTAAAACCCTTGTGGGACCCGTACTGGAACCCGCTGTGGGAGGTCATCAACGCCTCGGGGCTGCCGCTGCACTTCCACACCGTCGGCGGCTACGTCCCCGATCACATCCGCAAGATCGTGTTCATCGGCAGCGACCCGTCGCGCGCGTCGTTGCCCGACGCGCCCGCCGTCGAGCTGCCCGTCGCGCGCGCGGCGTTCGCCACCAGCATCACGCAATTCCAGGTGAACATGGCGAACATCCT
>Ga0137418_10005132_pt1 | contig 12000 bp, 9 predicted proteins | sample CZODoug3_1_2_16f_FD_122242 | JGI IMG/M metagenome (GOLD analysis project Ga0137418, IMG submission 122242) | Vadose zone soil fungal communities from Angelo Coast Range Reserve, California, USA - CZODoug3_1_2_16fungal (Hybrid Assembly) | ecosystem: Environmental > Terrestrial > Soil > Vadose... | reverse complement strand
TCTTGGCGGTTTCACCCGCCGGCACGGTTATCGGAAACGAATCGAAGCCTGCATGCCGCAGCGCCTGTTGAGCGCTCTTGCCAAAGCGCACGGCCACATTCCTGTCAGAAATGACAGCGCAGCGACGGCCCAGCTTCAAACGAGCGCATTCCTGGCCCAACCGGGCCAGCAAACCAGCGCCGATCTTGATATCGTAACTGCGATCCCCGAGGGATACCTTGACGATGCGCACGGCCCAAGAATAAGGCTCGGTAGAGTACTGTCAAAGGTTTGCGCTCCGCTGCACCAATGGGCACGCATCAACCAAATAACGAAGGCAAGCCACTCCTTGGAATGCAAAATTATCTTTTTCTTCTTTCGTCGCGAACTATGCTGGCCGCAGATGAACTCTGTGGCCCTCATTACCGGCGGCTCTCGTGGCATTGGCCGCGGCATCGCGCTGAAGCTGGCCGAGGCCGGCGCCCGCGTCGTCGTCGTGCCCGACCTTGGCGGCGCGCTCGATACGCTGGAGCCGAGCCTCGAGAAACTGGAGCAGTGGGGCGCCGCCTATTTGATCGATCCGATCCTCGAGCCGATCGGCTTCGGCTTCATGGCGTCGCTCGAGCGGTACGCCGAGGTGCGGCGGCGCTATCCCGAGGCGGCGATGCTGATGGGGATCGGCAACCTCACGGAGCTGACCGCGGCCGACTCGACGGGTGTGAACGCGCTGCTGGTCGCAATCTGCCAGGAGCTGGGCGTGCGGGCCGTGCTGACCACCGAGGTGATCCCGTGGGCGCGCGGCGCGGTGCGCGAGATCGATGTGGCGCGTCGCCTCATGCACTACGCCGTCACGCACCACACGATTCCGAAGGGCGTGGACGACCGCCTCCTGACCGTCAAGGATCCGTCGCTGCTGACCTTCAGCGAAGAGGATCTGCGCGCGCTGCAGGCGCGCATCACCGATCCCAACTTCCGCATCTTCGCGGATCGCGAGGGCATCACGGTGCTGAACAACGAGCGCTTCGTCCGCAGCACCGATCTCGCGCGGCTCGGCGACCTCTTCGCCGAGCTCGATGTGCGCGAAGCGACGCACGCCTTCTATCTGGGTCGCGAGCTCGCGCGCGCAAGCCTCGCGGTCTCGCTCGGCAAGACCTACCGCCAGGAAGGCGCGCTCTCGTGGGGATACCTCACGCCGCCCGATGACGAGAAATCCGAGCACGTGCGACTCACGCAACCCTCCGAGCCATCGCGCGCGAGTGATGAACCGTGATCCTCGAGACCATCATCACGACCGTGGCGCGCGACGGCGCCATCAACGTGGCCCCGATGGGCGTCGAGTGGGGCGAGGAGACGATCGTCCTCAAGCCGTTCCTCGAGACGGCGACCTACCGCAACGTCCAGGCGACCGGTGCCGCGGTCGTGAACCTCATCGACGACGTGCGTGTCTTCGCGCGCGCGGCGATCGCGAACCCGGAGTACCCGACGGTGCCCGCCGTCGCCGTGCGGGGCGTCGTGCTCGCCGACTGCTGCTCGTGGCGCGAAGTCGAGGTTCGCTCGATCGACAGCACGCCGCCGCGCTCGCGGATCGACGCCGCGGTGGTGCACCACGGGATGCGCCGCGAGTTCATCGGCTTCAATCGAGCGCGGCACGCCGTGCTCGAAGCGGCAATCTACGTCACGCGTCTGCACCTCCTGCCGCGTGCGTTCATCGAGAGCGAGCTGGCGCGGCTCCAGGTGATCGTGGACAAGACGGCCGGCGCGCACGAGATCGAGGCGATGACACTGCTCGCCGAGCACGTCCGTTCCGTGCCAATCGAGGCGACCGCCCGGGACACGGCCGAGCAGAGATGATCGGAGCGAACGCCCAGCGGGCCGACGAAGTGTTCGTCGAGACCCCGGCACGCCTTCACTTTGGCCTGCTCGATCTTCGCGGGTCGCTCGGGCGCTTGTACGGTGGCATCGGAGCCGCTGCGCCCGGGCCGACGCTGCTCATCTCCGCGTGCGCGGCCGACGCCCTGGACGTGCGCGGCGAGGACGCGGAGCGGGCGGCCGATTTCGCCCGGCGGTTTCTGGCTCACCATGCTTCGGCCGGCGGCATCGGCGGCGCCCGGCTGCGTGTGCACCGGACGCTGCCGTCACACGCCGGGCTCGGCTCGGGGACACAGCTCGCGCTTGCCGTCGCGCGTGCGCTGGCTGAGCTCTACGGCGCCGGCACGGCGGCGCCCGAGCTCGCGCGCGCCGTGGGACGCGCGCAGCGCTCTGCGATCGGCACATGGACGTTCGCCGGCGGCGGCCTCGTGCTCGAAGGCGGGCGCCGACCAGCGAGCGATGACGTCGCGCCGCTGCTCGCGAGGCTGCCCTTTCCGCCGGCGTGGCGATGCGTGGTCGCCGTGCCTCTCTCGACACCCGGCCTGAGCGGCACAGACGAAGCGGCGGCGTTCGCCCAGCTCCCGCAGCCGCGTGAAGGCGACGCCGAGCGCGTGGCCCACCTGGTGCTGATGGCGTTGCTGCCTGCGCTCGCGGACGCCGATCTCGTCACGTTCGGCGCTGCGTTGAGCGCGATCCAGGCGCTGATGGGCCGCTGGTTCGCGCCGGTCCAGGGCGGAACGTTCGCCCCGGGCCCGAGCGAGGAGCTGGTGCGTCGGATGGCCGAATGGGGCGCGCCGGGCGTGGGTCAGAGTTCATGGGGTCCCGCCGTCTACGGCATCGTCGATGGCGAGGACGCGGGCCGGCGGCTCGCCGAGCGCGTGCGCGCGGCGCTGGACACCGGAGGCGTCGGCGGCACGGTGTACGAGGGGCCGTTCCGCACGGCCGGGGCCCGGGTGTGGCGCGAAGCGCTCCGCGCCGCCGCGAGATGAGCGCAGGCGGCGCCTGCGAGATTGTAGAATGGCAGTCGATCCGTGAATTGCAGAATGCAGATTTCAGATTGCAGAGTGATTGATCAATGAAGTCTGCACTCTGCATTTTGAAATCTGCATTTCCTCGATCATGGAGGGGGCCGATGACGCAGATTCGAGTCGATACGACGCGTCTGGTTCGTTCAATCGCCACCGTCGCCGTCGTCGCGGCCATCGGATTCATGATGGGCACGCCGCTGTCCGCACAGTGGCTGCAGTACCCGACCGCCGGAGTGCCCAAGCTGCCCAACGGACGGCCGAATCTGAATGCGCCCACGCCGAGGGCAGCCGACGGCAAGCCGGATCTCTCTGGAATATGGCTACCGGAGACAACGAGGACCTGCCCGCCAGAGGGTTGTTTCGACATGCTTGCAGGAGAGCAGTTCTTCAACATTGGCTGGGGACTCAAGGATGGTCTGCCTTATCGACCGTGGGCGGCGGAGGCCAGGAAGGTACGGATGGCGGAGAATGGGAAAGACGATCCTGTCTCGCACTGTCTGCCGGGAGGCGTGGTGAAACTGCACACCTCTCCTTTGCTCAGGAAGATCATCCAGGTCCCTGGACTTGTCATCAGCCTCAACGAGATGGATGCGACGTACCGGCAGATATTCACAGACGGGCGACCGCTGCCCGTCGACCCGCAGCCGTCGTGGAAGGGCTACTCCTCGGGGAGGTGGGATGCGGACACTCTCGTGGTCGAGACGAATGGTTTTCGGGATGGGATGTGGCTCGACCGCAGCGGCAGCCCGGTGACGGATGCAGCCAAGATGACCGAGCGGTTCCGGCGCGTGAATTACGGGAAGCTTGAAATCGAAATCACGGTCGACGATCCGAAGGCGTATGCGGCACCGTGGACGGTCAAGCTCAATCAGTTCATCGTGCTCGATACCGACCTGCTGGATTACGTCTGTCTGGAAAACGAAAAGGACGCCAAGCACCTCGTAGGCCGTTAGAGAGGGCAAACGATGACCCGTGGCGCGACGCGTTGTTGTCGTTGGGTTCGAGGTTCAGGGTTCAGCGTTCAGGGTTCGTTCAGGTTCTTGGTTCACCACGAACGCGAACGAACGAACCCTGAACCTTGAACCATTCTCGCTGGAGGATCGGGTGAAGATCTGCCTGGCTGGCACCGGCGCGATGGGCGCCATTCATATGAAGGCGCTCAAGAAGATCGATGGCGTGGAGGTGGTGTCGATCAACAGCCGTACTGACGAGAGCGGGAGAGCCTTTGCCGCGGAATGGGGCATTCCGCATCACTCGACGGAGCTGGAGGCGTGCATCGATCGGCCCGGCGTCGACGCCGTCATCCTGACGACCCCGAGCAGCATGCACGCGGATCAGACGTTGCTCGCGCTGTCGAGGGGCAAGCACGTGCAGGTCGAGATCCCCATGAGCCTCAACCTGCCCGATGCGCAGCGCATGGTCGACGCGGCGAAAACGGCGGGCAAGATCTGCATGATCACGCACACGCGCCGCTTCTCGTCACCGCACCGCGAGATTCGCCGGCGAATCCAGGATGGCACGTTCCACCTCCATCACATGGTCGTCGAGACCTATTTCTTCCGCCGCACGAATCTCAACATGCACGGCCAGGCGCGATCGTGGGTCGACAACCTGCTCTGGCACCACGGCTGTCACTCGGTCGACCTCGCCTACTGGGTGCTGAACGAGCCGAGCTTCGAGGTCTGGGGCCAGAAGGGTCCGGATCACCCCGTGCTGGGCATACCAATGGACATGACGGTAGCGATGCGATCGAGGAAAGGCGCGCTGTTCAGCCTCGCCATGTCGTTCAACAACAGAGGCCCGTTCGGCGGCTTCTATCGCTACATCGGCGAAGAGGAGACCTACAAGGTATACCGTGACTCGATGACCGACAGCGAAGGCAAGGAAGTGCCGCTCGACAACATCGCCGCCTTCGACCGCCAGGACGTCGAGTTCACGAGCGCCATCCGCGAGGGGCGCGAGCCGGAATCGAGCGCCGCGAGCTGCCTGCCGACGATGGCGCTGCTCGATCGGATTGACAAGGCCATGGCATCATGAGATTGCAGATTGCAGATTGCAGATTGCAGATTGATTGGTTGATTTGCCGCGATCGGCAATTCAATCAGCAATCACCAATCCCAATCACCAATCACCAATCAGCAACCAGCAATCTCTATGATCATTGACTGCCACGGGCACTACACGACCGCGCCGACGGGGCTCCAGGCCTACCGCGACGCCCAGATCGCAGCATTGACCGATCCCTCACGCGCGCCGTCGGGTGGCGCCGCGATCAGCGACGACGAGATTCGCGAGAGCCTCGAGAACGCGCAGCTCAAGCTTCAGCGCGAGCGGGGGACCGACGTCACCATTTTTTCGCCGCGCGCGTCGGCGATGGCCCACCATATCGGCGACGCGGCGACGAGCCGCGACTGGTCCCGGCAGTGCAACGATCTGATCCACCGCGTTTGCCGGCTGTATCCCGACAACTTCGTGGGCGTGTGCCAGCTCCCGCAGTCGCCGGGCGTGCCGCCCTCCACGTGCATCGCGGAGCTCGAACGCTCGGTCACCGAGCTCGGGTTCATCGGCTGCAATCTGAATCCGGATCCATCGGGCGGCCACTGGACCGCGCCGCCGCTGACCGATCGCGCCTGGTATCCGCTGTACGAAAAGATGGTGGAACTCGACGTGCCGGCGATGGTCCACGTCAGCTCGTCGTGCAATCCGAACTTCCACGCCACCGGAGCGCACTACATCAACGCCGACACGACGGCGTTCATGCAGTTTCTGACCGCCGACCTGTTCAAGGATTTTCCGGCGCTCCGCTTCATCATTCCTCACGGCGGCGGAGCAGTCCCGTATCACTGGGGCCGGTATCGCGGGCTCGCGCAGGACATGAAACGTCCGCCGCTCGGCGAGCTCATTCGACACAACGTCTTTTTCGATACCTGCGTCTATCACCAGGCGGGAATCGAGCTCCTGCTGAAGATCGTTCCGGCGGACAACATCCTGTTCGGATCCGAGATGGTGGGCGCCGTACGCGGCGTCGACCCGGAGACCGGACACTACTTCGACGACACGAAGCGCTATCTGGACAACATCCGATCGGTCAGCGACGCCGATCGGGTCAAGATCTTCGAGGGCAATGCGCGGAAAGTGTACCCGCGCATCAACAGGGCGCTTGCGAGTGGGTCGGGTGAGTCACGGTGGGTCGGGTGAGTCAGGTGGGTCGGATAGGTCGGGTGAGTCACGGGTGGGTCGGGTAGGTCGGGTGGGTCAGGTGGGTCGGTAGGTCGGGTGGGTAGTTCTTCCCACCAGACCTACCAGCCCAACCAGACCTACCAGCCCCACCCGGCCCAAGGAGTTCTGTGAGGCCAATCATCGTCCGTCGAGTCCAGCGCGCCGGCGCGGACGCCATCCGCACCCTCGGCGAGCTCGGCGTCGCAACGGTGCACGAAGCGCAGACGCGGACCGGCCTGATGCGGCCCTACATGCGCCCGATCTACGCCACCGCAAGAGTCGGCGGGAGCGCGATCACGGTCTCCTGCCAGCCGGGCGACAACCTCATGATCCACGCCGCCCTGGAGCTCTGCCAGGCCGGCGACGTCCTCGTCGTGACGACGACCTCGGAATCGACCGACGGCATGTTCGGCGAGCTCCTCGCCGTGTCGGCGCGAGCGCGCGGCGTGGCCGGGCTGGTGATCGACGCCGGCGTGCGGGACGTCGCCGATCTCGCGGCGATGGACTTTCCGGTGTGGGCCAAGGCGATTAGCGCGCAGGGCACGGTGAAGGGCACGCCCGGGTCCGTGAACGTGCCGGTCGTCTGCGCCGGCGCCCTGGTTCGCGCCGGCGACGTCATCGTGGGCGATGCGGACGGTGTCGTGGTGGTGCCCATGCACGCGGCGGCCGAGGTTGCGCGGCTCGGAACCGACCGCGCAGCGAAGGAACAAAAGACCCGGGAGCGTCTGCGCGCCGGCGAACTGGGGCTAGACTTCTATGGATTTCGCGCCAGGCTTCAGGAGCTTGGCGTCCGGTATGTAGATGACGAGGGCGGGTAGGTCAGGTAGGTCGAGTAGGTCAGGTAGGTCGAGTAGGTCGGGTAGGTCGAGTAGGTCGGGTAGGGCGGGCCAGACCCACCAGACCTACCTGACCCACCCGACCCACGCCGCGCAAGGAGAGCGCCATGGGAGAGATTGTCGCAGCCGTCGGCACGTGCCATACCCCGTACATGTTCACGCGGCCTCCGGATGAGAACGCGGCGCAGCTCGATGCCGCGGCGGCCGCGATGCAGGAGGTCGGCAAAGTCCTCGACGAGACGAAACCGGACGTGATCGTGTTTCTCGGCAGCGACCATGTCGAGACGTTTTCGGTCACCTGCATCCCGACGTTCGCCATCATCGCGGGGAGCCGGGCGATCGCCAAGTTCGCGGGGCGGGAGTACAACCTGCCGGTACACCGGGAGATGGCGGAGGATCTGCTGAACAAGCTCGTGGTTCAGCACAGCTTCGACATCGCCTATTCGGAGGACGCGGAGCTCGGACACGCGTTCGCGGTCCCGTTCGAATACGTGATCGGCAAGCGCGATATTCCCGTGATTCCCTTCTTCACCAACGTGTACGTCCCGCCGCTGCCGACGCCGAAGCGCTGCGCCGCGCTGGGAAAGGCGATCGCCGAGATCATCAAGGGCCGCAAGGAGCGCGTGGCGCTCGTCGCGAGCGGCGGCATGTCGCATTTCCCCGGCACGAGCAAATACCTGGCCCCGGAGTTCGACTTCGATCGGTGGCTGGTCGCGCAGTTCGAGGCGGGCAACACCGACGCGCTGTTGAGCATGACCGGAACGCAGCTCGACGAGGTCGGCAACACGGAGATGCTCAACTGGGCCACGATGTTCGGCGCGATCGGTCCGCAGGAGGGCGAGCTCATCGACTACATCCCGACGTGGCATCACGGGCTCAGCATGATGCGGTTCCTGCCGCATCGCGCCAGGAAGGCGGGTTCGGCGAAGGGGCTGGAGCAGTACGGCGGCTTCAAATTCAAGAACCAGGGCTTCCAGTTCTACAAGCATCCGCCCGCCGAGGCGTACGGCCTCAACCGGCTGTTGTTCGAAGTCCGCCACAGCGCGGAGCTGCGCGATCGGATCATCAGGAATCTCGACGCCGTGTCGACCGAGTACGAGCTCAGCCCGCAGCAGCGCACGGCGGCAGAGGAGTTGATCAACGTCGGCAAGGGCGGGCTGGTGAGCGAGCACGTGGGGCCACTCGTCGAAGCCGGCGCGCATCCGCTGCAGGCCCTGATGTCGCTGCACGTGATCTTCTCGATGTCCCATCGGGCGACAGGAGCGGCGGCGCGCATTGCGGATTGAGGATTGCGGAATGCGGAATGTGATTGCGGAATGCGCAACGCGGATGGATGCCTCGGCGCTATTCAGGAGAGCTCTATGAGGATTCGGATTGCCGTCTTTGCCGCAGCGCTCCTGGCGCTGACCGCCGCGTTCGCGGCGTATCCCCTCAGCGCACTGCAGGGACAGCGGAATGCGCGAAGCGCGCCACCCGCCGGCGGCTACATCACCGGCGTCGTCCAGGGCGGCCAGGGACCCGAAGCCGGCGTGTGGGTCATCGCGGAGACCAAGGGTCTGCCGACGAACTTCATCAAGATCGTCGTCACCGATGATCAGGGGCGCTTCATGCTGCCGGAATTACCGGACGCGATTTACAGCGTGTGGGTCAGAGGCTTCGGCCTCGTGGACTCGAAGCCGATCCAGATGAAACCCGCGGCGAGCCCGGTGACGCTGAGAGCGACGAGCGCGCAGACCCCGCAGGAAGCGGCAAAAGTGTATCCGGGCAACTACTGGCTCTCACTGCTCGAGCCACCGGCCAGGAGTGAGTTCCCAGGTACGGGCCCGGTGGCCAACGGCGGCAACGGTTTGAGCACCGGCATGTTGAGCCAGAACCACTGGATCAACTCTCTGAAATCGGACTGCAATTTCTGTCATCAGCTCGGCAACCAGCTCACACGCAGCGTCGACCACATCTTCAAGGCGAAGCCCGAGCTCAAGACGCACGCGGAGGCCTGGGAATGGCGTCTTGGCACCGGAGTTCGCGGCACGTCGATGTATTCGGTGCTCAACGCCACTCAGGGTAAGGATCGTTCGCTGAAGGTCTATGCCGACTGGACGGAGCGCATCGCGAAAGGCGAAGTACCGCCGGCGCCGCCCCGGCCGAAAGGCATCGAGCGCAATCTTGTTGTGACCTTGTGGGACGTGGGGGATGACCACTCGTTCATGCACGACGAAATCTCGACGGACAAGCAGCATCCGACGGTGAATGCCAACGGCAAGGTCTATGCGGTGTCGGCCGGGCACGGTCAACTCGTGATGATCGATCCGAAAGAGCACAGCACGATCGCGCTGGACATCCCCACGCGGGCGCCCAAGGCGGAGGTCCCCTCGCGGTTCCCAAAGCCCGATCGCCCGTCTCTCTGGTGGGGAAACGAGCATCTGTGGGGCAACCCTCCTTACGATCCCGCCGATCCTCACAACCCGATGATCGACAGCAAAGGCCGCGTCTGGATGACGTCCAAGATCCGTCCCAATCAGGATCCCCCCTGGTGCAGCGACGCGTCGAACAAGTTTGCCGATTGGTTCCCGCTGCGGCAGAGTGGCCGGCAGGCATCGTTCTACGATCCCGGCACGCAGAAGTTCACGCTGATCGATACGTGCTACAGCACCCACCACCTTCAGTTCGATAACGACGCAAACGAGACGCTGTACTTCAACGAGCTGACCGGTCCGATCGTCGGCTGGATCGACACGAAGGTGTACGACGAGACACACGATGAACAAAAAGCGGTGGGTTGGTGTGGTCAGGTGCTCGACACAAACGGCGATGGAAAGATCACGAAGCCGTTCAATCAGGTCGGCGGGGGACGTCGGGGCGCGGATTCACAGCTCTACGACGGCGACACGACAGGGGGCGCACGCGGCGCCGGACGAGGGCCCGGAGGCGGCGTCGATCCCAAGCTGGATACGCTGGTCAGCTACAGCCTTTACAGCGTCATCCCGAGTCCCGTGGACACCGCGGTGTGGGGAGTCTCCGAGCGTTACCCGGGATATCTCGTCCGGATGGAACGTGGCAACGATGCTCCATCCACATGCAAGAGCCTGATCTTCAAGGTACCGGAGCCGGGCTTCGATCCGCGCGGCGTGGACATCGACAGCCACGGCGTCGTCTGGACGGCGCTCGCCGCCAGCAGTGACCTTGCGAGCTTCGATTTCCGCAAGTGCAAGGACGTGAGTGGTCCGGCGAAGACGGACGGAAGCCAGTGTCGTGAAGGGTGGACGTTGTATCAGACCACCGGTCCCAAGCTGAGGGGGACCGAGATCCCGGCCGACTTCCACTACTACAACTGGGTGGATCGGCACGACATACTTGGACTCGGAGCTGATACGCCATTGGCCACCGGGTCCAACTCCGACGCACTGCTTGCGCTGAACCCGCAGACAAAAGAATGGACCACGCTGCGCGTTCCGTATCCGCTCGGCTTCTATTCGCGCGGGATGGATGGCCGCATCGACGATCCGAATGCGGGATGGAAGGGCCGCGGATTGTGGGCGAACTACGGGACGCACTTCGTCTGGCACATTGAAGGCGGCAAGGGCACCAAAGGCAAGGTGGTGCATTTCCAGCTGCGACCGAATCCGCTGGCGAGATAAACCGTGACGGTCTTCAGGATCGCGCTCGTCGGTCAGCTGTTGCTGCTCGCGCCGGGGGCTATAGCAGCGCAGAATTACCGCGGTCGAGTCCAGGGCTCGGTTCTCGACTCGACCCAGGGAGCGCTGCCCGGTACCACGGTCACCATGGTGAACGATGCGACCGGCGTCGCGGTGACCTTTGTCGCCGGCAGCGACGGTCACTACATCTTCGATTTCGTCGAGCCCGGCCTCTACACGATCACCGGCGAGCTGCAGGGGTTCAAGAAGGCCCAACAGCGCAACGTGCGCGTCGCGCAACGCGGCAGCGTCACGGCCGATCTCACGCTCGAGATCGGCGGCCTCGAAGAGCGGGTCGTCGTCGAAGCGCCTCCGGTGACCGTGCAATTCAAATCGAGCAGCTCCGATCTCACGCTGGAACGTCAGCTCGTCGATCAGGTGCCGATCAACGGCCGCAATCCCTTCGGCCTGGCGAGCCTCGATCCAACGATCAACGTCGCGCCGAACTCCGAGAACCGGCCGTATCACCAGGCGTACGCCAACGATTACGATGCCGGCGGCGGCACCCGCCGCGGCAACGACGTGCTGCTCGACGGCGTGGCGCTGGGCGCCAGCTACAAGACGGCCTACACACCTGCCGTGGACGCGGTGGACGAGATCACGGTCTCCAAGAACAGCGTGGATGCCGAGAACGGCCACAGCCTGGGCGGCGTGATCAGCCTGAACATGAAGGCCGGCACCAACGCGCGCCATGGGTCCGGGTATCTCTACTCCCGTGATCCCGGCCTGAATGCGATTGGCGATCCGACGATCCGCGTCGCGCCGGGTCAGGATACGAACGCGTTGCGAGGCAGCGAGCTCAAGGTGTACGGCGCCACCTTCGGCGGCCCGATCAGGAGGAACAAGATCTTCACATTCACCTCGTTCGAGCGCTGGAACGACAAGCGGCCGCTCTCGATCGTACGCACCGTGCCGCTGCCACGTGGCTGGACTCACACCTGCCCCATGAACACTTTGCAGCCTTCGACATCGGTCGCGTCGGTTACGACCGCGGCACGCACGACGGAGCGTCGCTCATTGACCTGGGAGGTCTGACAGACCCGGGCTACATCGATTTCCTGAAGAGCAGGCAGGTAGCGAAATACCTCGCGGCACGTCAGATTCATTACCTGGTGCTGCCCGTGGACCCCCTGGGCCAATCCGGCATCGGCAAGGAGCTCGGCATGGAGGGCCTGCTCTCGAACTCCGAGCAGAAGAGCGTGTTCATCTCGACCGAGCGCTGACGCCGCCGCTAAGAAGCTCTCTCACAGAATGAGCGCGCCTGGCTGGGGTGTCTGGAGCGAGCAGGGGCGCCGGCTGGCCCGCAGCCCAGGCCGAACGCCTGAACAAGGGCCGGCCGGTGTTCCTGCGAAGCCCCGGAGCCCGCTCGCCGAACCA
>Ga0137418_10005131_pt1 | contig 12000 bp, 7 predicted proteins | sample CZODoug3_1_2_16f_FD_122242 | JGI IMG/M metagenome (GOLD analysis project Ga0137418, IMG submission 122242) | Vadose zone soil fungal communities from Angelo Coast Range Reserve, California, USA - CZODoug3_1_2_16fungal (Hybrid Assembly) | ecosystem: Environmental > Terrestrial > Soil > Vadose... | reverse complement strand
AATACTTGCCGGTCCAGGTAATTCAGCACGGTGGCAAGAAAGAGAAATCCGCAAATCCACCAGGTGCGTGAAGAAACGCGGTTGGTAGACTCGTGAAACTCGTTTGTCAAATCGCGAACCTGCCGTCCGTTGGGATATGCAGACCAAACCACACGGGAAACCTCTTGGTCAGAATGCGCTTCGCTTCACAAGTCCATAGCATCAGCCTGCGCAGTAGCGCAGAACTTTTGGTCATTGGCCGCGGCTTATCTCCATCCTTCATGCGGAACAAACGGAAACTGGGAGAATGCCTCCTCCACCATCTGGATCCCATAACCGGGCTCCCTCGGCACGGTCAGGCAGCCGCTTTCCAATTTCAGTGGATTCCTCACCAGCGCCTGCTCTAACTTTTGTTCCGACTGCGCCCCGATGGTCTCCAAAATCAGGTAATTGGGAATGGTTGCGGCAAACTGCACATTCATCGCGGTCGCCAAGGGTCCGTTCGGATTGTGCGGCGCCATGCCGATGTAATGTGCTTCCGCCAGCGCTGCAATCTTCTTCATTCCGGTTATTCCGCCGCAGTTCACCAAGTCGCACTGCAGAATGTCAATTGCCTGCTTCTCCACAAACTCCCTTACCCCATAGATCGTCGCCCATCTCTCGCCAGCGGCGATTGGTATCGAGGTTGCCCGCCTCACTTCAGCCAGCACGTCAGCATTTTCCGGCGGTATTGGCTCTTCCACAAACATCAAATTCACTTCCTCGAGGGCTCGACATAGGCGGATGGAGTTCTTCAAGTTCAAGCGTCCGTGACAATCCAGGGCAAGCCCCATGTCCGGACCGACCGCTTCGCGTGCGGCGATAAAAAACTCAGCGATCCGTCTCCAAATCGATGCATCCAGGTATTCTGTCTCGCGATACCCGCGGTCAATCACTCCACCCGTTCCCGAGTACCCATTGGAGCTTGTTTTGTCTTCGGAAATCGGCGATCCATAAAACAGCGGCAAGGTGGTCTTAGCGGCCAAGTATCCACGCTTCCGGCACAGCTTCATGTTTTTTGCAAACTCTTCCGGGCTGCCCCCTGCTGGACAGTGGCAATACACGGGAATCCGCGTTCTGGTCGGCCCTCCCAGAAGCTTATGCACCGGTAGCCCGCAACTTTTCGCCAAAATATCCCACAAAGCACAGTCGATTGCGCTGATGGCCGTGCTGTGCATCGCTCCCCCTACCCAAAAGGAGTCCCGATACATCTTTTCCCAGTGATTCTCAATTTCTGTTGGGTCCTTCCCCACCAGGTAGCGCTTCAACTCCAGAATCGATTGCTCGATGCTCAGGGTCTTCCGCTTCATCGTTGTTTCCGACATCCCGCTTATGCCTTCGTCGGTTTCCACTTTCACGATGACCGCGTTTCGGAAGTCCAGATTCACGATCTGCGTCTTGACGTCAGTCACCCTCATCGTTGACCTTGGGCGACAGCCTTTCTCATTCACCAGGTTTTTCACTTTTGCCGAGCTCATGTCCCACCATGTGCGCGAACGCAGCGCGTTGCATGAATTATAGAAACCCGAACCTCCGCCCTTGAGCGGCTCCGGATTAAGACCCGTACGGCTCACCCCATTGCAGAAAGCGGTGAAGGAATTCAAAGGTGCCCACACCATGTATCGTGTGCGGCCCGTTGAAATACTCTATCCTCGTTCGATCGGAGAGACCCAGCCGATCATAGTGACGACTGACTTTGGCGTATTCGTAAGCAACCCATGGGTCGACAGAGACGCCATCGCTATGACCTCTCTCGACCATGAATGGTCGAGGTGTCATGAGGTTGGCCATCTCACTGTAGTTGAAACAGTTCCCGAGATTAAATTCGGGCATTTCGTATTCATAAGTAAAAATGTAAGTGAACGGCCGGTCGTTTCGGCTGACCTTCCAGATCCACTCGTTGAAATCGCCGGAACAGATCGACAGGCAATATTGATCGAGCAGAGGAGGGACGCGGACCGCCGTTTTACCGCCATAGGAAAGGCCATAAAATCCTATTCGTTGAGCGTCCACAAAAGGCTGCCGGCCCAGCCAATCAAGCAGTCGCTTGTGCTGGCTTAAAATGAACGAAAAAAGGGAGAGTTTGAGGGGGTTCGCGAGTCTTTGCAGCTGGCGGAACTTTTCTCCTCCAATATAAGGATTTTGCGGGCAATAGGCTACAAAACCGTGGTTCACAAGGTCTGCGGCCAACTGATGATAGTAGTGTTCGTTTTCAAGTGTGGGCTTGATCATGTCCTGGGGCCGATTCTCCAGCCCATGCTGGCAAACGACGACGGGCCGGCGCTCACCGGGTTCCAAGGATTTCGGCAGAAGCAAAATTCCATATGCGTAGACCTCGGGCCAGAGGGATAACTGAACCTCATAACCTGTCCAATTCGGCTCGTCGTAGATCTTACGTGTGTTTGCGGTGATCGGCGCCTTGGGATCGGGAAGCTTGCCAAAAATCTCCTCCCACAAATAGTTGCGGTACCACTTGGTGGACTCTTCCCATTTCACAACCGATGAGTCGTCGGCCTTCGACCAGAACTGTTCGCGAACGCTCTCCGACGCTCGCACGGCTGCTTGTGTAAAATCCACAAGTTGCTCGAACTGACGATGAAGGCGGGCAGCGGGGTCGAATTTCTTCCTCCGGTCCACAGGAATCGGGCCGGACACTTTGAGTCCATTCTTCGCCCCGAGAATGCTCAAGAATCCGCTGAGAGCGCTTTCGGAGCTTGGTTTTCCCTGCCCGTCATCCCCGCTGACGACCAGCGCGAGCTTTTGATCAGCGCCAAGCTTTTGATAAAACGGCTTGGCGCGCTCAAGCTCGCTGCGGACACCGTTAAGCATGGGGCTGACCAGGCTCCCGGGCGCGGCATACTTTAGTCGATGATCGTCAGCCGGCGGCCCAGAAATCTCTGGCCCGCGAGACGCTTCGACAATCAAGCCGCGCGGCGAAATCAGACTTGCCAATTCCGCATCTCCAAACTCTTGTAGCAGCGTCCAGACATTGCGATAAAGGGGTTCTTTCCAAACATCCTGGCGTGACTGGAAGTAGCCGCTCACTACGGCCGCGTCGATACGAGTGTCCGCGGCAGCACTGTAAAGAGCCACAAGACCGCCTTCGCCATAGCCAATCACGCCGGTCGGCAGGGATGTCTTATCCCGGGAGAACCAGTCCACCGCAGCCAGAACCTTCTGCACTTCATATCCAATGATGTGCCGACCAATCTCGTAAGCCATGCGGTAGATGAATTCGCGGTGACTAATATTGGTGAACGCATCGAAGGCGGAATTACCCGACCAAGTGTCCTTCCGATCGATCAGCGTGGGGACCAGCACCAGACATCCGTTTTCCGCGAGGCGACGGGCAAATTGAGCTTCCGCAGGGAGGCCCGGGGCAAGACCGACTAGCGCTTCGGGCGGCAAGTCAGCATCCGGAAGGGCAACTACGCGTGCAACGGGAGCTTGCGAGGGTTCAAGTAGCAGCCCTTCAGCGTCGACGCCTAGTAGCACCGGCCATCTTACGGCATACACCCGATACGCAGATCCCGTCGCGACCACCTCGGCGTCTCCCCAAACAGCTACGAGCTCGGGCGCATCGTACGGTATCCGGCTGTCCATGAGCCCGATGACCTTCCGAAACCGCTCGCGATTGGGTGACACCGATGTTTCATATGCCTGGCGGGAAGAAAAGTCACGGCGCCACAGTCCTTCTCGCCGCCCAAGGGACGCGGCCGTCTCCTTGACAAGGAACTGTCGTATTCCCTCCACCATCTGCGCAGCCAGATCACCCTCTTGCGTGAGCGGCTGTGTTCCCGTGAGCTGTTCCGGCGTTGTAAAGTAATCGGCGACTTCGCCAGAAGGTCGTCCGATTGCCGGAATGAATCTCAACGGCACACCTGACAGCCCAGAACTGATGGTTACTTGCCCGATTTGTTGTAGCAATTTTCGACGGGTCACGCGCATTCTTCTTCCCTCCCACGACCTCGGACCCGCACTTCGGAAAGAGTCATGCCCTCGCCTCGCACTTCCGCTTCACGGTTCTCGCTTGGAGAGGCAACCACGCTCGCGGTTTCGCGCGCTCTGATGGAGAGTTTCTAAGGATACCCGTCTCCGCCCACTCAAGGGCTTGGAACCAGACTCGTAGGTTAGGTAAAGGGGCACCGGCCAGTCCAATACAATGATCAGATTGAATTCAGTATGTCCTGATATTGATCATCGCGGACGCGAACTCGGGTCGTTCAACGTGTAATTATCGGATAATCTCGGTCGTGCTTGGAGGGATTTCGAAGTCTCCTTTGATAGACTGATTATCGCCGTGCGTCTAGCTGGGGAAATCATCTCGGCCTTGCATCGGTGCAATCTATTCATTCTATTTGACGCTTAACGAGCAGGCCGCTAGCTTAACCTTCAAGTAGCTTGCGGGCGCCGCAAGACTTCTCGGCCATGAAACCACTGGATACCTCATTCCGCATTTCGCCGTCCGCGAGAGGGCGGTAACGACTTATGACTGAAGAACTAAGGCTCGCGGATCGCACCAATCGACTAGGTACAGAGACCGCCTTTGAAGTCCTAGCCCGGGCGAAATCGCTCGAAGCGACAGGGCTAAGGATTGTTCACCTTGAAATCGGCGAGCCAGACTTTCGCACTGCCGAACACATTGTCGAAGCGGCTGTCCTGGCGTTGAAGGAAGGTTGGCATCACTATACACCGTCTCCTGGTATTCCATCTCTGCGCGAAGCCATTGCCGAGCATGTCTCGGCGACTCGCCGGATTGACGTCGACCCCGCTGAAGTAGTGGTTACACTTGGTGCCAAGCCCATCATCTTTTATAGTCTTCTCTCCCTTGCCCAAAAAGGCGACGATGTTATCTATCCAGATCCTGGCTTCCCTATCTACGAGTCGATGATCCGTTTCGTTGGTGCCCGCCCCGTTCCGGTTAAACTGCGCGAGGAGAAGGACTTCCGGATGGACGTAGAAGAGCTCGTCGGAGCGGCTGGACCAGCCACGCGGCTTATTATCCTCAATTCGCCAAATAACCCCACCGGCTCTGTGATGGGGCAGGATGATCTTCGCATGCTGGCAAACAGCTTCGCCGACCGGAACGTGATTTTCCTATCGGATGAGATTTACAGCCGCATACTCTACGACGGGGCGCCCACTAGCATCGCTTCGTTTCCCGGGATGAAAGATCGCACAATCATTCTCGACGGTTTTTCAAAGACCTATGCGATGACCGGCTGGCGGCTGGGTTATGGCGTCATGAACCGGCGGCTGGCCCAGACCTTCACTAAGCTGATGATCAACTCGAACTCCTGCACGCCTGCCTTTACACAGATGGCCGCCATTGCCGCGCTGCGAGGAGACCAAGCACCCGTTGCCAAGATGGTTGACACTTTCCGCAAGCGGCGGGACCGCGTGGTGGAGCTGCTCAACCGAATCGAAGGGGTTTCCTGCCGCAAGCCAAGAGGGGCCTTCTACGTCTTCCCCAACGTGCGAGCGTTGGGCAAGACCTCCGAGGAAATAGCGAAGCTCCTGCTGGACGAGCAGGGCGTTGCTGTCTTGTCCGGCAATGCCTTTGGTGGGTACGGAGAGGGCTACTTGCGATTGTCTTACGCAGCGTCCATGGAAGAGCTGGAGGAAGGTGTCGCGAGGATCGCCGAATTTGCCAAGCAAATGGCCTCCCGTCAGCCTTGCCATTAGTAAGCGAGAACCCCTCCCCTTGAGTGGGGACCTCCCGCAGTTTGGTTGCCGGCGAGTCACGAGACCAAACCGCTATGAGCTCGCCGGAGAGCTAGGGATCGCGCAGACAGCTGCCGGGTTGCTGTGGCACGGGGATACCAGGAAATGACAGGAGGCCAGGCGTCAAGATAAAGGCGCTTTGATTGGCCAGCGAATCCGGCAAGGGAATGACGATGTTTAAGTCGCTCTTTCGTAAATTCGTCAAAGCTCCGGGAAGAACGGCCTCAAAGTCTGATCTGATGAGCCATCCGCCAGTCCAGGTGAAAACAGATCCGCCAGAGAGAAAAGGCGAAAGCAAAGTGGCTTTGGTCAAAGCTGCTTCGGTGGTGAAAACGGGCCGGAATCAACTTGTGACATTCGGATTCCTTGTATTGATAGTGTTGCTGATCGGCATCCGGGGCAGCCGCGAGATAGCGCGTTTCCATTTTGAAGTGGGACGTTTGTTTTCCACTCAAGGTAAGTGGGACAAAGCCATCAATGAATATCGCAAGGCGATTCACTTCGAGCGGAATTATGTCAACGCGCGGTACGCGCTCGGGCTCGCGTTTACGGCTAAGGGAGGTTGGGACGCGGCCATCGTGGAATATCGGGAGGCGCTTCACTTGGATCCAAGCAGTGGCAAAGCTCACTACGCTCTTGGATTGGCGCTCGGCGCGAATGGTGATTTAGATAATGCAGGGAACGAATACAGCAAGGCTCTCACTCTGCAGACGGACCTGGACGAGGTGCGCAGCAGCTTCCGGAACGTTTTTCGAGAGCATCCCGATCCGAAGAGAACCGTTGCCGAGCATGGCGAGGCTCCGCCTCTTGTCACACAGCTTGCAGCTGCACACAACAACCTGGGAATTGCACTCTCCCAGAAAGGCGAAATAATTCAGGCCATCGCAGAATTTCATGAGGCGTTGCGTTTGAATCCTAATCTCGGAGCAGCCCATAACGACCTAGGCATCATGCTTTACAAACAACGCGACCTCAATGGAGCTGTGGCCGAATACCGCGAAACAATCCGGCTGCTGCCAGATTATGCGGAAGCGCACAATAACCTCGGCAATGCGCTGCGGGAGAAGGGGAACTTGGACGACGCCATAGCCGAATATCGCAAGGCGCTGGTGATAAGGTCTGACTACAGCGAAGCGCACAACAACCTCGGAGTCGCGCTCGCAGCCAGGGGCGACTGGGAAAAAGCCACCGTCGAATATCGCAAGGCGGTGGCTCTGAATTCGTACTTCACTGCAGCGCATTACAACCTGGGCGTCGCGCTCGCGGCGAAGAGCAATTTGAACGGGGCTATTGCTGAATTTCACAAAGCGCTCGGCCTAGAGCCGGAACATATCGACGCGCATTACTCTCTCGGCCTCGCGCTTGCCGCTAAGGGTAGATACGAAGAAGCCATCTTGGAATACCAGCGAGTGCTTTCGCAGCGGCCAGGCTTTGCCGAAGTCCGTTACAGCCTCGGCAACGCTCTTGAGGCCAAAGGCACCAGCAGGGCGGCCCTCGAACAATACCGTGTTGCCTGCCGGCTTGCATCCAATAATTTCACAATTTGCGGCGATTACAAAAGACTGCTGCAAAAACTAGAACAATAGCCATGGCTGACGCCCGCCGAGGATAACTAGATCATCTCAATCGAATATGGAGAGCTGTGCTAGCCGAACCTTTCGCAGTTGCTCGGAATCCCTCGCCAGCCGCACTATTCGATCGCTTGAAGCGTGCCTTTCAGACGTATGTCCTCCGAGGACCTGCCAACCATGATGTCTATGTCGCCGGGCTCGACCACCCAATGCATATCTCGGTTTAGCAACGCCACATCCTCGGGCGAGAGAGTGAAGCTTACCGTGGTGTGCTCTGAAGGCTTAAGCGACACCCGCTCGAAGCCTCTCAGTTCCTTGACTGGAGTGGTTACTGAGCCGGTGACGCGATGAATATAGAGTTGGGCGACCTCCACTCCTTCGCGTTCGCCGGTATTCCGGATGTCCGCGCTCACCTGCACAATGGCAGCGGGACGGATTTGCTCGGGGCTGATGCGCAGGTTGCTGTATTCAAATTTCGTGTAGCTCAGACCGTAGCCGAACTCGTATAGAGGCGTCGCCGGCATGTCTACATAGGGAACTCCCGTAGACACCCCCGTCATCTCAGGGCCAGGGTGCGATTTTGTCCGATATGCTTTTGAAGGTTTATAGTTGTAGTAGTCCGGCAACTGGCCGACATGCCGCGGGAGCGTGATCGAGAGACGGCCGCTCGGGTTGTAATCACCGAACAGAACGTCGGCCACCGCTTCGCCGCCGCGCTCGCCCGGTACCCAGGCCTCCACAACGGCCGGAACATGTTCCGCCGTCCAACGGATGGAAAGTGGGCGTCCATTCATCAGTACAACCACAATGGGAGTACCGGTCTCGTAAACCGCTTTGATGAGGTCCTCCTGGACACCTGTCAAATCCAGGCTCGCCATGTCGTGGCCCTCCCCGTCGGTCGGCCACGTCTGTGGATCGTGCCCCTCAGACTTGCCGAATTGTTCGCCCACCACAACAACGGCAACACTGGCGTTTTTCGCCGCCCGTATGGCTTCCCCAAACCCCCTTTTGTCGTCCCCAAGCACGCCGCAACCCTTCACGTGGAGAACTCGCGTGCCCTTCGATAACTTCCTGTTGATTCCCTCAAGCACGGTAACAATATGCGGCAAATCCTTCAGAGTTGCTGGCCCGTTGTGCACGGGGCTGTAATCGCCGAGCTGATTCGTAGCTGCGTCGGAGTTAGGGCCGATCACTGCAATGGACTTCAAGTCCTTCGGCAGAGGCAGGAAGCTCTTCTCATTCTTCAACAGCACGATTCCTTCACGCGCGGCGCGCAGGGCGAGGTCCTGATGTCCTTTTGCATGAAGAATCGTCGCGGCCCGCTCTACATCGACATACGGGTGATCAAAAAGCCCCAATCGGAATTTCTGTTCGAGGACCCGGCGCACCGCCCGGTCTACAAGCGCCATCGAGACTTTTCCCTCTTCAACATTCTCAATCAGAGGTCTCATGTAAGCGGGTTCATAACTGATGTCCACGTCTACGCCAGCCTTCAACGCGAGAGCACCCGCTTCTTTTTGCGTCGCGACGATTTGGTCCCAGATTAACGTTCCGATGCCGCCGCCTTCGCTTAATACCAAGCCCTTGAACCCCAACTCTTCGCGCAGCAATTGGGTCAGGAGTTTCTCCGAGGAATGGGTAGGCACGTCATCGACGTCGGGATAGGTGGCCATTACCGCCAGAGACCCGGCCTTCTGGATGCCCGCCACCCAAGGAATCAAGAACGTTTCGCGCAGGTTGCGCTCGGAGATTTCCATCGAGCCGGCCTCCAGCCCGCTCACCGGCTGGCTCTGGCCGGGGAAGTGGGACAGCACCGTGACGACCTTGTCATTGGAGAAGACATTTTCGCCCTGTCCGCCATGCACAATTTCTCGGGCAATCTGACTGCAAAGGTAGGGATCCTCGCTGAACGCCTCTGCATTCCGGCCGAGCCGCGGGTCCCGGTTGGGCTCGATCACCAGCGTGCCCAGCTGGTGAATTCCCACCGCCCTAGCTTCCCGGGCGGCCACCGCGTAGATCGAGTTCACCAAGTCCATGTCCCAGGAGCTGCCGATGGCCAAACCTTCGGGGAAAATCGTTGCGCCCGGAAACATTGCGCCGTGTGTCCCTTCCTCCGTCTGCAGCAGAGGAATCTTCAGCCGGGTTTTTTCGACCGCGATCTCTTGCAAATGGTTAAAGTACTCCGCCTGTTGACGCGCGCCCTCTAGCAAAACCCGATCCGCCAGCGTGAAGAAGCCACCGCCTGGGCCAATCTCATCGGTATAGGTTCCCTCGGCAAATCTCTTGCAAGCCGCGAGCTTGGCCGGGATGTCTTTGCCCAACTCGTCGAGGTAAACGCAAGGCATGTTGAGTTGTCCGACCTTCTCCTTGAGAGTCATCCTGCGAAGCAAGTCCTCTGCTCGCTTTTCGACAGCCTCGGTGCGGTCCAGATAGATTGGAATTTCACCAGTCGATTGCGGGAAGAGCGCGGAGCAGATCGAGAGACTCAGTCCGCAACCAGTGACCGAGGCGGCGATAAACTGTTTGAGAGTCATTGTGCACCCCGAGGGGAATGAAGCAGAAATCCGAAGTCAGGAGGCCCGGTTAGGTCTTAACCCACCAGATCGAATCTGCCTAAAGACAATCGGAGGAGGCGTCGCCAAGATCCGTGCTCGGAACCGCGGGAGAATGAGCGCACTCCGGTCAAGGACCATCACTGCGCCTCGAACTTCGCACTTCACTCCCTTGGAGATAGCTGACCACGGCACGAACCAAGTCCTCGCCTCCCCGCTCCGTAAAGGCCGAAACGGAAGGCTCGTATCCACCCATTGCGAATTCTTCCTTCGTTGGCAAGTAGCCAAGCCAGCCGTTGCAGTAACCGAAATAAAATGTATAGGGGAACGGAGACCGACTGCGCACTTCCATGGCGATCTCGCAAAAAAGCTCGAGGGGAGTTGCCCAGATGGCGATATCGCTGTTGATTCGAAGAAATCGAACGGGGAGCCGTACGACGGTTTCGCCCGTACTGGTGGCCCTGATGTAATTGGAAAGTTCGGGATCCCAACCCATTCCGGGCTTCCTTGTCGACTCAACTATTTGTTCCCCAAGTGTGAGGCTCACATTCGAGGTCGTGGGTCCAATATTCCGGTTGGCTTCAATAATCTTGTCCCCGAGGAGGACTCGGAATTGGCTGAGGTGCCCACTGTTGAAGTCGGGATACACAGTGTAGATTGGTGCGAGATTACCTGCGGCCCCATTGATGAACAGCATGGGCGCACCAATTTGCTGCTCGACATATTCGGCGACTGCGCCAGGAGCATCGGCACTGATTTTCCGGTTCTCCCCGCCAAGCACCGTGCCGTGCATGGCGTAGTTGGCAATAAGGGTGAGTATTTTCCCATCCGAGTGCTCGAGACGAATTAATCCAATGGTCCGGTCTGTGGGCCCGTCAGGGTTGAGGCCGAGGAACGTGGGCCCTTCCTTGTCTCTGGCACGCCGATTGATATTAGCCATCGCCAGGCCATACCCAATTCCCAACCGAGCTGGTTCAAGCTTCTGCCGGGCTTCGGTGATGCCTGCAATGAGCTTCCGCTTCACCCACTCAGAATAACCAGGATTAGATTCGTGCTGGAAGCGATGACCCATAAAAACAGCTGCTAAGCCCGGGGGGCCGACCTCTGGGGCGGAGTGTGTGTGGGTGACCGTCCACCACACCTGGATCGGCTTCACACCGGTTTGCGCTCCAATCTCTCGAACCACTTGGTCATACCAGGAGGGAGAAAAACCGCAAATGTCCGTGGAAACGAGAAAGAACTGTGTCTTCCCGTCGTCCATAGCGACGATGCGATGATACAAATGATCGTGAACGCCATCAGACTGTCGTGGGTCATATCCCAAGAGCCACTGCGGATCGGATGGTGTTATATCGACCTTGACCAAAGACGCCCGGAATCCTTCTCCCAAGGTAACTGTGGATCTCCCCAGGGCAGCCAGAAACACCAGACAAGCGAGTCTCAACAAATTGCCTAAAAATAAGTTGAAAATGAACATGCGCGGACGGAACATCGCGAGTCTCCTCCCGGAACGGGTATGCACCTGCCCCCCTCGAATCAACTGCTGGCCTGCTCGACGCTACGTCGCCAGTGGCGGTCCCGATAGCCAATAATTCAGCGATCGTTGTTGCTACCTGCAGATTCTGCTGGTGCGCGGGCCGGAAGTAGGCGCAGCAAGAGATCATCTAGCTGGCCTGTCTTCCAACCGACCAAATCAGGGGTAAACAATCCACCGCGAATGATACCGGCACCGTCTGACGCATATCCCAATCGCGAGTCGCCGTTGAGGAGAGGCAGAATGCGTTGCGCGTTTTCCTGCTCTGCTACGGCAACTTTGTTCATGACTTCCAAAGCTTCTCGATGCCCGCTTTCCGATGTCGCGGCGTCGTACGCATCTCGCGCCCTGAGCCATTCGATCAGGTTAAGGGTGCTTCGGACAGCGGTCTGAATGGTTCGTCCAACTCTCAATTCGGAGTCGATCGCGGAATGATATTCCGGCTCGGCAACGCGACGAGCCTCTCCAAGCTCGGCATCCCCTTTTAGAAACCAGTCCTCCAGTTGGCCCAAGTATTTTGCCGTGATCTCAGGACCCCACGGGTCTGTCCATTGGAGATCGTTCTGCCAAGCGCGCGCCCGGCCAAAATTCGGGACGGCGG
>Ga0137418_10005130_pt1 | contig 12000 bp, 9 predicted proteins | sample CZODoug3_1_2_16f_FD_122242 | JGI IMG/M metagenome (GOLD analysis project Ga0137418, IMG submission 122242) | Vadose zone soil fungal communities from Angelo Coast Range Reserve, California, USA - CZODoug3_1_2_16fungal (Hybrid Assembly) | ecosystem: Environmental > Terrestrial > Soil > Vadose... | reverse complement strand
TGGACACCCTGGTCGATGATGGTGTCTACATGATGGACAACAACCTTACTTGCTCCAAGGAAGTCCTCGAATACGCCATTGAGGAGGGCGCACCGCTGGTCTACGCATCGACGGCGGCAGTATATGGACTAAGCGGCCCCAGCCATTTTGTGCCCACCCTGGAGAATGAGAAGCCGCTGAACATGTATGGTTTCTCGAAGTTGGCGTTTGATCGGCACGTTCGCCACCGGATCGCTCGGGAGTTGCTGCCAATCACGGTGGTCGGTCTAAGGTATTTTAACGCCTATGGTCCGCGCGAAGAGCATAAGGGACGCATGGCATCCGTAATCCACCATTTCTCAAAACAGATTAGAGAGAACGGTAAGGTGCGGCTGTTTGAAGGCTCGGGCGGATACGGAAACGGAGAGCAGCGCCGGGATTTTGTCTTCGTCCGCGACTTGGCGCGACTGAATATGTTTTTCGCTCAAGTGGGTCCATATGCACCAGAATCTGGCAAGCCCGTGAAAACCTATCAGGCGGTGGTTAATGCAGGATCAGGCCGGGCGCGAAGCTTCAATGAAGTAGCGAACGCTCTGATGCTGGTTCACGGCAAAGCGGAAATCGAGTATCTGCCGTTTCCTGCAGACCTGCAGGGGCGTTACCAGCACTTTACCGAGGCAGATCTCACGGGGCTGCGGGAGACGGGGTGTGATCTCGACTTCACGCAGCTCGAGGATGGAATCCAGGAAACTTTTTCCCAAGCGGAAAGGGTTCTGGCCTGAAGACAGTTTATGAGAGGTATTTCTCGACTGCTTCGATCAGGGAATTAGCAACTGCATCGGCTAGGGCTGCAGCCTTCTCTGCGCCGGGTTTCTGAGTCTTGGGGTCACCCTGAATGAAGATTGCTAAAAGGCCGAGCGTGCGAGCGGCCTGGATATCAGAGATCGAATCACCAATGACGATACTGTTTTGCGCCGACGCTTCCGGAAAGTCCCGGAAAACTTGTTCAAATAAACCTGTCTTCGGTTTTCTGCAGTCGCATTGGTTCCGGTCATGCGGACAGTAGTAAAAGGCATCTATATGCGCATCGTGCTCAGCCATGCGCTCTTGCAATTTCATATGGAGAGTTTCGAGGTCAGCGCGGGTATAGAGTCCCAGGGCTATACCTCGCTGGTTGCTGATGATGATGATGTGGCGGCCGGAGCGGTTCAGGGCCGCAATCGCAGACTCGGCACCAGGAAGAAACTCAAAGTCGCGCCAGGAGCGAACGAATTGACCTTCGGGAAGTTTGCGATTTGTCACGCCATCGCGATCGAGAAAGACGTACTTGATTCCTGGGAATATGCCGGTTGTCGGCCGGGAACCATTAGCAATAAGCTTCATAGCAAACAAAAACCCCAGGGGATCTTGGGTTCGGGTCGGCCGATCACTACCGTAACAGCAGCCCTGGAGCAGGTGTGCCAACGTTCCTAGAGATGTCCGAAGTCTTCGAGAAGGCCATCACCGAACACCTGACGGTGATTCAAGCGCTGCTCGCACAGCAACCGATATTAGCACGGATTGCCGATGAGATGACCCGTGCTCTAGTCGCGGGTAAGAAGGTGCTATGGTGCGGAAATGGTGGCAGTGCGGCTGATTCGCAGCATCTTGCTGCGGAATTAGTTGGACGTTTTCGCAGGGAGCGGCGTGGATTGGCTTCCGTCGCCCTGACTACGGACACCTCCGTCCTGACCGCAATTGGGAACGATTATGGCTATGAAGAGGTGTTCCGCCGTCAGGTGGAGGCATTGTGCGTGGCAGGCGACGTGTTGGTAGGTATTTCCACTTCAGGCAAGAGTAAGAACGTCTGCCTCGCGCTGGAGGCTGCCGGGAAACTGGGGGCGTTAACTGTGGCGTTTACCGGAGTGGATGGCGGAGCCATGGCCACGATCGCCCACGAATCGTTGCGTATTGCGTCGAAAGACACGGCGCGCATCCAAGAGGGGCACATTTTTTGCGGGCATATGCTCTGCGAGTGGGTCGAGCTGAACGTCTCTGAAATCACTTTAGCGGAAAGGGTAGTACCACCGCGATGATTCAATCTCTCCATCGGGTCGTGGAATTGATCGAAGGCGCCTGGCGTAACACACATGTTCTCGTAATCGGTGATCTTATGCTCGACCGCTATATCTGGGGTAATGTGGCGCGGATCTCCCCGGAGGCGCCCGTGCCGATTGTGCGCGCTATGCACCACAATGAGCGTCCTGGCGGCGCTGCCAATGTGGCGATGAATATTGTAGGACTAGGCGGGAAGGCGACGCTGTTCGGGTTCGTGGGTGAAGACGCGGATGGGGCCACATTGGAGAAGCATCTGCGTGAAGCCGGTATCGAGTCGAAAACGACGCTAGTCCCTGGCCATCCAACCACCACAAAACTCAGGGTCCTGTGCGGCAAACAGCAGATGCTGCGCCTGGATATGGAAGAGACCGATGGCTATCCTGCTGACGTGCATAGCGTCTTGATTGAAGAAATCGAATTGGCGATGCCTTCTGCAGATGCGGTAGTGCTATCCGACTATGCTAAGGGCGTTCTTACCGAGGATGTCTGCCAGCGGGCGATCCGAGCAGCCCGGCGCGGCGGCATTCCGGTGCTGGTCGATCCCAAGCAGCACAGCTTTGAGCGGTATCGTGGTGCGACAACGATTTGTCCCAACTTGGCTGAGCTGTCGGCGGTGGTCGGGATTGGGCTGCAGGATCTGGACGCCCTTCTGGCCGCCGGGCAAAAATTAACAAAAGACCTGGGTCTGGACTGCCTCACTGCGACCATGAGCGAGAAAGGCATCGCTGTCCTAAGGGAAAATACGAAATTCCTTGCGCCAACCGTTGCCCGACAGGTTTTTGACGTTTCCGGCGCAGGCGATACCGTTATCGCAACATTGGTTTTAGCTCTAGCTAGCGGGCTGGAGATGGAAACCGCTGTCCAGATAGCCAACGTGGCCGCGGGGATTGCAGTGAGCAAAGTCGGAACGGTTCCGGTTAATAGGGACGAATTGTTGATGAACTTGATGCCCGATATCGCATTGTACGCCCAAGAAAAGGTGCTATCTCTGGTGCAGCTCAGCGTGCGTACCTCTGCATGGCGCTCGGCAGGGCAGAGCATTGTGTTTACCAATGGCTGTTTCGATCTGCTACACATCGGCCACATTGCGTTGCTGGAAGATGCGCGCCGTGAGGGCGACCGCCTGATCGTCGCCATCAATAGCGATGCCTCTGTGCGCGGGCTCAAGGGAGCGTCGAGGCCCATAATGGGCGAACGCGAACGCGCTCGCATTCTAGCGGCACTGACGGCCGTCGACGCAGTGGTCATATTCGAGGATTCGACACCGCTGGGCCTAATCGAAGTGCTTCGGCCGGATGTGATCGTGAAGGGCGGCGACTATAGCGAAGAAACAGTAGTAGGGGCAAAGGAAGTCCGCTCCTGGGGCGGCAGAGTGAAGATCGTGCCTACTATCGAGGGCTTCAGCACCACGGAGCTAATTGCGAGGGTTACAACTCCGGTTCTTCAGTGATCTGCCGACAGAACGGTGCGCTTCCCAGAACGTGACGTCGGTTAGAACCGTGTCAGACCCTCACCTACATCTAGCCCTAACCGATAAGTCTAAAAATTCATCTCTCAAAATTACGGGATCGCGGTCGTGGAAGCGATGGCCAACGGTTTGCCCGTGATAGTTTCCGATCAAGTGGGCATTCATCATGAAAATCACGCGGGTTGGAGCGGGATTATATAGTGGTGCACTGCGACGCAAATGAAGTGCACCAAGCATTGGTTCAAATGCTGGACAGTCAATCGATGCGGGTACCACATGGCCCAAAATGGGCAGCAGCTGGCGGCGGAGTTCTCTCAGGAAGCGGTTACGGCACAGGTGCTGGAGGCTTATCAAAGGTTTGCCCGACGAAGGCCTCCCGTTGGCGACAAATGTGCCGTCGCGCAATGACGGCTCAGGCATGACGGTTACCCCGGTAGTTCTGACCTTCAACGAGGACAGCAACATCAAGACCACGCTTGCCTCGCTCGCGTGGGCCCCCCGGGTTGTTGTGCTTGACTCAGGGTCAACTGATCAGACGGAGCGAATCGCCCGTTCGTTTGGCAATGTGAACTGGTTCGTGCGGGGATTTGATAATCACCGCGCACAGTGGCTGTACGCTATCCACGAAACCGCAATAACGACCGACTATGTGCTTGCCTTGGATGCCGACATGCGCCCGGGTGTGGGGTTTCAACGTGAATTGGACGCCTTCCTCGAGCGCGACGCGTTTGCGGGGGCATGGATACCGTTCGAGTATCGGATGTTGGGTCGCGGCCTGATGGGTTCCATCTATCCCGCACAGATACGTTTATTCCGAAAGGATCAGGTTCGCATCGATCAACCGGGCCACTCGCAGTCCTTCGTGGTGAATGGTGCCGTGTGCAGATTCCAATCACAACTGATTCATGAGGACTTGAAACCCGTGAGCCGATGGTTGAGCAATCAGGTGAAGTACGCTTCTCTGGAAGCTGCGCGGATCACGTGCGCACCGAAGAGGAGTTTCAAAGACTGGCTTCGCGTTGCTGGACTCAGTCCGGCAATCTTGGGCGCTTGGGCGTATGTGCGGGCGGGAGGGCCGTTTCGTTCGGGTGCTTCCAGGGCTTACGCGTGCGAGCGGCTCATTTTCGAGGCGATCCTGGCTCGAATGCTGACGGAAGGTACTAAGGGGGCCTCAAGTATCACAGTTGTGCCGGGTGACGACAGTACTTGAGGGAGGTCTGCAATTCCAAGTCTCCATCGGTAAGTCGATAGCAATACTATTGTAAACATGTAGCGCAACTGGGCGTTTTTAGATGGTCCAGGTTGACTGAAGATCGGTGGGCGGATAAGAGAAGTGATCATTCTCGGACTTAACGCGTTCCACGGCGATGCGTCAGCGGCGGTGCTGCGCGACGGCCAACTGGTGGCGGCACTCGAGGAGGAACGGCTGAATCGAGTCAAGCACTGGGCAGGGTTGCCATTGCTTGCGGCGAAGGCATGTCTCGAGGGGGTGCAACCAGACCATATCGCGATTTCGCGCGATCCGAAGGCTCATCTGACCGATAAACTTGTGCGGGCGATGCTCCGACCGCACAAGTGGCTGAACCTCGCCTCCCGTGCCACCAACAGCGTGCGCATCGGGCAGGTGGGGGCGCTGCTTGCGGCAGAGGGAATTGTGTCACAGGAGGCGCGGCAAGTGCACTTCGTCGAGCATCACCGAGCGCATCTCGCCAGCGCGTTTTTCGCGTCGCCCTTTGAGGAGGCCGCGGTCATATCCGTTGACGGCTTCGGTGACTTCAGCAGCGTGATGTGGGGAGTGGGGAAGGGCAATCAGATAGAAGTACGAGGCTCCGTCTCCTTCCCGCATTCCCTTGGCATTTTCTATACTGCGTTCACGCAATTCCTCGGCTTTCCCAAGTACGGTGACGAGTACAAGATGATGGGGCTCTCAGCCTACGGTGAGCCGCGCTTTGCTGAACAGGTACGGGGCGTGGTCCGCACCGAGGGAGATCAGTGCCGACTAAATCTGGACTACTTCACACATCACAGCGAAGGCGTAGAGATGACTTGGTACGGCGGGGAACCGGCTCTGGGCGCGGTCTTTTCGCACAAGATGGCAGAAGTGTTTGGCGAACCGCGTGTGCCCCGGTCTGAGATCCAGCAAAGAGACAAGGACTTGGCGGCCTCCGTGCAACTGGTGCTCGAGGAGAACTACTTCGCGTTGTTGAATTTGGTTCAGAAGCAAACGGGCGCGACCGCGGTTTGCCTGGCCGGCGGAGTGGCGCTGAATTGTGTGGCCAACGGCATGATTTTCGAGCGTACGGACTTTCGGGAGGTTTACGTACAGCCAGCAGCGCACGATGCGGGGACCTCGATTGGCGCAGCGCTGTATGTGCAGCATCAAGAGTTGAAGATGCCGCGGCGCTTTGAGATGCGGCACGTGTACTACGGGCCCGAGTATTCGGATAGCGTGATTCTGCACGACCTGGAGGCCGCCGGCTGCAAGTATCACAAGGACGCAGAGGAGGATCTCATAGGCCGCACGGTAGAGGCGATTGCCCAAGGGAAGATTGTGGGCTGGTTTCAGGGCCGGATGGAGTTTGGGCCGCGAGCGCTGGGGAACCGAAGCATTCTTGCGGATCCCCGTCGCAAGGACATGAAAGAGATTCTCAACAGCCGCATCAAGTATCGCGAGCCGTTTCGGCCGTTCTGCCCGTCGATTCTAGCGGAGAGCGTAGGCGAGTATTTCGAGACCGACTACCTGTCGCCGTTTATGGTGATGGCGTACAAGATCAAGCCGGAGCAACGGGAACGGATTCCGGCAGTGACGCATGGAGATGGGACTGGGAGGCTGCAGACGGTGGAGCGCGCAGTAAATGAGCGGTATTGGAAGCTGATTCACAAATTCGGAGAATTGACCGGCGTGCCGGTGCTGCTGAACACGTCATTTAACGAAAATGAACCCATCGTCCAGACGCCTGCCCAGGCGATCGACTGCTTCCTGCGGACGCAGATGGATGTGCTGTCAATCGGCGGGTTCCTATTGCGCAAGGAGGAGAATGTGCATCTGAGTGAAAATCGGGCGGCGTTTGCAGAATTGCAGACAGGGTGAGTCTGGTTCTCGATGCCGGCGATGTGTCCCCGAAATGCGCCCTCGATCGCGTCACAAGTCTTCCATGCAAGTTCTACTCATTAACCAGTTCTTTTGGCCGGATACGGCCGCGACGGGGCAGTTGCTGGCCGATATTACGCGGGAGATTGATCCGAAGGTCCACGCCGTGACGGTGTCGTGCGGGGCGTCGCTGTATGGTGCCGAAGATACGGCCTCCCCGCCTCTAGTGAAGATTGTGCAGTGTGGCGGCGTGGCCTTTTCAAGAGGCAGGATCGGCCGCGTCGTCTCATATGCGTCCTTTTTTGCGAGCGCGGCGATACGAGGCGTTCGGGGACCGAAGCCTGCGCTGGTCGTCACGCTGACGACGCCACCTCTTATTTCGCTGTTGGGTACCTTACTTAAGAGCCTCCGCGGCTCGCGGCACTTTATTTGGGAAATGGACGTATATCCGGACATTGCGGTAAGTCTGAATGTCCTGAAGCCCCGATCCGTCGTAACACGACTGATCGGCACCGTGGCGGACTTCTCGCGAAAAAGAGCCGACGGAATCATCGCATTGGGCGACGAGATGAAGGCGCGGTTGGTGGCCCGGGGGATTCCCGAGCATAAGATCTTTGTAGCGGAAAACTGGGCCGACGGGCGCGAGATTGTTCCCGCTCCGTTCGAGGAAGGTCCGCTGGTGGTGCATTATTCGGGCACCTTCGGCTTGGCCCATGAGCAGCATACAATTGCCGAAGTGATGCGGCAGCTCCGCGACGATCATCGCTTCCGCTTTGTGTTCGTGGGTGGCGGAGCACGGCGTGTACGGTTGGAAGAGTTCTGTCGAGCGGAAGGGATCGGTAACGCCGAGTTCCGGCCCTCGGCAAGCCGATCTGAGCTGAGCCGGAGTTTGGCGGAGGGCCATGTGGGGCTGGTCACGCAGATCGCCGACACCGCGGGGGCAATCGTGCCGAGCAAAACTTACGGAATCATGGCAGCGGGGCGACCTATTCTCTACGTGGGCCCGGAGAGCGCGACACCTGCCCGCGTCCTTGAACGGCATGGATGCGGTTGGAGAATCGAGCCCGGAGACGTGGCGGGTATGGTCCGACTTCTAAAGCGGCTGGAGCAAGATCGCGGTCTGGTGCGGGAGGCGGGAGCGCAGGCCCGGCGCGCCTTTGAGAAATACTACGACAGGCCGATCGGAGTAGCGAGAATCTTGTCGATCCTTGGTCTTTCGGAGACTCCTCGGCCCACCCCTGCTTCCTGCGTCGCGGAGTCAACGGTCTAACTATGTTCCTGGCGTTTTGGCGCTGCGGGATTCGTCGTCCTCTAAAATATTTATCTGGCGTCCGCTCGGCCGTGCTCCAATGTCGCACTCAAGGGAGCTAAAACCATTCGATTGGGGTAAGCCACCTGACTAGAGTCTCAAACAAGTCATCTCCGAGGGCTTTCATTTCTGGCATCACGGGCCAGGATGGATCCTACCTCGCCGAGTTCCTGCTTGCCAAAGGCTATGAGGTGCATGGCATCATCCGCCGGACATCGACTTTCAATACGGATCGTCTCGATCACATTTATTCGGATCCTCACGAGCAAGAGACCGCTCTGCATTTGCACTACGGCGACTTGGCGAATGCCGCTCACCTCAGTCGTCTGATCAACCAGATCCAGCCCGATGAGGTCTACAACCTGGGTGCGCAATCCCACGTGCGGGTGAGCTTCGATCAGGCGGAGTATACGGCGGACATCGTGGCGACCGGCGCGTTGCGCTTGCTGGAAGCGTTTCGTGACTATGCGGGTACAACCGAACGAGAGCCCCGATTTTACCAGGCTGGATCCTCTGAGATGTTCGGGGCCTCGCCGCCACCACAAAACGAAAAGACACCGTTCTATCCGCGCAGCCCCTACGCCGTGAGCAAAGTGGCAGCCCATTGGTACTCGGTCAACCAACGGGAGGCGCACAATCTCTTCATCTGCAACGGAATTCTCTTCAATCACGAATCCCCGCGAAGGGGGGAAACATTCGTCACGCGCAAGATCACGCGCGCACTGGGCCGAATCAAGTTCGGTCTGCAGGAAAAACTCTATCTCGGAAATCTTGATGCGCGGCGCGACTGGGGTCATACGGCCGACTACGTCCGCGCGATGTGGCTGATGCTGCAACAGGATTCACCAGATGACTATGTTGTGGCAACGGGCGAAAGTCACTCTGTGCGCGAGTTCTTGGATCTCGCCGCCAGCTTTGCCGGGGTCAACTGGAAGAGTTGCGTCGAAATAGATCCGCGTTATTTTCGCCCGACGGAGGTCGACTTTCTTCAGGGAGATGCAAGTAAGGCTCGTCAAACCCTCGGATGGCAGCCCGAAATCAGCTTCGAAGAGCTGGTACATTCTATGGTCGAACGCGACTTGGAATTGGCGCGCCAAGAGCAGACTCTGTTGCAGGCGGGGCACCAGATCCACCCCCGAGGCAGGGCCCATGGTTGAGCGCCTGGATCTAGCGCAGGCTTCCCGAGTTTTCGTGGCCGGACACAACGGGTTGGTAGGCGCCGCAATCGTCCGCCGATTGGAAGCCCTCAGTTGCCGCAATGTGCTGGTTCGCAGCCACTCCGAGCTTGATCTCCGTGACCAGGCGGCCGTAGACCACTTCTTCCGCGAACATCAGCCCGAATTTGTGTTCTTGGCGGCAGCGAGAGTCGGTGGGATTCTGGCAAACTCGACGCGGCCCGCCGAGTTCCTGCACGACAATCTCGCGATTCAAACCAATGTCATTCACGCAGCCTGGAGCCACGGTGCCAAGAAACTGTTGTTTCTCGGTTCGTCCTGCATCTATCCGAGATTGGCGCCGCAGCCACTCAAAGAGGAGTACTTGCTAACTGGCCCTCTGGAGAGGACGAACGAAGCGTACGCAATCGCGAAGATTGCCGGACTCAAGCTCGCAACTGCGTATCGTGCCCAGTATGGATTCTCCACGATCAGCCTTATGCCGACGAGCCTCTACGGCCCCGGCGATAACTTCGATCCGGAAACCTCGCACGTCCTCCCCGCAATGATTCGCCGGTTCCATGAGGCCAAGGCTTCGGGCGCGCCCTCAGTGACTCTCTGGGGAACCGGTGCTCCACGCCGGGAGTTTCTTCACGTCGATGATCTTGCCCATGCCGCGTGTTTCCTGATGGAGAATTATGATGCGCCCGACTTGCTGAATGTTGGTTTCGGCGAGGATTTAACGATCGCAGAATTAGCGGTACTCGTGGCTGGCATCGTCGGCTATAGCGGGCGGATCGCCTTCGACGCTTCGCGTCCGGATGGAACACCGCGCAAGTTGCTCGATGTTTCTCGCGTCCACGCACTTGGATGGCGCGCGCAAATCCCGCTCGAGCGGGGGATAGCGTCGACGTACGAGTGGTATCTAGCTCATGCATCGGCGTGGGTTTCAGCGTGAGTAGGCGAGACAGAAGCATATCCCGATAGTCGCGTGGCCGTATCTAGCGGGCACGGACTTAGCGCAACAACTCATCTCATTCAGGACAGAGGACTTACGGAATCCGGTAAAGCGCCACCGTTCCCAGGGTCGTGGCTAGCGCGCTAGTATTGAGCGCTTCTTTTATCCGGCTGCTGGGCACGTAGATGATGTCGTCGGCCTGGACGGGCATGTCGGGCGCTTTGGCGTGCATAATGTGCTTCAGAGGAACAGGCAGCTCCTTCAATCCGCTCGGGGTGCTGCGGACCATTTTGGTCCCGCCAATCGATGCGGCGCGCGTCGGACCGCCCGCTGCAGCGATGACTCGCAACATGGTCATGCCATTGATGGAGTTGAGGACATACCCGCCTGGCTTATTTACTTCCCCTAACACATAGACGATGGGTGCGGGCGGTACGACCACAGTGTCGCCTGGGCGTATCTCGACGTTATTCTTTGCCATCTCGGTAGGGTCTTTTGGAAGTTCAACCGTGACTGGCTTTTCGTCACCACGGTGTGAGATGATCGCCCGGTTGGCGGCTTTTTCGGTGAGCCCGCCAGCGCCTTGCAGCACATCGAAGAGGCGGTGCGGCCCCAGAGCGGAATAGGCCCCGGGCTTGGCGACCTCGCCGGCCACGGAAATGTTGCCGCTGGTGTATTCCTTGACGTACAAGGAGACCTGCGGATCGTTGACGATGTTGTTGGCGCGCAATTGCGCCTCGATCGCTCCCTCAGCCTCGCTGCTGGTAAGGCCGGCTACGCGAACGTAGCCGATGAGCGGCATGGAAATGTTTCCCTCGGTGCTCACTCGCGTGTGCTCGGAAAGGTCCGGCGCACCATACACCGCAATCTCCAGGTCGTCCCCAGGCCCGAGGACGAGCGCAGAAGAACCTTCCTGGTTAGGTTTCTTTTGTCCTGAGGAGTCCGCTGCCGGCTGGGTGACAGGTGCCGTCGAGTCCTGGATACTATCCTGTTTGTGTGGGGCGTTTTTGGCGGCGGAGTTGTTCTGTGCGGAACCCACCTGGAGTAAAACCGCTACCGCCGCGATAAGCAGCCCCGCGCGAGAAAAGAGGGAATTCAAACTGAGCAGCATGTCTTCCTTTAATTCTAAGCTGTGTGACCCGTGCTTACAACTCGAATCTGGGCTGTACGGGCGCTTGGGAGCCTTGTCCAGTTTTTGATGTTGTCTAGGGCGAATGTGGAACAGCTCGCTCACGAGCGGGCGTCTCGGAAGGGTTTTCTGCCCGCTCCGTCATTTCGCATCGACGATCTTCTTTCATTCGTCCTCGCATACGTCGTGCGCTCGCCGTGAGTGAATGGACCTCTCTTGTGGGGATCGCCAGATCTTCGAATTCGGTTCCATGTCAACTACATTTCAGTTGTGTTCGTTTGAGTGGCAGGAATTGCAAAGCGTGATCAAGTTCATTTCGGAGTCGTCTCCTCCCGGACTCCGCAGCTTTTGTGGTGGACCTCAAGGGTATCGAGTCGGCCACGGTTTTGACACTGTCAGTTGTCTCGCCTTAGCACTCGTTGCCGAAGTTGCTCATGGGCATCGGCCGGAAGGTTTAATCGCGGCTTTCTTGGTCTGAAGCAGGGGTGACACATGGTCCAAGAAAGTGTGCCCTTCGTGGCTGGGCAGGAACTTGAAGGATCTGTAATTGTTTAGCGTATAGGGACGGTTAAATCCAGTACCTTGGGCTGAGGTGAACAAACCAGAGTTTGAAGAAAAGAGGAGGCAGATCGGAGTTGCTGGCGGCAGGTTTGCGGAATGCTGACCAAGACGCCTTGCGCGTGTGCTCCTTCGGTTGTGCGATTTCCACCCCATACCTTGCGGGTCACGACCATGGGACGGATGGCTTGTTCCGCTCGCCAGTTAGGGGCCTCCAGCCCGGGGCAGTTCAGGAAAGTAAACAGGGCGTCGCGCTC